>MDTD01125654.1_pt1 | contig 60946 bp, 82 predicted proteins | sample 811221 | NCBI WGS metagenome assembly MDTD01 (sample SAMN05326646, study PRJNA326480) | marine metagenome | isolation source: seawater | place: Pacific Ocean: South West | collected 2011
CGGTAGGACCTGTAGGACCCGTAGGGCCTGTTGAGCCATCACTTCCGTCACTACCGGCTGGACCACTTGGTCCTGTAGGCCCTGCTGGTCCGGTTGGACCCGTTGGTCCTGTATTACCTGTGTTTCCTTTGGAAGCAAGTATATTCCAATAAGAAGCGTTTGGCGGCTCTTGGTCGCTATGTGAAGCGGTTGCGATATATGATGTGCCGTTGTGTATAACTGCATCATCAATAGAATAAGTAGTCGAAGAAGACCATGAGCCTTCCCATATAAGACCTTCCGGTCCTGTGGGTCCTGTCGAACCCGCCGGACCTGTTGGACCCGTTGGTCCTGTTGGGCCAGCCGGTCCTGTGCTACCATCCGAACCATCACTTCCAGCCGGTCCTGTAGGACCACTTGGTCCTGTTGGTCCTGTAGGCCCTGTTGGGCCTGTAGCCCCCGCAGGTATAGAGAATGCGAAAACCTTTGCGGTGTCCGGCCCGCTTGCCGTTATGCCTATTGGTCCTGTGCTTGCTGATGGTGTTCCAAACCCTGCGGCTGGTCCTGTAGGACCTGTAGGGCCTGTTGAACCATCCGCCCCATCCGACCCATCTGAACCTGCTGGTCCTGTTGGGCCTGTAGGACCTGTTGGTCCTGTTGGCCCACTTGGTCCTGTAGGACCACTTGGTCCTGTTGGTCCGGTTGCACCAGCAGGAATGCTAAATGCGAATACTTTAGCCGTGTCCGGCCCACTTGCTGTTACACCTATTGGACCTGTGGATGCAGTAGGTGTATCAAAACCTGCCGCCGCGCCGGTAGGTCCTGTGCTTCCCGTAGGTCCTTGAGGACCGGTTGGGCCTGTTGCGCCCGTATCTCCTGTAGGTCCTTGAGGACCGGTTGGACCACTTGGACCTGTAGGTCCTGTTGGTCCTGTAGCACCGGCTGGAATTGTAAAAGCGAAGATTTTTGCAGTATCGGGGCCGCTTGATGTAATACCTATTGGGCCTGTTGAAGCGGTTGGCGTTCCGAATCCGGCGGCACTTCCTGTTGGACCTGTTGGACCTGTCGGGCCTGTAGGACCTGTTGAGCCATCAGCACCAGCAGGGCCGGTCGGCCCTGTCGGTCCGGTTGGTCCGGTTGGTCCGGTTGCGCCGGTATCACCCTTAGCAGATAATACCGCCCAATAAGACGCATTAGGTGGTTCTTGGCCGGAATGCGCCGCCGTAGCAATATATGAATTTCCATTGTGAGTAACTGCATCATCAATAGAATAAGATGTTCCGCTACTCCATGCACCCCTAAAGACTAATCCTTCCGGCCCTACTGCACCCGCCGGACCTGTAGGTCCTGTTGGGCCGCTTGGTCCTGTTGGACCTGTGGGTCCTGTCGGACCGGTGCTTCCTGTGGCTCCTGTTGGACCTGTATTACCTTGTGGTCCGGTTGGGCCTGTCGGACCGGTTGGTCCTGCTGGACCCGTAACACCAACAGAAGAAAAAACTACCCATGCGTCAGAACCTACTTTACGAATAGTAGCAAGCGAATACTGAGCGATACTTGTTGTTCCGCTAACTGTAACACCACTACCTGCGGCAAGTGTTAGTGTTCCAGCCCCTTTATTCATAACCTTTAATTCGGTTTTATCAACAGGAAATGGAACACTACTATTTGGTGGAACGGTAAAAGAAATAGCCGAGCCTTTGTTAGCCATTACTACTCGGCCTTCGTCTGTGCGTGTAAAGGTGTAATCATCGGTTTTATCAACAACGGGTCTTACATCAGCCGATTGTCCGGCGGTGGTGCTACCATCACCGAAGAAAACGAATCCGCTATCAGCATCCTTGAATAACTGTGCGGCGTGTGGTGTAACCGTAATTCTATCGGCTTCGGTAGTAAAAAGAAGGTTTTTGTTATCTGTTAGAACATCAACCATGCTATCCGCACCTTACCCCTATTGTATTCCGTGTGTCGTATTAACCTTTTTAATCAAATTGAACCCATATTGTTGCTTCCGCATCATTTAAGTCAGTAGCGCCGCTTTTTCTTCTAAGAGATAATGTATCGCCAGCAACAAAAGTAGGGGTTGCAGTAGCGACAATTTTTGAATTATTACTGTTTAATGTGTTTGCCGCGAAAGAAAAATCAACATCTGATGTGCTACCATCTGCCGCAAGGGTTTTTCTTATTGTAAATGTATTACTTGCAGACCCACTTATTGTTCCCGAAAAATGAAGACTTACTGCGTTTAACTTTCCAGCATACGGCATAACAATTTCTGCTGGTGAAAAAGCAACACCCGTATTAGTATCTAAACTACTTTTTGTGTAATGTAAAGGGTGAAGTAAAAAATAATTGTCTATTAATCTTGCGCCCGTTCCACCATACGCAGTAGGTAATAATTCTTGTGTTCCACGCACACGATAAACACCATCTGATATTTGTTGAAAATTCCAATCACCATTTACAATTACCCTATTTACAGTATGTATTTCTGCACTTGAAGATGAATGGTAATCAATGTTACCATAAAACCTACCGTTAATAATTAAGGTGTTACAATATAACCTTGTGTTTTCACCAATAGTAAAATAACGATTATTACTTTTTGCTTCGTCAATAATTATTTTATGGTATCTTGCAGTAAATAATTCAGATGAAGAACCAAAGGTTGTATCTCCTGTTGTTGGTAATACATGGTTTCCGCTTGTGCTTGGTTCTAATTCAAGTGTTGTGTAGCCCCAATCAAAGGTGCTACCACCTACTCCGGTTATACCATTTTTAATCCTAAACACTTTTAATTTATCTTCTAAATTTCTTGTTAGCGGTGTAGTTGTAACGGATGATGAAGACACATCAAACGCAAGCATAGATACTTTAGGATAACTACTTAATTTTGTGCGTTGTGGTATTGCACTTGCAGTATATGTTTGAAAATCATTTGATGTGTAAAAGGTGGTAGTGCCGCTTGTAGGCGCAATAGTCACTTTAGGATATACTCCATTCATTAAAGTTATTTTAGAAGTCGCGCTTGGTGTATAATTAAAAGTAGTTTGCTCTCTATCTGTTTCATTTACAAAAACGCCTAAATCTGATACATCTAATTTGTTATCATTGGTGCTATCAATTTTTATGAAATATTTAGCGTCATTAACAGAACCGGCGGAATCATAATTATCTCCACTTGCCGTTCCTGTAAAAGTAAAAATGGTTTCGTTACAATCTAATACACCCGATTTATCTATTGTTAAACCTATACCATTTGTTAATGTTATAGTTTGAGCAGAAAATTTAACTGTAGGAGTTGTCGCACCACCAAAAATAAAATAATCAGAATGAATATGTATTGCTTGGTAGGTTTGGTCTCCTAAATTAGTCATATCGCAAACGCGGGTGCAAGTGCCGTCAAAATGCACTTCATCAGAAGATGTAGGTTTAGAACCGCCGGTCCAATTTGCGGCTACATTTGCATCTGTTGATGTGCCGCCAGCCCATGTAATTGTAGCCATTTTTTATCCCTCAGTCCGTTGGATGCAACGAACCGGATAATTGACTACTTGTTGTTCCACTTATACGGGAAGCCGTCTTCTTCGCCGAGAATGCCGTTCCGCCTTTTTCTTCAATTAAACTCAATGCTTCTTCCGCTTGCTTTTCAAACGAAGCCAATTGTTTGTTAAATCTAATATCTGATACTCCTTGTTCTTTTTCCGGCACAACGGCAGGTATAGTATCAATAAGGACACGAAGACAATCAACACATACGAGAAGTTTGATAGCATTCTCTATGTCTGTTGTCGAAGGCGCATTTGTCGAAGTTACTCCGACATAATTTGCCTGTCGTGTCTTTTTTTGCACTTGTGAATTACGAAGATTAACATACTCAATAACTGTTCCGCTATTAAGTCCTCTCGGTCTGTTAAGGAGATTGCGAATTGTATTTACTGTTATTTGTGTATCAAAGAGGGTATCGCCGTCTTCAATCACTAAATCTCCCATTACGAAGCCCATTATGCAAACCTCATGTCGTAGTCCAACGGCACATCAAGAAATGTAGTGTCTGATGAAGGTTTCTCCGTTCTATCCATTACAAAAACAATTTTAGACTCTATAATTCTTTTAGCCATGTCGCTATTAGGAATCCAATATACTGCTTTCCTATCAGTTAAAAGACTAACAGGGTGGTCGGGTCTGCCTTGAGAAGATTTAACCAAGCGAACCAAAAAACCTTTTCCGCCAACCCAATGCTTAAGCCGGTGTTCCATATCAGCCTTGTTTGCTGATTCGGGAATTGGTATCTTATTCTTTTTTAGTTGAGATACTAACTTCGCTTTCGTTGGTGCTTTCTTTTGGCTTTTCTTCGACATTCACTTTCACTTCCTTTGTCTTGCGACTCTTTGTCTTTACTTCGGCTACCGCACAATTGCGAATAACCCAACGCTTAATCTTGAAATCAGATTTAACATTCACCAATACATCGGGTAATTCATCGGGGCATTCACGCCCTAATTCCTTGCAGATTTCTTTAAGCAAATCCATGTCCTTCACCTTCACGCGATAGCGTAGGCGAGAACATATACAACCAAAGCAGGAACATCAGATGAACCGCCATCAGTAGCAGTTACCTTGAGTGTTCCACCTGCGGCGACTTCGTGTCTTGCGTCATCAATCTCGCCAATTCTAACAACGTCTTTATCACCAGCAGATGCAATAGATACTGCATCACTAATAGCGTTTGACCCGTTGAATACTTGGTATGTATCGCTTGTTGTTCCTGCACCCTTCAATACTGCGTGTGCATCAACAACACGGATTGCTCTATCAACCACAACAGACTCGCTTTCAGTAGCCCCGCCATCAGTTGTAAATACATACAAAAGAGGGATTAGGCCACTTGTGCCGCCTGTGTTGGTTCTCTTAGGCATTACTCCTGTTAGGAGATTTTGCATTTTACGGTTCTGAGGCATCCTCAATCACCCCGATTATGCCCTTACGCCTGTTATCTTAACAATCCTGTTTGAAGTGCCGCTTGATGCGCCGTCTTGATGCTCATGCACTACGCTTCCCATGAAGGAAGTTAGTAGCCAATCAAAACCAACCCCCGGTAGTCGAGTCAATTCTGTTTCTTGGAATCCCGGTCCGTTGTATTGGAAGAACTCAGCAGTTTCAGCACCCGGAATTAGTAGTAGTGCATCGTTTCCGATAGCATTTCCGCTTCCGTAATCGCGGGTGTAGTAAATTGTTAGGTTAGCAACACGGCCCAAGTGGGATTGTAGCGACTCAACAACGTTACCGTATAGTTGAGTGTTCATCATAACACTTCTCTTGTCTGCTGGTAGGATTAGAGCAAGTGGCTCATCACCGCTAACTCTTGCGTTAGCAAAGATAAGGTCCATAGCCTCTAAGATGTCCTGTTCCTCGTCTGCGGCGGCTGAACCAAAGGTCGAAGTTGCGGCCTTTGTCTGTCCTGCACCTGCATAGAGTGTGGATAGGATATGGTTATCTATCTTGTCTGCTCTTGCTTGAATAATTCCGAGTTGTTGTCGGTCAATGTTCTCAAAAGACTCACCGCGTAGTCTTACGGAGTCAAGGAAAGTGCATCGGCCCTGTCCTTTCTCTAACTTAACGGTGTAATTTTCTGTTCCAATCTTGGTTGGGTCTGTGGTTGCGTTATCATCCAATGGGTAGGAGAATGAACCTGTTGCACCTGTAAACCACTTAAACTCAAGCCATCCGACTGAGCGTGTTCCAACAACATTTGTTCCTACTGCAATAGTAGTGGACTGTAGTTGGATAAAATCTCTTAGTGTTTGCTCAAGGACCGAATCTCCGGTGGAGAAAGGTCCTGCTGCTGCTTCAACATTTAATATATCTTCTAAACTTTGCGCCATTTCATCATCTCCTTAATCAAGCAATCTCCGCACCTGCGGTCATAACGGGGATTAAATCACCGTTAGCAGAAGATGTGGTTTGACCCTCTCCTACGTATAGTCCGAGTTTCTTTGCGGAAGAACCGCTTGAAGTTGTAGCAAGACCGCTTGATGCAATATAGACTGTTGCACCTGTGGTCCATGTTTGTGAAGCAGTAGCCGCTACCATCAACATTCCGCCCAATGGGTAGTATGCTACTGTAGCACCTGTTGTTTCGTAATCAAGGTTTGCATCTCGGCTGGATTCACCAGCAGATACACCGATTGCGACTTCGCTAACTGCGGTTAGGTCTAACTTGTTGTTAGTGCTATCGTTAGTCAAAAGGTAGCCCGGACCACTAACTGTGGTGGAATCCTTTAGTGTTGCATTTCGTGGGTCTGCGCCTTCTCCATAAGCCATCTTAAATCATCTCCTTTATTTCTGAGTATTTTGCCGCTCGCATATCATCCTTTTCGTTGCGGGCGAGTGTGTTGTTCCATGCGGAAGCCCATGCGTTCCATGCCTTCTCGTATAGGTTTTCATCGGTTTCAACCAATTTTCCGTTTAGGTAGTTTGCTACTACTGCGGTTGGGGCTGGTTCTGATGCTTCCACTACTGTCTCAGAAGCAACGGCTTCTTCAACAGGCTTCATTTCAACAGGTTCGGGGGTTGGGTGTGCCTCAACCCACGAAGCAATCAAACCTCTTAGCGTTTCAGTTGAAAGGTCTTCGTGGCCCTTCATACCCATTTCGCTTGCCTCAGTTACGAGAACCTGTCGCTCATCTTCTGCTCTTGCTTCGTCTGCTGCTTCAAATTCAGCAACACGACTGTTAGCAAGAACGACTTGAGCCTTCAAGTCTTCGATTTGAGAAGCGAGGGCTTCCATTTCGTTTGTATCTTCAATAATCTCATCAGTCATAATCTTCACCGATTGTTGTTCTTCGTCAGAAGCCGAGTGATATTTAATGGTTGTCTGTGCTTCAACCCTTTTTACGCTTTCTATGTTGGCTTCATTGTATGCCGGTTTATGCACGATAGCCAAATGGTCGAAGGTAAAATCTTCCCCAAAGACTAAACCATCATCGTCTGCCTTTACAGGCACACCCGACCCACCAATACTTACGCCATACCCTGCTCTTAACCAAAGGCCGGATTCTAATGCTTCAAATAATTCTGTTCTCACAACATGAGCGGCGTATCTAACAATGTAACCTTTTTCTCTTTCTTCAAAGGTTGCTTCTGTAATATATCCTATAACGGCTTCATCAATGTCGCCTTTCATGTTGCGAGTAAAGCCACCACGCGATGTAGCCTTTGGGTGATTTAGTGTTAAATCAGAATCAACCATTTGCTCGGCAACAAATTGCGCTCCTTCTTTTGTTAAGGACCATTTGTTTTTGTTCATGCCTTCATGGAATGCTATTCCTGTAATTTCAATAACAGTTTTTCCTGTGGTGGCCTCAAGTATTGCTTCTGCCTTTGAAAACTCTAAATCAAGGGTTACTGCGACCTTTCGACACTCACCATCAATCAATTCTTCATCAACATTACAAATTTGAGAAGCATAACGCCCTTTCTTTTTTTCTTCGTCCTCATCGTAAGCATATCTTTTATATCTGCTAAAAGATGCGTTATGGTCGTCTTCATCGTGGGGTTCATCTTGGTCTTTAAATTTATGGCCTTCGTGTGCTTTCATACATTCTTCTTTTGTATAATTCATAGCCATACATCGAGTCATATATTCTTCATGTGTTTCATCACTTTTAGGAGTAGGTTCTGCCGCCACCACACTATCTTCGCAGCCACAACCGCACGAATCTTCGGATGCTTTTTTGCTTTTTCTTGGGTGGCCGCTTGGTAGTAAATCGTTGTCTTGTGTGTATTTAGAATTAGACGGACTACCGCTTCTTACTAATTTCAAAAAGGCATTTACTCTCGCCATAGACCATGCGGCTCTTGATACTCCGGGTCGGTGGGATGTGGAATATGCGCCAGCACCCCTACGATATACTGCTTTTAACATACCCAAAGTTACCTTTCTCTTAGATTTTTTGTTATGTTCTGCTACCTTTTTCTTTAGGGAGTTAGTTACAGACTCTCCAAACGTAACTTTTCCGCCGGGTTTTGCTGAACCGGGTTTATTTTTCTTTGAGCCTTTTCTTCGGTCTTTTGGTGGGGCTGGTGTTGAGCGCGGGTCTTCTGCCGCAGATTTTTCTTGTATCATACAATGTTCTCCTTTTACGCAATATTCTTCATCTTCACATTCTGAGCATACTGAGTATGCCGCCTCAACCTTTTTACCGCCGCGCCATTGTCTGCAAGACCAATAACGAGCCTTGTATTTAGGTCCGGGATTGTCGCAGTTATGTCTGTCGCGAAAAGCCTTTCTCCTTTTTGGGTCATCTCTCTTTATTTCCATGTTAGGGTCGCCAAATCTTACAAGAACGACATTACCTTTTTCATTTTTCGTATAGACACCAAATTTCTTAGGACCGCCCTGTGTTCGGAACGGTTTGTTTAATGTTACTGAACGGCCTTGATATTCTGCCGCTTCAACATCTATTTCTTCCCAATCTTCATAGGCGACTACTTCTCCGCCACAACCACAACCGCAAGACATTGGCCTCGCCTTAAAAATAGTGATTTATTAAATTATTCCGGCTTATCTGCGTATCTGTTGCATACAGCATAACGCTGACTTGAATTAGGAAACTCTTTATTCATTTTACCATCAGACATACAACGGCTCATAAAGTCCGAGCGTTTTTCAGTCATTTTTCTTGTCGGCAGTTACTCACCATCCTTTTGAGGATAAATAACGCTCGATAAAGTATGAGATGAATCCAACGATAGTAAGAAATAAGAGGTGTTCATACATCATTCGCCCTTCTTTGCGCCTTTCTTACCGTTAGTAATTTGGAAGGCTTCCATGTCGAGGCTGTGTTGCTTTTGCATCTTCTCCATGTCGAGGTCGTGCTTTAGTTTAAGTTCTTCAAGCATTCGTGTGTGTGTTTCAAGTGCTTCTGTTGCCGCTACATTACTTGCGAGTTGTTCCGGCAAAACATTGATTTTAGCAGATTCTTTGCCCTTAAACAAATCAAGAACAGATGTAATGATTAGTAGTGCCGGACCACCAAGAAGACCGATAACCGTTAGTTGTGAGTCTGTGATGTCGCGTTCTTCAACGATAGAGAAATACGAAGCAGTAGCCGCGATAACTACCCATGCTAAAACTACGCCCATACCGAAAGTTAGCATTAGTGCCTCGTTAGGATTGCTCATTTTCATTGGCTTCATATTTTTCTCACCCATCAGTTGTTTTATCAATGTTTCAACAATAATCACTAAAATTAACCCGTAAAGAAAGGGTATTAACGGTAGGAGAAAATTATTCGATAACATCAGAAGGTCCTTGTTGTGAATTTTCTCTCGGTAATTCACCTGTGCCTACTGAACCATCTTTTCTTTGCTCACCACTTCGCCCTGCGCTTGGTAGGTTAAGAATTTCTAACGATTGATTTAGTGTGAGAATGCCGGACTGATAACCCAACGATACTCTTTGCATTGTGTTTAGTGGGGTTTCGGTATCCATAGCGTCAAAGATAATTGTTGGTAAGTCTTGCTTGCGGTGTTCAATTCCTAACAATTCAAGATGTAGCGAGAATAGCCCCATAACTGCATCTGAAAGTATGCGGTGCATACGGGATATAGCACCGACCGCCCATAGGTTTGCGTTGTATGTTGCGGCAAAGGTTGAACCCCGCTCTTGACCTGCGGCTACTCTCGGCACTTGAAGAACGGCGGCAATATCGCCATTTACTGCATCGAGAAATTCATTACTGTTTGGTATGGTGTTTTCCAAATCAACATGGTGCAATTGAACATAATGCGGTAGGACAGGTATTTGGTCGCCACGCAAACCCTCAAACAATGAGATAACTTCATCCATAATATGAACGAGTCTTTCTTGTTGCTCGGCAGGGTCTTGTATATGCTCAATAGCAGATTTGTCTATTGTTACATACTGCTTAGTCATAGCGTCTTCAAGAGATAGCCTGTTATTCATCGTGTTATACTTCATGCGTATTGCTTGTTTTAGAGAAGTAAATCGGGATGCGCCCCATATACCATAGGTTTTACGGCCTTTGTTATCAACAAACCAATTACTGCGATAATCAATTCGTATGTGCATGATTTCGTTTGCCGGAAATTCTGCTTCGGTTAATTTTGTTTCGCGTAGCATATATGTTACCGGCCTTGTTATCGGCGTATCTTCATCGGCTACGAAGTAAGAACCAAGCCCGCCGCGCTCATCAACAATTGTGATTTGCTTTACGGGTAGGCTTTGTAGGTTTGTGATACCGACTCCGGCTTTACCAACAATTTTATTTATGTCGTTACCATACACCATCAGGCCACGCATAGCGTTGATTAGGAAATCGTCAAAGTCTAATTCGCTTTCTTCGACTAATTCTCTAATCGCATTTCGGATGCGAGCGTTTTTGCCGCGTGAATAATTAATTTCGTAATTGTTTGCAGTTAGTGATACTGCACGAACCGCACCGTTCAATTCGGGGTCTAACTTTAACATCGAATCATACAAGTCAAATTCGTTATCAAAATTGCTATCGGTTCTTATCTTCTCAGTATCACGGACAATATCGGGTATTCCTGCCGCTACTGAAAACGATTTGTTAGTGGGTAATCTCTTTGTTTGCGCTACCACCGGCTCTTTCTTTTGAAAAGACCGGAAGAAGGGAAAACGCCTTCGCTCATCAGCCATATTTACAAGGTGTGTCGCCTATCGTATAAAGGTTGGTTTTATTTATTTTTATGTTTTTGCGACTTTTAGAAAGAATAAAACGCTTTACTGCGGATTTATTGGTTATTTATTTTATTTCTTCAAAGGCAGTTATAGGGGTTAGAGGGAATCATCTATCTCTTTGAAGAAAAAAAAGAATAACGATAATCGTTTTACTGCGCCCCGTTTATTTTTTCTGACGGCTAAAAAAACATTAAATTAAATTATAATATAACCTAACCTTTAATAAATACCCGAACATCGTTAGTTTCATGGGGAAACGCTATCACGGTGGAGAAGACCTTATCGCCCAACACATAAACAAAGGATTCGCAAATGATAAAGAATTTGCAGTATTTCTGAACGAATTAGAACCAAGACGTTCTATTGACTCTTGGCGTATCAAAGTCGGCAGGTATCGCAAGGCTAACCCATACAAACAATCTTCTGATGAAACAATACATACATACTATGACGAAGGTAAAGACTGTTATTTGACTTTCTTATCACATATTGATAACATATTAGTCATTAGTGGTGAAGACCATAGAAATATGCGCCGCTCTTATTCTAATGAAGGCGGCGGTTTAACCATTGATGAAATGTGCGCTGAGTATGAAATGGATAGCATTACAATGTCTGCCTATATACGCGCATACAATTGGAAACACACCATGAATCCTTTGACCGATGAAGAAATCACTTTGAAGGAAACATCAAGACTTGTTCAAGACTACCTAACAATCAAGCGTCAAGAAGTAGTCCTAAAGGCACAGAAGCAATTGAAAAAAGACTTAGAGGCTGACGCAACGGCATGGAGAGAGTTTAGACATACTATCTATGACGATTTCCAAACCATTGTGCCGAAGATTAAATCAACGGCTAAAAAACCTAAGACTAAGGCCGCACACGAATATGCTCTTGTCTTATCCCCCACCGACCTTCACTTTGGGAAATACGGTTGGAAGGATGAAGTCGGCGAAGAATACGACATGAATATTGCTAAAGAGCGACTTATCGCAAGCACCGAAGCACTACTAACTCGACTACCACACCTGCCGGAAAAGATAATCCTAACTGCTGGTAGCGATTGGTTTCATGTTGATAACGACAACGGCACTACAACCAAAGGCACACCGCAAGATACCGATGCGACACCTGCTGAAATCTTGATGAAGGGTTGCTCTTTGGCTCGTCAACATATTGATATGCTAAGAAAGGTAGCACCCGTTGATGTAGTCCTAATGGCCGGTAATCACGACAGGCATACTTCTCTTATGCTTATGATGTATCTTGAAGCGGCATACGAACAATGCGAAGATGTATCAGTAGTAATCAGCCCTCAATCACGACAATATGTGCAGTATGGCAACAACCTGCTCGGATTTACTCACGGTGATAAGGTTCGACTTAATACGCTACCTGCTATTATGTCTAACGAGCAAAGACAGGCATGGGGCGAATGTCGTAATCATGTATGGTTTCACGGACATTTACATCATCTCAAGATTGCCGACACAAACGGTGCTACCGTAATTCAATTGCCGAGTCTTAGCGGCCACGATAGATACCACGCTCGTTCCGGCTATGTTATGGAACGCAAAGGTCTGTGCGGCCACATGATAGACAAGACTCTCGGTGTAGTGGGTAACTTCTTCATACCGGTGGTAAAGGATGAGTAATACTAATTTTTCTATGGAGAGAAGTAGGAAAGATATTGCCTATTTCTATAAGTGGCTCGGCTACACATGGGGTAAGCACATTGGAGAATGGATGGACCTATATTCTGATAGAAAGGGCGCATCCGTTCATCGTGTCTGTATTATTGCACCACGCGACCATTCCAAATCAACAACCCTTCGTGTTAAATTGTTGCATCAATGCCTTTTTGAAAAAAAGGGTGATGGCTCACCTTTTACCTGTTGGCTTATCTCAGCGAGTAAAGATACTGCCGCTCAAAGGCTTGAGGAAATACGAGCCGACCTAAAGAAGCACCCACAGTTAAGAAAATACATTAGCCCCTCTAAGGGCAACAAATTAGAATTGCATTTTACCAACGGCGCATGGATTCGTGCTACATCTGTTGGTTCTGCAATTCGTGGGGCGCATCCTGCTTGTGTAGCATTTGACGATGTGTTGGTTGATTCAGACGATACGAACCCTAAAGCCCTGCAATCATGGTATAAGAAAGCAATTATCCCTATGTTAAGCCCCGATTCGTGGTTTTACTGCGTAGGAACCCCAATGAGTATGGTTGATTTATACCACACGGAAATGTTAGACAACCCCGTTTGGAAATCAGCCGTGTATTCCGCTATCACTAACTATGACGAATGGCGAGCAAGCGATGGCGAAATAAAACCCGAAGTCCTTTGGGAAGAATATCGAAGTGCTGATTATCTCCTTGAGCAACGAGAAGGCATGGGTGAATTGGCTTTTGTGCAGGAGTATTTGTGCAGGGTTATTGATGACGAAGCCGCAGTATATCCGAGAGAGTTAGTTAGAAAACATCTCAACATGGATGATGTATTTCAAACAGAAAAAGATGATAACTGCAAGTATAGCATTGGGTTTGACCCCGCACACGGTTTAGGAAAGGACTTTTCAGTTATGGTTGTCCTCAAGCAAGACCAAGAGGGCTTCATCCACTTTGTAAATATGTGGCGGCGTAATGATTTCCCACCCGACAGACAAGCAGACATGATTATCGAATGGAATAAGAGATATGGTTATCCTGCCTTCGCATCCGAAGATGTAGGATTCCAACAATTATACAAGAGCCTTATTGAGCAAAAGAATGCAAATGTGGATTATCGCGGTAGCAAAGTTAGCAACCGCACACTAAAGCAGGGAATACTCAATAGACTTCGTGTTTGGTTTGAGCGCGAGTTAATTATATTCCCATACGGCGACCATAATACACGAATGCAAGTGAATACTCTCTTTGACGAATTAGAAACACACGCATGGAAAAACGGTCTTATTGAAGACTTAGGAAAACATAACGATTGTGTAATGGCTTTTGCACACGCAATAGACCAATTTACTGCTAAGGGATTTGAAATGCCCGTTATTATGAAAAAGGCAGAAGCCGGAGAATGGCTCGGTGGTAGTGGGTCTAAAATAAATCGAAACTCAAAAGGTATAGGCGGAAAGGTGATTAACAGATGAGAACAAAATTCGGACCGAAGACAAGAAAACAATTAGCAAACGAAGCAGTAAGAAGACTCTTTGACGAGGGCTACTTTGACGAATGGCGATTAGCGCGAGAAATCTCCGCCGAAATCAGCAAAAACATTCCGAAGTATTGGGGGCAATTCCGACCCGAAGCCGTGAGATTCGCATTATTACGAAGTAAATTACCACTTGAAACACGCAACAAGCACCAAAGACTTCAATGGCGAGCCAACGAGGGGAATGAGGGAGTCGGCCCAAACATAGATGAGCAAAAGTGATTTTTAAAAATTTTGTAAAAAATTTCGCGTGAGGGTAGCCAACACATCGGCACTCACCGCTCTAATATTTGGCGGCTAATATGGCCCTGTCTAAGAGGCGGCGGCTTCTTGTGGTGCTTTGCATCCTGTGAGGGGTTTTCTTGCCCTACGCTTGACGCTACGGTATCAGAAACGGCAAGAGCGACCGCAACCACCGACCGCCAAATCAAGGTCAAATCAGAATCCTTGAATCTATTGTGAAATCGTAAGTCGTGAATTGAATCAACAGATGCTAACTTTCACATTTGATTCTGAATTAAGAATCAATGGTGGGTGGCCGCAGGTTATCCGCCTACGGCCACCCGAAATTTGAGCCTCAGTAATCGGTTAGATTTCTGATAGCGTCAAGCAGGTTAGAACCCGCTTGAGCCTTTTCGTTTCCAGCATCTAAGTGATGACGGATTGTGTTCATTACAATAGCCACATAATCAAGGCCTGTCGAATCAATGCCGCGAGCCAATCCGTTGATGTCGTGAACCGCTACCCAACCGAGCATATAGCACATACCCGAAGGTGTCTGAATTGGTATGACCCTTCGCTGAATTGACGCTGGTAGGTGAACCGTCTTTGGGATTCCCTTTCTTCTTCCCTTGTGGTCTATGGTGAAAGCATCCGGTTGCGGCTTGTAGCCTTCTCGCTGATTCACACCCTGTCCGAATTTACCATAGGCAGGATAACCGAGCATTCGGTCAAATGTGGTTGATATTCTCGGAGAGCCGTCGTTCATCTCACAATTGACTAAGCGGTTTGACTCAATGCCTTTCTCAACCACTTGATAACCTGCATCCTTTGTCTTCTGAATCATCTTGATTGAAGGCAATTTCACAACCGAACCCCAACCACCAACAGGTTGAGAATTTGAGCGACCCGAACCAGCGATTCGGAAATCCCAAACGACCGGACCGCCACAGGTCGGACACCTGCAATTCTTTTTGATTTCTTGAGTATCTTCAACCACAGGTAAGCCCGCATCATCATACAGGGTCTTTGGTGGGTGAAGTCTGTCTCTTGATGCTCGGTTGAAATCTTCTGAGCCTCTTTCAACAGGTGGATTCAATGCGACTGACGCACCCATGCCAACACCTCTTACGAATGATTGCACACCCGAAGCGGTTGAGCATAGGTGATGGTAGCACCTTAACCTGTATTCGTGGCGCATTTGCTGACCTTCGCCGGACTTGTCCGTTTTGCTCCTAACTGTCGAAGTATCATACATCCCCGCCGCATTACTTCGGCGGTCAATTGCTGACCTTGTGGTTCTTACAACCTTCAACGGTGAATCAAGGACTTCATAGAGTGCTTCAAGTGTCTTTGATGACTTGACGAACCGAGCCGCCTCATTCCATCTCTCGTCACTGTCTGTCGAATCCCAATGATGGAGTTTCACAACCTCTCCAACCCTGTCGCCAAATACACCATTCGCCGCCCACTTGTTAGCCGTCTTAACATCTATCGGGCTACCCCAAATCGGGATGAGGTTCGCATGGTCCTTGATTCGTTGAACAATGGCTTCAACCGTGTTTTTCTTTGTCGTGGTTTTGGGGTGGTTGTGTAGTAGGCTTTGGCCCAACTCCTTCACCGTCTTTGCTGGTAGGGCCAGCAAGGACTTAACGAAGGTAGGCAACAACGCCCCCAACACCACAACCGCAGACGGCGCGTTAAGCGCATCTGCGGCAGTCGTTCTTTCTGCTTCACTTTCTCGTATGACTTCCGTCATGCCCCGCCGTTCCTATAGTAGTATATGAATACTGAGTTTTGTTACATAAGCCCCGTTTCCGAATTTCCGGCTCGCAGTGCATCGTTTATACCCCTTGAGTCGTTACATAATCGCAATTTTTCTGAACGGACTTTTTGCACAACGCGACCCATTTTTTCGGCCCGTTGCTTATATACTCCCTTAGTTACATAATTTCTTGACCTTGAAATTTGGGCTAATTTCGCAGGTTTCTGATGTTACATAATATCGGTTTCTTAAAAAAGAGCGAAGTTACATAATAGTGATTAATAAAAAAAGGACAAAGTTACATAACTTGGTTGGGGGGCAGGGATGAAGCGACCCTACCCCCCATTAAGTTACATAATCAGAACAGGTTAGAATTCACTATTACCTCAAGGTCTGTGCAACCTTGATGAGAGCCTGTGATTTCTTCGCCAGCATATAGGTGCGTGGCCGGAATCTCATAGTTACCTAATGCGTGGTGGTGGATTTGGAATCCTTCGATTGCGTTTTGTATATCTGCGATGTCTTCATCCGCCATCCTCATTGTTACATAATCTGTTCGTGTCCTGCCCGAAGGTGTTAACTTCTCAATCCACATTTCCATGAAGTGTTTTCCATCGGGGCTCATTACCAGCCGCCATGATGCGCGGTTCGTGTCTGTTGAATCCACCCCCGCCCTGTGTGCTTCGTTATCTCTTGAGGCACTTGCGCCCCTTGTAGTGATTCGGAAGGTCATTTCAATACAACTCACAATTCATGTTTACATCTTCTGAGATGTGGGCTATGACTACCGCCTCAATATCGGGGTCATCTTGTAGGTCTGTGGACCATGCTGACTCCGGCTGAGTCCTTCGCATATTAGGGCCAATCATCTTAACGATGATTAGCGCGTTAATGAGCGATTGCTTTCGTTCTTCGTGCTTCTTTTCTCCTGCCTCGTTGGACATATTGAAGGCTAACAGGCCCTCGCTTAAGAACCTGCCTGTTACATAATATGTTACATAATTTCTATGATTTAGCGAAGTTACATAATATTTTAGTGGAATCGAGAATGTTACATAATTTTTTGCGAGTCCGGCCCGCTTCTGAGAGGAAGTCATAGTATATAATATGCACGATTGAGCAATCTCGATTTAGAGTTACATAATGCGCCAAAATAAAGTTACATAATTTCGGGGTGTTTTTCGTGGTTTAGGGCGACCTAAACACCACACAAAACCGCTATACTGCGAGCCTGTTCACCACAATTCAGCCAATTTTCGGATTTCTATTATGTAACTAATGAAACTCGTTATCGTTATACCCCCTAATCGAGACATAGCCATTTCGTTAGTTACATAATAGCCAAAAACCTCAAAAAAAGGACCTAAAACCCCAATAGTATTATGTAACTTTTTTTTCGGGCATTATGTAACTCATTGTAACATCCAATCCAATATTATGTAACCCTATCAAAAAATTATGTAACCATATTATGTAACAAAAAAAATCCGCGCGCGTGTGTGTGTGGGCGGCGTTACATAATAAAAGTTACATAAGAAAAAAGTTACATAAAAAAGGTTACATAATAAGGCAGATAAAATTAGTTACATAAAAAAACGTTACATAATTCACGATTATAGTTACATTTAGTTACATAAAAAAAGGGTGCAGAAAAAAAGAAGGTTACATAATTTTTTAAATCAGAAAAAAAAAGTTACATAAACTTTTGAATTAAACTAAAGTTACATAATGCGTAAAAAAGTTACATAATAATGTTACATAACAGGAGAATTGCACTAAGATACTATTATATACTATGAAAAAAATGGTATATTATGGACAGACACACACCCACCCGCGAACAAAAAATAAACAGCCTATTTGGTTTGAAAGATTCAAAACCGACCTGTATAGAAGAAGGATTTGAAACCATCATTGATGGACATATCATGTCCGAATCAGACCTACGCCTAATCAGAAGGGCCTTGATTCATTACTACACCCGAATTGATATTCAGACAGCCACACAGAAGGCCGAAGAAAAAAGGCGGGTTGCATATTTAGGCCAAACAATCGGCGCGCACCTTGACCTCAACGAATATTTCCGATGCAAGAACACGATGACTGAAGAAGAAATGGAAGAACATTACAGGAGAAAAAACAATGCCTCAGAAGAAAAAAATTAGGATTAGATATTTTACCTGCCGCCGATGCGGTAAAGAATTTGAGCAGAATCTCAAGGGTCGCCCGCGCGTCATGTGTGAGCCATGCAAAAAATTGCCCGCTAAAAATCCTCGACACGGTATCAAGAGAAAAAACGGTCAGCACATGGGCGGTCGCGGTAAAGTAAAACTGCGCGCCTGTGGTTGTCCTTCTCGCAAGCACCGCCCATCGTGTCCGAAGTCAAGGTCATTCACCCCACCAAAAGAAGACGACATCAACGAGCGTATCGCGTGGGTCAATAAAAATAAGGCCGAGAAAAGAGAAGCCGCCCGACTCAAGCGAGCGGCAAAAATCGCCGCGCAGATGCGCGACTACACGCGCACGATGCAACCAACAAACGGGCTTGATATTCCCGTCTATCTTTCCTGCTCATCATGTAATGCTCGCGCACCTGTGCGCGACTTCGTGATGTGGAACGCCGCCGAGAAAGTCGGCATCTGTAAAAACTGCAAGGAGAAAAAATAATGACTAAAAATATTGAGTATTGGAAAAAGCCCTGTCCTAAATGTAAAGAAATCCGTATTTTACAAACCGGATTTATCCGAGAGGAATTTATTTGCTGTGAATGTAAAATCATTTTCAGTTATCACCCGTATGATGAAGACAACAAAAGACAGGTCATAGAATGGCGAAAAATCAAGGGTTATGATTTGGGAAAAAAAGTAATGTGGAATTGAAAAAGGAGAGAAAAAATAATGACTAAAAAATTATTTGAAATAGACATACCGACAGAAAAAATGTGGGCGCGATTTGAGCGCAGATTGAAGGAAATGTGTGAAGAAATAGTGGGGGAGTAAATCTCCCCCCTATTTTTTTTTTGCGATTCATATTATGTAACTTAACATTATGTAACTTCGTGCGCTCGCGCCCGCGCCCGCGAGCGTTACATAAAAAAATAGGGCTGAAAAAAAATATAAAGTTACATAATAAATCCGTAGCACAGATAAGAAGTTACATAATAACTCACGATAAAAAAAATTAAATACTATCACTATATACTTCATATCGAGGTGAAAAATCATGGTATCTGTAAGAGCAATAGCAAATAATCAATTTATTATTTCGGCGGATGATAGGAAAGTGTTTCAGTCCTATAACTCCAAAGTCGCAGAAAAAAAAGACGGGCAAATTTATTTGATTGAGCCATATTGGAATATGTATAGCGCAACCACAAATAAATACTTGTTGAAATTTTTGGGCGAATCGAGTATCAAAGATGTTCGGGCTAAAGTCGAATCGGGCGAATACAAAGTGCTAACCAAAAAGCATCTGTATCATCCGAGCAACCGTTGAGTAAAAAAAACAACGGCTGAAAAAATCTGAGTAACGTAAGCCGACTCGTTCCCTTCGGGGGGCGGGTCGGTGAATTTTTTTTGCAGAAAAAAAGAAGTTACATAATAACTCACGATAAAAAAACTTATATACTATTAATTATTAGTATATATTGTGGGAGAACTGAAAAATCTCCCGACCAACCTATTGAGCCTTTGAAGTCAAGGGCGATGATAGCGGTTGAGTGTTTGAAAAAAAACGAGGTGAAAAAATTTGGATTATTTTAGACAAAGAATCGGTAATACGATTCCTGCTCACATACTAATGGGGGAGGAAGCCGTTGGCCGAACAAATGAAGAAGTAATGAAGAACGCAGGTTTGGACTTTACCGTTGAGAAGCGGCGAATCCCACACCCAGACACAGGGGAATTGCTACCCGAAAGGTATAGCGTAAATTTCCGGTCCGACACAGGGCAACCGTTAGGTGCGGTTGGTAAAAATTATACCAACCTTCAACCAACAGAAATGTTTTCGGTTGCTGATGGATTAGTCGGCGCAGGTCAAGCGGAGTGGGAAAGAGTCGGGCAAACAGATAACGGCGCGAGAATTTTCGCGCAGTTAGCACTACCCGAACATATCACCATTGGTGATAACGACCGTTCCAACGCTAAAATCTATCTATCGAATGCCTATGATGGTTCGCAAGCCTTTAGAGTCCTTCCGACTCTTGAGCGTCTGTTTTGTAGTAATCAGACCAGCGCGGTCCTTCACAACATGAAGGAAATGGGAATCAAACCATCTGATTTAGTTATTCGTCATTCGTCAAGAATGCACGACAAAATCAAGCACCTTAGCAGGGCTTTGAAATTGACTAACACCCTAAATCAGCGTTGGGCCGAGCAAGCCAACGGTTTGCTTGAAGTCCACATGGACATGGATGATAGGATTAAGTTCTATATAGACACAGGTTATCTCGGAAAGGTTGATGCGGAACGCACTAAAAAAGATACGACTAATATTTATGGTCTATCAGCACAGGGCAACCGTAAACTTGACGAATTGCTTGAGTTAGAAACTGCACCAACGAACACCACAGGCGGAATGAGCGACACTGCATGGGCGGCGTATAACACGCTGACCGAACACGTAACGCATCATTCATTCCAAAAGGCTAACGCCGTCTTTGGTTCCGAAGGAAGCATCAAACAAAAGACCGCAGAAAACGCGGTCTTTGGTGCTGGCGACAAGATGATGACTAAGGCTTGGGGCAGACTCGTTGATGCACACCTATAATCTTCATGCTATCTTTATAGCGGCAACCGGATGAGCGACCGTGAATCTCACAGGTCGTAAAAATATAACCCCAATAAAAAACGGGGTATGCTTTGAGAATCAGCCAATCGTGAGCCATAGCGACAGTCGAGCAGACTCGCCCACCCTGCCTTCGGGTAATTTGGGCTTGAGTCGCCTTCATAGATTCGCGGCTACGAATAAATGATACTCCGCTTCGGGGGGTGCGACAACCCCCCGCCCTCTTTTTTTCAAACACTATTTTTTTATTATCACATTCACCCTTCAAAAAAAACAGGCATGGTTTTTCCGTGAACCTGCCCGAAGACTCTTGGTGGTGCTTGAGTCGTTCTCGCGTGGCGTTAAATTCTGAAAGACCACGCGGGCGGGCGCACGATAGAAAAAATCGTGCCTAAAAAAAGGGCTGAAAAAAACAAAAAAACAAGGAGAAAAAATAATGAGTAAAAAAATATGCAAATGCGGAGAAGAAATGAAACAAAACATCATAACGAATTACACGGTTATTTACTGTGAAGCGATTTACAAAGACGCAAAAGAATGCTTTGAAAAAAATGACTGTTGGGCTTGTGGTGATTATTACAATTTAGGTAGTAGCGATTGTTGCGCTGATGTGCGAGCGCGACACACGCGGGGCGAAGCAACCGGACCGAGATGGTGAAAAAAATGCTGACTAAAAAAATAGACTTAACTGAATTTTGGAACTTGCTAAAGATAGCCGACCGGATTAGTGAGGGTGATTGGATTGCTGCAATATCATGCGGTGGGCTTGGTCGCTCATGTGGTTATCTTCGTGATAGCCGAATGTATCTTGATGAAGACGACCTACCGCCGCTTTATGGTGATGATATGTATGCTGACGCTTTCGACAACGGATTCAACCAACGCGCATACAATGAGCGCGGTTGGTTCAGAATGTAAAACTCACGATAAAAAAGACTATAAACTATGAACGGAGAGAATATATTATGACTAAAAAAGAATCATACAACGAAGAATGGATTGAATACTACCAATACCTTGAGGAATTGAGGGCATCCGGCGAAACTAATATGTTTGGTGCAACACCTTATCTCCAAAGGGATTTCGACCTTGAAAAAGACGAAGCCCGCGAAGTGCTATCTTCATGGATGGAGAATTACTCTCGTTTGGTATATCATGGAATAATAAATAGGAAGTAAAAAAAAACGGAGAGTAAAAATTATGAATAGAAAAGATTGGAGAAATTTGACGAATGAATTACTTGCTGATTATCAAAGCCGTTCTTTTGAACAAATGCAAGAGATAGAAACGGTGGTAAGAAATTTAATGCCGCGAGAAACGCACCCTTCGCCTGTCGGCCTATTGATTGCTGAAATCAAGCGATTGAGAACTGAAATCAAGCGATTGAGAAAAGATGAGGATTTGCTTTTTGATGCTTACACACAGATGAGAAAAGAAAGGGATTCACTTTTGGATAAAATGAGAAACGATTTAATCGCCCAAGCACTACTTGATAGTAGCAAAAGAAATGGAGAGTAAAAATTATGAATCAGACTAAGATATTTTACACAGACATGACGAAAAAAACAGACGCTAAAAATTGTAAGACGCACCACCCAAAAATAAGCGGTGAAAATTATTGTCGGATATGCAAAAAAAGTAGGAGTGAGGAAGAATGAAAATAAAACTCACGATAAAAAAAGTTATATAGTATTACTACGAGGAATAAACATGGCTAAGACCTATAAGAAAGAAGACCTGCCCGCGACTGACCTAAACGAATGGGGCTACCCTAACGATGACTATATGCACATCGGCAACGGCCTATTCAAAAAGAGGGGTGATTGATTGTCCACCCGATGTAATGTTATCGTTGAAGATAAAAAATTCGGTAATAGGATATTCATGTATCGTCATTGTGATGGCTACCCCGAATCCGTATTACCTGCGCTTGAGCCTATCATTAGTGAAATAAAACGCCACCCAAATTACAATGCTCTTTGTTCTTATATTGCAGAAAAAATAGAGAGTATAGAAGAAACCTATTTCATTATGGGTAATCAAAAATCATACAAACCATTTCAATATACAACAGATATTCACGGCGACATTGAATGGTTATACACATTGAATGTTCATAACGGCGAATTAGAATACGAAAAGGTTAGGTGAAAAAATGGAGAGTATAATTTGTGAAAAATGCGGAGAAGAAACGGATGTTTCCGAAGAAGGCGAACAATTGATAATGGTTGTTTGTTCCTGTGGGAATAGAATCAAAGGGCCGAAATACCCTAAATTCAGCAGATTCCAACCACACAAAGCGGAATTAAATGCCTATGAAATAAAAATGCTTTTGGCTTTAGACCGCATACTACCTAAAGATGTATCAGAATTTATGGAGATAGAATATGAGGGTGAATACGGCGATTTCATCAGAAAATTATCGAGAGGATATAGGGGCTACGATTAAAAAAATAAGGAGTGAAAAAAATGAGTGAAGTAAAAGCAACACAAGTAAAAACATGGTTAAAGAAAAAAGGAATTGAAGCGAAGTATGCGCGAAGCATTACGGGAAAAAGAAGCGGTAAAAAAGTCGTTCATTGGATTGAGGTTCGTAGCGGCTCTTTAGACGGTATTTTCCCGACCGATATGAGAAAGCGAATGCTGAAAATTATTTACGGAGAAGATTTTGAATCCACGAATGATAGGTGGGTAGGTGGTAATGTGCAACCGCACATGGTCGCCCTGCGACCCCGCGAGTGGGAAGAAATAATGGGTGATGCTGAATGAGAAAGTATAGCCCACCACCGGATTTCAAGAGGCACGATTACTGCGAATGTGATGAAGGCACATTGTATGTGTCGCACCAATATTTCCTACCGTTATATGTTTGTTCAACCTGCGGCTTTGCAGGACACGAACCTAATGTGAGAACCATAGATGCGGATATGGGCGACTACCCCGAAAGAGAAGCACACCTAACGCTTATCGAGCGTATGTATTCGTGGATAGGTGTTGCCGCACCGAAGGCACAAAGAGTGTCGGGTCAAGCCAACGAATATTTACAGGTTATGAAAGATTCAGCGTTGGTGCTTCGCAATTGGAGAGCGGAAAAGGAAAGAGAAGAATAGACACGGTTATATACCGGAGTTATTAGCATTAATTTGTAGGGGGTAAGGCGAGGTTATCGAATGCAAGGTGATAGCCCACAAAACCTAAACCATGTTCGCTTCGGCGTATAAAAGCAGGATAAGCCGCCCACTACACCAAAAAAACAAGGAGAAAAAAATATGATAGAAGAAAAAGAAATGAACGAGAACGAACACGCATTAGAGCGATTTTCAATGATGCTCAATGTGATAGATGCCGGAGATTGTGTCGAAGATTTTAGCGACCCTAAAATCATAGCAAATATACACACATTAACTAATTTGCTAAGACACTACATACGCGACCAATTGGATGCGATAGCAGGGGGAACATTAGGTCAGCCGTTGATGAAGAACGATGAAGGCGAATGGGTAGTGGTAAAGTGAGCCGTTGTCCGGTTGAACACGCAATCAGAAAGAAATGGGAAGAAGACATGAAGGAGATGGAAAAAAATGACGATAACTAATTTTGTAAGAGAAACAGGCTTTTGGGTTTATGAAAATAAGACAGATGAAGAAACGATGGAGAGTCTATACCAATTTCTATTCAATACGAAATGGGGTTTGGTGGAAAACATATACTTCGACCAAATATCTACCTTTGAGTCCTTTGAAGATTTCATAAAAAATAATGCCCTCTTTTCTTTTAGATTGAAGGTGTGGGGCTTGCAGGACCACATCACGATTAGAGTTCAAACAGAACCGCAATCAACGTATCAACAGGCCTTTATGCACAATATCGCTCTCGCATGGTGGAAAGCGAATATTAATTCATACATCAACCCATACCACTTAGATTTCAGCAAAGGTGAGGAAGAATGATGATTACACCGGACACAATTTATTTATTAGACCATGAAGGAGAGGATGAATAGTGCCGACCCGAAGACAGAAGGCCGCTCGCCGTTGGCTATACAGGCAGAAATTCAAGGCACGAATAGCACATGAGATGATGGGGGAAGAAGAATAATGACTAAAAATTTTGAACCTAATTGCGAAGTCTATTTCAAAAAGAATTACAAAGAATTAGCACGATTAGTTAGGGGCGAACACCCAAAAAAAGTTACGGTTAAAATAGTCTTGGAAGACGGAACAGAATACACAGGCAAGGTGGAACGATGAGCGACAAGGTGGAAATACTCGGCGGGGATGGAAAAGATTTACTCGTTAAAATAACATTTGATGACGGAGATATTTACGAAGGTTGGGTGGATAAACAATGAGCATAATTGATAGATTCAAAGAAGGCAAATTAACATTGACCGATGCTATGTATGATGTATTCCTGCCTATCGTCAGCCACGAAAATAAGAATGTTGTTTTATTCCAGCATTTACACATGACCGAAGAATTGGTATTCCGAGCATTGAATGGATTACCATTGAAGGACTACGAGAGATTCGATAAACTCCGAAAGATGAACACAGGATGGATTCTCGCCAACGGCGGGCAGGTCCTAATCGTCAAGAGCGGAGAAGATACACAATTCATTTCCACCTTTAAATCAACAGGTGGATTAGTCTAACCCTTTGGGGTGAAGTCGCTATAAAAAACGAAGGGTAAATTTCTTCTTTCTTCTTGTGTTATTGCCTCAACACAAGCGGCCCACCCAAAACTCACGATGAAAAAGGCTATATACTATTGATGCGAGGATTATTTATGGGAAGACAAAAGATACTACTAAGACGCGAGGTAGGCGAAGTGTTGGCGGAAGCCAACGAGCCACTATTCGCAGGACAGATTGCAGACCGCATAGGCTTTAGACCAAGCAAGAAACAGGTAAATTATAGTGTTAATATAATTGCTGGAATATTACGAGGCGCACATGGCGTTGTTACCTGCTATCCATCCGGTGCGAGGATTGGTGCGGCACGACAATATGTAATGACTAATAAAAAAGCATTCGATGAGTGGGTGAATAAGAAATGAGTAAAAACCAGCCACATTGTATTCCATGTATGAAAAAACACGGTAAAAGATACAAAATTAAGGGTTGCACTTGTGATGAGGCCGCCCCTATGTTTAATTTGAGATTTTGAAGGAGATGAAGAAAAATGAACATATTTGTTTTAGACGAAGACCCGATAGCGGCGGCTAAGATGTATTGCGATAAACACATACCTAAGATGTGTGTTGAGTTGCTTCAACAGTTAGGGAGTGCCGCCATACGACACGGTGCTACGCCCGACATCATGCCCCTCACTAAGAAGGGAACTCCGCTCAAGGGCGGCTATCACAATCACCCTTGCACCCGTTGGTGTGGCGACTCAAGAGATAACTACCTATGGGCGGCACATCACGGCGCGGCTCTATGCGAAGAATACACAAAGCGGTTCGGCAAAGAACATTTCTGTTCTCGCGGCATCGAGATTCTGTATGGCCTATCACATCTCATACCCGAAGGCGACCTAACGCCGTTTGCTATCGCTATGCCCGATGAGTATAGGCCGCTAACATGGACTTCAAGGACTACACAAAGACTTGCGAGTCATGCAAGCGGTGATAATGCGGTTCAAGCATACCGCCGCTACTACCACGCTAAGGCATTCGCTAAGTGGGAGAAGGGGCGACCTATGCCTAATTGGTTCGATGTGATAAAACAGGCGGCGATTGCGAATGATTCGTGAATCGTTTGAAGAATTGTTTGAGGATGAAAAAGAAACAGTCGTTGATTATTTACAGACAATCTCTTTAATTATACTCGCAATATGTTCTATTGTTGTAGGAACGATGCTATGATGCACCACAAGTCATTTTTTTACACCCTAAAAAATATCTGTGAAGAAATAAATCAGTCGCTTTTGAGCGTTGATAATCGCTTAGAAGTCGAATACGATTCGCAAGCATCAAAAGAAACAGCCATTAAAATTCTTGTGCATGATTATCCTTTGACCCATCAGATACAATTTACAATTACTAAGAAGCAAATGCTTGTGCGTGGTCGCCGCTTCATGGCGATATGGTCTGACGACAAGCAAATGCGAATGCCCCTTCAACCCTTGAAGGCACAGGCATACAAACCACCACACCTGCTGACTAAAGAGCAGGTAAAAGGAATAATCACTAATTATTTCTTAGCCCTAATCGAAGAATGGTATATCAAGACAGAAAATCAACCGTTAGTATTTCGTATGAATCGGGATTGGGCTATCAAGTCAAGAGATGCAAAACGCACATCTCAAGAGCAAAATCAATTTGAATATGATTTATTTCAGCACTTTGCAGAACCGCGAGAAAAAATAAATGCCTCGCAGTAATGCGGTTTCGTTAATTCTTTTTTTACTTCAAAGGTAGTTAGGAATACCTACCTATCTTTACATCTCTTTGAAGGAATAAAATAAATACACAACAGGCTCGCAGTAGCACGATTATTTCTTTTTCTATTTTTTCAACACATTGAAACAATTAAGAAGGGGAGAATGCACGATAAAATATGACGAGAAGGCGAACAATGAACGAGGCGTATAGATTCCTCAAAAGAAACGGTGGAGAAGCAACGACACCGGAAGTGCATGAATGGTTAAGAAAAACTGCGACATTCCATTTACCCGACCTAAACACATTGGGTTCGTTGTTATCGAGATGTCCTCTATTTGAGAAGGTCGAGAGAATCCCTATCAAGATAGAAGGCGGTAGCCGTTCCACGACTACCATTTGGCGAGCGAGGTCGCTACGAGAGATTGTTGATAGAGCCATGATAACAAATTCAAGCGGTAAAAATTTACCAGACTTTTTCCGACAGGCCATTGAAGAAGAAAGGGGGAGATTAAATGCAGAAAATAGTATGGTTGAAGAATGATGTATTGTCTGAATCCACGCATCTAATTATTGTGCAGGAGAACGAGCATCCGAGTCATTCGGCATTCATGGCAGGGATGGCTATCTTGAAAAAAACAGGCATAGAAAATCCTATTGCCGAAATCTATTCATCGGATTTAGAAATAGATGACGACAATATTTTTCCCGACCCCATCCCTGTTTGTTGGTTGATGTATGAAACATACAACGAATTAGATGAGCGTTGTTGGGTTCTAAGGATGACCGGACAACCACAGAAGCCTAATGTTCTATTCAAGGTGATGGATTGGTTGTTGCCGGAATTAGAAGATAAAGGACTTGAGATTATCACTTGTCTATCGTATGCGTGTGAAACAGAAAAATTAGGCATGGGGGATTTGTATGTTTATGATTGGGCTATCGAAGCCCGTAAAGGCGTGATAATGACTACCAACAAAGGACTAATCACAGACACGATACCTGTTGATGGTTTCTCATGGTCTATCCCTATGGCGGCAAAGGCGATACTGCCGGACATAGAGGGATTATTCACAATAAATATCAAAGCCGACACTTTAATAGACCGCAAGGCGGCGAATACACTTTGCCGCTTCTTGTCTGATACTCACGACTTGACGCATGAGCAATTGATAATAGATGAATTGTATGATATATTAAACAATCAGTATAAAATTGATGAGCCATTTTTAGGGGGAATGTTCGATGAAGATATTTGATACGCTACACAAATTCGTTCAAGACAACCATTATGTTGATGTTGAAGATAAGTTAGACATATTCATCTGTTCTATTGGCGCACACATTTTCAATGCGCTTAACAAGTGTAGCCGATGCGACTTCGACCCCGATAGCCCGTTGATAAATTATGAAGAAGGGGATTACGCAATCGAGGCTTGTCCTTTGCGTCATCCGAATATGCCCTTTTACACACCTATGGCTCAATTGCCGGACACGCGCATACACATACTAATTAGAGGCAACAAGGGTTCGGGTAAATCCGTTCTAATCAATCTGTTCTTAGCAGAAAGAACAGGGCTTCTTTATTATCAAAATGCAGACTTCGGAGAGGGATTTAGAACCATGCTTGCGCCTAACTCTATCACAGAAGCAGGTATGTTTGGTTCTGTTGATGAAGAAGGAGAAATTGTGGGTCGGCCTTTGGCGAGGGAGATGTGCGGCGGATTTTTAGGCTTTGAAGAATTTTCATCAATGTCTGACGCGGCTAAGAAGGACCATAGCCTCGACATGAAGAATCAATTGCTCACTTCTCTTGATAACGGCAGGGTGCAGAAGGCCATGCGTAGCGGTTGGGTTCGATACACTACACGCTACACAGTATGGGCTGGAACACAACCAGCACGATTTGAATTAGATTCGGGGCTTGACCGAAGATTCTTCATCATAGACATACAGATGACTCCCGAAAAAGAAAGGTTATTCAAACAGGCTCAACACCGACAGGCGAACACTTCGCCGGAGATGCGATTAGACATAGCCAATAGAACCATAGCGATTCGCACATGGTTTAGGCAACGCATGGAACAGGCGGTAGCAAAACCACCAACGGGTATTATTTTTGATGACGACTTAGCGGAATGGATTGACCGACCCGATGTTCGTTCTTTTGAGGCAGACCTATTCCGAAGGCTCGCTATTGGCTACGCTATGATGCAGGAAAATTACGAAGGCGGCGGCCCATTGATTGTTAAACTTGATGAAAAATTAAGGGCTATTCTTAATCAATCGTTGGATATGAGGCGTAGGGTTATGGATGCAGACCTTGAATTAATACGCTCGACCTTTTGGATGAAAGACCTACCAAAGTCGCAGTTAGTCAAGGAGATTAGCAGAATGATTACAAATGGCGACTATCAAATGGCTAAGGTGTGGATAGAGGAAAACCTTGAGGGTCGAGCATGGTATTCAGAATACACCCCAACAAAAACAGGTCGGGGTAGGAAAGGTGTTACTTGCAGATTCGGTAATCCTGCTGAACCTGTTAAGACGCAAAAGTGGGGTGAAAATAATGAGCAAAACTAAGAGGGCGAAATGGAGTAGGAGTAAAGCCCTTGAGTGTGCGGCTCGATACCTTGTGCAAGAGGGAATACCATTGACCGCCGCTACTGTGTATGATAACATGAGATACAAAAACGATTTACGGTCGGGTGAAATTGGAAATTTATACAGGGTAAATAGAAGCGCACAAAGTTATATGCAGGTTTGTATGAGAATGTTGCGGTGTCCTGCTTTCAAGAAACAAAGGACAAGTCCGAGAGAGCCGTATGTATTCTCCTGCGACAAGAAAACCTATGATAAGTGGTGGCCCGAAGACCCACTAAAGGGGATGAGTAAATGAGAACAAGACGAGAGATAGAAGACCGGATGGTGCGTGAGGATGACCCATTTACCGTTGAGGTTCTAAGGTGGGTTCTCGATGGTGGTTGTCCGATGTGCAAACACAATGACCGAAAGGAATACGAGATACAGATTCACACAGAAGAAATAGGCCCTCATTTTTTAGAAGTGAAGCATGGATGGGCCGAAGGAACAATCATGGAACACATGGAGAATCATATTGATTACGACCCGTCTGAGGCCGAACACATAGAGGATGCACGAAGACAATCTATCAACACATTAGATGCCGCAGAAGACATTGTATTCCGTATTCGTGGCTATCTTGATGAGTTGGAAGAAGAAAAGGAAGCAAGCGGTGATGGTATCACATCAGAATTTGTAGCCGATGCCGCCCGTCTGATTGCACAGGCCAATTCAAGTCTAAAATTGGTGGGTCAATTGAAGAAAGAAATAGGCGTTGATTCTCAATTGCTTCTCGCGGAAGCACGACTCAATCAGATGAATAGAATACTCGTTGATACTTTGATTGAACAACCCGAATTATTAGACCGTATAGAAAATAAAATGCGGTTGTTGAATGAACCAAATATAATAGACGCTAAATTTAAGGTGGTTGAATGAAGACATGGCGTAGTGGTTCTCGCAGAAGCCTATGGGCGAGGCCGATTTACGAACACGAATGGCCTAAGTTAATCCAAGCCATGAAGGATGATGGCCTTCTCGCCGTCATACAATCCGATGGCGTTAGGTGGTATGTGGGCGGCTACAAACTAACCGATGTTTCCGTGTGTGAAGCATGGAACATTAACCGAAAACAGATGGATAGGCTCAAGGATTACATCTTAGTCAATGACCCGTTTATGAGGGATGAATAATGATTATATTTTCTTCCGACCCCGAACCATTCAGAACGGAAAACTGTATTGAGATGTATGGGGAGATAGACACACTACCAACGACACCAAATATAACCTTTATTTTACACGCAGATAATTTCACCGAGAAGAAGGCAAACGAATGGTTGCCGATTATCTCACACCGATTAGTGATAATCACAGACAAATACCCGAAGTTATCTAAGAATCACGATGAGAGAATCGCAATCCATCCGAGTCTAAAGAAAAATAACGATAATTATTCTCGCAGAATAGAATGGTTATTCGGTTGGACTGATAGAAGACGGGTGCTACATCAGATTGCTGATGTTCCTATACCCCTTATTTTTTCTTTCCTAAAGGAGAACAACAAGGATATTCGGTTGCATCGTCTTGTTGCCGCTACTAATTTAGTCCTCGATGATAAAAAGACAAGGGCTATTCTTTCTTATGGGGTTGAACCGACTAATGGTAAAATGAATTGGCCTAAGAGAAAAAAGAAGGTTGATAAAACACCAAAGCCGTTTAGGTCGGATGATTTGTATTGGGATTTGATTATCCAAAATCAACCAGCCGTAGCCAATCAAGTTAGAGCCGTTAATAAAGACATACCAACCGTGATTAAAAAGCGGAAGGAGAGGGTGCATAGGTGGGTATGAGTCTAACAACCTGTTTTATTTTACTTCTAATTCCGTTATTAGGACCGATTCTTCAATTATTTATAGTGCTTATTTTTGGTGCGCCTAAATACATTGTAAATCTTAAATCTCCCTCTAATGTGGATTCAGATGCTACACTTGAGGGCATGATGTGGTTTGATTTGGGAACTGATTAAATACCCATCATTGATTCTTAAATGTTATGAGCGCGAACAATCGGCGCATACGCCGAATTGTTGTTGATTTGTTGTGGGAACATGGCGAAAGCACAAAAGAGCGCATGGCTAAACTTTTGGCTAAACATAAATCGGTTAGGAACATTCCATCTCCCCATTCTCTCTCGTCTATCTTGAGAAAAAATACACAGGTTATTGTTGTTGGAACGGAGAAGGTCGAGAATGCCGTAGGTGTGTCGGCTAAACATCTCGTCTATGATATTGACCGATACCTTGTGCGTGAGAAAGAGGATTTAATCTATACAAGAAGTCCGACTGTAATGACTCCTAAGCAACGAGCGGCGGCTCAGAAGTGTTCATGTGGTAAATTGCGTGTATTTCCGCCGTATTCCCCCGATATGTGCCTACATTGTTATCGTGAACCGGAAATGTAAAACTCACGATAAAAAAACTTATATACTATGGGTATGATGTAAATATATGAGAGCGAAGACGATACCCCATGTTGAGTATGAAATATTTAACCACCTTTTAGATACGGTGGATATTGAACCACTACGCCATCGTTTATGTCCTGTTGGAGATAAGGTGGCTAAGGAACGATTTGAGAAAGGTTTTGAGTCGGCGGCTAACTTGATTAACAACCTATGTGAGCGAAGACTACACCGATTGCCGGAACAACACCCCGATTACAAGGAGAAGGTTGAATGAGGCAACACATCATAGACGGTAAGACAATGAAGCGAATATGCGGAGATAATACACAGTATGGTTATGTGTCTGATGAAGTATATCAGACATGGGAGAAATGCCCTGTATGTTTTTCCGAAGGAAGGATAGTATCACCCGCAAGGCGTGTTAAACCACATACTGATATACCGGAGAACGAACCACAGGTCAAGCGAGCATTATATTTGAGGTCGGCACTATGAGAAGCGAAGATGTATGGTATGGTTCAGACCCCTGCATTGACTACGACTCGTTGCCTTCAAGGGTTCACGACCACGACAAATGCCCTGTATGCGACAAGGCCATGCCCGACCAAGATTTAGCAGAATTTGGTATTGAGGAATGCGATTGTGTCGAATGCGAATCCTGCGGCGATTGGAAGATGTTTGAAGACTTCTGTAATGTAGCCGAAATATGCGACTCATGTTATGAAAAAGATATAGAACGAGTTAGGAATATAGAAAGACAAAGGGGGATTAAATAAAATGGGAAGTAATTGGAATAGCAGACAACCTGCGAGAGATAAACACGCATTGAAAAGAATAACGAGAAGATATAATAATTGGAAATCTAAGTATGCCGATTCAGACGGCAAATGGAGTGAGGCGAGAGTCAAGAAGTGGTTTGAATCGTTGCCTCGCACTATCGCCGCCCGCGAGAAGGCATTTGTAAAGGAGATGAAAGAATGATTCCGATTTGTACTAAGTGCAACCAATCAATCGGCTATTGTTCTACGTATTCTTGTAAGAAGGTGGAGAGATGAGCGGTATGAGAAAAGATTATCAAATACAATCTATTGTGCAATATCTAAAATATAATGGCCCTAAAACTCTTAGACAAATTATCCAAAATGTTCGCACTAACACGATGTATGTTGAAGGGGGAAAAACCATTGTTAAGGACAAATACAAATTTTGTAATCCGATTCAATTTACTTTATTTCAATTAGCCAACCATGCGGCACAAAACAAGAATATGGAGAAAGTGCCTAACACAAGCCCGACCGAATGGAGATATGTCGAATGATTATTTATAGAGATTATTTTCCTTTCAGCATTACGCCCGAATCCTTAATTATCGGTGCGAGTAATGTAGTGTCGTGCGCGATGAATGGGGGTATTTCATGGGGTTGTTAAACGGTGCAACCTATGGGGATAGACTGTCGGGTAAAGCCGGACAGATTTTGACCGATGATAACCGCCTTTACTTGACGGTTGTTATGGAAGCAATCAAGCATAAGATTGACCCCGACTCGGATGACCCCGAATTTGAAGCAGACATTACTGCGGTCATTGACGAGTTATCGGGTGATTACATTCAAGGCATGATGCTATCATTGGCTATGATGCTACACAGATTCCATTCGGATAGTATTCTAAGTAAAGAAATAACGAATATTTATTCTGCATTAGAAGTTATCTTAATGGAAAAGAAAATCGGGGGAGAATTATGAGGGGGGTTTGGAATGACCGAAGTATGGTCGCAAAAATATAGGCCGAACAAATTAGAAGATATGGTGGGGCAACATCAGTTATTGAGTGAATTTGATTCACTTTTAGATGACGACCATAATATGCAACACTACTTGTTCTATTCTCCCGAAGCGGGAGTCGGTAAAACCACATTGGCGAGAATCATAGCCGAGCAATTGGGAATGCAATTGTTCTCATACAATGCCTCAACAAAGCATGAGCGGGGTATTGACTTCGTGGAGAATGAATTACTCCCTATGAGTAGGAATGGTAATTATCGCCAAATCTATTTGCTTGACGAAGCAGACCAATTAACCCCTGCCGCACAGTCGGCACTAAAGGGTGTTATAGAAAACGCTCAAGGTTATTTTATTCTGACCTGTAATGATTTGTCTAAGGTATCTCGTTGGCTACAATCCCGATGTAGGACACTTAGGTTTGAGCCGATACCCGAAGATGAGATGGTTGAGAGATTATCCTATATCGCGGCACATGAAAATGTTGATGTTAGATTAGCAGACCTGCATACAATTGCTAAGGCTCACAAGGGCGACTTACGCAATTCCATAAACGCGCTTCAAGCATTCGCGGGTCTTACTCCCCGCGATGGCGACAGATTTTTGCTATCTCTCAAACCACAAGAAATAGACGCTAATTCTTTTCTCAAGTCCTGCGTAGCCGAAGGCGACTACGAGAAGGCCATGACCTATATTGGCGACAGGCCAATACGACAAACAATAAACTCCATATTTTCTTATGCGGTGAATAGCAAGGCTAAACCTGCGGCCAAAATGAGAGTCATTGAGGCGGCGGTTCAGTCGGAACGAGATTTGCTTATCGGTGTTGATGAAGACATTGTGAAGCATAACTTTGTAGTGATGTGTTGCGATACATCACAGTTATATACCGGAGAAAATGCGGAGAGGATAACCAAACAAGGTGTATTGTTATGACCGAAGATATGTTAGAGAAAGTAGCGAAGACTGTTGGTGTGTCGCCCGACACACTTAGAGAGAGGGCCGCAGAAGTGTTTGAAGCACAAAGCGCGGCTTGGCTTAATGCAGGTAAAACAGGAGAGGAAGCATCGGTGCTTGCTCTCCGTGTTGCCGCCCGCCAAATAGCCAACGAACAAGCCAAACTGCGAAGAAGCGGTGCGACCTTATACGAAGGAATGTTCGTTCACGTTCCAAAGGCTAAGGAATGGGGTAAGATTCTATACAATAAGATGCAGGGCCAATTGGCTAATGCGACTGATGAAGTAAAGAATACTTTGATTGAGAATGGTTCTGTTGTTATCTTTGAGGATAACCACGATGGTTCTTTTACTCGATATGCGCGTGAAGATTTCTTCGGTGCATCCGAGTCCGAAGTATCAGACCTGCCGAGAAACACACAGAAGTTAGATGAAAGCACACACTATTACATTGTGTGGGATTCAAACAACCCAACCTTCCCATCCGGCGATAAGAATTTCAAGTATGGTGCGGCTCGACCACACGATGAGCGAGAGCGCACTTCACTATTCTTTGGTCGCCCTCAAGGTTCTAATGGTGAATGGTCGCCTATCGTAATCAAGGGTAGCGGCAATTCAGCCGATGTGCAATTCCCAACCTTTACCACAGGAACAATCGGTGTGCGCCCATCAAGAGATGGCGCAACAGGTTATCTAACGAGAGTGTCGGAATTTACAGAAGATGAAAACTTAACCTCTATGTTTTCTTCTCCACCATTGGAATTGATGCAGGAATTTTTACCCGATGATTTCTTGCCCGCTTTGAGTAATCTCGGAGAATACTACGACAATTACTACGGTAAAGATGGTTGGTGGGATAGAATCTGTGGTGTAGTCGCAGAAGTAATCCACATTGACCCGCGAGATAATGGCGGATTTATCATGGTCTGTTCAGACCCCGATATTATGTCTATGGCTGAACCGCTCGATGTGTATGTTCCGGCCTCACAATCTCATTTGGTTGATTTCGCGGTCGGCACTAAGGTTCTATTGACCGGACAGGCATGGAGAACCCGCGAGGGTGATGACCGCATGAGCGTCAATGGTTGGTGGGCTTTCGATAAGATAGCACCTATCGTTGCATCGCCCGATGTTGAAGACGAGGGGTGGGATGCGTGAGTGGTTGGGGTCAAGCGGCCTCAACCGCCGCACCTGCTAAGTCCGAAGCGACTTCTGCGAAACCTATCTATGGCGAAGACTACTACCGCCAAAGGTTCGCTAATGTGCGCTCTCAATCTGTGCCTGTGAGAATGGCTCTCGTTGGTGCGGAGAACACCGTAAAGACGGGTTCGGCGTTGTCCTTCTGTGATACAAATAAGAAGGTTGTTATTTTTGATATAGACAATTCCGCTAAGGCGACAATAGACCATATCTATCCCGACAACGAAAATATAATCTGTATTCCTTTGCACGATGAAACCGATGATTCAATCTTCAATGAGGATAACACAGTAAATTATACTGCGCTTCTCGACAAATTGAATTTTTACATCAACATTCTCGCTGATGATATTAAGGCCAACCCCGATGACTACGATGCAGTAATCCTCGATGGTGGTTCAACATATCTAAAGTGGTGCGAACACGCCATGACTGATTGGTTGATGACTCGCTCTAAGAATCCTGTAAATGTTGAAGACGGAGAGAAATTCAATCAAGCCGAATGGCGAGTGCGAAACAAACTGTTCCGAGACACGATTAGCCGAATCCACAGTCTGCCTGTCGCTAAGGCATTCTTTACCTTTCATCTAAAGAAGATTCAAGAATATATGGATGACGGCACAGGCAAGAAGGTTCTAATGACCGTTGGTGAAAGACCGGAATGGGATAAAGGAACAATGAGATATTTTAGTCAGCAAATTTTCTTGACTCGATACATGAAGAAAGCCGACCCTGCCGCCGGAGTCAAGGGCGATAAGAAACTTGCAGAAGGCCAATGGGTCGTCAAGGGAACAGTCGAAGAAATGAAGGGTCAGAACATGGAGTATGTTGGCTCAACACACACTATCCTATCTGTTAATGACGGCAAGGTTGAGTGGAAGGGCTATCCGTTTGCGTGGTGATTACATGGCTGATTATTTCGTTTGTGCTACTGATAGCGGCTTAAGCACGATTGCTTATGCCGAAGTAGCGGCTATCACCAGCCGAAGTGTTGGTTCTTCTGTGAGATACGACATTCACATGAAGTCCGGCACTATCTTTACCACATCAGACATAACCCAAAGACTCAAGGAGATGATGGAAGGTGCAGATTAAAATAGACCGTAATAATTTAATCCGTCTTCTCAAGAAGACTCAACGCCCACAAACCGTTGCGGGTAAGAGTATGGAACAAGTCTATGGTTGTATGATTGAAATATCGTCAGAACCAAATCACGAAGACTTGAGCCAACCCGAACATATCATATACACCTGCTCATTGGTGAAGGATGGTGTTACTTCTGTTTCGACCTTTAGGGAATACGCAGAAGAAATAGACGGAGAAGGGCAAATCCCTGTACCTAACATCAACGATTTGTTGGGTGTGTTGTCTATGCACAACACCCCTGTTAATCTAACATATACAGACGGCAAACTTCGTATCAAGTCGGGCGGCAAACAGACTACTTTAGCGGTGTCTGAGAATGCTTTAGCGTTCCCGCATTCACCGGACTTGATGAAGGAATGGAACGAGAAGTCCAAAAGGATAGCGGGTAAATTTTTTCACAACGATAGAGATTTAGAATATCCTTGCCCCACTTACACTAAGAATGACGGTGAAATTTTAACTCCTATTTACCACATTACTATTTCCGCCAATGTTCTCTATGAAGCATTGAGATGTGATGGTATCAACGGACAGAAGTTAAATAATTACACATTAAATTTTAAGGAAGATGATGGATTGTATGTGCAGGTCGGCAACGAATTGAAAGGACAGACAGAATCTTTAATCTATGAGTATTCGGGATTCTCTAATACGAAGACTACTGTTAATGGTGGTCTTGAGAATGTCTTGAAGCACATAGACGGCGAGATTGGTCTATCGGTGTTTGACTTCACAGAAGCGAACATGGGCTACCCTGTGGTGATTACTACACCCACACACGAATTAATCTATCAAGCGGCTAATTTGGGGGAATTAAATTATGTCCGTTAAGATGAGTAAGTTAGCGGCAAATGTAAATTTGCAGAATAAAACAATAGTGCGGCTTAAAGTCGAGATTGAAGACATTGGTTCGGATGAAATCTCATGGATTGACCCCGATACAGAATACGAATACAGGGCGAAGTTGGTTGTCGTTAAGCGAGAACAAGACCCGTTGTATAAGGACAAGGATTGGCTACATGAGAAGTATGTAGTCGAAGGTTTGCCTTGTTCAGCCATAGGAAATATGTTTGGCTTATCTCCTATGACGATATACAAGTGGCTTAAGAAATACAACATACCGACCCGCCCGCGTGGTGGGGGAAAAAGGGTATGATAATTGAAAACATAAACGGAAGAAATGTTGTCGTAAGGCACAGGGATGAAGACGGGAAAAGAATAACCACTAAATTAAGTGCCTATCCTTATTGCTTTGTGCGAGAGGAAGATGCGGCGCAATTGACGGACAATCTCCCTTCCGACATAGTAGGCATAGAACATGGTTTTATGGGTCTTTACGGTGAAGCACTAAGCAAAGTATCTGTGTATCACCCGAAAGATATACGGGTTATTAGAAATATGTTCGACCACACATGGGAAGCAAACATACCCTTTGTTAATCGAGTCCTTGCAGACAGAATAAACAGGGGTGAATCTCCTATCAAGAATTACGAACACCGTAAATGGTATCTCGATGCCGAGTGGTGTCCGGCCACAGGAAGATTAAGGGTTATTGTTGTTTATGATTCCTTCACCGGAAATGAATATGTGTGGGCGGTTGTTCCGGCGACTCAACAGACTCAATGGCCTGTTAGTTATACTAACAACATAGGTGAATATGAGTATAAAATACCCGCTAAATTATTCTTATCCGAGTCGGCTATGCTAAAGGACTTCGTGCAACACATGAAGAAACAAGACCCCGACATAATTACAGGATGGTTCGTTGTCGGTGCAGACATTAAGCAATTTATTACTCGCTTAGATGCTAACGGTATTGATGCTCGCTCGCTATCCCCTATGAATCGGCTACGCTATTCATACAAGGATTGGGCGCAACCGATTGTCGGCGTGAATTGTATTGACTTGATGATTGGGTTCTCTAAACTGTGGGAATTGAAGAACGGTAAATTGCCTTCGTATGGGTTAGGTGATGTGGCGCAAGAAGTCTTAGGTGAAGCGAAGGTCGAATTACCCGATGGGCACAACACATACCATACCGATTTCCCGCTCTATGTGCATTACTGCCGACAAGATGTGAGGCTTTTGCCCCGCCTTGACCGTAAAGTAAATGCCCTTGATTATTACACGGCATTACAACACTTAGTCCAATGCGATATACGCTCAACACCATTTATCACGAAGATGTTTTCTTCGTTAGTGCTGGCTGACCCCCTGTTCGACAGGAGAATACCAACAAGCCCGCAATTTGAGAAGGTGGATTATGAGGGCGCAGATGTAATGGAAGTAAATGCTGGTCTGTATGAGGGTGTGGGTATTCTCGATGTAAAGGCCATGTATCACAGTAATGCTTCGATGCACAATATATCGTGGGATTCTCTCGATGAGAACGGCGTTGATTGCGGCAACGGAACGAAATTCTCAAGAAAAGATAAGGGGCTTTTAATTAGACAGATGGATTACATGACTAATCTTCGCAATAAATTCAAGCAATTGATGAAGGATGACCCGCAAAATTATTTCCGTTGGGATTGTATGCAATTTGCCTGTAAATCTTTAGTGGCCTCTATGTATGGTGTGTGTGGTGATTCTAAGTATGGAATGTATCACCCCGAAGTGGCGGCGGCTATCACATTTACATCAAGACAGACGCTATACAAATTAAGAAAGGTTGCAGAAAAACAGGGCTTAGAAACTATTTACGGACACACCGACAGTATTTTTGTGCGGGGTCAGATTTTTTGCCCGCATGATTCGGGTTATAACGGTAAAATACGCGAGATAAACGAAATGATGCACCCAATAGAGGTCGAATTTGAAAGATACTGCGACCGTATGGTCCTCATGGCTAAGAACCGTTATGCGGGTAATGTATCGTGGGAGAACGGTAAATGGCTTGACGAACCTAAACTTTATGTTAAGGGTATTGAATTGAAGCAATCAAGGATGCCGGAGATTATGAAGGAGTCAATGAAGACTGTTCTTCAAGTATTGGGTGGCGCAGGAGAAGGGTATGTGTCCGGTAATTTACAGGTTCTAATTGAAGATGTATTGGATGGTGAAGAACCGATTGAGAACCTGTGCATGAAAGGGAAACTTGAGCGTGAATTGCACGAATACAAGGTGCTATCCGGCTCGTCTGCCGCCGCTAAGTGGGCTAACGAAACCATAGGTAAGAATTATCGTAAGGGTTCTTTCTTTTCTGTTGCCTTAGATAATTCGGGTAAATACATAGCATTCGATGACCCCGATGATTTACAAGGTGTAGCCGAAATCGGCAGAAGATATACTGCTCAGAAATTTATCTTCGATAAGGTATCTCCTTATTATGAGGTATTAGGCTGGAATAAACAACCGTTAGAAAACGCGTTGAATGGGGTTAGTGAGGTATCATGGATATAGATTTGAGATTAGGTAATTGTCTTCGTGTCCTCAAGGAGATGGATGATAACTCCATTGATTCTATCGTCTGCGACCCACCATACGGATTACTTTTTATGCAATCCAAATGGGATTACGATGTGCCGTCTGTTGAGATATGGCGAGAATGTCTGCGTGTGTTGAAGCATGGCGGTCATCTGTTGGCTTTCTCCGGCACACGAACCTATCATCGAGTAGTAGTCAATATAGAGGATGCGGGATTTGAAATACGCGACCAAATCCAATGGATTTACGGCGAAGGATTCCCTAAGTCGCTCAATGTGGGTGGTGGTTGGGGAACGCAATTAAAACCCGCCAATGAACCTATTTGTCTTGCTCGCAAACCATTGATAGGTAAAGTGGTTGATAACATGGATGAATACGGAACAGGGGCTATGAATATAGATGGTTGCAGAATAGAAGAAGAAAGCCGTTGGCCCGCTAATGTAATCTTTGATGAAGAAGCGGCAGGTGGGTTAGAACAATCTCGTTATTTTTACTGTATCAAGGCTAACCAAAATGAGAGAAACGCAGGGTGCGATAATTTACCCCTTAAATTAAATGAAAACTCGACCTATGGTATGCAAACAGATGAAGGGCTGAGGAACAATAACCGCAACCCCGAAAACAGAACAAGAGAACAAAGGAACAATCACCCGACAGTAAAGCCCATTGATTTGATGCGGTATCTATGCCGCCTAATCACGCCGCCCGAAGGTATAGTCCTTGACCCATTCATGGGTAGCGGCACGACAGGCATAGCGGCTTGTCTTGAAGGGTTTAACTTCGTGGGTATTGAATTGGATGAGGATTATTTAGAAATAGCCCGTCATCGAATAGCACATTGGGGTGATTATGAAATAACAGAATCAGATACATTGATTCCCCAAAAGCGGATAACGGAATGGTTATAAACCAAAGAAAGGAGAGAGATTTATGGAGTCGAGTTATATTCCACATACTGCGCCATACTTACGGGTGGCTAAGTCATCATACATGACTTATGTAAAATGTCCTCGTCAGTATTATTGGCGATACTGTGCCGAATTACCGAGCATACCGCCGACCGATGAAATGATTAGAGGAACACATATCCACACGGTCATGGAAGAAGGACTAACTGATGGTGTCGAAGCACTATGGAACAAGGCCGCAGAATTAGGTTACGATGACGACAACGGCGTTATGGCTATGTCCGAATTACTCCATGCTATCGCCAACGAATTAGGCGGATTAGAAGTGGTTGAATGTGAAGTCAAGCACGAAATCGCAGAAGAATATAACGGGCAAAATATTATGTGGGTTGCTATTATTGACGGTGTGCTTCGGCATCCCGATGGTGGTTTGATTCTCGTTGAATTGAAGACAGGCAACATGAACACGGGCAAACTCGGTAGGACACGAAAGGAGTTAGCCTTCTATCGCAGGGTTCTCTCCCTGCACCCCGAATACAAGAACGAGGAAATAACTCATTTCCTTTATATTACACCGGACTACATCGTGCCGGACATATATGCGTCAGATAAACTCCTTGATGAGATTAACAAGCGTGGTAAGACTGTGTGGTTGGGTTCTGAATATGGCGTTGCTATCATGGAACAGGTGTCCTCAAGGACAGTTAATGCGTTTGATAAATCACTTGCTACTATAATTGAAAAACTCCTTAGTGAAGACTATACTATGAAATGGAATGATTACTTCTGCACGACATGGTGCGATTTCCACCTATCGTGCGAAGAAGAAATGTTATTTGGGGATAAATTATTTGGAGATGAAAACAATGGATGATGAAAGAATAACTGTATGTGCTGGTTGTGAAAGTGCGGGTGTATGGGTTGATGAGCGCGTTGTGTATCGCGTTACCGGAGAAGAAGGTTCGATACCCGAACAAATACTGCTTATCACTTGTGAATGCGGCCACGAACAAGAAGCATAGGTGGTGATATGTTGTTCCCGCGAGAGATAGGTCTTAGGCGTAGCCTTTGCACCAACCGTAGTGATTTTAACCGTTATATTTCTTCGGTCAATGGTAAATCATCTTGCTATACATCTCTCTATTTCTATGAGAAGGTTGACCCTCGCCGCTCATGGCGGGCTGATACCGAGTCGGTAGTGATAGATAAAGCGTGGTGGGATTTCGACATTACAGACGATACTACCTTTGACGATGTGCGCTCAGATGTGGGCGAGTTAGTTAATCGTCTTGAAGGCGACATTAGAATTGTAGCCACAGGGCGAGGATTCCATGTCTATCAATTCTTTGACCGACCTGTTCACGGAACAGGGATGGTAAAACATCTCGATAGATACCAACGAGAAATCTCTAAGGGTTTGAAGACCTTAGACGGTGTAGGTAATCCATCTAAACTCACACGCATACCGGACACATACAATCCAAAGCGGGGTAGGTGGGCGGTAAATATAGACCCTATATTATTCAAGCAAGACCCGATGGGATATGCTATCCCAAAACAACCGATTCCCTCTCTTTCTAAGCATGACCCATTTAGGGGTTCTGAACCAAACGGAACATTCAGTCTTGTTAGGTGGGCGGCTTCTAATCCTTTGCCTGTTTTACCCGTTTTAACGGCGTTTGAGGGCGACATTGGGGGTTCGGGGGATATACCCCTGCCCCCATGCTTAGAACGCGCTATACACGAAGAAAATCCACGCCATTTTACACGCATATTTTTGGCTACCCACCTTGCAGAAAACCTGCGTTGGTTTGCTAATCCCGAATCTCTAACCGCCGAGCAAATAGAGCAAATGACTTCGGAGATTCTTTCATTCATAAGTAAATTAGGTTGGCGCGATTTCAACGAGGGTGTGAGCCGAAAACATATTAAATCAGTCATTGGCTACGACAACACCCCCACTTGCGCCAAAATACAATCCAACGGTTTGTGCATGGGGTCTTGTTGGCGCGATGATGGAACATTGAGATGATTAGAATGCAGATATTAGGAACGATTAAGACTTGCTTTTGTGGATGGACCGGAGAGGTTGGCGTATTGATACAACACGGAAAACCAATATGCCCCGCTTGTTTTAGAGAATTAAGTATGATGAGATGCGAGGGTTGTTCAGACTAACCCTTCATATATTCACCTTTATTTTTTTAGTGATATGTTGATAGTGGATGACCGAGAAAATGAGGTCGTCATAAATAAAATAATGGCTAAATTAGGTGATGCTGATGCTAAAGGCGGTAAAGCCAAAGTCAGAAGATTAAGTGCGGCGGATTACATCATAGGTAATCGTGGTATAGAGGCGAAGGAAATAAATGACCTTTACCGTTCTATTCTCGGCATGGGAAGGACACGGACAATCTTAGACCAATTGAGAGATTTAGACGAGGAATTTGATGAGCCTATGCTTGTCGTCTATGGAACAACCCTCAAGCCCTATGTGCGAGGCAAAATGACTAAGCGGGATTACGCTATCGAAACCGCTAAGATGAAGAAGACCATCCTATCATTCAAACAAACTTTCTATCAACGATTCCCGCGAATAAAATATATGGAATTTGCTACGATGGAAGAATTTGTTGATTTCTTGGCGGTGTCGCACACACAGATGGAGATAGTCAAGAAGGCAAAGCAACCGCGCCCTGTTGTCGGTAAGCCTCTCGACCCGCGAGTAGCGGCACTATCACACATACATGGAGTAACGCCCGAAAGGGCAGAAGCCGTCTTGAAGAAATTTGGTTCGATACCTAACCTTCTTCTCAAGAAAACTACACAGAAGCAATTGATGGAGATAGACGGGATAACCCGCACGATGGCGAGAAAAATATTAGCCCTTAGAAAAGATTACTCAAATTGAGAGAATTTTCTGGTTTGTGATTCTGTCGGGAATGCCGCCCTCTTGAAATTGACCTTTATGTTCCCTAACTTAATTGCCGAATTTGAATCATCTCCACTTTCTCCACGCCTTCTTGTTATATTTACTAAAATTGTGTTGCCCGCTACTCCACAACCACTTATGTTTGTTTTACTTAGTAAATCAATTGCTCTTATATTCGGAGAAGAAATAATGCTTTTTTTATTTGTGATACTCGCACCGGTTTCTTCGCAGATAACTTGTATGTTAAGTGCGGCTTTAGTATTATATTGAGAAGTATCACCATGAGATACTTTAGCAGATATTGATATTTCATCAGACACCACATCAGAAGGCACAATAATTTTAGCCGTTATAGAAGATTCGTTAATTGCATCTGATTCTATGGAGAAGTTAGAAGCGGGTAATGAGTAGCCTTCTGCGTCTAATACGGTCGCACCGTCTGATGCGGTGAAATTTACCATATCATCTGATTGGTTACCCATATATGATGGGATTTTATCGGGTTGTTCTTGACCGAGTATAGACCATTCCCCATAAGGACTAAATTTATCCGCCTTTAACGCCATTCTTCCTTTGAGCATAGATAAGGTAGCAGGGCTAAATTGTTGAGCGGTTATTTTATCTTCAAAGTGATGACCCGCGCCGCCTTCTCTATCGCCGTCATCAATCCCGCCCCCGCCTGTGTGGTTTCCTTCGTTTGGGTCGCTACCTTCTCCTACGGGGTCGTCTTCGGGTTCATGCACATTTCCTGTATTAGAACCCTCGCCGTCAATAATACTGCCTTCCTCAACATTGTTAATACCAGCAGTAGTATATTGTGGGAATAAGTAAGATATTATACCACCAGCAGAAAGTGATTCATTTCTTTCTAACTCTAATGTTAATTCTTCAACATCAGCCCCTTTTACCGCCCATTGTATTTTTTGAATAACCATTGTTTCATTGTTAAGACCCAAACCTGCATCTGTTAATTTAACAAAGGTGGCTGGTGTGTATGCGTAGTCATGGGTAATATGGACTCTTGGTGCATACCATTCCGTTCTATGGTCTGCGAATGAAGACATTTCTATGTGCTTCAACATACCGAGAGGAAATATGCTATTTGTATTGGTGGGAGAACCAAACGAAGTTATGTCTGTAATATCGTGTGCGTTTTTTAGAATGTTAGCATTGGTTGGGTCGCCGCATCTGTGGCGCAACAAAGCCCTGCAATAGTCGGCGTTGAATGAGATAACAATAGAGCCGTCATTTAGTATTCCGTCAGCATCATAACTGTCCGGCACTTTAATTTCATAGAATCCGCTTTGAACCGCATCAACCTTCTCGTATCCACCGGTAGCAAGACTCGCAATCATTGTAGGGCCACCGCCACCATGACCGCTATTACTTGTTGAATAACTATAATCGTAAAGCCCGATTGTGAATTGTGCATCGTCAATTGTTGTGCCGCCCGAAAGATGCACCGCTACTCTCAATTCCTCTCCTGTTGTGCCGCTAACCAAAGGACACTTAGGGGGAACATGGACTATTTGCACCGCATAAGCCAATGAGTTAGACCCATAGAAATAATAATTATCATCATAATTTATTGTGCTACTAAGAGCCGCACCTGTGGGCGGTTCGGATTCACCATATCTGTTGTATATGTCTGTTGAGGTTTTCATATTGCCGTCAAGAGCATTAGTCATACCTGCGAAGGGCGCACCACCAGCCGCAAGGGAGGTCCATGACGAACCACCGGCTATGGCGTTATTATAGCCCTGTATGGCCCTGTATGGGTCTGCTATGTAGCCATACCTACCATGTGTTAGCATTTTGTCGTCAGTAGTAGCATCTCTTATTGGTTCAACGCTTACAGATAACCTACTTTCTTTCAAGGCTATGTATTCTTTTTTAGCCAAAGCCAATGCTTCTAAATCTCCTATAACCTTTGGGTGTTGAACGACTTTCCATTTTGTTGTGTCTGTGAGAGCGGGTTCGGGAAAATCAACAAACGATTGACCTTTATTGTAATAAACCCTAACATTAGTAATTTTACCTGCTACATTTGTTGATAATTTATTAAACATTATATTATTTCTCGATAAATCCCAACCGGAATTATACTTAGGTCGGTAATCTATTCTTCCATCTTTTCCAGCCAAATATGAAAATGTAGTGTTTAGCGAATTAGTGTTGCCTATACCCGAACTCTCTTGGATTTTTCTAACTGTGTTCCATAAGGTTTTACCCCTGCTATCAACAATTGACCCGTATGAATCGTTACTTGTCTTGTCGTTGTATGTAGTCATATTTGTTGTAATTGGAACATTGTTAATATCAAAAATGGTGCTTAATCTTGTTTGAGGCAACCATGTTTGCATTAGTCCAGCATTCCATAACACACGGTATTTATCGCTATCCCAAAATGTTCCGTTGTTCCCGCTTCTTACGCCACCCTTTAATTCCATCATTAGTCTATTGTTATAGGCCGTTGCTATGGCGGTTGAGACGAAAACACCACCATTATAATTGGCGTTGATAAACGAAGAATGGATTGATGGAATAGTATTTGTGCTTACTGAATTAAGGTAATTGTCGAATAAATATTTTAAGTTATCCGATATAGTATCAAAGGCTTCGGCTGGCGCAGGATGAGCGAACACATTTCCTAATTGAATAGGTATTTTATATCCCTCACCGTTAGCCCACTTCCCTTGTTCTAATGCCGCGTCAGCAACCGAGAGATTTTTTAGTGTTGATGTTTCCGCGTCTGCGTCATATCTTGTATATCCTAAAGCCTGTGTCTGTAAGTAATCTGCTCTATTATGATAAGCAATTGAAACTTTTATTTGTGTGTTTGAAGTAACTTCTTCCACCCTAAAGAATCTTCTTAGGTTCATTCCATCAGTAGTAACATGAGTTATTGGTGTTGTTGTGTTTTCAATCAGCATACCTGCTTTTATTCCCTTTGTTTTGAATATTGCGCTTGAATCAGTTAATGTGAAAAGACCCGTAGTAGCATCAAAACTTGGTGCTGATGTTAAAGTGCCTGTAACTTCTTCGGTGTTAGCACAAGAATAAGACATATACCAATCGGTTATTTCTTGTTCTCTTGAACCATCGTCATTTATACCTATAATCCTACCAACGCCACCATCCGGCTCAAAGTCGCTTGCATCAGCCATTTTAATAAAGAAATCACCTATATTTATATCTTCATCTATCTCAATAAATTCACTCTTTATGTATTTTGCATTAGGGTGTGGGGTATAAGGCAAACCTACATTACTCCTACTTGCTATGGCTTCCGCCCAATAATTATCTATTAGTGTAGGGTAGCCTTTGATGGTGGCTACGAAATCACCTAATGATGTTTTACCCCCTGCATCTTGTCCGGTCTTACCACCGTTTGCTAATGTATTCAAATTGAAAAACTTAGATGAATCCACAACAATAAACGCCCCGCCTTTGTCTTCCCAATCTTGATACTGTGATAAGTCTTGGTCGCTTCCTGTGGTGGCGCAGTAAAACGCGCCGCCGGTATTGGTAGTGGTGCTAACGAAAGTTGTATCTAAGTCAAAATGTGTATTGCTCGATACCGCCGTTACCTTGTGTATTCCATCGTGATTAAAGGTGTTAATTAAATGAATAAACTCATTAGCCACCACACTTCCTGTATTGCTTGTTGTAATTCTTAATTTACCGCTATTATCTTGAAGGGCTGATACGGCCACAGAATTAGTGTAATCTGCGGGCTTTGAAAATGCACCGTCAGCAGAACCACTTGAAGTAGTGGATGGGTCTTTCTTTGCATTTATGTTCCATATATCCACATCTTCTCCTACTTTTAAGGAAGTGAATTTATCGGGTATTCCGTCTGCATTTGCATCTTGTTCTGTGTAATTTAATGATATTTCATAATTAGAAGATATTGGGTATAACAAACCAAAATCTTCTTTTCTGTATGCGCCGTCTGCATCTGCATTACCGTTGTTTCTCATATCAGCCCAAAGTAAATACAAGTGTTTGTAATCATCACTTATGTTGCAGATATGAACCTTAGTATTGATTGTTGTTCCCAATTCACTATAACTCGTTGCGTGGGTTTTTGAAATGTATTCGCAACCAATAAGATAATAATTTCCGCCGCTTTGAACCTTCCCTTTGTAAATAAATTTATCCCTAACTCTATTTTTTTCTAATCTCCCCAAGTCTTCTATTTCCGCTATACCTGCCGTTGGTATATTATTAAATTGGGTCGAAGTAAAAGACACCCTAACTGTTGTCGCACCGGAAGTATTTATGTTTGAGCCTAAGTCGGCTGATTCTTTAGGGCTTCTAAGTATCTGTCCGAAGTGATATTGAAACCACAAAGACTTAGGTAAATCACGCATCCAAACTGCGTGAATAGCCTTGTTTTCTATCCCTTTATCAAGAGAAGCGGGTATTGGTGTAGCCGTTCCTACATCACTACTCCATGACGCTCTATCGTTACCTAATTTTAGATTTTCATATCCGGTGCTGGAATTAAAATACTCTCCAAAATCTGTTCCGTTGTAGGGGGTGTGTGTATCAACAACATACAAATGAGGGGTAGTGTTGAAATCTATTGTGTCGTTAAAATAATTTATGACTACTGATACATTCTTAACTAAATGCCCGCCCGCTATTCCTTGCATAGCCGATGAAGTATTACCGTTTTCATTTTCTTCAAAGACATGAAATTTTTGCCCGACAACCAAATTTGGGTCGGCATCAAAAATAAATATTGTGTGTTCGCGTGTTGGGTCGGTCGCTTGGGGAAAAGCATTTATCGTTCCATCAAACGTCCTCCACAATGCGGGCGCGGTATCGCTGTAATTCGGTGTTGGTGAAAGGTTTGTGCCGGAGTATTGGTTAGAAAGATGATTAAACACTGTTGCATCATTTACAGTCCTTATATTTTTTACCGCGTCTTCTCCTTGCGTTGAATGTCTCCAAACCATGTGCTCACCAGCATAAATAATTCTTGCAGAAGTATCAGCAGAAGCAAAATCGGGAGTAACAGCAACAAATTGATTTCCCGCGTCATCTGTGCCGCTAAGAGAACCATTCACAGTTACCGCAGAAGAAGTGTTATGGCTTTGGCTTCCTATCACATTAAATGTATCACCGTTAGAAAAACTTGGGTTTCCGTCAAAATAAACAATCGTATATTGTGTGCCGCTATCTTCCTTTCTCCCAAACCCAACAATACCTACACCCTCATATTGGGTTTCTATGTTATCCGGCCCATAATCTGTATCTTCATTGTTATACATTTGGATAGGGTGTGCAGAATTTATTTGCATTCTTTGATTTTTCAATTCTTTGTAATCGTCATCAACGTCAAAACCTACGCTACCGTCTAATCTTTTCAATGGTGAAGCACCGAGATTCATTATATTTTTGAACCCTTGTGCGTCATACAACCAATAAGGAGTCGTTGCTTCATCTTTATTCAATGACTTTTGCCCGACTTCCCAAAGGGGGATTTGTCTATCAAGAATTGATAGCATATCTGTTGCCCTTAATTGTATTATTCTTTCCTTTATGGTTTGGTTTATCTTCATTGATTCAATAACACCCATCCATGTCGGTCTATCAATAGTATGGCTTTCGTTTGTTAAAGCCCTTGTGGGATTTGTAAATAATAGAAGGTAAAAATCATTAGCATTTGAGTTATTAAACAACCCTAATAAATTATGCGAGTAATCATTTGAATTGACTCCTATATTTGAACCGCCTTCCGGTGCAGGTTCGTCTTCTATTTTCATAGATAACGAAGAAAAACCATTTACTGTTTGAGTCATCTTCATTTCATTCAAAGGCGGTAACTCCCTACCGTCTGGGTGGTCTGTTAGTGGCCTATACATAGCGGCTCGGTCGAGCATTAACACACAATTTACATTTGTTTGTGATGATGCGGGTTTGACTTCCATTTCCCAACCATACATATCAGCCGGTGTTGCGCTCGTCAAAGCGTAGCCGGATGAATAAGAGCCACCGAGAGAATTTGTTGAAGTTATTTCTGTTCCGTCTTGATACACCTTAAATTTACTGTTGGTATAATCAAGGACAAAATCAAGGTCAATCCAATGCGTTACTTCATCTATTTCCGTTGTGTTAGTGCTATATTTGAACGGGTGTGTGTTATAAGAAGAAAGGTCAATTTCCCATGCTACTTTAGGAGAGCCGGTTAATCCATCTTCAAGGTCTGTTCCTACACCACTACCTGTATATCCAAATTTAACTGTAGCAGTAGGTGTTAATTTACCTTCGTTTGATGTAGCCCCGCTATATGCTCGCACCGCAAATCTAACTGTAAATACATCGTCATCACCAACGCTATTCAATGAACCGTCATAAGCAATAGAAGGAATGGTTGAACCCTTAGATGAATCGCTGGCGTGAAATGATTGCACTACAAGGAATGGTTGCCCCGATGGTGATTTAACGGGCTGAAATAGATTTCGTGGGCTTTCACCATTTGAATCAAGCGTTCCGTGTGCATATTCCACAGTCTCTCCCATCCAAACACCAGCAAGATGCGCTCGCTGAACAAACCCTGCCGTCTGCGTATGCACACCTGCGTTTTTGTTTGTTTGGTAATTAGTCGTTGTGTAATAATTCATCGTGGCTCGGCCAAAGGTTGCATCATCATCACCGAGAGGAACAATGTATCTCCCTAAAGAATCATGCCCGTTAGAAAAAAGAAGGTAAGCATCACTACCGCTTGCGTCAAATCGCCATTTGTTTCCGACATTTCCATCGGGATATTGTAATTGCGCTCGCCCTTCGTATTCGCTGGATTTTTGCCTTATTGTATCAAGCGTTAGCCATTCAAACGAACCGGAGTTTGATAACTCTTTGGTTTCATCACTTGAACCAATTAGAGCAGTATTATAATTATTATTTTTATTCATCTCATTGTTAGACCAACGGTAGCGGGGATTAAGGATAGCCTCGCCGTTCATCGGGTTTCCATAGTGTGTTTTATTTTTGTCGTATGAGTCGGTAGCAGAAGGTGAATTGTCGTCATTGGCTATGGCTCTCGCACCGTTAAAATCATCGTAATAGGTCGCTATCCAAGCACCGTATTTACTATTGACTGTTCTTACCATATCATCACACACTTACACCGGAGAGGTTGATTCCTCTTGCGCCCGCTTCGCTCTCTATCGCATCAAGAACGATGTTAGCCATCTCTCTTGTAGTCATGCCGTTAAAATTATTAGTCTGTATAACTTCTGTGTTGGCTATGAATGTTTCAACGCCTTGTTGTTGAATCTGTTTTACTAATGCACCTTGCACATTACCTGCTTTAAATCCAAAGAACATTTCTTCTCGACTGTTGTTGAATTTTTCTTGTGCGTCAGTCGCTTGATTTAGCCCATCGGCATAAGTGTCTAAAAACCCTGTATCGAAAGTAGGCACATCCATATCTGCGAAATCTTCCATGTTAGTCATAGTATCTTGCATCTCTAAATTAAAAGGCAATAATTTTTTTGCCGCCGCCATAGCCGCACCCGCTAATAAAACAAGAGCGAGACCTATACCTGTTAAACCAAGAATACCAATCATTGTTAAGAATACGGCCTGTAATGCCGCCGCTAATGCCGTTGCACCTGTGGTGGCGGCAAATTCACTTGCCGTCAAAGTTAAGTTAGAAAGGGCTAAACCAGCCGCCGCTACAATAGCCGACCCCATAACCTTCAATTTTGCACCTAAAGCAAAAATAGAAGCCCTAAGAGAATTTAAAAAGCCACCTTCGCTTACCGCCACCGCAAAATTAGAAGCGGCGAGATAAGTATTTTTAATAATGTTACCAACAACCAAACCTGCTTTTGCAGTTAATAAACCGATACTTATTATCATTTGACCTATCATCGGTGCAAAGGAAGCCGCTAACATTACCATAGCCACAGCCATAATTTCTGAGTTGTTCGCAAATTCTATTTGTTTAGGAAGTATTTTATTTATGTTTTCTCCAACAACCATCAATATCATAGACATAATCATAGCCACACCACTAAAGGCCATCGCACCCGATACCCCGCCGCTCAAAGCGTGTTGGTTTCCGGTTAAGATTGCGCCTTGTTCTTTTAACTCGGCATTCATTTGGTTTATTTCGGCGGTGAGTCTTTCCTGTAATAAAACTAAATCTTTAGTGTGGTGGGCTATCATATCAACCAATACCAAATGCTCTTTTTCTAAAGCGTTTATTTTTTTCATTGTTCCGGCTTCTGCATTCTTTGTATTGAGTATTTGTTTCTCTATTTCTTTTTCAAGATTTTTAATTTCTTTATTTATCTGAGTTAATTTAAGCATTGATTTTTGCCCTTTTTGTTTTTTCAATGCTACTAAAGCGGTTTGTCGGTCTATTAGTAAGACTAATTGTTTTTGTTTTACTTCAACACCATTTTTCTTTAGTCTATCGTCTAATAATTTATTTCTTAACACACTTGTTCTTGCGTTTATTTGTGCTAACTTTGCAGAAGCCTGTTGCTTCAAATTATTTATCGTTAATTTTTTCGCTCTCAAATCTTCTTGAGCGAGAGTAACTGCATTGTTTGTTTGTTGCCCCATAATAAACGCTATTTGTTCTCCGTTAATGGCCCTCATAACCTGTCTGAAACCGGATAGTGCGATTTGTGCGGCATAGATGTTTAGGTATAATTGAACAAACGGCGCAAAGATATTCATTAACACAAGTCTTGCTTCGTATAATTCTTCTAAGAATGCACCTAAACCTGTTCCTTCAAATGCACCTATCATAGCCTCTATGGTGATAAGCATATCCTCTTGTGCTTCAAGGGCGGCTAACTGTGCAGGTAGCAAACGCTCACCGATTGCGGCTTGTAAGTTTGAAATTCTTGCTTCTGTCTGTTCTATTTGGAAAGCGGTATTTGCGAATAGGTCAGCAAGATAACCTGCGGCCTCTCCGTTTTCTTCCATTACTTTTCCGGTTTGTTGTTGAGCCTCATTGAAAAGCATATTTGCTCTTTCAAGGTCTTGCATCAAAAGAAGCAAACGAGCATAATGTCTGTTACCAGCCATAGTCTGTGCGAGAGCCTGTTGTTGTTGGTCGCTCATCTGATTAAATGCTGGTGCTAACTCGTTGAGAATCTGTTGCATCGGTCTTAATTCGCCGTTTGCGTCGTGTGTCGCCACGCCTAAATCCCTTAACGCTTGACCCGCACCGTTAATATCACCACCGACTCTTGCGTAAGTAAATCTAAGAGCCGTTCCCGCAGTTTCCGCGCGAATACCACGCTCAATCAATGTCGCCGTCATAGCGGCCATAAACCCTATGTCTTCTCCGGCTAATCTTGCTACACCACCAAAATGATTCATGGCTTCAATAATTTCCGGCATACGAGCCGCCGACCTATCTTCAACGCTGTTTAGTTTGTTTAGTGTGTCGGCTACAGATGCAGTAACCACATCTCTTTGTTCGTATGAGGATAAGAGAGCGAATTGAGCCTGTGTTAAATCTCCTGTTACAAGAGCATTCTGTTGCATTAGAGAAATTAAAGCCTGTTGTGCTTCTGCACCGCCCATATCACCAACGAATCCGAGAGCCAAACCACCCCTTGTTAGTGGCTCGACAACACCCGGACCGTAAAGAGCCTGTAATTGCGCCGCCCTACCACCTGCGGCTAATGCTTCATCACCTACGAAACCAAATTCAGCACCAATAGCCCTAACGCTTCGGGCCATTTCGTCTAATTGATTTGTGGTAATAACGGTAGTATCAAAGAATTTCTCAAATTCAATGGTCGCAATCTCGACTTCTCTCGCAATAGGAATAACCGCTTGTTCGATTTCAACGATTTGTTGGTTTAACTCTTGTGCGCTTTCTATCACACCGGAAAGGGCATCAACAAAAAGACCTTGAAGTGCTATGGATGCGGCTTCCGCATCGTGAATAAGTCTGCTGGCTTGAAATGTTCCTACGAGGTTAAAGAATAACCGAGAGACACCACCACGAAGGACTATCATGGCTACTGCGGCAGTAGCCATAACCCAAATTGGAGAAAAGAAAAGGACCGGTTCTATCATTCACCCACGCTCTCACTATCTGCGGCTTGAATCGGAACGCCGCTATCGCTCATCATCTGAAATAAATCACGGTTGTTATTTATGCGTTTGCGTTGCTCTCTCCTACGGTCGCGCCTTGCTACGGCTTTCTTAGCCGCCGCAGAACCTTTTGCGCTTTCTGAGGCTTCGCTTATTCTTTCGCCCATTTCAGCCGCTACGAGTAAGTCTAAATTGAGGCTTTGCATACCGCCTTCTTCTTGGTATCTCCAAAAAAAATCTGAGGCCGTTTGGCCCTTAAACGCCATACACAAAGTCGGGGCGGCGTGGGCCACTACTCCAAAGGGGGCGCACCTTCCGGTGCTATGGTTTCATCCCCTCTAACAAAGGTTAAAACGCGCAGTAATTCTTCTGTGTTTAGGTCATTGATTGTAATATCTTCTGATAGAATACAGTTAGGAAGCCACGCATCTATTTGGTCGGCTATCCCGCATCCTTCTTCATCGAGGGCATCCGAGAACTCCATTTGTTGTTCTTCGGACCATGAGGTAGGTTCACCAAAGTGTCTAAATTTTCTTAGCACTTTTGCTTGCTTACTCTCAAGCCTAATCTTTTCAACACCCGATGCTTGACGCACAAGTATTTTTCTTTCATCGTTCAATTCAATTTCCTTTTGCAGAACCGGCACTTTCACTCACCTTCGCTTTCTTTTTCTTTGGTGCGGCTTTCTTAGCCGCCTTTTTCACTACTTTTGGTTCAACCAAAACATCTTTGACTCGGCCTTCGATAACTCTCTTTTCCCAAACGCCGTGTTCGTCTTCATATCTTTCAGTCATTTATCTCACCATCATTGGTCTTCGTATGTTACATTAATAACGATACGATTTGAATTTTTGTTTTGCATATAATTGATGCTTACTACATCATCACTTGCCGCGAGGGTTCTTAAGAAAGTCTGTAGGTCTGTGTTTGCAGACTCCATAGTAGTCTTAATCTCATGGACAGTCATTTTTGTCGGGTCAGCAATTGTATGACTCATTTAATCACCATCAGTATGCGCCGGATTGCAGACTGTTTCCTGTTAGAACACAAGTCATAGCCTTAGCCGCACCGCCGCTTGTTGAATCATATAGTCCTCTAAAATTGACGGTCATTGTGTTTGTATCTCGGCCACTTACTGATGCTTCCGGTGCTTCAAAGAAAACCTTTTTGAAATCAAAGGTTATGCTTTCTGTGCCGCCCTCATCCTTTAATACAAGAGTCATAGCCGCATCTGCGCCGCTTGGATTATCCACATCACCATCAGCCGCAATTAGTGTGCTATATGTTGGCTCACCATCTGTTGCGGTGTATAGGACTTGGTTAAACTCGATTGTTCCTGTGATTTCCCTGCGTTGCTTAGGTATCTTTCTTTGTGGTCCTGCGCCACCGAGAGCGTAAGCGTTGTCGGGGTCTTGGTTTAGGTTAATATCAAAAGAAAATGACTTAACGGTTGCTACTGCGCTACCGCTTCCAAACTTGACTTCACCGTTTGCGAAGTAAAGTGCGTCAAGAGCCGCACCATCATAAGTAGGTGTAGTGAGAGCGGCTACGGCAGATTCTCCCTTACCGTAAAAACCAACGCTCATCATAACATATTCGCCTACATTTGCGGCGACATTTAGTGTGTTAGCGCACATACCGGTGAAGGTGTGTTGCTTTTGCTCACGACCAACCTTAATAGTATAAGAAGGGTATTCATCGGATGCAGAAGACGGTTCAAGTAATGTGTGTGTGTATGGACCGCTACCCGATACGCTATCGGTTGGGAAAAAGCCCAAAAGACAAGTCGCTACGAAGTCATCCACTTGCATAGCGAGGCTAATATCTCCTTCGCTGTATTCCTTACCGGTTACTGCTTTTGAAGAAATTGCCCTGCTCATATCCTCACGAACCATCAAGTCAAACTTGTGTCCGAGAGATTCTTCATCCACTTCCCCATAGATATAACCCGATGTAGGGTCTGTTCCATAGGAAGATTCTTTTACTATTCCAACATAGCGATTTAGAAAGTCATCAGCCATATTACCACCTATTATTGTATAGACGCACGAATCATGCGTCATTTAAAGGTTATCAACGATGCCTCATGTCTATGAGCCTTTGATAAGTAAATACCATTTGGTGTGTGCAAACCGTATCGTCATCGTCTATCTTAACATCTAATTCAGCATTATAAGAAATGATGCTATCTGTTGTCGCCAAAACCCCTGTATTTGTATAAATTTCATCAAAAACTTCACCGATTATATTTAATCCTTCTCGGTATGCGTCTTCGTAGTTAGTGCCTCTCGTAGTTACCATAACCCTAACATCATATTCTTGTCTAACTTTTGTGCCGCCCAATGTATCAAATGACGGAGAATCTATACCCTCTATCACCACATGAATAACAGGCGGCATCATTTTTGTTAATCTGTTCATTGAAAGGTCATACCCATACACGATAGAATCAGTATCAACCTGTGTTTTCAAATACATTCTTTTGCTATTTTTTAATTGATTTACAATTGCTATACCCATACGCGATAGTGTGTCCTGTGCAAAATCAGAAGTCATCAATTCTTCGGGCGTAAATGCGCCAAATTTACTGTAATACACAGAAGCCCATTTTACCGTTCCATCAGTATTACCCCATGATGCAGTAGCACTTGATGAAGCCGAACCTGTTACTGAATAAAACATAGTATTTGCATCGTCATCAAAAATCATTTCTCTTGTGTATAATTTACCATTTCCGCTTGAATCAAGAGTTAATCTAAGAATCAAATCAATAGGTTCATCTTCTTGTTTTGTAATATCTAAATCGCGTGTAATTACTGTTGATGCGCCGACTAAATCTAACTTATCACCATTACCTTTAGACCTTACTTCAACCCTTTTTGTTCCGTTATCAAGAGCCATAAGCACCGTTCCAGCCGCCGGTATATCTGATGTATTACTAAAAGAAAAAGCGGCTACTAAAGTTAAGTCATTATCGTCTGCGGCTGGTGTGATAGAATAGGTAGTGGATGATGTAGCCAACCAATAATCACCCGATGCAGAACCACCACTACCGGACCAATTATCATTAAACGAACCGGATAGTGAAGTAGGGTCTGTGCCGTTCATACGGCTATTCCAATACTGAGTCTTTGTTGCTACGGCCATTATTTGTTCATCCCCCTAAGCACCCTTTCTCCTTCTTTTTCAAAGGCTTTTCTTATCTTATTTAAATAACCGTCAAATTGTTCTTTACCGCGATTATCCCAACCCTTGCTCACATAGCCTTCGGGTAGTGGGTATTTTCCGCCACCATCTGCCGACTGTAAAAATTTGTTTGAATATGCGCCTTGCGCTTGACCGCGAATTAGACTGTGCATTACAGGGTTTCCTTTAGTGGCCTTAGCGTAAGTCCTTTTTGATGTAGGTTTAGCCGTTCTTTTACCATAATAATATAACCCTGTTAATTCTTCACCGCGACTTCCGGTTGTAGTAAAAAAACCTGTATTAACGGAGAATAAAGATTCGGAAGTAGGGCCACCTAAAAAAGAACCTACTGCTACCGGTTCTATATCTTCTGCGTATAATACATCGGCTATTCTTTTGTAAAACTCGACCCAATCTCCGCGTTTTCGGCCTTTGTATTGGTTCTGTTTGTATCGCCTTAAAAATCGCTCGTATTTATCTTTTTCTTTATGTAGTGCAGTATTTAAAGCAAGAGTAATGTTGCGAGCAATTTTTGAATTAACATCGTTTATCTCTTTGGTATATGCTTTAAGAGATTGTTCTTCAACCTGTATTTCAAACATAATACCACCTTCAATCCACAGACCCAAGATGGGCCAAACGGCGAAGGTTCATTGTGCTTCTATCACGAAGACTTGAGCCGCGCAAAGAGCCTTCTGTCGTTCCTGTTTGGAACATAGATTCATCTTCATAATAATACGAAGCCGCTAAATCAGCGCATATTTCTCTAAGCACATGAGCAAACTCCCCTTCTTCAACGGTCACACCGTCTGCATGGTCGAATGAAACTCCCGCTACTCCGGTCAAATCGTTAGAAGATTTACCGGTCCATGAGATAGAATCACCGTCAATATTACCATTACCGGCAGAAGAAAATGCGCTTGCAGAAGTCAAGGTAATAGTATTAGCACCAGCCGCTACTGCGCCGCTAAGTGTTGTGCTTGCGATTTCTCTTGACGGCACATCACGCCCATAATCACGGAAGCATTGGTCTATGTCTATTGTAGCCCTGCGTATAGCGGAAGTTAATCGTGTGTTAGCCTTATCTCTTTGGCCGCTATTTAAGCCCAATCGAGAGCCAACATCACTTATAGAACAATAATAAGCCATTACACAACACCGCCACAAATCCTATCAATATCACATAAAGCATTCGCTTCTGTCGTTTGTTTATGATTGTTAGTGTCTTTTCAACATTTGTGAGCCTTTCAGCCACATTACGACACCATGCGTTCCATTGGTTTTGGTCCATTTTATCACATCTGCGTTGAAATACCCATAGCACCTGCTACAATTGCGATAAGGGCTAAGGTAATCTTTTGTGTGTTAGACATATAGGATGCGATAAGACCGTTAGTAACTTCTAATTCAGTAGCCACTTGAGCCAAACCGGTTTTCATATCCATGTTAGACTGAACCAATTGTTCGATTAGTCTTTCATGTCTTTTTGCCGTTTCTTCTAAGTTATCAAGTCTTAAATCTATTACTTCGTCAGACACCATCTTCACCCATGCTTGCTTCAAGTCGGGCGATTAGGTCGGCCTTTTTGCCGCTTACGGCAAGGCCCTTTTCCTTCAACATAGCCTTCAATTCAGCCACATTTCGTGATTCCAATGTGTCTTCAATAGTTTTCAATTCAGCCTTTGCTTCTGCGGCCTTTTCTTTTACATCGTCTATTGAATCAACGATTTCGTCAAGTGTAATCTTTCCATCAGCGTTTAATGCTTGATACTTTTTCAAAGCCCATACTGCGATACCCAAAAGGGCCGCACCTGCTACCAAAAGCACTTCTATATCATCTAACAAGGATGACGATTCACTTACACAATCTATACAATCTTCAATTATTGTGGTATTATTCGCTTGCATCTTAATCTCTCTCATATACAATTTGTTTTACTGCGGAAATAGGAATGACGGCAAAATGTCTGTTATCGCTACCCCGATATAGTTTATAGCCATGCGGTGTTTCTTCAATGTTTATGTTAGTCCATGACTTTTCGGGTGGGGTATAGACTATTTTTCCTTTTCTTTTCACTCATTCACTTCCATAATACCTGCGTCTAATAATTCATCAATTATGGTTTTTATCTCATTTAGATAAGCCAATTCGCAGGTTATCCGCTCGTATGTATCTCCTACATCGTGATTCTTATATGTTTCTTCTGCAACATACAAAGCATAGCCTTGTTTTTCACCATCTATTTCAGTTATAACATACAAAATATAATCATTATTACTTTCTTCCTTTTCTATTACTTCTCCTTTTACAGTATAGCATGGAAGTGTATGGTGTTCTGATTCCGCAAGGTCAAAAGAAACAGGGTAGTTGCTTAAAAAAAAGATTAAAAAAAGAATCGCCGCAACGAATTGTTTATCTTCTTTTTCCATGCTCTATGGTCGTAATACCGATAGTTAAATTATCGCCATCTTGGACCTTCAAACCACCCAACAAGGCTCGTTCTTGAGCCGGAAGTGATAGGCGATACGCCGTGTTCTAAGTATGAAATAAAGCATATAATAGAGCCGCGCTTAATTAGTGCTTCGGGGTCGGGATTTTGTGTGTGAGCAAAAGATAAGATTCCGCCTTCGTAATCATCGGGGTCGGTTAATTGCACAACAATACTTAACTTTCTGTGTTTGCCGTCTTGTCTATTATAATCAACATCATGGTGCATATCATACTTATGCCCTACATCTGCATATTCAGTAAATTGTAGTGGTGGTAAATCTGTAAGAGTAAGGTTGAATTGTTTGTTAGCATCCATAGCAACCTTCATTAAAAAGTCGTGCATCTCGGAGTATGGGCCAACATTAGGTAGCCACCTAATGTCTGTTTTGCGGTGAGCGTCAGACTCACCTTCGCCTGTTCTGAATGTTTTGGCCTCTTGCTTTGGTGCTTGTCGGCCTAATTCAATCCAACGCTCGCAATCTTGTTCGCTAAGGACTCCTTCGTATAGTAACCAATTTGGGTGTTCCATCATGTGTTAAGAAAACACCAAGTCTATTTAATGGGTTTCTAACCTACTAATGCGTTTGTTAATACCCAATTAGGCAATACCGGTAAGTTTTCATACGCTTCATCAGCCGTAGCATAATCAGTAATATCTCTCCATGCCTGTCTGTAATTTTGAATATCAGTCAATTGTGAATCCGTAAGCCCTCTATCGGGGA
>MDTD01150283.1_pt1 | contig 60915 bp, 56 predicted proteins | sample 811221 | NCBI WGS metagenome assembly MDTD01 (sample SAMN05326646, study PRJNA326480) | marine metagenome | isolation source: seawater | place: Pacific Ocean: South West | collected 2011
GCATAGTTCGAGACGCGCGCCTTCAGGTTCCGCGCCTTGCCGACATACAGCACTTCGTCGGCGTCCCCGTACATGCGGTAGACGCCGGGCTTTGCCGGCAGGCGGGTCAGATTGTCCTTGATGACGTCAACGCCCCGCAAGGGGGCTGCGCCCGGCGATTCAGTCTCCATGATCCGCAAAATAGGCGAGCCGCCGCATTTATGCGAGCTTTAGACGACGTTGCGTATGTTGCGGATGACGTCTTCGTTCAGGAAATTGCGCGGGTCGAAAGGCGTTTCGAGCAACATGCCCACGAAGAAGCCGAACACGACGACCAGCACCAGCGAGCTCACAAAATTGCGGCTCTTGGCGGGTTTGTGTTCCCGCGTGCCTGCTTTGACGACCACCAGCAGGAACAGCATCAGGATGAAGGCCGCAAGGCCCACCAGCCGCTCCAGGTCGGAAAGCCGGCTGAACCAATGCGTCAAATCCCCCACCAGATCTCTGACCAGGTCGAAGAATTCGAGCTTTGCCTCGTCAAATATAGTCTGAGACCACATTTCTTTACTGCCTTAACATTCTTCCACGCGGAAGACGCCCCACCAGGCAGCCTGCAACATGCCACGCCATAGTTAAGATGCCTGCCCGGCTGCCGGGAGGAATCTGCCGTTTCGGGGAAAGCGCTCATTAACGCTCACAATACCCGAAATGACGCGGTGGCGGGGCTTGCAGCCATGCGCCCTGACGCGTATTGCGGGCACGGCCCGGCGCTCCTGCCAGGGCTGCAATTCCCGGGACCGCCTCAAGGACATATCATGGCTGCCGATCTCCGCCTGTCGGACGCGCTGGACCGCGTCAAACCTTCCGCCACCATCGCCGTCACCACAAAGGCGGCCGAACTGAAACGCGCCGGTCATGACGTGATTGGCCTCGGCGCCGGCGAACCCGATTTCGATACGCCGGAGAACATCAAGGCCGCGGGCATCCGGGCCATCCAGGAAGGCAAGACCAAGTACACGCCGGCCGACGGCCTGCCGGAACTGAAGGAAGCCATCTGCGGCAAGTTCAAGCGCGAGAACGGCCTGACCTATACGCCCGCCCAGATCCATGTCGCGCCGGGCGGCAAGCCGGTGATCTACAACGCCCTCGTCGCCACGCTGAACCCCGGCGATGAAGTCATCTGCCCGGCCCCCTACTGGGTGTCCTATCCGGAAATGGTGCTGATGGCCGGCGGCGAGCCTGTGAAGGTCGAGTGCGGCCCGAACTCCAGCTACAAGCTGACGCCGGAAGCGCTGGAAGGCGCGATCACGCCGAACACCAAATGGCTGATCCTGAACTCGCCCTCCAACCCGACCGGGGCGGCCTACACCCGCGCGGAGCTGAAAGCGCTGGCCGACGTGCTGCTGCGCCATCCGCAGGTCTGGGTGATGACCGACGACATGTATGAGCATCTCGTCTATGACGATTTCGAATTCACCACGATTGCCCAGGTCGAACCCGCCCTGTGGGAACGGACGCTGACCATCAATGGCGTGTCCAAGGCCTATGCCATGACCGGCTGGCGCATCGGCTATGCCGGCGGACCGGACAAGCTGATCAAGGCGATGAGCAAGGTGATCAGCCAGACCACCTCCAACCCCTGCTCGATCAGCCAGTATGCGGCCATCGAGGCCCTTAATGGCCCGCAGGATTTCCTGCCCGTCCGCAAGGCCGCCTACCAGGCGCGCCGCGACATGGTGGTCGAAGGTCTGAACAAGGCGCCCGGCCTGCACTGCCCGACGCCGGAAGGCGCGTTCTATGTCTACCCGTCCTGCGCGGGCGTGATCGGCAAGACGGCCCCGTCCGGCAAGGTGATCGAGACGGACGAGGACTTCGCCACCGAGCTGCTGGAAACCGAGAAGGTCGCCGTCGTGTTCGGCGCGGCCTTCGGCCTCTCCCCCGCGTTCCGCGTGTCCTATGCGACTTCGGAAGACGCGCTGAAAGAGGCCCTCGCCCGGATTCAGCGTTTCTGTTCCGCCTTGAAATAGAATTTTTCTATAGGTCACCTGCGACCATTCGATTGGCTGCAGCGCCAGCCAATCCCCATATATCCGGGGTAATCAAAAGGAGAATTCTCATGCCGATCGACATTGGACTGACCGACGCGCAACGTACCAAGTCAGTCGAGGCACTGAAGAAGCTGCTGGGGGAAACCTACGCGCTCTACGCCAAGACGCACGGCTACCACTGGAACGTGACCGGCCCGCGCTTCAACGAGCTGCACGCCATGTTCATGACCCAGTATACCGAACTGTGGGCCGCGCTCGACGAGATCGCCGAACGGATCCGCGCGCTCGACCATTTCGCCCCGGGCTCCCCGGGTGAGATGACGGACCTCGCCACGATCAAGCCCGACAATGGCATTCCGGATGCCGGCGACATGGTTTCCAACCTCGCCAAGGGGCACGAAGCCGTCAGCCGGGCCGCCAAGGAAGGCATCGAAATCGCCGAGAAAGCGGGCGATGCCGTCACGGTCGACCTGATGACCCAACGGGCCACGATCGCCGAGAAAACCGCCTGGATGCTCCGCGCCAGCATCTGAGCCGCTTGATCAGACACGAAGGAATGGGCGGGCCGCACGGCTCGCCCATTCTTTTTTGGAACGCTGCTTCCCCGGAATTGGCCCAAAAAAAAGCCCGGCTGCGATTAACGCGCCGGGCTTGTGAGTATCGGGTCCCGTAGGGGGAGGAAACGCCCAATCGGAGGAAGGATTGGGTAATGCCCGGGACCCTTGGCATGACGCCTAGATAGTCCCTTTTCGCACTCGCACAACCACCACTGCGTCAGATCACTTATGCAATACTGCATAATTAACAGCCATTCATTTAGACCTGCCGCATGGCTGCGCGGCGGAGCTGTTCTGTTTCAGCTGTTACGAAGTCCCGGAACGCTGCGACCCGCTTGGAGCGCCGCAAATCGCTTGGGTAGATAAAGTAGAGATCGAAGATCGGGCCGACATTTTCCGGCAAAACCTTCACCAGCCGCGGCATGGTCGAGGCCATATAGTCCGGGACATCGGCAATGCCGAGCCCGGCATCCACGGCGCGCAGCATGGCGAAGACATTGTTGACCTTCAATGTCGCCGGACGCGGCGGGGCATCGTCGCGGCCCACGCGGCAGGCAAAGCTCATCTCCTGCAGGGGCGAATTTTCGTCGCCATACGCGATGATGCGGTGATTATCGAGGTCCTGCGGCGTGCGCGGCATGCCCGCGGCCTTCAGGTATTCCGGCGAGGCATAGAGATTGGTCGCCACCGTGCCGAGCTTGCGCTGGATCAGGTCTGCCTTGTCGGCGGCCCAGAGGCGGATGGCACATTCGGCCTCCAGCTTCAGCAGGTCGTATTCCCGGTCTTCGAGGCGCAAATCCAGGTGCAGGTCCGGGTGTTTCTTCGCAAAATTGCCGAGGCGCGGCACCAGCCAGGTGGAGCCGAAGGCCACCGGCGCAGAGACGATCAGCTCGCCCTGCGGGGTCTCCTGCTGGTCACGCAGGGCCGTGTTCGCCGATTGGGCGGCCTGCGCCATCTCCATCGTGGAGCGGAACAGCGTGTGGCCGGCATCGGTCAGCACCAGGCCGCGCGCGTGGCGCTGGAACAGCGAAACACCCAGCGTCTCCTCCAGCGCGGCAATCTGGCGCGAGACAGCCGATTGCGAGATGCCCAGCCGGTCTCCGGCGGACGTCAGGCTGCCAGCTTCCGCTGCAGCGTGGAAAGAACGTAGCTTACCCCAGTCCATCAATGCCTTGTGACCGTTTCTTCTATCTGCGGCAAGAGCCTAGCCCGCATCCCTGATGGCCGCGTCACGAACCGCCGTAACTTCCGGCGACGCGGCGACGCGCTGCACTTCTTCCAGCAGGATATCGAGGTCGGCGCGGGCCGTGCGGTGGTTGGTGATGTTCACGCGGATGGCGAGGCGCCCCTTCAGGCGCGTGGTGGAGGGCGCGGCGCTCCCCTGCTCCTGCAGCTGGATGACGATCTCGTCGTTCATCGCGTCCAGCACGGCGTCGGAAAGGCCGGGCTCGGTATAGCGGAAACAGCAGATGTTCAGCGCCACCGGCGCCAGCAATTCGAGGCCCGGCGTCTTCTCCACCTGCTCGCCCAGATAAGAGGCCTGGTAGCAATTGCGCTCGATCATGCGGCCAAGCCGGTCGGTGCCAAACTCCGCGATCTGCGCCCAGACCTTCAGGGCACGGAAGCCCCGCGACAGCTCCGGCCCATATTCGACAGGCCACGGATTACCGCCCGCAAGGCCGCGCTCCTTGGCCGTCAGATAGTCCGGCCGGTCTGTGAACGCGGCGCGGTGCAGCTTCTCTTCGCGGATCAGCGCGAAACCGGCATCATAGTTCACATGCAGCCATTTGTGGAAGTCGAAGGCCAGCGAGTCCGCACGCTTCACGCCTGTCAGGCGGTCCTTCACCCGATCGCTCAGCACACCGAGCGACCCGAAGGCGCCGTCGATGTGGAACCACATGCTCTCTTCTGCCGCGAGGTCGGCCAGCTCCTCCAGCGGGTCGATCGCGCCGACATTCACCGTGCCGGCCGTGCCGATCACGATGAAAGGCGTCAGGCCCGCTTCCCGGTCGGCGGCGATGGCAGCCTTGAGGGCATCCATGTCGATCTCGAACCGGTCATTGGCGGGGATCTTGCGCAGGGCATCCGTGCCGAGACCCAGCAGGTCAAACGCGCGGGCCACACAGGAATGGGTTTCGGTCGAGGTGTAGCCGACCAGGCCATGCCCGCAGATGCCGTCCTTGCGGCTCAGGAAGTTCAGCCGCGTGTCGCGCGCCACCTTCACCGCAATGATCGTCGCGATGGACGTGCCGGAAACGACAATGCCGCTGGCGGTCTCCGGGAAGTCGAACAGTTCCCGGCACCAGCGCACGACCTGTTTCTCGACATAGATCGCGCCATGGTCGCGCCCGCCGACATTGGCGTTCATCGCGGAGGCGGCAATCTCTGCCAGCAGGTTCGCCGGCGTGCCGGAGCCGTGCACCCAGCCGAAGAAGCGCGGATTGGTATTGCCCGCGCCATAGGGCAGCAGCGCCTCCATCCGGCCCATCACGTCGGGTACGCCCCAGCCCTCGCGGGGCAGCGGCGCCTTCAGCGTCTCCTTGATCTCGCCCGGCAGCTCGGTCCACACGCGGCCCTGCCGTGCGTCCTGCAGCCGGTCGATGGCGGCATCCAGCATGTGGCGGGCCTGCGCGCGGAATTCGTCCCAGTTTTCCGGGTCGAGGGATTCCTGCGGAGTTGGCTCTTCAATGGGCTTGTCAGTCATGTGCGCGTAATCACCCACTTTTGAGGCGTTTGCAAAGCACCGGATGTCACATGGGTGTCAATAATTCCTATTGGCTGGCCCATAAAATTCGCGCGATCCAGGCGATTTCGCCCGGTTTGAACTCCCGCACCGGATAGTCCGGATTGAGCGAGGCGAGCGCGACCGTACGGCTGTTCCTGCGCGCCAGCACCTTGGCCATGACCTCCCCGCCCGTGGTTTTCGCGACGACCCGGTCGCCCTTTTTCACCTCTGCCCCGGGGGCAACGATGATCCGGTCGCCCGCCCGGTAGGCCGGTTCCATGGAATCGCCGCTGATTTCGAGGGCGTAGACGGTTTCGGTGCCAAGGCCGGGGAAGCGCACCTCTTCCCAGCCCTGCCCCGCGGGAAAGCCGGCATCGTCGAAATAGCCGTCGCGGCCGGCCTGCGCGAAGCCAATCAGCGGCGCGGTCGCGCCCCGGCGGCCATCGATCAGCGCGGCGAAATCGTCAAAGCCGGAACCGACCGCCTCCAGCACGCGGGCGAGGCTCTCGGTGCTCGGCCAGCGCGGGCGGCCATCGGCGCCTTCGCGTTTCGACTTGTTGAACGCCGTCGGGTCCAGCCCCGCCCGCCGCGCCAGGCCCGACGCCGTCAAGCCATGATGTTCGGCCAGCTGGTCAATTCCCCGCCAGATATCCTGGTGCCGCATAAGGCCACACTCCGCTATTGTCGCGGACATCAGCGCTATAGGATTATTTGCCTACGGTCAAGCGAGGGAGGAATATTGTCCTATTTACAATATTCGTGTATGAATTCTAAAATTGCTGAAGTGAGCGGATATTTGGTGAACAGGGCATGCAAATATGAAAAACGCTTCAGCCTTGACAAATTGGAAATGTTATAATCGTAGACGATTCCCACAAACGAGACTATATAGCTAATATGATCGAGAAGTTGTCCATCCACGTCCTAAGACACAAAAGCACGGGCCTCTTGGCAGCGGTGTCCGACGACTTGCTTGGGTTGAATGTAATTGGCCGGACAATAGAAGAAATTATTGATGAGCTGCCGGTGTGTCTGGAAGCACTGCTATCCAAAGCAAAAGGTGCTGAAGTCTGCGTGCTAGGTGTCGAGATCGACCCCGACACGCAGAAAGGATGGGCTGAGTACGAGACCGTTCTGATTGCAGCCTATCAGCTGAAAGCCGCCTAACTCAAACGCATGCGCAAAAGCTCAAGAACGGCGGCGCGCTCGACGGGCGTGAGCTTGCTTGGATCCTTGACTGTCACAGTATCATTCTCCCTTGTTGTCATCAGGTAGTTTTCTTCAGAAAGCCGTGTGGCACCCCTGAGCCCGAGCACCCGAAGCGCAGCCCAATAATCTTGGATTGCCACGCCATCGTGCTCTGAATTATCGCCATCTGGCATGGGTCAATCCTCTGAGTGTTGCGAATGTGCGGCTCGCGCGCATTCATCGGAAAATCAATCGGCTTCGCTCTGACTGTCGTCACGCCCCCGCCAGCCGAACGCTATTGTAAGCGCTTTAGGTTCGGTGCCCTTCAAATACCACTTGTCTTGTACGCGCACGTACTTCTCGCCTTCCAAGCGACGAAGAGTGTTGCCAACCGATTTTGGGGAGATCCGAGGGTCAAGATCAGTCACCATCCGTTCGTATTCCACAATTATCAAACCAGGCTTTTCGGTCATCACCGCCTTAAGAGCCTGCTCCACTGCCCCCCTTGGGGCTTTCTCAGATACAGAGGTGGGCTCGCCAGATTCTACCTCATCCTTTGCTGCCTCGGTTCCGACCTGCTCTTTTGAAGAAGCGGCTGCCGTCTCTGGGCTGGGAAGCGATGAGTAAGCGGCCTGCATAATGGAATCACGCATGTCTGATGCACCACGTTCGTACGCTTTTTCGAGAAGCTTTCTCAAAACGTCACGAAACTGACTGCCTTCTGCAGCAACCTCATTCAGCAAACCATCAACTCGCGGCTGGACACCCATATCGCGCACCTTGTTAACCTTTACAACACATGTGCCACGACTTCAGGGGGTGCGCAAGCCCCCAAAAACCACCAATCCGGCACAAACAGGGAACCAACCCACTAACTTGTGTGGACAAAATATCTCCCCACCACAACCTCTTTGAAATATATGGAAATTTCGTTCGACGAATAATTTGGTCACGCCAAATCAGATCACAACTTCCACGGCGCCCCGCGCGGCACGTCGCCGAGCAGGCTCCCGCCCGAAAGCACGAACACTTTCCCCTCGCCCAGCGCGAACGCCGTCAGCCCCTCCGGGAAGACTTTGGTGAAGGCCTCGTCCAGCACGTTGAGGCCGCCGGTGAAGGCGCCCAGGGCGGGCATCACCAGCCGGGCGCCGTCGCTGGCGAAGCAGCGGCGGCGGACATTCCGTCCACGGCCTTTTACCTTGGCGACGGGGTGGAGGTGTCCGGAGACCTCGCCTGCCTCCCCTTCCGGTTCGTGGCGGAAGACGAGCGGGCCGAGCCGCACACTCTTTTCTGCGCGGCCGCCGAGATGGGCCGGCGGGTCCGGGTCGTGATTGCCTTCCACCCAGATCCAGTCATGCGCGGAGGTCAGCGCGTGGATGCGATCCGCATAAGGTTCCGGCAGGCGCAGCTCGGCCGCGCGGTCGTGGAAGCTGTCGCCGAGGGAGATGATCGTCTGCGGCATCAGCTGCGCTGAGAGCCGCTCGACCACGGCGAGCGTTGCGCCCGTGTCATAGGGCGGCAGCATCTGGCCGCGCGCGGCATAGGCGCTGCCCTTCTCAAGGTGCAGGTCCGAGACGACCAGAAGGCGCTGCTCCGGCCACCAGAGGCCGCCCTCCGGCAGCGGCACGAGCAGCTCGCCCGCAAGATGCAGGAAGGTCTCTTCACGCCGGTTTGCGAGGGCTGCGGTCATGGGGGAAGTCTGGCCTGCCCCGCCGGGCGGGTCAATTTCGGAATGCGGCGGGCGGCGGAAGGCTCGCTATCGAGGGTCTATAGACGGTCCATAGACGGTGTTTGTGAGGGTCTGCGGGGCGCCCTATCCAACACCTCGCCGCCCCCTAGTCGATGCGCATGGCGTCGCGCACCAGCGTGTCTTCCGCCTCGCTGAGGATCGCGTCCTGAACGCTCGCGCCGAAGACGGGTTCCTTCCCGATTTCGAGCATGACAGGCACGGCGAAAGGGCTGATCCGTTCCAGCGGCACATGGTCGATCTTGCCTTGAATTCTCAGGAGCATTTCGCCAAGGCGCCGCACATCCAGGAGGCCCGTCGCCGCATCCTGCCGCGCCGCCTGCAGCAGGACATGATCGGGCTCATGGCTGCGCAGCACGTCATAAATGAGGTCTGTGGAGAAGCTCACCTGCCTTGAGTTCTTCTCCTTGCCGGGCAGATTACGGTGGATCAGGCCCGAAATCTGCGCGCACTGGCCGAAGGTGCGCTTCATCAGGGCGCTTTCGTCCAGCCAGGCGTCGAGATCGTCGCCCAGCATGTCCGGATGGAATAATTTTTCCATGTTTACAGGGCTCAAGTCTTCCATGCCCCAGACGGCCATGGCGTATTCGCTGGCCACGAAACCGGTCGGTTTGGCGCCCATCCGCTCCAGCCGCCGGGTCAGCAGCATGCCCAGCGTCTGGTGCGCGAGGCGCCCCTCGAAGGGATAGGTGACAAGATAGTGCCGGTCCCCGCGCGGGAAGGTCTCGACCAGGAGGTGATCCGGCTGCGGGATCACTGAGCGCAGGCGCTGGATCTCGAACCATTCCTGCACTGGCTGCGGCAGGTGGCGCCATTCGTCCGGATTGTGGATCATGTGCCGTACGCGGTCGGCCAGGAAGGTCGTCAGCGGGAACTTGCCGCCATTGTAGCTGGGGATGGCAGGCCGGTCGCCGGTCGCCCGCACGACCAGCGCGTCGAGCCCCTCAATACCGACAAGGCGCAGCACTTCGCCGCCAAACAGGAATGTGTCGCCGGGGGTCAGCTGTGACAGGAAATATTCTTCCATCTCGCCCAGCTTGTGACCGGCCCGCACGGCCCGCTGTTCCCCCGCTTTCGGTTTGCCGATGAAGCTCGCCATCCGGACTGACAGCATCGGCGCCTCGACGATGGCGCCGACATTCATCCGGTGCGCCTGCGCATCCCGCGGCGTGCGCGCCACCCAGCGCCCGTCCGGCCGCCGCACGATGCGGTGATAGCGGTCATAGGTCTTCAGGGCGTAGCCGCCGGTGGCGACAAAATCGACAATCCTTTCAAAGGCTTCCCAGTCCAGATCCTGATACGGCCCGGCACGGACGATCTCATCGTACAGCTCGGCGAGGTCGAACCCGTCACCGCAGGCGCGGCCCATGACATGCTGGGCCAGCACGTCCAGCGCGCCGGTGCGCAGGCCCTCGCCGTCGATCTCTCCGGCTTCCACGGCGGCCTCTGCGGCGCGGCATTCCAGCACTTCGAACCGGTTGGTCGGCACCAGCACCGCGCGGCTCGCCTCGTCCATTCTGTGATTGGCCCGGCCGATGCGCTGGATCAGACGCGCGGCCCCCTTGGGCGCGCCCATCTGGATGACGAGGTCCACCTCCCCCCAGTCGATTCCGAGATCCAGCGTGGACGTGCAGACAACGGCTTTCAGCACGCCCGCCGCCATGGCCGCCTCGACCTTTGTGCGCTGGTCCCGCGACAGGGAGCCGTGGTGCAGCGCGATCGGCAGGCCGTCCTCGTTCACATTCCACAGCTCCTGGAACATCAGCTCCGCCTGGCTGCGCGTATTGACGAAAACCAGCGTCATCGTCGCCTTTTTGATGGCCTCATAAACCTCCGGCACGGCGAAGCGCCCGGAATGGCCGCTCCATGGAATGCGCTGATTTGAAATGAGGATGTCGACATCCGCCGAGACGCCGCCTTCGGCCTGCAGGATGCGCACGCCCTTGCCGTCGCCGCGCACATCCAGCCAGTCGGCGAGGCCCTGCGGGTCACGCACCGTGGCGGACAGGCCGAGGAAGCGGCAGGCGGGCGCCCAGCTCGCCAGTGTCGCGAGGCCGAGGGACAGCAGGTCCCCGCGTTTCGAGGCGGCAATGGCGTGGATCTCGTCCACGATCACGCATTTCAGGTCGGCGAAGAACTCTTTTGCATGGTCCGACGCGATGAACAGGGCGAGCTGTTCCGGCGTCGTCAGCAGCACGTCCGGCGGGGTCTTGCGCTGGCGCTGGCGCACATGGGACGGCGTGTCGCCGGTGCGCGTCTCGATGCGCAGGCCAAGGCCCATTTCCTCAACCGGCATCATCAGATTGCGCTGCACATCCATCGCCAGCGCCTTCAGCGGCGAGATGTACAGCGTGTGCAGCGCCGGGATGCCGGAGTTCCTTTCCGCCTTGTCCCGGCTGAGTTCGATCAGGCTGCCCAGAAACCCCGCCAGCGTCTTGCCGCCGCCGGTCGGGGCGATCAGCAACGCGCTCTCCCCGGCAAGAGAGGCGTCCGCCAGCGCCAGCTGGTGCGGGCGGGCCGACCAGCCACGCGCGCCGAACCAGCCTGCAAAGGGCTCAGGCAAGGTAAATGCGGGAGGACGGGCGCTGTCTGGCATGGCTTCAGATTAAACTACCGCAAGACACGGCATTTGCGGGTTTTTTTCCAGTCACTTTCCGGCAAGGTGCAGCGTCTCCTCCAACTGATGGAAACCCGATGCGCCCTGCCTGTCTGCCCCGCCTGTCTCTGATCGCCCTGCCGCTGCTGGCCTTTCCCGCCTTCGCCGAAACGCCGCTGGAAGCGGCCCTTGCCGCTCCGACCGAGGGACCGACCTACCGGTTTGACCTGAAAATCGAGGACAATGACCTGAAAGCGGAGGCACAGGTCGACCCGTCCCGGCCGGAAGGCGAACATCTGACGCTGATTTCCCCGGCAGCCGACACGCTGGAAGGCAAGGCTGCCGAGCGCTACGCCGAGCTGAAAGAGAACACGTCCGGCGACAAGATCTGGTGCAATAATTTCAATCAGAACATTCCTGCCGACGCGAAGATGATTTCCGAATCCGGCGACGCCGCTGTCTACAGCTTCACGCCCCTGCCCGGCGAGGACAAGGAGACCGCCAAGGTCTACAAACCCCTCACCGGCCGGGTGACGGTTTCCAAGGAAAAGCCCGCCATTCTCGCCTTTGAAATGTTCGCCGAAAAACCGTTCAAACCGGCCATGGTCGCCAGGATCGACAGCTTCAGCATGACAGCGAATTGCGGCCGCGCCCCGGATGGACGCACCTATGTGCAGGACCTGGCGCTGGACGTCAGCGGCAATGCAATGATGCAGGCCTTCAGCCAGTCCGAACGGCGTGAGGTGACCAATCTGGTCGCCCTGCCCGGCACGTCAGCGGACACGGCCCTCGGCCAGCGCTAAGCGCTTTTCCGCCCTTATTCCGTCAGGCCGTACTTGGCGAAAATCTCTTCGCGGATCGCCTGGATGGCCTTTTCGCTACGGGCGCGGCGGCGGTCGATCTCGGCTTCGATTTCTGCCTCGGCGGCGTCACGCTGGGCGGTGATCGCCGCCCGCTCGTCTGCTGCGGCCTGCAGGGCGAGCAGCACATCGCGCGTGAAGCTGTTGATATCGAACCGGGCCCCACCGATCACATCGAAGCCGCGGCGCACGACAATCGCATTCATGCTGGGCACGATGACGACATACTGGCCGCGATTGCCGGCCATATAGAACGCATCGGCCGGGACCCCCGGCGCATTGTTCATCAGCCAGAACTGCGCGCCATAGCCTGCGCCGCTGGCAGGCTGGGCCGGGGCTGGCGTGCGGACAAAATCGACCCAGCCTTCCGGCAGGATCCGCTCGCTGCCCCACATGCCGTCCTGCAGATAGAGCTGGCCCACACGGGCAAGGTCACGCGCCGTCGACCAGACCTGGCTGGACGAGATGAAGTCGCCATTCCAGTCCACTTCCATCGTCGTGTGGCGCGCGCCGATCTTGTGCAGCACGGACTCGTACGGGAAGCTGTGGAACTTGCTGTCATCGCCGATTGCTTCGCGCAGGGCCCGCATGGCGATCAGCGTGTCGTCATTGGCATATTTGAAGCGTTTGCCGGGCATCGCTTCCAGCACTTTGGAAGCAGCCTGGTCCACAACGCGCCCGCCGCCGAAATACAGCCGGTCGGTGCGCGAACCGGTTTCGCCACTGTCCAGGCCGCTCGCCATGTTCAGCAGGTTCCGGAGGGTGATCTTGCGGCGCGGATCGGCGCCGGACTCCCATGCATCCAGCACCGCCGGGTAGTCGATGTCGACCATGCCCTGACGGCGCGCGGCGCCGATCACGGTGGCGGTAATCGACTTGGCGGCAGACCAGGTCCGCTGCGGTGTCTCGTGATCAATCCCGCGGGCATAGCGCTCGGCCACGATCTGGCCGTCCTTGACGACGACCACGGCGCTGGTGCGCGTGCCATTGCCATAGGTACGCTCGTCGAACGCGAAGGAGACCGGGATATCGAGGCGCTCGGCCTCTTCGGTCCGCAGGCTGACCTGAACGTTGGAGCCGATGGCGCTGCCCCGGTCTTCCCCCGTCACGTCCGGCCAGGCGGCAAAGCGCGGCAGGTAGCCGATCATGGTCTCATCGGCGCCGGCAGGCAGCTGGGTACAGCCAAAGCCGGGCCGGTAGGCAGCAATGCGCGGCGGCATGGACGGGTCGTAGAGCACGCTCACGGTTTGCTCGCTGAGGTCGATGCGGGCTTCCGGCAGCTGGTCATAGGCCCGGCGGTAGTCCGTGTAGATGCCGTCCAGATCATTGTCTTCTAGGGTATTGAGATCCATGCCCGCCACGAACGTGTCAGAGCAAACGAAGCTCGCTTTCCAGCCTGCGGCCAGCGACTTGTCCATCAAGGCCGAATTCCCGCCTTCCTGGGCCAGGGATGGCAGCGCCATCAGGGCCAGCGCGATGGCGGAGGCAAAAACGGAACGGGATGGCTGCATATCAAAAAACTCCCTCAACACCGGGCGAAGTCTATGCGCAGGTTTTCGTGTCGCAAGTGTGGCAAGTCAGTTCGGATCAGGAAAAATCCTTGAAAATTCAGGGAGAGGTGTTTCCGCCCCCGCATAAACAAAGCGGAACCTGCCTTCCCTGCGGATTTCTGGCAGCTACATTGAGACTATGCTCCGCCCGGACCTCCTTCTGCAGCCGACGCCGAAGGGCCTGTATTGCCCGCCGGGAGATTTCTATCTGGACCCCGTACGCGGCGCGGTGGAGCGAGCCGTCATCAGTCACGGCCACTCAGATCACGCCCGCGGCGGCCACGGCGCGGTGCTCTCCCATCCGCATACGCTGGCCATCATGGCGGCGCGTTATGGCGAGAATTTCGCGAAGTCCACGCAGGCGGTGGAATATGGCGAAGTGATCGACATCAACGGCGTCTCGGTCTGGCTGACGCCGGCCGGGCACATTCTCGGCTCGGCCCAGATCACGGTCGAGTACAAGGGCCTGCGGATGACCTTCACAGGCGACTACAAGCGCCGCTTCGACCCGACCTGCGCCAGTTTCGAGCCCGTCCACGGGACCCATATCTTCATTTCCGAAGCGACGTTCGGTCTGCCGGTCTTCCGCCATCCGCCCACCGAACACGAAATGGGCAAACTCCTGCGCAATATCGCGGATTTCCCGGACCGCACACATTGCGTCGGCGCCTATTCCCTCGGCAAGGCGCAGCGGATGATCCGCCACCTGCGCCTCGCCGGGCATGACGCGCCGATCTATATCCACGGCGCGCTGGAAAAGCTCTGCGCGGTCTATGAAGACGCCGGGGTGCCCATGGGCGACCTGCGCCCGGCGACGATGGACGATACATCCAAAGCCGCGCGGGAAGCCTTTCGCGGACAGGTCGTGATCGCCCCGCCCGGCTCGTTCGAGGGCACCTGGGCCCAGCGCTTCCCGGACCCGTTGATCGGCTTTGCCTCCGGCTGGATGAGCGTGCGCCAGCGCGCGAAGGCCAGCGGGGTGGAGCTACCCCTGATCATTTCCGACCATGCCGATTGGGACGAGCTGACCGATACCGTCCGGGAGGTGAACCCCGACGAACTCTGGGTCACCTATGGCCGGGAGGACGCGCTGGTACGCTGGGCCATGCTGGAAGGACGCCGCGCCCGGCCACTGCGTCTGGTGGGTTACGAAGAAGAGGCTGGTTGACCCCGCACGCGGCACCGGCATTAACTGCGTTCTACGGTGTTCCAGAAGGGGATTTCAGAATGAAACGCCACCTGCTTGCCGGGGCTGCGCTGATGGCGCTGACAGCCCTGCCCGCCTGCGATGCAGTCCGCCTGCCGGGGATCAATCCCTCTGGCCAGGAAACGGCCGCCGCCGCACCCGCCACCGGCATGACCCAAAGCGATTCGCAGGTGCTGGCAGCGGAACCTGAAACAGATGCTGCAGACATGGGGGAAACGCCCACCGTCGACCGCGACGCGGTTGCGCCGCAGGCGCCGGATGACATGCGCGTTGCCCCGGAAAGCCTCATCGACGAGACAGCCGCCCCCGCGCCCGAGGCGAGCGATCCCGACGCGGCCGAAATCGAATCCTCCGGACTGACGCTGGCCGAGCTGAACGCCGTGCCGTGCGGCCTGCCGGCCGATGCCCCGCCGACCCCGACGGTCGGTGCGGTCGCCGGTGCCACGCAGACGGAAGACGCCGCCGTCGGCGCAGAAGCGGTCAACGCCCTCGCCGCCAGCCTCGCCAATTTCCCCGGCATCGTGAAACTGGAGCCGGTGAAGCCCGCCGAGGGCGGCATGATCGCTACGGGCCATTGCGGCGCCGTGCGCATTGCGGATCACTGGCTGGCAACAGCAGCCCATTGCGTGGACGAACCCTTCGATCAGCTGCGCATCATCGGCACGGCCGAAAACCTGCGCTCGCCCCTTGCCCACACGACGGAAGGCGACCTTGCGATCTGCCATGGCGGGTATGCGGGCACAGCGAACGGCTATGCCAATGATCTCGCCCTGATCCGCCTGTCCGATGCGGAAGTCGAGGCCCTCGGCGACGTCCCGGTGGCCCGGTATGGCGCGACCGACAAACCGCTGGCGCCTGCAAATTACCCCACCGGCGACATGGCGGGCTGGGGCCTGACGCATTTCGGCGGGAAACTGTCGAACAGCCTGCTGTCCGCAAGCATCCGCATCACCGGCACCGGCCCGGCGACGATCTATGTCGCGAGCCAGGCAGGGGCCGGCCCCTGTGTGGGTGACAGCGGCGGCCCGCTCTATGTGACCGAAGCGGACGGTTCGAAGACCGCCATCGGCATTCTGTCCGTCGTCGAACAGAACCGGGAGACCGGGCAATTCTGCGCCGGGGACTATAATGGCCGCTACACAAACCTGCAGGGCTACACCGGCTGGCTCAGTGATGTGATGGCCCTGTGCGACAGCGATGAAGTGGCGTGCCGATGATGCGCGCCGCCGTTCTGCTGGCCGCAGGCTTTGCGCTCGCGGCGTGCGCCAGCCGCAGCGCGGACGAGGCAGGCCGCTACGCCTCCCTGCCCGCACAGCCGGCAGCGGCCTACGAACTGCCGACCGGCGGCCCGCACTCGATCAGCATCGCTATCATGGACTGCGAGGCAGGCGGATGCCCGGTCGTGAATGTCCTGCTGGACCCGGACAATTACTGGCAGCGCACAGCCGAAGATGGCGCCTATTCCGGCATCGCCCCGGGGGATCTTTATGCCTCGGTCAAAGCGGCATTCGAAGACCAGGGCTTTGACGACACCGACAGCGTGCTGGACATCACCAAGGACAATCCGGCCCTGTGCCCGCAATACCTGAAGCGCGGCCAAGTCTATTACATCCATCTTGGCCGCGGCGAGACAGGCCAGCGGATCGACTATGACACAGGCTGTTCCGGATCGCTCGATGCCCGCCGCGTAAAATTCGTGACGGAGGCTCTGGCGGAAATGACAGACCTCACCCATATTTTCGACGGGGCTGTTACCCTGGAGGACGACATGGGCGACGAAGAGTAGATAACCGGATTCCCGGCTTCCGGTTTCAGCCTCCGGAAGCCGGACGAGTCCTGTCTAGATTCCGACTTCCATCATCTTCTGCCAGCCCGGACGGGCCTGCATCTTTTCGAACCACGCCTTGGTCGCCGGCCTGTTTTCCAGACCGCCCTGCGCGTTCGACATCAGGATCTGGAAGCCCATAAGGCAGTCTGCCGCAGTGAACCGTTCGCCTGCGAAGTACGGATATTTCGACAGGTGCGCTTCGATCGTCGCCGCCGCCTTCTCGCGTTCGGCCGCCATCATGGCCTGCGCAGGATTGCCGGTCATATCGACCCGGGCGAAATAGACCTGCAGCAAGCCTGGAAGGAACACAGCGCCTTCGGCAGCGTGGACCCACTCAAGATATCGCGGAAATTCCGGAGAACTGGGGCGCGGGTGCAGGCTGTAATCCGTGTCATACCGGCCCATGAGGTATTCCGCGATGGCGCCCGTCTCGGCAATGACGACATCGCCATCCTCCAGCAAGGGCGACTTTCCCATCGGGTGGATCTGCAGCAGATCCGGCGGCGCGAGATTGGTCTCTTCGTTGCGTTTGTAGTGCACGATCTCGTGCGGCACGCCGAGTTCGGCAAGCAACCAGACGATCCGCTGCGACCGGGAGGCGTTGAGGTGGTGGAGCTTCAGCGTCATGTGGCGTTTCCTCTGGATGCGTTGATTTTATCACGCGCCGGGGCATCCGGCGCTGTTATGCATCGCATTTGGCCCTATGTATCTGCACATGCAAGCTTTTGCCGACCTGCTGGAACGCCTGCTGCTGACGCCGTCGCGGAATGGCAAGCTGCGCCTGCTGACCGGATATTTTGGCACCGCGCCGGACCCTGATCGGGGCTATGCCCTCGCCGCGCTCACCGGCGAACTGGATCTGAAAAGCATCAAGCCCGCCGCCGTCCGCGCCCTCGCCGAAGAGCGCATGGACCCCGTCCTGTTCAACATGTCGTACGATTATGTCGGGGACCTCGCCGACACCGTCAGCCTCGTCTGGCAGGGCGAGCATGGGGCAAACCGGACGCCGCCGCTGTCCGAAATCGTCGAAACCCTGCAGGACGCGACACGAGCCGAAGCGCCGCGCCTTGTTGCGGGCTGGCTGGACGGGCTGGATGCCACCGGCCGGTGGGCCCTGCTGAAACTGATCATGGGCGGGTTGCGCATCGGCGTGTCGGCCCGCATGGCGAAAATCGCGCTGGCAGACTTTGGCAGCGTCGACATCAAGGACATCGAGGAGATCTGGCACGGCCTTGCCGTGCCTTACGAAACGCTGTTCGCCTGGCTGGAAGGCAAGACAAGCCGTCCGTCACCGGACATTGACGCCCCCTTCAGGCCGGTGATGCTGGCTCACCCGCTGATCCCGAAGGCAGACAGGGAGACTCCCGACGCGGTGGACCCGTCGCTCATTACGCCCGGCAGCTTTGCCGCAGAGTGGAAGTATGACGGGGTCCGCATACAGGCCTCCGTTGAAGGCACGGTCCGCCGCCTTTACACCCGCACGGGTGATGACATCTCCCACACATTTCCGGATGTCCTGGCCGGCCTGAATTTCCAGGGCACACTGGACGGCGAACTGTTGATCCGCGCGGAAGACGGCGAAAGCGTCGCGCCGTTCAATGCGTTGCAACAGCGGCTGAACCGGAAGACCGTCACCAAACGGCAGATGCAAATGCACCCCGCCTTCATCCGTGCCTATGATCTTCTGCACGATGGCGAGGCCGACCTGCGCGCCTTGCCCTTTCGGGATCGGCGCAAGGGGCTTGAAGACTTCATTGAGCAGCATGGAACAGAGCGACTGGATCTCTCCCCGCTTGTTCCCGTGACGAACCTTCAAGATCTCGACACCTTGCGCATGAACCCGCCCGCCCCGGAAATCGAAGGCCTGATGCTGAAGCGCTGGGACAGCGCCTATGTCGCCGGGCGCCCGGCGGGTCTCTGGTACAAATGGAAACGTGACCCGTTCCTGATCGACGCCGTCATGCTTTACGCCCAGCGCGGGCACGGCAAGCGTTCGGGCTACTATTCCGATTACACATTCGGCGTTTGGAACGGCGAGACACTGACCCCTGTCGGAAAGGCCTATTTCGGTTTCACGGATGGGGAATTGAAAGCGCTCGACAAATTCGTCCGTGAAAACACGGTCGAGCGTTTTGGCCCTGTACGCTCCGTCACGCCGGAGATTGTGCTGGAAGTCGCCTTCGAGGGCTTGCAGCGGTCTGCCCGCCACAAATCCGGCGTCGCCATGCGGTTCCCCCGCATCAACCGGATCCGTTGGGACAAGCCTGCGGAAGAAGCAGACCGGCTGGAAACGCTGGAAGCCATGTTACCCGAATAAGAAAAGGCCGGGCGCCTGAGACGCCCGGCCTTTAGTATATCTGGAAATTCGTCTGTTATCAGACGGATTCCTTGAGTTCCTTCGCAACGCGGAACGCAACTTTCTTGGAAGCCTTGATCTTGATGGCTTCGCCAGTTGCCGGGTTGCGGCCCATGCGGGCCGGACGCTTGCGCACTTCCATCGTGCCAAGGCCCGTGAAACGGACTTTTTCGCCCTTCTTCAGGCGCTTCGTGGTCATCGTGACCAGATCGCCCAGAACGGCTTCAGTCTGCTTTTTCGTCATGCCATGCGCTTCGGCCAGTTCAGCAGCCAGCTGGCGCAGGGTGACGGTAACGACCTTCTTCGGAGCCGCAGCCGCACGTGCAGCCGGTTTCGCAGCTGTGCGTGTAGCCGGCTTTGCGGCCGGTTTTGCAGCTGGCTTGGCAGCAGCAGCCCGACGGGTGGTCGTTGCCGCTTTGGCGGCGGGTTTCGCAGCGGCCTTCTTGGCCACAGGTTTCTTTGCCATGAGCAAATTCCTCTATTCCGACTCAAATGAGTCGGCAGGCGAATAGCGTAAAAATGCCCGCCTGCCTTGCTTTTTTTCAGTTCGGCGCAATTTTCTTCACACACGAACCCTGCCACACAGTGTCCATGAAATCACGTCTTCCCCTGATCCTGATCGCACTCGGAATCCTTCAGCCGCTGTCTGGTGCGCTGGCGCCGGTCCTTGGAATTGGCACACCCATCGGCGAGGCCACGCGCGGAATACAGGCACCGGAACAACCGCTTCCCGCCTACTTTTCGATCTGGAGTCTTATTTTTGGGGCATATATTGCCTTTGCCTTCGCCGCATGGCGCCAATGCGAGCCATGGATGTTGCGCGTCGGCAAACCCCTCGCTTTGGCAGGCGGTGCCAATATTGTGTGGATGTTGAGCGCACAGCTCATCGCGCGCCAGCCCGTCGACTTTGGGCTCCTGTTTCCCATTGCTGCTTTGTCATGGACTGCCGCAGCGCGGTTTGACCGGATGCGCGGGATGGGCGGAAGCATGAAAAAACTCGTCGCCGATGCCGCAACCGGACTGCTTTCGGGTTGGATCCTTGTCGCAATCGGGATCTCTGTGCCTCTGCTGATTCGTAATCTCACGAGCTATGGGCCGACGGACCTTCCATGGCAGATGCTATGGATCTCTTTGGGAACTATTGCGTTTGGTTCATGGGTTTTTGCCCGTTACATCAGCCGCAGCCTATGGTTCTTTGCGGCCCTGGCATGGGGCCTTATGGGGGTCATCGCCAATAACTGGACGGTGACGGGAATGACGTGGCTCGCCATCATGACCGGTGTGTCCGGCAGCCTGGTCCTCGGCCTGCGATTGTTGCGCGGCGCAGACGGAACCACTGTCCCCGCCTGAATTCACTACGGAGTACGACATGGAATTTCTGAACAATATCGACTGGGAAGCACAGCTGGCCGAACATTGGCCGATGCTTGCCGGATATGCCCTGAAGGCCGTCGGTGCCTTCATTGTGCTGATTGCCGGTCTGCGGGTTTCCGGCTGGGTGGCATCGCTTGTGCGCAAGCAGGCCCTCAAACGCGACGATATCGACAACACGTTGGGAAGCTTCTTCGCGTCCATCACGCGCTGGTTGCTGACGGCGGCGACAATCATTGCCACGCTGCAACTGTTCGGCGTTCAGGCCACCAGCTTTGTCGCCATCCTCGGTGCCATGACTCTGGCCATCGGCCTGTCGCTGCAGGGCGCCCTCGGAAACATCGCGTCGGGCATCATGGTCATGCTCTTCCGTCCCTACAGTGTCGGCCAATATGTCGAACTTGCTGGCGAAGGCGGTACGGTCAAGGACATCAACCTGTTCCAGACCATCCTCGCCTCCCCCGACAATGTTCAGATCATCGTTCCCAACAGCCAGGCGATTTCCGGCGTCATCCGCAATTATGCCGGATACCCCACCCGCCGCGTCGATCTCGTCTTCAGCGTGGATTATGGCGATGGCCTCGAGAATGCGATGGAAGTAATCGAACGGGCTGTGAAGGCCGATGATCGTGTCCTGGCCGATCCGGCGCCCGTGGTCCGCGTCAACACGCTGGGCGCCAGCTCGGTGGACATTATCGCCCGCCCATGGGTGAAAACGTCAGATTACTGGGAAGTCCGCTGGACCCTGACCAGGACCGTCAAGGAAGCCCTCGACGCTGCCGGGATCTCCATTCCGTATCCGCATCAGGTCAATATCACGCGGGAGGTCAGCTGAAGTCAGTTGAAGCGCGTCACACTGCGTGACACAAGATTCGGATGATGCTTCAGATAGACACCACAGGCTGGCCGCCATGGGCCGCAGCGGCTGAACCTTATGCCGAACGATGGGGGCTGGTACTCCTTTCGGTCGTGGTTGTCTGGATCGTTGCCAGCCTTCTGCGGCGCCTCGTCCTGCTGATCGGCAAGAGGTCCATTTCCAAGGACAAGGAGTTCGAAGGATCGAACTGGGACCTCGCCGCGTCGGTCACCCGCATGTTCGCCCTGATCCTGCTCAGTCCCATCCCGCTCGGCCTGGCCGGGTATGACTGGGAAGCCATGGTGGAGCAGCGCGGCCCCGGCGCGGTCGGGGCCGTCGCAATCCTCGTGGTGGCGGTTATCATCGCCAATGGCGTCGCCCGGTCGTTGCGGCGGTTCGGGCGGAAGGCTCACCGGCGCTCCGGGGCGGACGACACGCTGTTCGCCTTTGCGGCCTCACTGTTCAAATACCTGATCTTCACCGTCGCGATCGTCTTTGCGCTGACGCAACTTGGCTTTCCGACGGCATCGCTCGCCGCGCTGCTGGGCGCCGCCGGTCTTGCCATCGGCCTCGCCCTTCAGGACACGCTGAAGGCCGTCGCTGCCGGCATCATGCTAGCCGTCTTCCGGCCTTTCCGGATCGGCGACTATGTCACCGTTGCAGGGCTCGACGGCGAAGTGATCGACGTCACGCCTTTCCTCACGCAGGTAAAGCAGATCGACAACAAGGTGGTCTCCATCACCAATGACAGTGTGTGGGCGGAACCGCTGATCAACCACACCCGCCAGACACGGCGGCGGCTCGATCTCTATTTCGATATTTCCTACGATGACAATATGGACCTCGCCATGCGTCTGGTCCGGGAAGTGGCCGACGCGCACCCGCGTATCCTGTCAGATGACGAAACCTGGGTCGGGATTCACGCGCTGGCCGCCTCCAGCGTTCAGGTGCGCCTGCGCGCCTTCGTTGCCACGCCGGAATTCGTCAATGTCCGCGCAGACATCACCAAGGCGGTGAAAGAAGCCTTCGATGCAAACGGCGTAACGATCCCGTTCCAGCATGTGGTCTATGTTCCGTACAAGGCACCCGGCAGCGATACCGGCGATACGGCCACGGCGCGTCCACCGATGACCCCACCGGACGATGACTGACACACCTCCCGTCGATCCCCCAGAAGCACCCGCTGGGCCGCCGGAGAAGACCGGCAAACCTCCGAAACGCCCGCTTCTGCGGCGCCTGTTCGGCATCAGCTTCTGGGGCGGCGTGAAACTGACCGGGCTGTGCATTCTGGTGGGCTTTTTTGTCATGGCCGCGAACTTCAATCCGGCCGCTCAGGATGCGAACATTCCGGCCGCACTGGCGGCGATTGCGAAACAGACGCTGGCGGCAGCAGGCTGGGCGATCCGTAATTTCTGGAAACCTGCCCTGGCGGGGGCCACAATCGTTGTTCCGCTCTGGGTCCTCTGGCGCCTGATCAGCCTGCCGTTCCGCAAATAGCAGGCGAAGTGTTCGTGCTGGCGCCCCGATTTGGGCTGGTCAGCTTGCCTGCCTGTCCTATGATCCCTCCAAAACAAGCAGAGATCCCGGGAGGACATCATGGACACATCCAAACTCATGTTTCGCGACGGCCTGATGAAGGACGAACGTATTCTGATCACAGGCGGTGGCACCGGCCTTGGCAAGGAAATGGCCGAAGGTTTCCTGAAACTCGGCGCCGAGGTTCACATCTGCGGCCGGCGTGGCGGCGTGTGCGAGGAAACCGCGAAGGAACTGATGGACATGCATGGCGGCAAGGTCGTGCCGCATGCCTGCGATATCCGCGTCGCCGAGGCCATCACAGACATGAATGATGAAATCTGGGCCAAGCACGGCCCGCTCACCGGACTGATGAACAATGCCGCCGGCAATTTCATCTCGCGCACGGAAGACCTCTCCATTCGCGGCTTCGATGCGATTTCCAACATCGTCTTCCGCGGCTCCTTCTACATGACGCACGACATCGGCAAGCGCTGGATCGACCAAAAGCGGAAAGGCAATGTCTGCTCCATTCTCACGACCTGGGTGTGGAATGGCGGACCGTTCGTCGTGCCGTCGGCGATGTCGAAGGCCGCTGTGAATACGATGACGCAATCCCTCGCCGTCGAATGGGGCCGGTATGGCCTGCGATTCAATGCGATTGCACCGGGCCCCTTCCCGACCAAGGGCGCCTGGGCGCGCCTGTCACCGGACTCGGGCGAAAGCAGCATGGAGCGCGGCGTCGCCAACCCGATGGGCCGCGTCGGCGAGATGCACGAACTGGTCAATCTCGCCGTCCTGCTGATGACGCCCGGCTGCGAATACATCAACGGCCAGACCATCGCGATCGACGGGGCCATGTACAATGCGTCGGGCGGAAATTTCAGTGCCCTGGCCGCATGGAGCGACGAGCAATGGGCCGCCGCCCGCGACGCCATTGAGGGCGCAAATGCGGAGGACAAGGCGAAGCGAACTGTGTAGGTTCGCAAGCGTTTCGCAATAATCAGAATGGACCGGAATGACAGCAGGAACGCAGAACACCGATGGGGACGGCATTCACGCCCTGGCCGCCCGCCTCTCTGAACTGCAATCGGAACGGGCCGGCCTGATCGCCGGGCTCACCGGCTCCGTTGCCTCCGGCAAGACAACCCTTGCCGCGGCACTTGCCGGTGTGCTGGACGATACGCTGGACGTGGAAACCGTTTCGACCGACGGCTTCCTGTTCCCCAACAGCGTGCTGACCGAGCGTGACCTGACGCTTCGCAAGGGTTTCCCGGAAACCTATGACCATCACGCGCTCGGCAATGCCCTGAGTGCCATTCGAACAGGTGAGGCGGCGTTCCCCACCTATAGTCACGTCACCTATGATGTGGACCCGGCCCTGACGCGCGTCATTGCCCGGCCGGATGTGCTGATCCTGGAAGGGCTCGGCTTCCGGCCCTTGTCGCCGCCCCCGCGCGAAACGCACGAGCCGGACCTGCTGATCTATCTGGATGCCAGCGAAGACGACCTGCTTGCCTGGTTCCTGGAACGCTTCCTGCGCCTGTGGAACGCCGCGCGGGAAGACCCGGCATCCTTCTATGCGAACTTCCTGCACATGTCAGAGCCGGAGCTCCTGGAATTCGCACAGTCTGTCTGGGAGCGGATCAACCTGCCAAACCTGCGTGAGAACATCGGCCCGCTGAAACAGCGGGCCGACATCGTTCTCTACAAGACCCGCGATCACTCTGTAACGATCGCAGAAGACAGGCTGCTCTGACGGTCTAGAGGCTCGGATCGATCAGGTATTTTTCGCCCGTCGCCTTGGCGTTGTAGGCGTGCAGCGTGTCCAGATCGAGCGCCTGGGCCAGCGAGATCGTCTTCGTATAGTGGCTGGCAAAGGTCGTATCCAGTTCGTCGATCACGCGCTTGTACATGCGTGCACGCACTTCCGGGGCCGCCTTCTCCAGGAACGGTGTCAGCAGATAGCCGCTGAGGTTCCAGGCAAAGCCGACGCCTGCCGGCACGATGGTTGGCGACATGTCGAGCCGGCCATAGATATAGACCTGCGTTTCCGTGCCGGACCCATAGCGGGAATATTCCTTCATCTTGCGGCTGGCCGCAGCTTCCATGGCGATGAGCAGCTGGCCGGCCAGCGGTCCGCCGCCGATGGCGTCAAAGCCCATTGTCGCGCCGGTTTCCATCAGGCCCTTGATAAGGTCTTCCATGAAAGTCGGCGAGGTCGAGTTGACGATGTGCTTGGCACCGATACCGCGCAGGATCTCCGCCTGTTCTTCCTTACGCACAATGTTCAGGATCGGCACGCCGTCCTTGAGGCAGATCTTGTTCAGCATCTGACCAAGGTTCGAGGCTGCGGCTGTGTGAACCAGCGCTTCATGTCCCTTGGCTTTCATCGTTTCCACGAAGGAGAGCGCGGTCAGGGGGTTCACATAGCAGGACGCCCCCTGCTCTGCCGTCGTGCCGTCCGGCAAGGCCATGCACTGCGAAACATGCAGTGTACGGTATTGCTGGTACATGTTCCCGCCCAGGCAGGTGACCATCTTGCCAAGCAGCGCCTGTGCCTCAGGGGAATCCCCGGCGGCCACCACGATGCCTGCGCCTTCATTGCCCACGGCCAGCGACTGGCCAAGCCGGGCCTTCATGGCGCGCAGGCCGCCTTCCGGCACATCGGCCGTGATCGTCGGATTGTCTTTCGTACCGCCCTGCACGGCGGTCGACATGTCGGCCCCGCCAACCAGAAGGCCGAGGTCGGACGGGTTGATCGGTGTGCCTTGAATCCGCACAAGCACCTGGTCCGGCCCCGGCGCCTTCACCGGCGCTTCGGTGAGGGATAATTCCAGTTTGCCCTCTGGTGTCACCAGCGTGCGGATTTGAAGGCTTGTCTCGGGAAGTTGCTCAGCCATCGGGTATTCCTCTCTTAAGGTGTAAATTGTTTTTCGGTCTCAGGGTCTGATGATGACCTTACCGACAACTTCGCGGTCGGTCATCAGGCGCCAGGCTTCCCGCCAGTCATCCAGCGGGATCTCCTTGAAGACGTGGGGGCGCACTTTGCCCTCTTCTGCCCATTGGCCGATCGCGGCCTTGTTCTTCAGCCCCCGCTCCGGGAACTGGCGGCCATACTCCCCCGCCCGCACACCAACGACCGAGAACCCCTTGATCAGCGGCATGTTCACATTGATCGAAGGAATACGCCCGGAGGTGAAACCGACAACCAGAAGCCGCCCATCAAAGGCGATGCAGCGGACACTTTCGTCAAACACATCCCCGCCGACCGGATCGAAGATGACGTCTGCGCCGCGTCCCTGGGTGAGTGTCTTGACCTTGTCGCGAAAGCCCTGGGTCACGTTGATGCCGTAGTCTGCGCCGTATTCCAGCACCTTGTTCAACTTGGTATCGGACGCCGAAGTCGCGATGACCGTCGCGCCGAGCAGCTTGCCGACATCCACGGCGGCCATGCCAACCCCGCCGCTCGCCCCGTGCACGAGCAGCGTTTCGCCCGGTTGCAAATTGGCCCGAACGACAAGCGCCACATAAGCCGTGATATAGGCTGCCGGAAAGGCCGCGGCCTGGGCGAACGTGAAGGGCTCCGGTTTGCGGGACAGGCTGACCGCCGAAAGCACGGCATATTCGGCATAGGCACCGGTCTTGTTGCCGCCGATCACTTCGTCGCCGGGCGTCCACTCCGTCACGCCATCACCGACCGCTTCGATCACGCCCGCGACTTCCATGCCGAGCGTGAAGGGCAGCTCCGGTTTGAACTGGTACTTGCCCTGGCTCATCAGGAGGTCGGGGAAATTCACCCCGGCCGCCTTCACGCGAACCCGGACCTCGCCCTCTCCCGGCTCCGGCACGGCAATATCCCGCACCTCCAGCCCGGAGAAGTCATCCGTAATCTGGTGACAGACAAGCGCTTTCAAGCCGCGCTCCTAGAGTTTTGAATAGACGGTGCGGACCATGTCCGCGATTTCCAGGCAGGCCTTGCGCGAGCCGGGCGAAATCAGGGTGAACGCCGTGAAGGCGTGCGCAAGATTGTCATAGCGTTTGTGGATCACCGGCACGCCGGCATCCTTCAGGCGGCGGGCATAATCATCGCCTTCATCGCACAGCGGATCATGACCGGCCGTGATGACGACGGCCGGCGGCAGGCCATCGAGATGCCCCGTCTGCCCGGGCGACAGCATCCTGTCAGATTTGTCGAACCCTTCCGGCAGGTATTCCTGCATGAACCAGTCCATCGTGTCGGTGGACAGGGAGAAGGTCTGGCTGAACTCCTTGCGGGAGGGGAATTCCTCGACAAGGTCGATGGCCGGATAGATCAGCAGCTGCATCGCCGGCAGCGGCTTGTCCTCGCGCTGCATCTCCTGGGCGATGATCGCCGAGAAATTGCCGCCCATGGAATCTCCGCCCACGGCGGCGACGCCTTCCGGTGCACCGAATTTGGCGGCATTGCGCATGCCCCATTCGTAAGCGGCGCAGCAATCATCGATGCCGGCAGGGAATTTGTGCTGCGGCGCCAAGCGGTAGTCGACCGACAGGACAGGGCATTTCACACGGCTGGCCAGAATGGAGCACCAGGCATGGCAGGTCTCGAGATCGCCGATCACGCCGCCGCCCATATGGTAGTAAACTATCAGGGGCGCCTTCGGGTCTTGCCCGTCGGGCCGGTAGATCCGGGCCGGAATCTGGTTCTTGTTGGGGCCGGGAATGGTCAGATCCTCGGTTCGCACACCGGGTTCGATGGGCGCCTCGACAGATGCCAGGGTTTCCTTGGTGACCGCCTGGACGATTTCCGCCGGCAGGCTGGACAGCGGCGGCGCATTGCGTCCGTTCCACGCCATCAGCTGCAGCTGCGGCTCCAGGGTACGGTCCCGGATTGTCAGCGGCTTGCCGCCTGCCATTTTCACGAGCAGGCCGCCCGGCAGTTTCATGACGAGCTTGGTAATGGTCTGCTGAAGGCTCATGGCCGCTCCCCTGTTGTATTCTCGGGGGAAGCTTAGACCTGCCGTGCCTCGCTCGCCAAGGGGGCAAGCGCCTTACTTCGCGGCAAGTTCCTTCACGCCGGCCATCAGCATCCGGGAGGCAAACTCGGTCGCACCTTCGACATCGACCGGCCGGCGGAGCAGCATGATTTCCCCCATTTCCCGGGCCGTTCCGATCGCGGCGGCCGTGAGATATTCGATGTCTATGGTCGAGGACGCATCTGCCGACAGGATCCGCTCAAGGTCCGCCCCGATCTCCGCTGCGACGGCCGACATTTCCGGCGTATCCACCCGCACGCCGATCAGCGCCATATGGGGGCCCCCTTCGGACAGGGCCTGACGGTTCTCATCGGCGATGAAGCTGAAATAGGCATAGTAAGCATCGTGCATATAGTCATGCGCGGTGCGGGCCGTGGCACGGACGTCTTTCAGCATGTGGCGAAAGCGATGGGTGGAGTCCTCGGCAATCGCTTCGAAGACTTCTTCCTTGGACTTGAAGTAATTGTAGAACGTGCCCGCCGCGAGATCGGTTTCGCGGATAATGTCCCGCACCGTGGTCGCCTCGAACCCGATCCGGGCGAACACGCGCCGGCCGGCATCGAGAATCGCCCGCCGGTTCGCTGCCTTGGAACGGGCTCTCTTGCCGGAATTTTCTACCGTTTTTGTACCGATTGTCATGACTCGCCGTCCTCACCTGAAAGTATCGTGGCCGAAGGCGTCATCATGTGTCAACTTTATAACATCGCAGAGCTGTAATGCATTTCATCCCAAAAAATTCAGGGATTTACCGTATTGTCAGGGATCCGGACCGCTTAACGGGACGACCCCGTGATTCTCCAGACAAGGCCCGTCTCAGAGACGCTGCAATCGACGTCCATGAACATCCTCTGCGAATGTACCGCGCCGCGCCAGATCTCGATCCAGCAAGACAGGAGCGTATCGCGCTCTGCGCCCTCCAGCCCGCGGGCGATCCGCAGGCCGGTCTGGTGCAGGACGGCCCCGTCATCAATGGAGTCCACCCGGCAGTCGTCCCCCATGCCGGCAAACATCGCGGCGAGGAAGCCCGCCGCCTCTTCCGGGCCGCCATCCCTGCCGCCAACCGCCTCTGCCATGTGCCGGTAGTGCTGCAGGCCCGTCAGCCGTGCCGCGAGATGACAGAGTTCCAGCGCACGTTCACGCCCGAGCACATTCACCAGTTCGCGCACGCCATTGCGGATATATTCCACGGCATAGTTCCGGTTGGCCTTGGCAAGGCGTTCCGCGTTCCATTCCCCGGGCGGTGGTTCTGGCTGTTTCGCCGGATCGAAAGGCGGCGGACGCTCATCCGGCGCAAAGACGAGGCGTTCGTCTTTGGTGAGGTCGTGATCATATTCCCGGAAATAGCCACAGAGGCCGAACTGGCCGGTCATGTCCTCCGACACGCACACAAAGCCAAGCCGCGGATTGCCAAGCGAAACGCCATTCTGGCCATACCAGCCGCGCAGGAAGCCCCGGCTCGCCTCCACCGGCACACCGCAAATCACTGCGCCGTCATACATCCAGCGCGGATACCGGAAGCGGACCCAGGCCTTCGTGTCGCTCTCTTCCATGTATTCAACGGCCACGCCGCCGACGCCATTGGACAGGACGTGATATTTCGCACACGCCACAGCATCCGGCAGGCCGTCGAGCCCCAGCTTACGGAAGCTTGAGAGGAACTTGTCCTCATGCTGGCGGCGGAACAGGCGGAACATCCAATCGCCGACAACCTGCGGCCCTTCGCGCGTGGCGACCATCAGCTCAAGGCCCAGCAGGTACTGGTGATGGAGTTCGGCCTGCGCCTCGATCGCGGGAATATTCAGCGTCATGTCCCTACCCCGCTTCTGCCACGGCATTCAGGGTCTTGCTGCCGGCACCTTCGATCTTCCGTTGGCGAAGCATGTTCAGGAACATGCCGAACCCGACCCTCAGCATGATCAGGATCAACACGCCCATCAGCGGTTGTCCGAATGCCAGCATCAGGCCTGCGCCGAGGATGATCGCCACGTGCAGCGTCACGATCCGCCCATAGGGCGCGAACATTTCCACGGGCAGCTGCGTGTTGCGGAAGTCGCCGCGCCCGATGAAATCGACAAGGTAAAAGAGGGTGTTGACGAGGATGATCGCCCCCACGAACCAGAGCATGTAGGGCCCGGTGCCGAGCGCCCAGTCGACCAGCATCTGCATGCCGCTGACCCCTGGCGCGGCATGGCTGACCTCGCCGCCCGCAAAGGCGCTCAGGAAGATGCCGTGGCCGAAGCAGAACATGCCGTAATGTACGGTGAAAAACGGGACCATGAACAGCGCGATGGGAATGTTGAGCAGGTTGGCGGCAATCGTTCCCAGCATGCGCAGGACGGTGAACGCCCCGATAACCAGGTTTTCCAGCCAGTAGAGCGCGACCAGAGGCACAGCTTTCCAGCCGAAGAACACCACCGCGATCACAGGCAGCAGATCGACCAGCAAGGTCAGCCAGGCCATCGGATCACGATAGGCCCGGGCAAACAGGTCAGGATCGAAAAAGCGGTTCATTCCGGTTTGTTCGTCATCTGTCAGCTGCCCGGATTATAGGCCGGAAACTCGAACGGATTGCGCGGTGCCAGCCCTTTGGACCCTCTCGGATTGTTGTAGTTGCCGGTCAGGATTTCGAAATGGAGATGAACGGCGGTCGCATTGCCGGATTGGCCCATCATGCCGATCTGCTGGCCGAAGCCCACTTCGGAACCGGCATGTATCCCGTCAGCAAAGTAAGCGAGATGGGCGTAGCGGGTGTAGACGCCGCCGCCATGGTCGATCAGGATCATGTTTCCGTAGCCGGTTGAAACCCGCGCTTCGAGGATACGCCCCGGTGCAGCCGCATAGATCGGCCCGGCCGGAATGGATTGCAGGTCGATCCCGTCATGGCGCCTGGCAGAGCGAATGCCGAACCCGGACGACAGGCAGACATCGTTCGAGGGCGCGGTCGCCATGACGACAGAGCCCACGACGATGATCGGCTTGTAGTCGACCACCCAGAAATCCTTGTCCATGGGCGGCGCGTTGGTGACGTAAATGCCCCCGCAGGACCGGAGGTAGGCATTCGGCTGGAAGCTGCCCTGCGCGGCGGAGACCTGCGGCGGGCCTGGCGGCGGCGTATAAGTCCGCACCCGAGTGGGGGCTGGCGAGGATGCACAGCCAGCAAGGAAGACCAGTGTGAGTGCAGCCCCCAGCAGCTGCCTCATGCGGTAACTTTCGCGCGTTTCATGCCCTTCTCGATCTCCTTCAGCAGGTCGCGGCAATAGAGGTTGAAGTCCACCTGCATGCGGTGGCGCGGGCTGTCATAGAAGTGCCCGAGGTGCTCTTTCTCGTCTGCGACCGTGATGCGCTCCATTTCGGCAGCATCGGGGAAAGCGTACTCGCCATCAAGGGCGGCGGCCACCAGTTTGGACTGCTGCTCGGCAAAATTCACAAGGGTCGGCAGGGGCTGGGCAAGGCCCAGGAAGAAGATCGTCTCCCGTCCGGGTTTCACCATGCGTTTGTATAGCGGGAAGACATTTTCCTTCGGCGTCAGGTCATCCTGCTTGAGGAACGGGAAGGTCACATTATAGCCAGTCGCCCAGATGATCGCGTCGACCTTTTCGCGCGTGCCATCCGTGAAGACGACGCCGTCGCCATCCAGCTTTTCGATGCCGGGTTTCGGCGTGATATCGCCGCATCCGACACGGGTCAGGAACTCCCCCGACACGGAGGGGTGGCCCTCCAGCGGCTCATGGTCCGGCTTCGGCAAGCCATAGTCTTCCATCATGCCGATGGTTTTCTTGATCTTGGCGCGGGCGAGCTTGCGACCGAGGCTGGACGGCATCCAGGACGGCAGCACCGCCTTGTCGGCCGGTTTGCCGTCCATGTATTTCGGCATCACCCAGACACCGCGGCGCATGGAAATGAACAGTTTCTCCGCCAGCGGGCGCTGGGACAGTTCCGACGAGATGTCCATCGCGGAGTTTCCGGCCCCGACGATCATCACGCGCTTGCCGCGGAAGTCATAGGGCTCGAACGGGTCAGTGTAGTTGTGGGAATGAACCTGGTAACCATCGAAATGCCCGGGATAGGTCGGCGTGCGCGGGTCCCAGTGGTGGCCATTGGCGACCACGACGGCATCATATTCGCGCGTCTCTCCGGTCGACAGCGTCACTTTCCAGCGGCCGCCCGGCAGGTCCTCGACATTGGTCACCGCCGTGTTGAAAGTGATCGTCTCGCGCAGGTCGAAATGGTCCACATAGTCATGGAAATACTGCAACAGCTGGGCGTGGTGCGGGAAATCCGGCCAGTCCTCCGGAACGGGATAATCCTCGAAGGCCAGGCGCCATTTGGACGTGTCGATGTGCAGTGACTGATAGCAGGACGAGGCCCCATTGGGGTTCTTGTAGTACCAGTTCCCGCCGATATCGTCCGACATTTCGAAACAATCGTAAGGCAGGCCCCGGTCTTTCAAGCGTTTGGCCATTGTAAAGCCCGAACATCCTGCACCAATGATGCAGGTCTTCGGTTTGCCCGTTCCCTCGAATGCCATAGCTTCCTCCTGACCTGCGGTCATGTGTATGTTCTTTTCTGCCCGGATGTTATCCGAGGCGAAAGGCAGGTCAAATGAATGAGGCCCCAGATGGAAGATGACGCGACGCCAACTGCCGAACCCTGGCAGGTCATGGGAGAAAACCTGGAAATCATGACCGGCGGTATCCCTTGGGGACGCCGGATGAGCTTCCGCGTCACCAAGCTGGAAAAAGGCCACGTCTGGGGCGTTCAGCCCTGGAAAGAACGCCTTGTCGGCGATCCGGATACGGGCGTGATCCATGGCGGCGTGCTGACGTCTTTCCTCGACAACCTCTGCGGCATGGCGGCGAGTTCCGCGCTCGACAAGGCCCGCTTCGTTTCAACGCTGGACCTGCGCATCGACTATATGCGCGCGGCTGAACCACATCAGGAAATCCTCGGCGAGGCGGAGTGCTACCACATCACCCGCAGTGTCTGCTTCACCCGTGCCTGGGCCTATCACGAGAGCCGGGACAAGGTGATCGCCACCGCCGCGGGCGCCTTCGCCATCAACAAGCCGCGCTCGGTTGAATCGCTGAGGAAATTTTGATGGCTGACGAACACCTCCCCACCCGCGGCGAACAGGTACAGGCCTTCTTGGCCCGGACCCCGATCGCGCAGGAAATCGGCATGCGTTGCGAAGTCATGGGCGACGAGATGACGGCGGTTATGCCGTTCCAGCAGAAACTGATCGGCAACTTCACGATTCAGGCCCTGCACGGCGGCGCCATTGCCACCTTCCTGGAGCTGACCGCCATGGCGCAGGTCTACCTCGTGACCGAGCACCTGGAACGCCCGCCCCGGCCGATCAACATCACGATCGACTATCTCCGCCAGGGCCACGCCAAGGACACGTTTGCCCGGGCGACCATCACCAAGATGGGCCGGCGCATGTGCTCGGTCCGGGCCGAAGCCTGGCAGGACGAGCGATCAAAACCGGTCACCAGCCTTCTGGCGCATTTCAAGGTGGGCGGCGACTGAGGGGGTGACGCCCCCGTCAGACAATCAAGAACACCCTCTACAGACCTTCTATAGACCATCTATACCGCGCGTTTTTACGGAAAAGCGCGTGTCAGGGTCTTGTTCCATTCAAGGTCTGCGTTCCAGTTGGCATCGTTCTCTTCCATCAGTGCGAGGCGGACGATGATCAGGTCCCGGCCCGGCGCGATCCAGATCGTCTGGCCTTCATGTCCCTGGGCATAGAACGCGCCTTCGCCGCCCGGGACCAGCCAGAAGCCCGCGCCATAGAAATCAATTGCCGCGTCCGGCGGCGGTGTACGGGTCATATCAACCCAACCATCCGGCAACAGGCGCTCGCCTTCCCACACTCCGTCACGCAGGTAGAGCAGGCCGAATTTCGCATAGTCCCGCGCCGTGGCCCAGACATGCGACCCGCCGAGATAGGTGCCGGCGAGATCAAACTCCGGCTGGGCGTCCATGCCGAGCGGATCGAACAGGACCTGACGGATCCATGCCGTCATGGGCACATCGGCGGGCGGGCAGGCGCTATCCGGCGCCCCGGCCTCCGGCGCAGCCTCCACCAGCGCAGTTGAGCACCGGCTCTCGATCCCGATCAGCCCCTGAAGGGCCCGGCCGACAAGACTGAAGCTTGCGGTCGAATAGTTCCAGTGCGTTCCGGGGTCATACTTCAGCGGGAAATGTTCGCGGATATATTCGATCACATCGAACTGCCCTGCCCCGTAAATCATCCGGGCCACATCATTGTCCTCGAGGATGTCGGACTCGAATTCGAGATAGTCCAGCCCGTCCGTCATGGTCATCCACTGATGCCATGTAATGGCCGCACGCGGATCATCCGTGTCGAACAGGCCTGGCATGGGCGCGTCGATATCGTCGATCAGTCCGAGTTGGCTGGCACGCCCCACCAGGGCGGATGTCACCGACTTGACGAGGCTCCACGACATCTGCCTTGTCTCCGGACCAAAACCATCCCGGTAAACCTCGGCCACGAGTTTCCCGCGATGGATGATGACGACGGCCCGTGTCTCGCCGCCAAGGTCACCGCGTCCGCCAACCATCGCGATGTCGAGCAGTTCGTGCACCCTGTCGGCTACTTCTGGTGGAAGGTCGCCCGTTTCCCAGCCCTGGGTCGGCCAGGCCACCCCCTCCGGCTGGGCCGGCAGCGGCATCAGCGATTGATCCTGAGTCTGCGCCGAAGCCAGCGGCGCCAGAACGAACATAAAGCAGAAGAGGAATATGTTGCGCACCATGGCGCCTATCTCCTATTGTCCTACTCCGGACATAGGGGAAAAAAGTGAAGAACGTCAAAGTACTTCTGGTCGCAACTGGGATTATTTCGCTCGCAACCGCAGCGGGAATCGCTTTTTACCCCAACCAGCAGGTAGCGCATGCGGACGAACTCGCGCATGCGGAGATTCTGGTCTCGCTGGGTGCCAAGCAGGTCTGTTCCTGTCTTCATGTCGCCGGACGGGAAATGGAGAGCTGCCAGGGTGACTTCACCTTCGACATGACCGGTATAACCTATACGGATGAAAACAATATAACCCGCGCGTCTTCGCATGACGGCAAGGTCAGTGCGCAGGCGAAGTTCACGCCGGGCCTTGGCTGCACATTGGTCAAACCATGAAACGCGCCCTGGCCGCCACGCTCCTGCTGGGGGCCTGCACCGCAGCGCCGGACATGGAAAGCGGGCATCCGCTCGGCTGGATCAGCGGCTGTTGGGAAAATGCCGATGGAGACTATCGCGAGGTCTGGTCTGCGCCGGATCATGGCTACCTGTTCGGTTACGCCCTGGCCCTGAAGGGGGACACGGTCACCTTTTTCGAACAATCGCGTATCGACCCCGGCGCCGCCTATACATTCAATGCCTATCCGGCCGGCACCGGCCCTGCCCGCTTCACCGAAGTCGAGCGCGGCGCGGCATATATCGTCTTCGCAGACCCGGAGCATGATTACCCCCAGCGCATCCGCTATGCGCGCGAGGGCAACCGGATGACGGCGGAGATTTCCCTGCTGGATGGTTCAAAAGGCCAGGGCTTCGCATTCCGCGCCTGCCCAAATTGAAGGCCGGACTGACTGTCAGTCGCCGAAACGCTGAATGTCCGCCGGTTCCCCGCCAAACAGGTCTGCATATTCCGGCTTCAACAAATCATGGAAATCCGCCTGCTGCAGGGTGATGTGATACGCCCCTTCCGCATACGAACCGATTTCATAAGGGGCATAGTGCAGGACGAGGCCGCCCAGCTTGCCCTCTTCCGTGGAAGCAACCAGGCTGACCTCTCCGGCAAACAGGCCTGTCCCGGCGAGGGCGTCTTCCGCCTCACCACGAAACGTCGCCCGGTTGTCAGGCGACCCGCTGCGCGCTGCCTTGGCTGTGGCGATGCTGTCGAACACATCCGGCGCAAGGGCGCTGGCTGCAGCTGCCTTGTCGGTGAACAGGTCACCGGCCTGCAGCCTGTCCCCGGTCGCCGTATCGTAGATGCGGGCATCGGTCATGTAATTGCCGTGCGCGCCGCCGGTGAAGGTGAAGATGAAGCCTTCCAGCCCCGCCAGCGATCCCGCCGCGCCCGTCACGCGCCAGTCGATCTTCAGGCCGTAGGGGCGGAAATATTCCGGATCGGCCTCTTTGTAGGCCATCGCGTCCTGCTGCATCACCTCGATCCGGCTGTTCGCGTCTTCGATGAGGTCTGCCGCGATGGCAGGATCGAATGCGAAAATCGCCTCCTCGAAGCGGGCGTCGGCCTTCAGCACGTCATTGTCCACGAGCAGGAAGCGCGGCATGTCCGCCGTGCTGGCCACCTGCGGATCGGCCGCCGCATCGTCTGTTCCGGCCAGGTGTACGGTCGCGCCGGGCATTTCAGCGGTGTCGCCCGCCTGTCCGCAGGCACCGGGAACGGTCGCCGTCAAAAGTGCGGCGGACAGGAACAGGGCGTGTTTCATCGGTCTATCCCTACAGGCTGAGCAGTTCGGCGTCACCGCCCTGTGCCGTGATATTCACCGTCAGCGCCCTTTCTGCGGCGAAGCGGTGAAGATAATGCGGCCCGCCCGCCTTGGGCCCGGTGCCGGAAAGCCCTTCCCCGCCGAAGGGCTGGACCCCGACCACGGCCCCGGTCATCGACCGGTTCACATAGGTGTTGCCCACCGGACAGGCGGCCCGGACCTCTTTGTAGAAGCTGTCCAGCCGGGAATGCACGCCCAGCGTCAGGCCATAGCCCTTGGCGTGAAGTTTGCCGCCGACTTCGTCAATATCGTCCGGATCGTAGCGGATCACATGAAGGATCGGGCCGAACTTCTCTTCCGTAATCTGATCGAGCGAGGAAATCTCCACCAGCGCCGGGCCGAAGCCATACCCCTCCTGTCCGATGATCCCGGCGTCGACCTGGTGCAGCACTTTCGCGCGCGATTTCATGTCCTTGAGGTGTTCCTGCAGCATGCTGCGGGCCTCTTCGTCGATGACCGGGCCGATGTCCGTTTCGGGCAAGGCCGGGTCGCCCAGCTTCAGCTGATCCATCGCGCCTTTCAGGCCTTCGATCAAATGATCGGCGGTGGCCTTGGGCAGGAACGCAATGCGCAGCGCCGAACAGCGCTGGCCAGCCGATCCGAAGGCGGAGAGGATCATGTCGTCCAGCACCTGCTCACGCAGGGCGGTCGTGTCGACAAACAGGCCGTTCAGGCCGCCGGTCTCCGCGATCAGCGGAATGATCGGGCCGTCGCGCTCTGCCAGCGTGCGGTTGATCATGCGGGCAGTATTCGTGCCGCCGGTAAAGCAGACACCGGAAATCCGGGGATCGGATGTCAGTTTTGCGCCCACCGTCTCCCCCTTGCCGGGCAACAGGTGCAGCGCATCGACCGGCAGGCCGGCCTTGTGGAACAGTTTCACCGCCTCGAACGCGATCAGCGGCGATTGCTCGGCCGGTTTGGCAACAACCGTGTTGCCGGCCGCCAGCGCCGCCGCGAGCTGGCCGGTAAAGATGGCCAGCGGGAAATTCCACGGGCTGATACAGCAGAACACGCCCCGGCCGTGCAGGGACAGGTGATTGGTCTCCCCCGTCGGCCCTGGCAGGCGCATGGGAGCTGCGAAATCCTTCTCCGCCCCCATCGCGTAGTAGCGCAGGAAGTCGACCGCTTCGCGCACTTCGGCGATGCCGTCATTCAGCGTCTTGCCGGTCTCCCGCGCCATCAGGGCGATGAGGCGGGACATGTTGTCTTCCAGCGCTTCGGCCATGGCGCGCAGATGGCTCGCGCGCTGCGGCCCGCCCAGCTTGTCCCAGTCCGGCTGGAATTTGACGGCGGCATCAAGGGCGCGGTCCATCGCCGCTTCGCTTGCTTCCTTGCAGGCGCCCAGAACCGTCTCCGTATGGAAGGGCACGCGGCAAAGCTCTCCCCCGCCCGTCTCCGGCTTGCCGGACACGATGGCGCCTGCTGCAATGGCCGGGCTATCGCGGAAGACACGGATCGCTGCAGCGATATCGTCGCGGACATTCTGCTGCGACAGATCCATGCCGGACGAGTTGCGGCGCTCCGGCCCGTAAAGGCGCGGCGGTGTCGGGATGCGCGGATGGCGGCGCGGCCCGGCTTCCACCTTGGTGATCGGATCGGCAACGACCTGTTCGGCCGGCACGTCCGGATCGAGGAAGGAATGCACGAAACTGGTATTGGCGCCATTCTCCAGCAGGCGGCGGACAAGATAGGGCAGCAGGTCCTTGTGCGCCCCGACCGGCGCATAGACCCGCACCCGCTTGCCAGCCTTCGCCGCGCCATACAGCGCCTCGCCCATGCCGTGCAGGCGCTGGAACTCAAACTTCGTCACGCCCATGGAGTCCGCCATCAGGTCCACCGTGGCCAGTGTGTGGGCATTGTGGGTCGCAAATTGCGGGTAGAGCACCGGGCTCGCCTCCAGCAATTGCTTCGCGCAGGCGAGATAGTGAAAGTCCGTACCCTGTTTGGTGGTGAAGACCGGGAAGTTCGGGAAGCCCTCGACCTGGGCGTGCTTGATCTCGCTGTCCCAGTAGGCGCCCTTCACAAGGCGCACCATGAAGCGCTGGCGCGTATCGCCTGCCAGCTGCTTCAGTTTCTCGATCACGCCGCGGGCGCGTTTCTGGTAGGCCTGAACGGCAATGCCGAGCCCGGTCCAGTCTTTCAGCGACGGCTCACGCGCCAGGCTTTCGAACAGTTTCAGGGACAGTACCAGCCGGTCCGCTTCCTCCGCATCGAGACAAAGCCCGATATTCGCCTTGGCCGCCTGCTGGCAGAGGCCGAGCAGGCCGGGATAGATCTGGGCCAGAACGCGGTCTTCATTCACCGCCTCGAACCGCGGGTGAAGCGCAGACAGTTTCACCGACACGCCATTGGACGCTTCCGGCGGGGCCGATTTGTCCTTGCTGGCGGCGACCTGCTCGATCGCGCTCTGATAGGCCTTCAGGTATCGTTCGGCGTCGGCGGCGGTGCGGGCGCCCTCCCCCAGCATGTCGAAGCTGAAATGTGCGGCATCGCCCTGGCGCACCATGCGGCCGCCGCGCTTCAGCGCGTCCTTCACACTCCGGCCAAGGACGAATTGCTCGCCCATGATCCGCATCGCCTGCATCATGGCCGCGCGGATCACCGGCTCGCCGCTTTCACGCACGAGGCCGGAAACGAATTGCCCCGGTCCCTTCTTGGCCGCCGCCGGCACGCCGATCACGCGGCCCGTCAGCATCAACCCCCAGGTGGAAGCATTGACCAGCCAGGATTCCGACTGGCCCTGATGGGCGCCCCAATTGCCGGAACGGATCTTCTCGGCGATCAGGTCGTCGCGGGTTTCAGCATCCGGCACGCGCAGCAGCGCTTCGGCAAGGCACATGAGGGCGAGCCCCTCGGCGTTGGACAGGCCAAACTCCTCAAGGAAGCTTTCCATCATCCCCTTGCGCCGTCCCGTCGCCCGCGCCGTTTCAACAAGGTCCAGCGCACGCCGCATCGCCGACTGGCGAAGATCGTCACTGACCGGCGTCTCTTTCAGAAGCTCTTCCAGCAGGGCTTCTTCATCGACGAACTTGTTTGAATCGAGCGCATCCCAGACATACTGGGTTGTGACGAGTGTATCGGCCATATGGGGTTCCGTTTGTTGCCAACTGATAAGGGTGACCTTCCATGTGGCGTGCCAGCCCCGTGCGCGTCAATGGCGCGCACTGAGGACTTTCGCTGGATTTTACGGAAAACCGGTAATGACGGCCTAGTGCATCATTGGCTGGCAGCCAGCCTGTTCGTGGCGCACGAATTCGACCCGGTTGCGGCCATTGTGCTTGGCAGCATAGAGCCTTTCGTCAGCCTTCCGGTAGAGGTCGCTGAAGGGCACCTGGCTGTCATAGGCAACGCCGCCGACACTGACGGACAGTTCGTGCCGCGCGCCGCCGGGGCTGAAGTCCGCCGCGACAACAGCCCTGCGGATCCGTTCTGCTGTTGCAGAGGCAAGCTCCGGGGACTGACCCGGAATGAAGACACAGAATTCCTCTCCGCCCAGACGGCCGACAAGATCTGTCTCGCGGACGGCGGACCGGATCGTCCCGGCAATGAGCTTCAGGGCCTCGTCGCCCGTGACGTGCCCGAACCTGTCGTTCACGCGCTTGAAGTGGTCAACGTCGATCACCAGCAGGGCACCGCCTGTGTTCCTGGATTCGGACTTCTCGGCTTCCTCGACCCGCTTCATGTAGCCATCGACCATCTCGGTGAAGGCCCGGCGGTTCAGAAGGGTTGTCAGGCTGTCGGTCGATGCGACCGTCATCAGCTCCGTGTGTGCCACGGCCAGCTGCTGCATCTTGCTGAGCAGCATGTAGAAAAATGGCGGCGCCAGGAGGAGCGGGATGACCAGATTATTGAACGGGTCCTTGCCCCAATTCCAGCCGCCACTGGAAAAATTGTAGCTGTCGAATGCGAAGGCAAATGCGATGCAGACGGCCGTGCCGATGGCCGTGAAGGCCCAGACACGGGCGCGGCCCCTGGCCGACCAGTCAATTCTCAACTGAGGGTGCACCCGGCTCATCATGCGAGAATGCACGGATATTACTTAAAAATTCGCTGATGTAGAATATTTTATCCGCCGTCACGGCAAATCCGGGCAGGCTGTCCGCGCTGGCGGCCTGCGCTACGGGGTTGCGGCCTGTACAGATATCGCCACAAGAGGCACCGGAAGGCGAAGGAGATTCAGGCCTTTACCATACCGCCCAAGCCCGCCATGTTGCGCGCGGCTGCGTGGCATCGATGGGAGTCCACATGCGGATCATGCTCGTGACAGACGCCTGGGACCCTCAGGTCAACGGCGTCGTGCGCACCATGAAGCGCGTCATCGCCGAATCCGAGGCGATGGGCCATGAATGGGAAATTGTGCACCCCGGACAGGGATTCCTGACCACCCCCCTGCCGACTTATCCGGAAATCAAGCTTGCCCTGTTCGCGCGCGGCGAAATCGAAGAGCGATTCAACGAATTCGAGCCCGACGCGGTCCACATCGCGACCGAAGGGACGCTCGGCATGGCGGGCCGGGCCATGTGCCTGAAGATCAAACACCCCTTCTCGACCGCCTATCACACGCGCTTCCCGGAATATGTCAGCGCCCGCCTGCCGATCCCGCTGTCCTGGGGCTACAATTTCGTGCGCTGGTTCCACAAATATTCTGGCAAGGTGATGGTGCCGACGCCGTCCATGGTGGAGGAACTCCGCGCCAAGAAATTCATCAACCTCGTCGCCTGGGGCCGGGGCGTGGACACAGACCTCTTCCACCCGTCCCGCCGGATTGAGGAAGGCCAGCCAGGCGACCCGTTCGAGGGCCTGCAGCGCCCGATCTTCCTGAATGTCGGCCGCGTGGCCGTGGAAAAGAATATCGAAGCCTTTGCCGAGCTGGACCTGCCGGGCACAAAGGTGATCGTCGGCGACGGGCCGCAGCGCGAGGAACTCCAGAAGCGCTATCCGGACGTGAAATTCCTTGGCGCGCGGTTCAATGAGGATCTCGCAACCGTCTATGCCAGCGCCGACGTTTTTGTCTTTCCCAGCCTGACTGACACGTTCGGCCTGGTCGTTCTGGAAGCCATGTCCTCCGGCACGCCGGTTGCCGCCTTCGATGCCACCGGCCCGCGCGACGTCATCCCGGGCTCGAATGCCGGGACGGTCACACCGGTTGGCGGTGACCTCGCGGCGGGCGCGGTCGCCTGCCTGGAACTCGACCGGGACACCTGCCGGAAATATGCCGAAGGCTATAGCTGGCGGGCTTGCGCCGAGGCGTTCATCGAGAACCTCCAGCCCCTTCCGGCTCCGGCCCGGAAACGTTTCTGGCAGAAGATCCGCCTGCGGCGGCGCAAGAAACCGCTGGAACTTGTGATCCCGCCGCTGCTGGACCTCAGCCCGAAGCCCAGGAAGGGCCCGGACACGCCGGATGGACCTGACGAAAAATCCTGATCAGTCCGCGCCGTCTTCCGGCGCCACTTTCAGCTGCGCCGCCCGCACCTGCTCTGCCGCGCGATCTTCATCGGTCAGAGGGATCAGGCCCTTGTCCAGCAGGTAGCCGTCAGGGCCCATCGCGCCATCCGACACGAATTCCTGCACAAATTCGGCAATACCGGGCACGAAGCCCAGATTCTCCCGCTTCACATAAATGAAGAGCATGCGGGAAAGGCCATAGTCGCCATCCTTGATGTGGACGAAATCCGGTGGAACCCCCGACAACAAACCGGCTTTCACGCGGTCTGAATTCTGTTCCAGGAAGGAAAAGCCGAGAATGCCGATCGCTGTGGGTGTCTTTGTCAGCGCCTGGACCACCGCCGCATCGTTCTCGCCGAAATCGATCCAGGCACCATCGGTACGGATCGTCCGGGCCCGTTGCAGGAAGGTGGTTTCGTCCGCATCGCGCAAAGCCGCCATCTGAGGGTCTTCCAGCGCGCCATGCTCCATGCCCAGCTCGACAAAGGCATCGCGCGTGCCGGACGTCGGCGGCGGCCCGAAGACGAGGATCGGCTCATCCGGGAGGGAGGGGCTCACCTCGTTCCAGGATTTGTAGGGATTGGGCACGAACCCGCCCTGCCCGTCCGGCAGGTCCATGGCGAGGGCGCGATAAAGCTCCGCCTTTGTAATATCGAAATCCGGCCCCGCCTTGGAATTGGCGATGACGATGCCATCATACCCGACACGGATTTCGGCAGGATCGTTGACGCCGTTCGCGGCGCACAGCGCCAGCTCTCCGCTCTTGATCGGACGCGAGGCATCCGAGATCGACGGCTGCGACGGCCCCGTGCCGAGGCAAAACGCCTTGAACCCGCCCCCTGTGCCGGTCGTTTCGACCACGGGCGTCGGCCATTCGGTGACCGCGCCGAACTGTTCGGCAACCGCCGTTGCAAAGGGCGAGACCGTGGAGGAGCCGACGATCTTGATCTTCTCCACATCGATGCCGGTGATGGCGGGCGTGACGATCCGGTCGCCCACTTCCAGTTCGGACAGGTCCGTGCGCCCGCACGCCGCCGACAGCAGCAAGGCCGCCGCAGCAAGGATAGGCGCAAAGGCCGGAGGAAGTGCGCGTGTCATGCCGAATGCTTTCCCAGTTGCGCCTGCATCTATCCGGAATCCGGGGCGACGCCAAACATCGTAGGGCTTCTTCAATAACTGCTACAGGCCGCGTCGAAGAAGGTTTCGTGAAAAAATTCAGTTCGCGCAAAAAAATCCCCTTGCGTGCGTGAACAGAGTCCCCTACATGCCCCCTCGAAATATAGAGATGTGGCGGACACTCTGCGCTAACCCACTCGGTGGGGGCCCCCGTACTAACGCCCAAAGCTGGTTAAAAGCCCTTTGGAGGTTAGGTGTCATGCACTCCTATGCTACCCCGACACATATTGTTCGCGAGATCCAGCCGGACGTCCCTGTCTGGTGCTTTCGTCCGGAACGCGTCACCGCGTCGGCGAAATGGTTCCGTGAGTCCTTCTCGGCCGAGCCGTTCTATGCCGTGAAAGCAAACCCCGGCGTGCACGTGCTGGACGCCCTCTGGGCCGGCGGCGTGCACAGCTTCGACTGCGCCTCCGACACCGAAGTCGAACTGATCCGTACCCGGTTCCCGGAAGCCCGCATCGCGTTCCTGCACCCGGTGAAGAACCGCCGCGCCATCGCCCGCGCCTACAGGGAATTCGGCGTCCGCATCTTCGTCACCGACACGATGGAAGAGCTGAACAAGATTCTTGAGGAAACCGGCTACGCCAAGGACCTGACCATCATCGTGCGTGTCGCGGTCTCCTGCGACGGCGCCGCCCTACCGCTGGCCGGCAAGTTCGGCGCGAGCGCAGACGACGCCGCAGAGATCCTGCGCGAAGCCCGCCGCTATGCGGACGAGCTGGGCGTGTCGTTCCATGTCGGCAGCCAGGCTCTCAAGCCGACGGCTTGGGCCACCGCCATGGCAGACGTTTCGCGCATCATCATCTCGGCCGCTGTCACGGTCGACATCGTGGATGTCGGCGGCGGCTTTCCGTCCGTGTACGCCGACGGCGCCCCACCGGCCCTCGAATCCTATGCCGCAATGGTCGAAGCCTCGTTCGAGAACATGTACGTTCTCGAAAACGCAGACCTGTGGTGCGAGCCGGGCCGCGCGCTGGTCGCCGAATCCGAAAGCCTGCTGTGCCGCATCGAACTGTCGAAAAACGGCGCACTGTACATCAATGACGGCTCCTATGGCGCCCTCTACGATGCCGTGCACGAGCAATGGAAATTCCCGAAGCGCGCGATTGCCGGCGACGGCCGCAAGCTGCACGGCATGGAAGCCTATCGCGTCTACGGCCCGACCTGCGATTCGACCGACAAATTCCCGGACGAAATCATGCTGCCGGCCGGCCTGTCCGAAGGCGACTATATCGAGTTCGGTAATCTCGGCGCCTATGGCCGCGCCATGTCCAGCCGCTTCAACGGCTTCGGCGAAACCGAAGTGGTGGAAGTGCAGGACGCGCCGTGGCCGAGCCTTTACGGGTCTGTCGGTGCGGAAGTCGTGTCCATCGGGTCGATGGCGACCCGCTGAAGCTCTGGAAATCCGTATCGCCTGAGGACGAGGGCGAGATCCGCCTCGTCCTCTGGTTCGCTGGTCAGATAGGCGTGCCCGCCAATGCCGCGTGCCTCGGTCTCTACCGGCAGCACACGGATCGTCTGGCGTGCGATGGCAGCGCCTGAATCGACATAGCTGACAGATTGGGGCGCGCTGGCGATCAGCTGGCCACGCACCAGCGGGAAATGCGTGCAGGCGAGCACGACCGTATCGATCTTCTCCCCGCCCGGCACATCGAACAGCGGCGCCTGCGCCTCTGCAAACCGGTCGATGGGAATGTCCTCGCCGCGGGCATGCGCCTCGGCCAGGCGGACAAGCTCGATACTGCCATGCATGATGACATGCAGGTGGCCGGCGAATGTCTCGATCAGTTCCGATGTATAGGCCCGGCGGATCGTGCCGGGGGTCGCCAGCAGGCCGATCGTACCGGTGCGGGTGAACTGGGCGGCAGGCTTGATCGCCGGCACCGTGCCGACGACCGGAATATCCAGCACCGCGCGCACGTCGGACAGCGCCAGCGTCGAGGCCGTATTGCAGGCGATGACGAACACGTCCGGGCGGACCCGGTCGCACAGCGCCTTTGCCACTTTCGGCAGGCGCTCGCGCAGGGCCTCGTCGGATTTGTCACCATAAGGAAAGAAGCCGGAATCGGCGGCATAATGCACACCAAGCGCCGGGCCGAGCGCGCGGATCTCCTCCGCAACAGTCAGCCCCCCGACCCCGGAATCGAACACCAGCACCCGCCCCCGGGCCGGCGAAGGGACGAAATTTCCAGGCAGCATCTCAGACATGATGAAAACCTAATCGCATTCGCGGGCGGCGAAAACGGGGCAGGATCCGGGGCGATTTTCAGGCCCAGCGCGCATCGATGCCATACCGGCCGGGTGCAATTTGGCCCGCCTCAACCGACATACCCGCCTCACGGCAGATGATATCGGCGGCCGCAACGTCCCACAGGCCGCAGCCCCGCTCGACATAACCGCCCAGCCTGCCCAGCGCGGCGGATGCCAGAGAGAACACGGCGCAGCGGTAACGCACCACGGCATAGCCCTGGTCGCGGAAGGTCTGCGCCCGCGCATCGGTCTCCGGCCCCGGCTCAAAGTCATTCTCTCCGAGCGCCATGATCTTTACCGGCCCTCGCGACGCGGCACGTGGCTGAGCGATCCGGTTCACGCGCAGCCCGGTGCCGCTTGCGGCCGACAGGAGCAAGCCCAGTTCCGGCAGCGCGATAGCCCCGAGCGCCGAACCGCCCTTCTCGATATATCCGGCGGAAATGCCCCAGAGCGGCAGGCCGAGCAGGAAATTCGACGTGCCGTCGATCGGGTCCAGCGCCCAGCCGGTTATCCCTTCCCCAAGATCGCCGCCCATTTCTTCCCCGATGATGCGCCCGTCCCCGAATTCCTCTGCCAGACACCGGCGCAACATGGCTTCGACGTCGAGGTCTGCGCTGGAGGCGAACTGGCCGGCTGACTTCTCGTCCACAACCAGCGCCTCGCGCCGGCGGGTCCAGGACAGGGCCAGGTCCGACGCCTCCTGCATGATGCGTTCAAGCGGTTCGAGCGCGGCAGTGCCGGAATACACGGTGAAGCCTCCGTCCTTGCGCGCAAGGGTTGCGCTTTGGCCTCATCTGACGGGCGCCGCCCCTCTCTGACAAGGGCCGCCCGGCAAAGCCGCCGCCGCTTTGTTATTTTGAAAACCTGCCGACCGATGCTTATCTGGACCAGAACCGCCTCCCGGATTGCCGGGAGCTCTGCAGGCTTTGCGCATGATCCTGATGAGATCCTTCTTCCTGGCAGGCCTTGCCCTGTTCTTTGCTGCCCAGCAGGCGCTTTGTGCCTGTGACGCGCCGCAAGCCCGGGCGCCGGTGGCCATGGAGATGGCGCACAGCATGCCCGCCGGACATGCCTGCGACGAAACCGGACCGGCGCATCACGACAAATCGGCTTGTCCCCATTGTGACGCTGACGCGGAGCTGATCACCCAGGCCCCGCAGGCCATGCCCGCGCCGGTCCTGCCCGTTGGCGCTGCTGCCGCAGTGATCGGTCCGGCCAATGCCCCGAAGGTCTTGGCCCCGCCCGCACGGCTGCTGAAATACAGGTTCTACCAGGCGTCCGGGCCGCCCCGGCTGACGCCGCTGCAACTGAAAACCCGCCTCCTGAATTGAGACCGGCCCGGCCGGGCGCGTTGTCGGCGCGCCCGCCCCGGTGCCGCTTCCTCTCAATTCAGAAGGTTCTTTCCCATGTTCAGTCGAAGACTATTCCTGCAGGGTGCCGCCCTGACAGGCCTTTCGTCCCTGTTGCCCGCTGCCCTTTTGCCGGCCTGGGCGCGCAGCGCCAGCGATGGCAACACCGGCCTCTCCCCGGCCACTGCAACGGAGTTCAACCTGTCCATCGGGCGCTTCCCGGTTCGCATCGGCGGGCGTGGAGGCGAAGCGTTGGGCGTCAACGGCACGCTGCCTGCGCCGCTGATCCGGTTTCGTGAAGGCGACGAGATCACGCTCAACGTGACCAATACGCTGAAGGAAGATACCAGCGTCCACTGGCACGGCTTGCTCGTGCCCTTCCAGATGGACGGTGTGCCGGGCGTCACCTTTCCGGGCATCCGGCCGGGCGAGACATTCACGTACAAATATGCTGTGCCGCAATCGGGCACCTACTGGTACCATTCCCATTCCGGTCTGCAGGAGCAGGAAGGCCTCTACGGTCCGATCATCATCGACCCAAAACATCATGACCCGGTCACCTATGACCGGGAATATGTGCTGGTGCTTTCGGACTGGAGCTTCGAAAGCCCTTACCGCATCTTCGCGAAGCTGAAGAAGATGAGCGATGCCTACAATTACCAGCAACGCACGGTCGGCGACTTCCTGAAGGATGCGCAGGAAAAGGGCCTCGGCGCCGCATGGGACGAGCGCGCGATGTGGGGCCAGATGCGCATGTCGCCACGCGACATCGCAGACGTGACGGGGGCGACCTACCACTATCTGATCAATGGGCACTCCACCGCCGACAACTGGAACGGCATCTTCCTGCGCGGCGAGCGCGTGCGCCTGCGGATCATCAATGCCTCGGCCATGACGATCTTCAATGTGCGCCTGCCCGGCTTGCCGATGACCATCGTGGCCGCCGACGGCCTGAATGTGCAGCCGCTGGAGGTGGACGAGTTCCAGATGGGCGTTGCCGAGACCTATGATGTGATCGTCGAACCGAGGGACGACCGCGCCTATGCCTTCGTCGCCGAGAGCATCGACCGCTCTGGTCAGGCGGTGGCGACCTTCGGGCCACAGCCCGGCATGCGCGCCGAGGCCCCCGCTCTGCGTGCTGTCCCGACCCTGACCATGAAAGACATGGGTATGGATCATGGGGCTATGGGACATGACGATATGGAAATGGATTCCATGGACATGGCGGCAATGGATCATTCAGAGATGGATCATGCCGCAATGGGCCATGACATGGGCGGCATGTCTATGGATCACTCCGCATACGGCATGGCGAATGACGCCAGCTGGCCGGTGGAGAAAAAGGACATCAAACGCGGCCCCGGTGTCGCAAACGTCGCCATGATGCCGATGAGCCGCCTCGACGAGCCGGGCATCGGCCTCGAAGACGTGAGCCATCGCGTCATGCGGTATTCGCAGCTCCGCAGCCTGACCCGCAATCCGGACCTGCGCCCGCCTGGCCGGGAGATGGAGATCCACCTCACCTCCAACATGGAACGCTACATGTGGAGCTTCGACGGCGTGAAGTTCTCCGAAGTGACCGAGCCCTTCATCTTCCATGAAGGCGAGCGCCTGCGCGTGACCCTGATCAACAACACGATGATGCCGCACCCGATCCACCTGCACGGCATGTTCTTCGACCTTGTGAACGGCGGCGGCGACCACAAGCCCCGAAAGCACACCGTGATCGTGAAACCGGGCGAGAAACTCTCCTTCGATGTCTCGGCTGACCATGTCGGCGACTGGGCCTTCCACTGCCACCTGCTCTACCACATGCATGCGGGCATGATGCAGGTCGTCTCCGTCCTGCCGTCAACGGACAAAAAAATGATGGATCACGAGCATATGGACCACGACATGATGGACCATTCCGCCATGGGTCATGACACGCATGGGGAGACGAAGTGATGCACAGGGTTATTCTTACCGCACTCGCTGCATGCGCCGTTGCAACAGGCGCCTCCGCACAAGCGCACGACACTCACGGATCGTCCTCCTCCGGGAAACCATGGTCGCAAGCCGATGCCTATTTCGACCCGGTAGAAATGGACGCGGCCCGCGCCCATGTACAGGCGCATTCCGGCGATTCGCCCTTTGCCATGGTCCGGTTCGACCGGCTGGAAGCTCAGTCCTCTGATGGGGAAACGGTCGGAGTCTGGGATGCCGATGCCTGGTATGGCGGCGACATCAACAAGGTCTGGCTGAAAACGGAGGGCGAATATTCCTTCGAGGACAACGGCCTGGAGGACGCCGAAGTCCAGCTGCTCTGGTCCCGCGCCATTTCGCGATACTTCGACCTGCAGACCGGCGTGCGCTATGACTTCGAACCGAAAGGCCAGGCCCACGCCGTGCTCGGCATCCAGGGCCTTGCCCCCTACTGGTTCGAAGTGGACGGGGCCGCTTTCCTCAGCGGCTCAGGTGACCTGACCGCCAGTTTCGAGGCCGAATACGAGCTGTTGCTGACCAACCGGCTGATCCTCCAGCCTCGGCTGGAGGCGAATTTTTCGGCGCAGGACATTCCGGAAAAGGCGCTCGGCTCCGGCCTGACCGATCTGCAGGCGGGCTTGCGCCTGCGCTACGAGATCCGCCGCGAGGTCGCGCCCTATATCGGTGTCGAATACCAGAGCGCTTTCGGCAAAACGGCAGACCGGATCGAAGCCGACGGCGGAAAGGCTGACGACACGCGTTTCGTCATCGGCGTCCGAACCTGGTTCTGATTTCGCCAAAACAGCATGCCAGGCAGTGCAGAACACCCTGTTTTAAAAAGAAAAGAGCCGTGACTTCGCCTTTGGCATGAGTCTTGTTGTGCATTGCAGCATTGAGGCGTACTGTTCAGACCAGAAAAGGGATACAGGACTGATGGAATATTGGCTTATGCCCTGGCGCGCGACTTTGTCTGTTGCTGCCGCCACACTCGAAACCACGCTGGTCATGCAGAAGAGCCTCGCCGGTCTGACGGGGATGAGCGGTTTCGAACCGCTGGACGAAAACCGCCTGCGCGATGCCTTTCATGCAGCGGCCGACGTAAACCTGCGCCGCTGGGGCGATACGGCGGAAATGTTGCAGAACCTGCCGTCCTGGTACCGGGATCTCGGCCGTATGCCGGGCGACCTGATGACCGACTGGTTTGACGCGCATCACCGGTCGGCCACTGCAGACTAACGGGGCCGACTGATCCGGCCGCCGGCCTAGGCTGCGTCGGGCTTGCGGCGCATCGCCGGCAGCCAGACCCCAAAGGCAGACCCCTTCTCCATGACCGTTTCCACGGCCATACCGCCGCGGTGGTGCGCCATGATGTGTTTCACAATGGCAAGTCCCAGACCGGTACCGGTGATCTTGCCGCCACGGCTCTGATCTGTCCGGTAGAAGCGTTCGCCCAGCCGCGGCAGGTGCTGGCGCTCGATGCCGGGGCCTTCATCTTCCACCCGCACCCAGATCGCCGGCTCGCCCGGACCCGGCCGGTTGACCGACTGCAGCAGGGTCATCCGCTCGCTGTCATCCCATGCCTGGCCCGCCCTGGCGCGCGCCTCGACCGTATCAGCGGCAAAGCCATAGGTGACCCGCACCGTGCCGTCCTTGCGGCAGTATTTGATGGCGTTGGAAATCAGGTTCTCGACGACCTGGATCAGCTCATCCCGGTTGCCGATCACCGGCAGCGGCGTGTCGATGCCCGACACGTCGAGCTCGACGCCGCGTTCATCGGCCAGCCCTTCCAACGCAGCCGCGCCCGAGGCCATCACATCCTGCATGTCCACCTGGTCCCGCGGGGCCACCTGTTCGGACGACTCGATCCGCGACAATGACAGGAGGTCTGAAATCAGGCGCGACATGCGCTCGGACTCGACCGCCATGATGTCCAGAAACCGCCCCCAGCTTTCCGGGTCATCCTTTGCCGGGCCGCGCATCGTTTCGATAAATCCCGACAGGGCGGTCAGCGGTGTGCGCAATTCATGGCTGGCATTGGCGATGAAGTCCGACCGTGCGCGGGCGGCCCGGCGCAGCGGTGTCAGATCCTCCAGCACGATCAGCACCCGGCCGGCATCCAGCGGGCGGGAGACGTGGGCGCGCCAGGTTTCATTCGGGCCGGCATCGACATCCACGGCCAGCGGCGCGTCAACCTTGGTATGAATTGCCTTGTCGATCGCGGAGAGGAGCGCCGGCGACCGGATCACCGTCGATGCGCGCGGGCGCACCCGGTTGTCGAGGCGCAGAATATCCTCCGCTTCGGCGTTGAAGGCGACGATGCGTTCGTCGAAATCGATTTCAAATGCCGGCAGCGGCAGGGCCTTGAGCGGGATCGAGGCCGTCGAAGGCCCCGGCACGATACTGTCCGGCGCCCCGTCCGTCACAGCGGAGGCCGGCAGGACGGTTGCCGATCCGACATAATAGGCCCAGGCCACGGCGCCCGCAGCGATCAACGCGGCGGCTGCTTCGATGAAACCGATGGAGCCCGTCACCAGAAGCAGGACAAGCACCGCCGCGAAGCACGATATGAGCACGGCGAAGTCACGGACACGCAAATTTGTTGCACGCCTTACGCCCTTTTCGGCGCCCTTATGGGTGGCAGTCAGCAGCGCTTCACTCATGCGGTTTCCCGGCGGGACCCCTTCCACACACTTGTAGGTTTCAGGCGCTATCGCGACAGCGGGATTATGCCAAGCCCCCTGTGAAAGCGGAGCCTCCCTTGCGTCATACATTAAGTTACGTATAGTTATTGAAAATCGATAATTTCTCGTTGACAATCGACTAGTGCCCGCGTAACGCACTGCAAATACAGACAGAAGCAATGCCGTAGGCATGAAACGATCAATCCTCTTCGCAGGCACGGCATTTCTTGCGGCATGCACCTCATCTCCGGCAAATCTTGGCCGCATGGCGGGCGAACGCATTGATTTCTTTGCGCAAGCCCCCGATGCGCCGGCGGAATGGAAGGCAAGCGGCGTCGCCGGAAAGGCGCCCAGAGGCGACTGGCTGAGCCAATTCGACGATCCGGTCATGACGTCCCTGGTGTCGGAGGCGCTGGAGAACAATCCGTCGTTGAAGTCCCGCGCCGCGACCATGCGCGCCGCCGAGGCCGCAACACGCTCGGCGCGCTCGGCCGGCCGGCCAAGCCTCGGCGCTTCCCTGTCCGCCGGCGGCTCGTCCACGGGCGTCAAAACGGCAACCGGCACCAACCGGATCGATAGCGAACTCTACGGTGTCGGCCTCGACGCGAGCTGGGAGCTGGACCTGTGGGGCCGGATCGGCGCGTCCGTGAATGCCGCTGAGGCCGACTTTGCCGCATCCGAAGCCGATCTCGCTGCTGCGGAATTGTCGCTGGCCGCCCAGACCGCCATCGCCTGGATCAACCTGAACGAGGCACTGGCCCAGGAACGCGTGGCAGAACTGACCTATGACGCACGCGACCGCGTACGCCTGCTGACGGAGCGCCGCTTCCAGCGCGGCCTGGTTGATGCGCTGGACGTGCGCACCGCCCGCTCGGCCCTGGCCAATGCCGAAGCGACGATCGCCACACGCCGCCAGATTACCGGCGAGACCGCCCGGCGCCTCGAAATCCTGCTGGGCCGCTATCCGGCAGCCGAGATTGCCGCCTCAGCGGAAATTCCGGCCCTTGGCCCGCTGCAGCCGCAAGGCAACCCTGCCCTGCTGCTGTCGCGCCGCCCGGATATTGCCGCGTCCGAAGCCCGCATCGAAGCGGCGGGCATGCGGGCAGAGAGCGCCCGGTTGGCGATGCTCCCCTCCTTCGTCCTGACCGGCAGCCTGTCGACCAACGAAACGGACCTGGCCGACGCCTTTGACCCGGAGCTGATCGCAGCCCGCCTCGTCGCCAACCTGACCGCACCGATCTTCCGCGGCGGGCGCCTGGATGCGCAGCGCGACGCCGCCGTCGCACAAGCTGAAGCCGCGGTCGCGAACTATGCCAGCACGGCCCTGTCTGCCTGGGGCGAAGTCGAGAACGCCGTTGCGGCAGACCGCTACCTTGCCGACCAGGAAGAGGCTCAGGCCCGCGCGCTGGAAGAAGCGCGGCGGGCCGAGGAACTCGCCCTGCGCAAATACACAACCAGTGGCACACTGACGATCTTCAACCTGATCGATGCGCAAACGCGGCGCCTGACCGCTGAAAGCCAGCTGATCTCGGTGCGCGCCAGCCGCGCCACCAACCGCATTTCCTATAACATCGCCCTTGGCGGCGGCTTGCCGGTCCGGACTGCCTCGACCGAAACGACGCCCACCGAAGCCGCCGCAGAGTAAGCCCCAGGAGTTCCATCCATGGCCCGTGTCATCGCCATTGTCGCCCCCCTCGCCATCGTCGCCGCCCTCGGCGTCGGCGGAACCATCGTCCTGCAGCAGCTGAAGCCGGAACCGGAAAAGGCCGAGGACGTCCGGATTGGCCTCAATGTTTTTGCTGAAAAGGTCCGCCGCGGCGATCTTCAGATTACGGTCGAAGCACAGGGCGAAGTGCGGCCACGCCGTGAAATCGTGGTGGCACCGCAGATTTCCGGCCGTATTTCCTATGTCTCGCCTGACTTCATCGATGGCGGTTTCATCAAGAAAGGCCAGTTGCTGGTCCGCGTCGAAGCCGCCGACTATGAACTGGCCGTGGTGCGCGCCCGGTCCGGCGTGGCGTCTGCCGAACAGGGGCTGACCCGCGAGATCGCGGAAGCGGAACTCGCCGAGCAGGATATCGAGGACCTCGGCATTACCAATGTTTCGCCGCTGGCCCGGCGCGAGCCGCAGCTTGCGCAGGCCCGCGCCGCCCTCGACGCCGCGAAGGCACAGTTGAAAGACGCCGAACTGGCGCTCGAACGGACGGCCGTCTACGCCCCCTTCTCCGGCCGGGTGTGGGAGCGCGATGTCGATATCGGCCAGGTCGTCGCGACCGGCCAGTCGCTCGGGCGCATCTTCGCCAATGACGTAGTGGAAGTTTCGCTGCCGCTCGACGATGAGGAAATGGGCCGGCTCGGCCTGCCGCTCGCCTTCGCCGCCAGCGACCAGGAACCCGGCCCGAAAGTCGACTTCACGGCCACGGTCGGCGGGATCGAGCGGCACTGGACCGGCGAAGTCGTCCGGACGGCTGCCGCCGTGAACAGCCAGACCCGCCAGATCAATGTGATCGCCGAGCTGAAAGACCCCTACGGCAAGGGCGCCGATAATGGTGCCCCCATGGCGCCCGGCCTGTTCGTGAATGCCGTGATCGAAGGCAACACCATCCCCGACGTGCTGATCGCGCCGCGCGCCTCCATGCGCGGTGGCGACAAGATCTTCATCGGAAACGCTGACACAGGCACGCTGTCGATCCGCACAGTCGACCTGATCTATTCCGATCCGCACGGGGCCTATGTCCGTTCCGGCATCGATGAAGGCGAGTTCGCCATCACCTCCCCGATCCAGGCCGCCTTCGACGGCATGAACATCACTGTGATGGAGCGTCAGCCTGACGGCACCATCAAGACTTACGAACCGGTGGAAAACACATCGGACGAAGACAAGACAGAGGAAACAGCCATGCGCCTGACCAGCGCGAATGGAGCAACCGAATGAACGGCATCGTCGCCTGGTTCGCCCGCAACGCGGTTGCGGCGAACCTTCTCATGATCGTCTGCTTCGTTGGCGGCATCTTCGGATACACTGCAATGGAGCGGGAAATGTTCCCGGTCGGGACGTTCAATGGCGCGACCGTCTCGATGGCCTGGCCAGGCGCTTCGCCGCAGGACATCGAGGAACAGATCGTCACGCGGATCGAGGAATCCGTGGCCGATCTCGACGGCATCAAGCGCATAACGTCGACCTCTTCGGAAGGGTTCGGTTCGGTCAATATCGAAGGCCAGAACGACATCGACATGATGCAGTTCCTGGACGAGGTGAAACTCCGCGTCGACCAGATCAACAACCTGCCGCAAGCCGCCTTTCAGCCACAGGTGCGGCGATGGGAACAGCGCGGCCAGTTCATGGGCCTTGCCGTGCACGGCAAGGTCGATGGCCGGGAGCTGAAGCGTCTCGGAGACCGGGTGCGCGATGACATCGCCCAATTGCCCGGCGGCGAACTTGCTGAACTGCAGGGCACGCTGGACGAGCAGGTGAACATCGAAGTTACCGAGGAATCCCTGCGCCGCTTCGGCCTCAGCTTCGGCGATGTGGCCAACGCCATCCGGCAATCCTCGCTGAACTCGTCCGGCGGACGGATCGAGTCGTCAACTGGCGACGTGTCCATCACAACCCGCCAGCTGGCCGATACCAAGGACCAGTTCAACAACATCATCATCCGTCAGACGACCGAGCAAGGCACAGTCCGCGTGGAGGACGTTGCCGACGTCATCGACGGGTTTGTGTCCGACAAGTTCAGCGCGCTTTATGGGGGTGAACCGACAGCCTTCGTCATGATCCCCGCGCCGGACAAGATGGATGTCGTGAAATACACCAAGGGCTTCCGCGACTATGTCGAGCGGGCCAACGATCCCAAGAGCGGGATCCTGCCCCAGGGCGTGAAGATCGATATCCTCTGGGACGATTCCGAGGCCTTCAATGACCGCATGCACCTGATCATGTCGTCGGCGCTGCAGGGTGCGGTGCTGGTGATGATCGTGCTGTTGCTGTTCCTCCGCCCGACGGTGGCCCTCTGGGTGACGGTCGGCATCATGACGGCGTTCGGCGGCGGCATCCTGATCCTGCCTTATCTCGGCGTATCGTGGAACATCCTCTCCACCTTTGCCGTGCTGCTGGTGATCGGGGTGATCGTGGACGATGCCATCGTTGTGGGGGAAAACATCCACAAGGAAGTGGAAAGCGGCCGGCGCGAAGGCCTCGATGCCGCCATCGTTGGCACCCAGATGGTTCTGAAGCCGATCATCTTCGGCGTCCTGACCACGATCATCGCCTTCCTGCCCTGGGCGTTCCTCAGCGGGCCGGAACGGCAGTTCACCCAGCAGATCACATTCGTGGTCGTGGCCGCCCTCACCTTCTCCATCGTCGAGTGCATGCTGATCCTTCCGGCGCACCTTGCCCACATGAAGAAGCAGAACTTTGACGGTGCCAGCGGGGCGTTGATGAAGATCCAGCGCCGGATCGCCGACAGCCTGCTTTGGTTTGCGAACCATATCTACAAGCCGATGCTCGAATTTGCGCTGCATTACCGCTACGCAACGACGGCACTCTTCTTCTGCCTGTTCTACCTGGCCTTCAGCCTGTCCAGCATGAAATTCGTGCCGTTCCAGTTCATGCCGCAAATCGAGGCGGACCTGATCCAGGTACAGATCGAAATGCCGGACGGCACGCCGTATGACCGTCTGGTCCAGGTGCGCGACCAGCTTCAGGCCGGGATCGAGAAAAGCGAACAACAGTCGAAGGACGAACATCCCGAAATCAAGGACGGCCTGATCCGCGACGCGTCGGTGATTGCCTATGGCACGAACGTCCGCGCCTTTGTCGGCCTCGCCCCACCGGAAGACCGTCCCGACACGATCCGCTCCAAGGACCTCGCCGAAATCCTGCGGACCAATGTCGGCGAGATCCAGGATGCCGAAGAGATCAGTTTCGACTTCACGTTCAATGACAGTGACACAGGCATCCGGTTTGCCCTCAGCCACAAGAACCTCGATCATCTGCGTGAAGCCGCAGAAGTCGTGAAGACACAGCTGGCAACCTATTCCAGTGCCTATGATATCGGCGACAACCTGTCCTCGGCGGCTGACGAGATCCGGATCACCATGAAGCCCGGCGCCGAAACACTGGGCATCACGCTGGCCGATGTCTCACGCCAGCTGCGCCAGGCCTATTATGGTGAAGAGGTTCAGCGCCTCCCGCGCGAGGGCGAAGACGTCCGCGTTATGGTCCGCCTGCCGGAAACGGCGCGCGAAGACCTGGACAGCCTCAGCTCGCTCCGGGTCCGGACGCCGGATGGACGCGAGATCCCGGTGACGCAGGTAGCGGATTTCTCCTACGCACCGGGCATCAACCGCATCCAGCGGCGTGACCGCATGCGCTCTGTCTATGTCTTCTCCGAAGTCAAAGGCGAAGGCGGCCGCGGTGAAATCATGGCGGATATGGAAGCGAACTTCTGGCCGGACTTCCAGAAGCGCTTCCCGGACATCAAACGCGGTGAAGCCGGCGGGTTCGAGGAAGAAAACCAGTTCATCAGCGAAATCGGCCGGCTGACTCTGATCGCGATCGGGGCGATGTACATCCTTCTGGCGATCGCGTTCCGGTCCTACGCTCAGCCCTTGTTGCTGATGATGGCCCTGCCCTTTGCCTATGCGGGCGCCCTGTTCGGCCTCTGGTTCTCGGACACACCGATGGCCCTGTTCTCCTTCTTCGGGATCGCGGCCGCCGCGGGGGTCGTTATCAACGACAATCTGGTGTTGATCGATTACGTCAACAAACGCCGGGAAGAAGGCGCTGGGGCCGTCCAGGCCCTGGTTGATGCGGGCGTCTCGCGCTTCCGCCCGATCCTGCTGACATCGCTGACAACCATGGTCGGGATCCTGCCCCTGCTGTCGCAACGCTCCGTACAGGCTCAGTTCCTGAAACCGATGCTGGTCGCGCTCGGCTCGGCTGTCGGGTTCGCGATCTTCATCTCGCTGTTCCTGGTGCCGGCGCTTTACGTCATCGGTGCCGAGGTCAAGCGGATCTTCGCCTGGACCTGGGGCGGCCAGCCCTTCCGTCACATCGGCGATGGGTATTCCGGTCATGTCACGATCGACGAAGAAGAGTTGATCGGCACAAGCACAGGGAGTGGCAGCTCGCCTATGGCACCGGCTGAATGATCTGATACCAACCAGAGACAAGACATGCTCCCGGCGCGCTGCCGGGCGCATGGGATTTAAGCAAGGAGAGACTGAGGATGAAGCATCTTCTTATCGGAACCGCGGCAATCGCCCTGCTGGCCGGATGCACGCCAAAGGCGTCCGCGCCCGCTGAGAACGACAAGGTCGCCCTCACCGAGACCACCCCACCCATCGCCAATGCGGACGGCAAGTTTGAAACGAGTGAAGGCCTCCTTCTCTCGGCGCCGGATTACTGGGGCAGCTGGGGCATCGACCTCAGCGTACAGGACACGAGCGTCACGCCGGGCAATGACTTCTACGCCTGGACCAACGGCAAGTGGCTGGATTCCTTCGTGATCCCCTCTGACCGCTCGCGTTATGGCTCATTTGATCTCCTGGCTGAAAAATCCGAGCAGCGCGTCCTCAAGATCATTGATGACCTCGCTGCCGAACAGCCCGCCATCGACACGCCGGAAGGCAAGATCGGCGCCTACTACAACGCCTATCTCGATACGGATGCCATCAATGCAGCCGGCCTTGCGCCGGCGCAGCCTTATCTCGACCGGATCAAGGCGGTTCAGTCGCTGGATGATCTCGCCGTGCTGTTCGCCACCCCAGGCTTCAGCTCGCCCGTCAGCGGCTTTGTCTTCGCGGATGACAAGGACCCGGACACGAACATATTCCAGATGCGCATCGGCGGCCTCGGCCTGCCGGACCGCGACTATTATCTGAAGGCAGATGACAAGTCGGTCGAGCTGCGCGCCAAATATCTGGGCCTGCTGACTTTCATGCTGGACCAGGCCGGATACGAAGATGCCGCCGGCGCAGCCCAGAACGTGCTGGATCTCGAAACCGAAATCGCCAAGGCCGACTGGGACCGTGCCCTCGCACGCAATCCTGACATCACCTACAACAAGGTGAGCAAGGATGACCTCGTGGCCATGGCCGGCGACTTCCCGCTCGTCCGCACCCTGGATACGATGGGTGTCGGCGGCGAGAACGAATTCCTCGTCGCAGAAATTCCCCCGACCGAAGAAGAACTCGAGGCCGCAGGCATCTCCGCTGAAGACGCGACCAAGCTCGGCGGCGGCTTCCCTGCGATGTTCCAGATTGCCAGCGATACACCGCTCGACACCTGGAAAGCCTACCTCACCGCCCATTTCCTGTCCGACTTCGCCAGTGTCCTGCCCAAGGACATCGACGATGCAAACTTTGCGTTCTACGGCACCGCCCTGCGCGGCCAGCCGGAACAGCGCGAACGCTGGAAGCGCGCGGTTCAGGCCACGCAGGGCACGTTGGGCGAAGCGATCGGCAAAGTGTTCGTCGAGCGCTACTTCCCGCCGGAAAACAAGGCCGCGATGGACAATCTCGTGGCCAATCTGCGCAAGGCCATGGCAGCAAATCTGGAAGACCTCGGCTGGATGAGCGAGGCTACGAAGGTGAAAGCGGAGGCAAAGCTCGACGCGTTCACGCCGAAGATCGGCTATCCGGACGAGTTTGAAACCTACGACACGCTGGTCGTCGGCAATTCCGCGCTCGACAACGCCATCGCGTCCCAGAAGTGGCAGATCGAGGACAACCTCGCCGATCTTGGCCAGCCCGTGGACCGTACACGGTGGTTCATGACTCCGCAGACGATCAATGCCTACTACAACCCGTCCTTCAACGAGATCGTTTTCCCGGCCGCCATCCTGCAGCCGCCCTTCTTCAATATCTCGGCTGACCCGGCTGTGAACTATGGCGCCATCGGCGGCGTCATCGGGCACGAGATGGGGCATGGGTTCGACGACCAGGGCGCGAAATATGATGGCGAAGGCGTGCTGACGAACTGGTGGACGGAAGAAGACCTCGCGGCCTTCCGCCAGCTGGGCGATGCGCTGGCCAAACAGTATTCGGCCTACTGCCCGCTGGACGATGGGGAAACCTGTGTGAACGGCCGCCTGACACTTGGCGAGAACATTGGCGACCTGGGCGGCCTGTCCCTCGCCTACCGGGCCTACCAGATGTCTCTGGACGGCAAGGAGGCCCCGGTCATTGACGGCCTCACCGGCGACCAGCGCTTCTTCATGGCCTGGGCTCAGGTCTGGAGAGCGAAATACCGGGATGAGGCGATCCGGCAGCAGATGCTGTCAGACCCACACTCGCCGCCCGTTTACCGGGTCAATGGCGTCGTCCGCAATCTGGATAAATGGTACGAGGCGTTTGATATCCAGCCCGGAGATGCGCTTTACCTGCCGCCGGAAGAACGTATCCACATCTGGTAACCCAGCATTGAAATCCGCGTAATCTGGAGGCGGCGCTACAGTTAGCGCCGCCTCTTGCTTATTTACTCAACTGGATATTAAGGGTTTGGGTCCATCTTTTGCGACTTGGGTGGAGTTCGTTAGCGATTGGAGCGCACAAACTACGCCATGGCCATGAAACCGCGCCTCTTTGGGACAAAAAAGCCCGACAGTCCCGATCTGGGACGGATCCAACGCACGCTCCAGCAATCCGCCACACCTATTGCCTCCCGCGCGACGCATCAGAACTTGCCCCGCGCTGAACGGGCCAAAGTGTACCGTGAGGCCGCGGTCGCCTATGATTCCGGCTACCGCCGCAAAGGCATCGTGCTGGATTATTCAGCCAATGGCGCCCGGTTGCGCTTCCCCACCAATGAGAACCTGCCGCCAATGGTTTACCTCTATGCCCGCGCGGTTGGCCTTGAAGGGCCTGCCCGGGTCGTCTGGCAACACGGGTCTGAAGCCGGACTTGCCCTGGAAGTCTGATCCCGGACTCCGGCGAATCCCGGCGCTCTCACCTGACCCGCTGAATTGGCGATTTTTCCAGCCTCCAGAGTTGCTTTTCGGCACTCCCTTGGCCTGGCCGCAGTTTGCCGCACCTCTTCTGACCTTTTGTTGGGCTTGACGTCCCCCCTTGTCAGGCGCTTTGTGCCTTCCGAAGTAGACAGCACGCAGATGCAGCAAGGAGACGCACATGGCTGACCAGGATCCGGTCGTAATCGTTGGCATGGCCCGCACCCCGATGGGTGGGCTTTTGGGAGACCTCGCCGGTCTCAGCGCCAATGAACTGGGGGGCATTGCAGTCGCCGCCGCCGTCAAGGAAGCCGGCCTCGCGCCAGGCGAAGCCAACGAGATCATCATGGGCAACTGCCTGCCCGCCGGCCAGGGCCAGGCCCCTGCCCGCCAGGCTGGATTCAATGCCGGTCAGGACAAGGGCCTAGAAGCCGTCACCATCAACAAGATGTGCGGCTCCGGCATGCAGGCCACCATCATGGGCCGCAACGCCATCCTCTCCGGCGACGCCGAAATCGTCATCGCCGGCGGCATGGAATCCATGACCAACGCCCCGCACCTGATCAACGCCCGCAAGGGCCACAAGTACGGCACCATGGCGGCAGAAGACCATATGGCCCTCGATGGCCTGTCCGATGCCTATTCCAAAGGCCCGATGGGTCTCTTCGCTGACAAGATCGCCGGTGAATACCAGTTTACCCGCGAGCAGCAGGACGCCTATGCGATCGAAACGCTGAAGCGTGCGCAGGACGCCACCACGAGCGGCAAGTTCAAGCGCGAGATCGCTCCGGTCACCATCAAGTCCCGCAAGGGCGAGACCGTGGTCGATATTGACCAGCTGCCGCGCGAAGCCAAGCCGGACAAGATTCCGCAACTGCGCCCCGCCTTCTCCAAGGACGGCACGGTCACCGCCGCCAACGCATCGGCCATTTCCGATGGCGCGGCTGCTCTCGTCCTGATGAAGAAGTCGGAAGCCGAAAAGCGCGGCCTGAAACCGATCGCCACGATCGTGTCGTCTTCCAGCCACGCCCATGAGCCGGAATACTTCACCACGGCACCGGTGCCCGCCATGCAGAAGGCCCTCGCCAAAGCTGGCTGGGGTGTCGACGAAGTCGAACTCTGGGAAGTCAACGAAGCCTTCGCGGTCGTTCCGATGATCGCCATGAAGGAA
>MDTD01073496.1_pt1 | contig 60885 bp, 38 predicted proteins | sample 811221 | NCBI WGS metagenome assembly MDTD01 (sample SAMN05326646, study PRJNA326480) | marine metagenome | isolation source: seawater | place: Pacific Ocean: South West | collected 2011
GCGGGTCTTCTTCTTCATGGTGACTTGTTCCTGCATGCGGCGGCCGGCGTTGGCCGCCTGGTGACGCAGGACAGGTCGAAAGTGCTTCACGGCGAGGCATGCGAAGGCACCCGTTTGCCCGGATTTGCTCAGGCCTCCGGTTCGACACGAAATTCCGATCGTGTCAACCCCCGCAATCCGCTCCGGACCTCGGCCAGGAAGCGCTGGGGCGGGAGCGTGCGGAAGAAGCGGGCTTGTTCGTGCGTCAAGAGGCTGGTAGCGGCCCAAAAACGCAGAGGAACACGCACGGCGTACGGGGCGACGCGCTCGCCGAGGGCCTGCTCGACCGCCTTGTGGATCGGCCCGAAGCGCGTTGGCTCGGTCAACGCGGCGACGGTCGCCGCGACCTGCCGGACGAGCTCCACCGGCACCTTCATGGGGCGGGCGACGCCTTCGCGGAGCTCTGTGAGTGACTCGCCCCGCGGTGAGGGCTCGATTCGGTATGTAACGGCCCTCTCGGGGCCGCGAGGGCCGACGACACGCCGGCGCCGAGCGTCCGCCTCGGCTTCCAGTCGCCGCTCTACAGCAGCAGCCAGTTCGGCAAGGCGTTCCACAGCTCGGCTCGCCGCGGCCGGCATCGCGCCGGACGGCGTGCGGATGCACGCGATCTCGTGACGGACTTCCTCCACGAGCTGTCGCCAGTCGGGCTGTTTGGGGGTGGTCGCCATCAGGATCTCCGCAGGATCCAGCGTAGTCCGCCGTGGATCCGGGCTGAATGCCCAAACGCTCAAAAAACATCTCGCCGTACTGGTCGGTTGGGTTTGACGGTGCCATGGAGGAGGTGTACACCCATGACGACGGATCGTCAATACAGCGTACTCAAGGAGACCCTATGACGGACCACGCGACGAAGACGGCAAGCGAGATCGAGGCGGCGGGCGAGCGGCTGCTCAAGTGGGCACAGGGAGTCGGCGGCGTGCTCTCCATCGCCGCGACGTTCGGGAGTGACGATGAGTCCGGGGGAATGGTGTCGCGGCCGGAGGCCCTGTTCGCCGCGTCGATGAGCGGGCTCACTGAGACCGAGGTCGCGGTGCTGCTCGCTCAACTGGATGTCGCGATTCTGATCCTGCTGTCGCGGATCGCACCGCAGACAGATCTTGGTGAGGACGCGTTTCGGCGGATCGTCAACGACACGCGTCGGCGGATGCTCGTGCAGACCTCGGTGGACGCACACGGGGCAGTCGCCGGTCGGTTCATTGATTTGTGGAACATCGGCGGTCCGACCTTCCGGGCCGAGCTTGGCAAGCGGGCGTCGCTCTGGCGTCAGCGGCATGTGAGGCTGCGACAACTCATTCTGAACAGCCATGGTGCGTGCGAGCGGCTCGTCAGGCTAATGGGCGACTCCGAGCCGCCGCAACGGAAGCCGGTGAAGACCAAGCCAAAGCCTCGGCATAATCGGGTGGTGCCGAGCCGGCGGAAGCACACCCCGGTCCAGGGGATCACCGAGGACGAGGCCGCCAAGTTCATGGCGATGCTCGACGCCGAGGGCATCGCCGAGGTGTTCGATCCCGGCGTTAGCATCCTCGACGACAAGCTCTTCCGACCGCCGCTAATCATCCTCAACAAAGTGAGCGTGTTCCACGAGGACATCGCATCGGCGTACGAGCGTGGTGCGATCGATCGGCGATGGGATCCGGTTGAGCGTGAGCCGGCGATCGCGTTGGCGTTCGACCTCGCTCTGCTCGTCACGCTTCGGGAGAGTCGCTGGACTTGGGTGATCTCCGATCGGCATTTCTGTCGCCTGCCACGGGGGCACCGATGCAAAGTCACGCCAGAGGGTCGACCAGGGTGGAAGCTGATCACCGGGCTCCTGGATCGAGCCGGGCTCATCGAACGGCGAACCGGGCAAACTTGGCGGCTTCGTCACGAGGCGCGCCCCGTTGTCGCGGACCATCTGCTCCCCGTCTGGGTTGCTGCCGCATCAGATCAGGATTGACATACCGTTGAGCATCGATGCCGACGCGAACCGTTACAAAGCACGATTTCTTGACTGCACTCGGTTGCAACACCCGAGCGTGGTTCGGCATGCGTGAGTCGGGCGGCATACCGACGCCGGCCGACTTGCTCCGCATGCAGGAGGGGCAGGATGTCCACCGGCGTGCTCAGAGCCTGCACCCGAACGGTGTGTTCGCGGGCTCGATCGAGAAGACGAAGCGACTGATCCTCGATCATGCCGTCAATGTCATCATTGAGGCCGCGTTCACGGTTGATGGGTACACCGCCCGGGCGGACTGGATCCATCGCGTCAAGGGCGGTTGGGTCGTCGGTGAGATCAAGTCGAGCCTGTTCAACGAGGACGGCCCCAAGGACGAGCACCTTGAGGATCTCGCGTACACCGTGATGGTGGCCCGGCGTTCCGGCCTGCCCGTCAAGGGCTGCGAGTTGGTGCTGATGAACCGCGACTGGCGGCTCGGCATGCCGGATACTGAGCTGTTCGTCGTCACCGATCACACCGCTGTTGTGTTGCCGATGGCCGACGAGTACAACCGGCTGTGGGATCAGATCGCTCCGCTGCTACTCCGGCGTAGTAGGCCGAGCCCGCATTGGTGCTGGGAATGTCGGGCCTGCGAGTACTTTGCAGATCGGTGCGTGGGCGTGGGGATCTCCGACCCCATCTTCCAACTCCCATACCTCCGCGAGAACAAGTTCACCGAGTTGACCGCGATGGGCGTGACACGGATCTCCGCGATTCCGTCGGACTTCAAGCTCAGCCAGTCGCAACAGAAGGCCGCGACCGCGATCCGGACCAAGAACCCGCAGATCGACGCGGCGGTGATTCGGGCGGCATTGGACTCGGTCGTATGGCCGGTCGGCTATCTCGACTTCGAGACGCTCATGACTGCGGTGCCGCTCTATCCCGATGTTGCGCCGCACGAGCAGCTCGTGACCCAGTACTCGCTCCATGTTGAAGCGTCGCCCGGCAGCGAGCTGGCGCACCGGGAGTACTTGGCTGACCACACCCGCGACTGCCGCGAGGAACTCACGGCCAGGTTGATCCGCGACACTTCCGGGTGCGGGTCTGTCGTGGTCTACAGCTCATTCGAGAAGACTCAAATCAGAGGGCTCGCCAGCCTCCTACCTGCCTACGCAACTGAACTCGCGGGCCTGGAAGCGAAGCTCTTCGACCTCGAACCTGTCGTGCGGAGAGGCTTGGTGCATCCGAACTTCAGTGGCCGGTCAAGCATCAAGGTTGTGCTTCCGGTGCTCGCGCCCGACCTGAGCTACGCCGAACTCGACATCGGTGACGGCAGCGCGGCGGTGGCAGCCTTCGCCAAGCTCGCGTTGGGGGACGCGACCGATGAAGAGATCCAGGCCGTCCGGGGCGCGCTGTTGGAGTACTGCAAGCTGGACACGATCGCGATGGTGCGGGTGCTCCGGGCACTGCAATCCAGGTCGTAGTTCCTGCCTCGCCTCTCGACGCCAACTGACAATAACTGATACAATCTGCCGATGCCCCGCCACGGCCCGGCCAAACACGCTTCCGACCCACTACCCGACGTCATGACGATCGAGCAGCTTTGTTCGTACCTGCAGCTCTCGCGGTCCACGCTCTACAAGCTCGCTCAGGAGGGCAAGGTGCCAGGACAGAAGGTGGGCAAGCACTGGCGGTTCAGGAAGCAGGTCATCGATGAGTGGCTGCGCGGGCGAGAAGGCGGCGAGCCATGACTGTCTCTTCCCATCAAGCGTGCTACTACGCCCACGAGTTGACTCGACTCGGTTCTGTTGGCGAGTTCGATCGACTGAGCACCACTCTGTTTGACTCAAAAGTCGATCTCAACCCACACCAGGTTGAGGCCGCGCTATTCGCGTTGTCGAACCCGCTTCAGAAGGGGGTCATCCTTGCAGATGAGGTTGGCCTTGGGAAAACAATCGAGGCCGGGCTCGTGCTCTGTCAGCGATGGGCTGAGCGACGACGCAAGCTGATTGTGGTGTGCCCAGCGCACATTCGCAAACAGTGGCAGACGGAGCTCGAAGAAAAGTTTGCGTTGCCGTCTGTGGTCATTGATCGGCGTGCCTACCGCCAGCTTCAAGCCGAGGGATACCCCAACCCGTTCGACTGCGGCAAGATCGTCATCGTGTCCTACGGGTTTGTGCCGCGAATGAAGGACGATCTCCGCGCTACACCCTTCGATCTGGTTGTTCTCGACGAGGCACACAAGCTCCGAAACGCCTACCAGCCGAGCCGGAAGGGCGGACAAGCGATCCGATGGGCCTTCGAGCTCCGCCAGAAGGTGCTGCTTACCGCCACACCCTTGCAGAACAGCTTGCTGGAGCTGTACGGCCTTGGGTGGCTCATTGGTGACCATGTGTTCGGCGACAAGAGTGCGTTTCAGACCCGGTACTGCAACGCTGGTGGCGATATCCAGGAGCTGCGAGCCCGACTAGGCCAAGTGTGCAAACGCACGCTCCGCCGTGACTGTGCGTACATCAACTACACGAAACGGCAGGCTCTCACGCATCCGTTCGCGCAGACTGAAGAGGAGAAACAGCTCCACCGTGATGTCATGGACTTCATGACCCGCGAGATCAGCTTCGCGTTTCCCCAGCGGCAGCGGCAGCTAATCGAGATGATCCTCTTCAAGACGCTCGCCTCTTCACCGCAGGCGCTCGCGAGCACACTCGGCACTATGCGACGCCGGCTTATCGCGATCCGCGATGGCCTCGACACGGATGGTGACGAGGCGATACTCGATGAGTTCACGCTCGACGACGATTTCGATATCGAAAGCCTCCTGGATCACATCGAAGAGAACGACATCGATGCACTGACCAGCCCGGCGATTCAGGGGCGATTGCTCGCAGACGAACTAGAGACCCTCGACGCCCTCATCCGGCGTGCGGAACGCATTCAGTCGGACAGCAAGTCCAAGGCTCTTCTCAGCGGGCTCGAAGCAGCATTCGATCGCCTTGCGGACCTCGGCGCGAAACGGAAGGCGCTGATCTTCACCGAGAGCCGCAAGACCCAGGCTTTCTTGGCGTCCTACCTCGAAGCCAATGGATACGCGGGCAAGGTTGTGACCTTCAACGGGTCTAACACGCACCCCACCGCCAAGTTGGCGTACGAACGGTACACGAATAAGCACGCGGGAACCGACAAACTGACCGGGTCGAAAGCCGTGGACATCCGCTCGGCGCTGATTGAGGAGTTCCGCGATCACGGGGAGATCCTCCTCGCCACCGAGGCCGCGGCGGAGGGCGTCAACCTTCAGTTCTGCTCGCTCGTGGTCAACTACGACCTGCCGTGGAACCCGCAGCGTGTCGAACAACGGATCGGACGTTGTCACCGCTACGGGCAGAAACACGATGTCATCGTGGTCAACTTCCTGTCCCAGGACAATCTCGCCGATCGGCGTGTGCATGACTTGCTCCAGCAGAAGTTCAGTCTTTTTGACGGCCTCTTCGGGGCATCCGACGAAGTGCTCGGGGCGATCGAGGACGGCGTTGACTTTGAGAAGCGCGTGTACGACATACTCAAGACATGCCGCAGCGATGCCGAGATCGAAGCCGCGTTCAATGAGCTTCAGCGGGAGCTCGAAGAGACCATCTCGCAGAAGATGACCGAGGCCCAGAAGCAGCTCTTCGAGCACTTCGACGCCGATGTCCACGATCGGCTCAAGCTTCGCAGCGAGCACGCCAAGGACGCGCTCGACCGGGTCGGCGAGCGATTCTGGAAATTGGCACGATGGGGGCTTGATGGGCGCGCCCGTTTTGATGAGCCCAGTCTTGAGTTCGAGCTCCTCGAGCCGCCTGAGCCGAGTATTCCGGACGGGCGATACCGATTGATCTCAGCAGCGCGGACAGACGAGGACTACGCCGCAACCGAAGCACACCTGCTCCGACTGTCAAGCCCGCTCGGTGAGTGGCTGACAGGCGCGGCCAAGTCGCAGGACTTTGATGCGGCGACCGTCGTCTTCGATGTCACAGCACACCCGCGACGGGTCAGCATGCTCGAACCACTGGTCGGCCATCGCGGGTGGATGGTCTTGGAGCTGCTTGACTATCACAGCGACGATCGAGAGCAGTATCTGCTTCTGACCGCGGTCACGAACGATGGCACGAATGTGGACCAGGAGATTCTGCAGAGGCTGATGGATGTACCCGGCGCTGAACATCCCGGCGCAGGACAGTGCCCTCCGGAGGTTCTTAAGAGACTTGACGGCGACGCCGATACCCTCGCCCGCGCGACCATGTCCCGTGCAGCCGACAATTCCAACGCTCGCCTCAAGCAGATGCAGGTTCAGATCAATCAGTGGGCGGATGACAAGATCAAGGGGGCGGAGCTTGAGCTTGATCAGATCAAGAAGTCGCTCCGCGCTGCCCGGCGGTCTGCGGAGCAAGCTGAGACGATGCAGCTCCGGCAAGAAGCCGAGGAGCGCGTCGCCCAGCTCGAACGTAAGCAGCGTCGCCAACGCAGAGCCATCTTCGATCTCGAAGATGAAGTTGAAGTCCAGCGAAAGAACCTGATCGCCGAGCTCGTGCAGCGGGCGTCACAGGATGCACGCGTGCATCGGATCTTCCTCGCTCGTTGGGAGGTTCGATAGCCGTGCGCGAGGAGTTCTCCCAAGGCACCATCGGAGTGGAGCAGACAGCGGCGACGACGCCCGCGCCGAAGCGCCCGCGCGCACGCCGGCGTCGCAGCTACTTCGCCATGGCGGCCACAGCCGATGAGATCACGCTCCCAAAGCACACACCGGTCGGCTACCTCACGAAGACCCGGCTCATCCAGAAAGCGCAGGCGGACGACACCGAAGCGACACAGCTCGTGTGGGAGGGGAACGCTCGCCTGACCTATACCGCGGCAAACAGGCTCCGAGTCCGGCCTCAGATCGTCGCGGATCTGATCCAGGGGGCTCAGCTCGCGATGCCACGGGCGATCAAACGATTCGATCCGGAGCGGCTGCTTGAGTTCTCGACCTACGCCTACGCCGCCATCTGGCGCGAGATGCAGCGGCAGGTCTGCCGACTCCGTTTCTTTGTCGCCCTGCCCCCGAATGTCTACCCCAAGTACATCGCGTTCCGCATGGAGGTTGACCGGACGCTCACGCCATCGGATTGGTTCGATCTTCGAGAGCGCCTGATCGACACGGGCGAGTACGAACTGCTGCGAAAGGTCCATGCCCTTGTCGCGTGGGAACCTCTGACCCGAGACCTCGAACTCACAACGCCCCGGTATTGCCCAAGTGAGCCCATCATCGTCGCCGAGGCCCTTGCCGCCCTGCACGCGGCTTTGGATGATCTCGATCCTCGCGAGCGGAGCGTCTTGGAACAGCGCTATGGGCTGCGCGATCAACGCGAGCACACTTTAGAAGAAATTGGATTGCTTCTCGGTCTGACCAAGGAGCGCGTCCGGCAGATACAGATTAACGCCGAGACCAACCTGCGGGCCCTACTCGTGGCCAAGGGGTGGGACGGCCCGCCGCCGGTCCCGGTCGCCACCCTTACACTTCCGGACCCTAAGCCCAAGGAACCCATCGCGGTATGAGTACGACGCAGGCCACCCCGACGATCACCGACACCCGCTTCAACAAGCTCAAGGCGAAGCTGCGCGAGCTGTTCGAGCTCGACAAGTCCGACCTCGACTTCGGCATCTACCGCATCATGGCGGCCAAGAACAAGGAAGTCACCGACTTCCTCGATCGGCAGCTCAAGGATGTCGTCAAACAGACCCTCACCGAGCACGGCGCGGGCGCGACGGATGCGTTGCAGGCTGAGCTGGATGAGATGATCGCCGGGCTCCGCAAGGCCAAGCTCTCGGACGAACAGATCGAGGCGTCAGACGGGGTCAAGGATCTTCGCGAGAAGCTCGCCGCCGCCGGCGGCAAGACCGGCGAGGAACTCGAAGCCGACATCTACAACCACCTGCTCGCCTTCTTTAGCCGCTACTACGACGAGGGCGACTTCATCTCCCAGCGCCGCTACAAGGGCGACACCTACGCCATCCCCTATTCCGGCGAAGAGGTCACCCTCCACTGGGCCAACAAGGACCAGTACTACATCAAGTCCGGCGAGTGGCACAAGGACTACCGATTCAAGCTCCCGGACGGCCGGCGTGTCCGATTCGCCCTCGTGGACGCCACCCAGGAGACCGGCAACAACAAGGAGCCCGACGAGGCCAAGCGGCGGTACATCCTCGTGGACGACAGCCCTGTCGTTGCCGAGGGCGACACACTGACCTTCCGCATGCACTTCAAGGCCCCGAGCGAGGCCGAGAAGGAGCGGGCCGCCGACGGGGCGGTTGCGATCTTCGGGGGCGACTACGCCAAGGACAAATCGCCCAAGAAGGGCGACGAGCGGACGCAGTTCTGCGCCGACGCGGAGCAGCGGGCCATCGAGCACATCCCCGCCGAGTGGACGGACGCCGTCACCGCCGCCGCCGCGACGCCCGATAAACCCGACCGCACCCTCCTCGGCAAGCACCTCGACGCCTTCACCGCGCGCAACACCTTCGACTACTTCATCCACAAGGACCTGGGCGGCTTCCTCCGGCGCGAGCTCGACTTCTATATCAAGAACGAGGTCGTCCGCCTCGACGATCTCGACGCCGCGCCCGCCGCGCATCTCCAGCGGGTGCAGGGGCGGGTCCGGGCGATCCGGCGGGTCGCGTCGAAGGTCATCGAGCTGCTCGAAGCGCTGGAGAACTTCCAGAAGAAGCTGTGGCTCAAGAAGAAGTTCGTGCTCAACACGAGCTGGCTCGTCACCGTGGACCGCGTGCCCGAGCGGCTGCGCGATACCGTCGCCGAGAACGCCGAGCAGTGGGCCGAGTGGGAGCGGCTGGGGTTCAAGCCCGAGGGCGATACCGGTAGGCTGTTCGGCGGGGCCGAGTGGGGCACGCGGGCCTACCTCGACGCCTGCGACAAGCTCGTCGTGGACACACGGCTGTTTGATGAAGCGTTTACGGCGGAGCTGTTGGCGAGCGAGGAAGTCCTCGCTGGCGCCGCGACACTTCATGCCGCGACCGATGGGGTCCTGATTCAGAGCGAAAACTATGGGGCGTTGCGGCTGTTGGTACCGGCATACGCAGGGTCTGTGAAATGTGTCTACATCGACCCGCCGTACAACACCGGGTCTGACGGTTTCGTCTACAAAGATGGCTATCAGCGGTCAACTTGGGGTGCGATGATCTGCGATCGTCTCGCGGCCGCGCTCCCGATGGTCACAAAGGACGCTGGGTTCTTTTGCTCCATCGATGAGAACGAGCAGGCGAATCTGCGCCAACAAATGAACGCTGTTCTCGGCGAGTCCAACTTCGTAGCCGACATGGTGTGGGCAGCCGGCCGAAAGAACGACTCCAAGCTTGTGTCGGTGTCGCACGAGTACATCGTGTCGTATGCGATTGATCGCGAGTACCTCAAGACGATGGGGGTCGAGTGGCGTCAGCGAAAGAAGGGTCTTGACGACATCTACGCCCAGTACGACAGACTCAAGAAAGAGCACGAGGACGACTACGAAGCAATGACGGCGGGTCTCAAGCAATGGTTTCGTGACCTGCCCGACAGCCACCCGGCAAAGGCCCACAAGCACTACTCCGTCGTGGACAAACGGGGCATCTATTTCCCTGACAACATCTCTTGGCCGGGAGGCGGCGGCCCTAAGTACGAGGTGAAGCATCCGGTGACGGGCAAGCCTGTCAAGGTACCCGCGGCGGGATGGCGATTCTCAAATCCTGACGAGATGCAGCGCCGTATCGATGAAGAGCTCATTCACTTTGGTCCAGACGAGAAGTCAGTACCTTGCCGAAAGTCCTATCTGGTTGAACACGAAGAGCAAGTACCGTACAGTGTGTTCTACCAAGATGGTCGAGCGGCAACAAAGCGGCTTCGGCATGTCATGGGCAATGACGACTTTGGCTACCCGAAGGATGAAACTGTCATCAGCGAGGTCATCGAGATGGTCGCCTCCGATGGCGAGTGCGTGATCGATTACTTCGCGGGCTCCGGAACTACCGGGCAGTCTGTTCTGGATCTTCAACGCGCGGGCAAGGGGCGGCGGCCCTTTGCGCTCGTCGAGATGGGGTCGCACTACGACAACGCCCTGCGGCCACGAACAGCGAAGATCATCTACAGCCCTGATTGGAAAGAAGGCAAGGCCCAGGCTCATGACCAAGGCCTCTCCGCCCTCGTCAAGTGCTTCGCCGTCGAGTCCTACGAGGACGCCCTGAACAACCTGCCGGCCCCGACGGGCGGCATGTTCGACGGACGGCCCGCCGAGGAGGCCGACGCCCTGATCCGCTACGCCCTCGACCTGGAGATGGGGCCGCACCTGCTCGACCTGGACATCTTCCGCGACCCGTGGGGGCACGCGATCAACGCCCAGCTCGCCGGCGACGACGAGATCAAGCGGCACCGGGTGGACCTGGTCGAGACCTTCAACTACCTGCTCGGGCTGCGGGTGAGCGCCTACGGCCCGATCGAGCGGTACAGCGCTGAGTTCGAGCGTGCCGAGCACGATGAGGATACGGGTAAGCCCGACGATCAGAAATCCATGGGCCGTGTGAAACTCAAGGGTCGCCTGCGTCGTGACCCGGAGGGCGCGTTCAAGTTCCAGCGGGTAGAGGGGATCCTGAATGACGGGAACGACACCCGCGTGCTGGTCGTGTGGCGCACACTGACGGACGACCCGGAGCAAGATGCGGCCGTGCTCGACGCCTGGATGGCCCGGCACCGCGAGGCGACGACCGAGCGGACCGAGCACCGCGACTACCACCAGATCTACATCAACGGCCCGGTGACCCTCCCCCAGCCGACTGCGGAGATCCGCACGGTCTATCCGATCGAGGAGGCGTTCAAGCGGAAGATGTTCGAGGACACGGACGGGGTGTCCTGACATGGCGAAGAAGACCGCGAAGAAGGCCGGGAAGAAAACGGCCAAGAAGAAGGCCGGGCGACGCGGGAAGCCCAAGATGGACTTCCATGGGCAGATGGTGCTGTTCCGGTGGGCGCTTGCCAAGTTTGGAGTGGAGACGCTCAAGGAGTTCTCCGACCGGTTTGATCTCAAGCCCGAGACAACAGAGCGCTCCCGCACACGAGACGATGATCGCGAGGGTGAGGGATCGGTCTTTTTCCAGAAGATGAAGCCGTCGCTGCCGGCCACGACCGGAGAGATCCTGCCGATTGAGAAGCTCGTCGAGTACGACCAAAGGATCATTGAGCACACGCAGGCCATCAACACGGCCCGCGTTCAGCACAGCCAAGCGGCGATCGAGTGGAAGTATCACCAGTACCTGGCGCTGCTCTTCACCGAGATGTTCCTGGATCGGTACTTCGACGACGCCGGGGCGCTGCGGGATGAGCTCAATGGCGTGATCGCCGCCCACAACGACCGGCTCGGCGACGCGACACACCCGGATTGGGTCCACCAATTCCCAACCCAGCCGACCAGTGACGACGACGGCGACCCGAAGAACCAGCTCTCGCGGCTTGCGTTCTGGTGCGCCACGGGCAGCGGCAAGACGCTGCTCATGCACATGCATATCCGGCAGTTCAAGTGGTACCACGACCGTGCGCACAAGGCGGGCAAGTGGCCGAAGCTCGATCAGGTGATCCTCGTGACACCCAACGACGGGCTGAGCGACCAGCACGCCGAGGAGTTGAAGTGGGCAGGGTTCGATGTCGTCTCGGTCGGCGAGGCGGGCGTGGACGGTCTGTTCGCGGATCAGGCGCGCAAGGCCGTGAAGATTCTGTCGATCCACAAGTTTCGCGAGGACCACGGCAAATCGACCGTCGCGACCGAGGCCTTCGAGGGGTGCAACCTCGTGCTCGTGGACGAGGGGCACCGCGGAGCAGGAGCCGGCGGCGAGGGCGCATGGCTGAGCCGGCGGAACCAGCTCGCCGAGGGCGGGTTTACCTTCGAGTACTCCGCGACCTTCAAGGAGGCCGTGAAGGGTGACGAGGGGATGCGGGTGCAGTACGCCCGGTCGATCCTGTTCGACTACGCGTACCGGAGCTTCTACCGAGACGGCTATGGCAAAGATTTCACGATCCTCAACCTTGAGGATGATGACAAGCAGACGCGGTATCTGACCGCGGCGTTGCTGCTGTTCTATCAGCAGATGCGGGTGTGGATGGACGGCGGCGATCGGATCAAGCCCTTCCGCATCGACAAGCCGCTCTGGGTATTTGTCGGGCACACGGTGACGGGCGGCAAGGTTTCGACCAAGGACGACAAAGTATCCGTCTCTGATGTCGTGGAGGTGCTGCTGTTCATCAAGCAGTTCCTCGCCGATCCGATCGCTGCCATGGACCTGATCAAGAGCCTGCTCGACGAAGGCATGGTCGATGACGCCGGGCGCGATCTGCTTGCGAACCGACTGCCTCATCTCGATCTTTCCGGCGACCATGCTGCATTGGCGCGTGAGCTGCACGAGGGGATTCTTCGCGACATCTTCCACGCGCCGGGCGGCGGTTCGCTCACGGTGCAGCTCTTCCGCGAGGCGGCGGGTGAGCTGGCGCTCAAGGTGGGTGAGGGTGAGCCGTTCGGCGTTGTCAACGTTGGCGAGCCCGGGGCCGTGGCGGACGCTTGCGAGAAGGAAGGGATCACGCGGCTTGAAGACGATGTCAATCGGGCGTCGCTCTTTAAGGGGATCAATCGAGACGACAGCACGATCAACCTGCTTGTCGGCTCGCGGAAGTTCACCGAGGGGTGGAACTCGTGGCGAGTGTCGTCCATCGGTCTGATGAACATGGGCAAGGGCGAGGGCACGCAGATCATCCAGCTCTTCGGGCGAGGTGTCCGGCTACGTGGGTACGGGATGAGCCTGCGTCGGTCGTCCGTGCTCGTAGAGAAGCCGTCGCCGCCGAAGAACTTGCGACAGGTCGAAACGCTCCAGGTGTTTGGTATCCAGGCAAGCTACATGAAGAACTTCCGCGACTGGATCTTCGAGGAGATCCCGGAAGCCCAAGAGCGGCAGGTGTGGGACCTTCCGGTCGTCAAAACACTGCCCGAGCAACGCTTGAGGACACTCCGGCTGAGAGACACGATCGACGGAGTTCAGGTCGAACGCGGGCAGGCGTTCCGGAAACTCGGACCTGTGGTCCGACTCCGCCCACCATCGGAAACGGAGCCATCAGATGCATGGATCCGCTCGCACCCAACGCGGCTGAACTGGTTGCCGCGGATCCGAGGTATCCGCGGGGAACAGAAGGACATCACCGCGGCGCTTGGAGAAGCGGGAGAGCTTCCCAAGCAGAGCCTCAAGAAGATACCACAGATGTTCTTCGACATTGATGCGTTGCTCTTCGGCCTTGAGGCTTTCAAGGCGACGCGTGGACTCGATCGGCTCCATGCGGATCGAGTCGCGATCCGGTCGCTGCTGGAGTCTGACCACTGGTACACACTGCACGCCACCGAGGCGGACATGCGGCTCGATCGATACGAGAACCGTCAGCAGTGGCAACGAATGGCCCAACAACTCATCAACGCGTACGCCGAGCGGTTCTATCGGTTCGTCCGCGGGCGTTGGGAAGCCCCTTACCTTGAAGTTGGGGAGGTCGATGCGGACGACCCGAGCATGATCGATAGCTACACGATCGAGACTACTGATCTTGTGCAGTCGGCTGACGACATCGAACGGATCGCCGGGCTGGTGAACGATCTGAAGGCTGCCCTGAATTCTGATTCACTTGCAGCATGGTCCACGAAACATTGGCGGGCCACCCCATTCCCGGGCCATCTCTACCAACCCTTGCTCTACGCCGGAAAGGGGGCAGAGATTCGCATCAGCCCGGTCGCGCTCGACAAATGGGAGGCCGCCTTCGTTGATGACCTCGCGAAGTGGTGCCGGGAGCACGGCGATGGGCTCGATGTCTATCTGTTGCGGAATCAGGCCGTCACCGGGCTCGGCTTCTTCCAGGCGTCAAACTTTTTTCCCGACTTCCTGCTTTGGGTCCATCGCGATGGAAGAGAACATCTCGCATTCGTGGATCCCAAGGGTCTTCACCATTTCAACTTGGGTGACCCGAAGGTGCAGTTTGCTAGCATGGAGATCCCAAGGCTTCAGGACATCATCGCGCGACAGTGCGACGACCTCTCACTCCATGCATTTATTCTCTCTAACACGGCGTTCGCGAGCCTGGGGTGGGCCGACGGCGGGCGCACGCTGACCCGAGAGGATCTTGCTGATCTCGGTGTGCTATTCCAAACCGATGAGACGGTGGAATATGTCGGCCAGATGATAAATGCCGTGTTGGGCAGACGCTTCGCGGAGAAATGATCGGCGAGCGTTGCGCCCGCCTTGTAGAGAGTCTTGCGATCCCGAAAGGCTGCAATGGTCCTCCATGCGAGACAACAAATAGGACGCAGAAGGTCCGGCCTGCATTGGAGACAATCACAGTGACCAATAGCCCATTGCGCCACATATCCATTCGGGTTCCTTGGCATGACACGGCATGGGATGGGCGAGTGTGCGCTGCCCCGCGGCTGAACGGAACCTGTCTCCGGTTGAAGGGCATCGGACAGAGTCGGGACGATGAGGCGGAGGACGCCGTCGCCGGGCTGTCCCTCGATGTCCTACCCCGTGACAGTTGGCCATGTTGCGTCAGCGAACGCATGAGCTTCATGGCTCCATTCGAGATTCTCCAGGAGAAGGTCCATCCGTATGCGTGGGACAAGGAAGGACCGCACGCCCACTTCGCGGCGACCACACTCCGTCACCCCCCTTACTCTGCTGCAGCGGTTCCTTTTTCATGGATGCTGGTTGAGTCCGCTCAACAGCTCGCCGAGGTTCACGAGTTAGACGTACGCCTCGAACGCGAACCGAAGCTCAAGTTCAAGACACAATGGCTGCAGGAACGCTCGAATCAACAGGCGTTGCTCGATGGCTTTGCCGATCATATCAAGCCGGAACACTCTCTTGTCTTCTTCTACGCGAAGCATGTTCCCTTCGTTGAAGACAGTGGCGGGCGCCGCATCATTATCGGAGTCGGACGAGTTCTCCACGTAGGGGCGAGCACGGAGTACGAATACGAGTCCAAGAACCTAGATGGCAAGCTCCGGGCGATGCTTTGGGAGCGAATGATCCAGCACTCGATCCGACCCGACTTCACGGATGGATTCATCCTTCCCTACCACGACGCAATTGAACGAGCGAAGTCGGATCCCGACTTCGATCCAGCGAGCATCGCGGCATTCAGCGCAGATGATCGTTTCCTTGAATTCTCGCACGCGTCACAGTTGGTGACCCACGACGGCGCGATCGCAGGACTCTTAGCGTGCGCAGAGTCAATTGAGAAGGCGAAGGCACTATTCCCGGGTAATTGGGATGCCTGTCTGAAGTGGATCGATGAGCGGCTGGGTGAACTCTGGAAGGCAAGGGGTCCGTGTCCGGGGCTTGGTGCGTCCCTTCTGGCGTTCGGTGTGGAACACGGCAACTTCGTCGCGAGAGCGATTGCGGAGAAGGTCGGCGAGAACGCTGACCCTTGGCCCCTGCTCGATCAAGTATTCGTCAACCCGAAGGAGCATCTACCCGAGCCTCTGGCGCAGAAGATCGGCAAGACGCTCGCCGCGAAATGGACAAAGCTACCGGATGAACGACGGGCGTTGTTGAAACTCATCAGTCGCTTTGAGATCACGAATGACCAGGCGAAGCTGCTTTATGTGCAGGAGGTGCGATCCGGCGCCGGAATAGCGGAGACCGACGCTGAAATCATTGCAAACCCATACCTGCTCTACGAGCTCACTCGGCTCACTGCTGACCCAGTGAGTATCTGGACGGTCGATCGCGGCGTCTTTCCTGACGATGTGGTTCGACAGGCACACCCGCTCCCGGAGCCATCGGCATTGGATGCTGGCACGGATGCGCGCCGTGTGCGCGCGCTCACTGTGTCATGCCTCGAAGGGGCGGCAACCGCTGGCAACTCGCTGCTCCCCCAGGACCAACTGGTGCTGAAGATCCGAGAGTTGCCGCTCCAGCCGTCGTGCGATGTGGACGCGGACCTTCTCGCGGTCGCAAAGGAAGGCTTCGGCGATGTCGTTGTCGAGGTCCCAATGGCGAACGGGGAGCCGGCGCTCAAGCTCGGCAGACTCGTTGAGATGGGAGAGGTGATTCGTGCGGCAGTCACGAAACGCGTAGCGGGGAAGCGGTTGGTGGTCACGGCGGATTGGCGCCGATTGTTGGACGAGCACCTTGGTCAAGCCGCGACGGGAGACGAACTCGAGGAGCAGGCTCGGACAGAAAAGACCGTCGCGCTCAAGGAGCTCGCGGAGTCACGCATCTCGGTCTTGATTGGTCCGGCGGGCACCGGCAAGACGACGCTGCTCTCAGTGTTGTGCGGTCATCCGGACGTCACGGCGGGCGAAGTTCTACTTCTCGCTCCGACCGGAAAGGCACGCGTGCGAATGGAGCAATCCACGCGGGATCTTAAGCTCCAGGGATTTACGATCGCGCAGTTCCTCAGCCCCCACCGGTACGACGGTTCAACGGGTCAGTACCAGCTCTCTGAGAAGCGCCCGGATGACACCGCAAGGACAGTCATTGTCGATGAGGCGTCGATGCTAACCGAAGAGATGCTCGCCGCGCTGCTGCAGGCGCTCCGCGGTGTCCATCGACTGATCCTAATCGGCGATCCACGTCAGCTCCCACCCATCGGCACCGGGCGTCCGTTCGTAGACATCGTGCGGCGATTGGCGCCGAAGAGCGTGACAGAGATGTTCCCGCGGATTGGTCCCGGGTACGCCGAACTGACGATCCGACGGCGTCAGGCTGGTGAAGAGCGCGAGGACCTCCAACTGGCGGAGTGGTTCAGCGGTTCACCCATCGCTCCCGGCGAAGACGAGGTCTTCGACAAGGTCGTTGGCTCGGGATACAGCGAACATGTCCGGTTCCAGCAGTGGGAGACTGCAGAAGAGCTTCAGTCCGCCGTGCTAGACACCGTTGTCGAGGTGCTCGGGCTCAAGGATCGGCATGACGTTTCCGGATTTGATGAGCGTCTGGGCGCTCAGATTTGGAACGACCTGCCGTTCTTCAATCCCCGTCGTGACGCGGACACGCCCGGGGCGGCCGAGATTGCAGAGGGTTGGCAGATCCTCTCGCCCGTCCGAGCCGGCGCGCACGGCGTGCCAGATCTCAATCGCTTCATCCACAAGCAGTTCCGCCACAAGATGATTGAAGCGTCTCGGAAACAGGGGTGGAGGCGCAAGCACCCGAAGCCCATGGGGCCGGAGGAGATCGTCTATGGCGACAAGGTCATCAACTTGGTCAACACTGACCCTGCACATCCGCGCTTCAGGCACCGGCACGTCTATCCCGAACGCAACAAGCCGTACATAGCCAACGGCGAGATTGGCATGGCCGTCGGCTTTTATTGGCGCAAGGGCTTGCCCGATCTGCGCTGGAAGCTCGAGGTAGAGTTCTCTTCGCAGCCCGGTTTCAAATACGACTTCACCAGCCGGGATTTCGGCGACGAAGGCAATCCGGTCCTTGAACTCGCGTACGCGCTGACGGTTCACAAGTCGCAGGGGAGCGAGTTCGGGACAGTTATCCTCGTCTTACCTAATCCGTGTCGCTTACTGTCACGCGAGATGCTGTATACGGCGATGACCCGTCAACGTGACCGGGTCATCATCCTGCATCAGGGCCCACGGGCTGATCTCCGAAAATACTCCTCCGATGACCGCTCCGAAACGGCGCGCCGACTCACAAATCTGTTCCAGCCGCCGAAGCCAATTGAGATCGAGGGTCGATTCTTCGAGGAGGGTCTTATCCACCGCACCGCCCGGGGGGAGATGGTCCGCTCCAAGTCCGAGGTGATTATCGCCGATCACCTGCACACCCGGGGGCTCGACTACTCATACGAGCGGAAGCTCACAATCGACGGCACGACGAAGTACCCTGACTTCACCGTCGAGGACATGGAGTCGGGGCTCACGGTCTACTGGGAACACTGTGGCATGCTCCATGTCCCATCGTACCGACGGCGCTGGGAGGATAAGCTCGCGTGGTACCGTGCTCACGACATTCTGCCTCACGAGGAAGGTGGCGGTGACCGGGGAGCTTTGGTGGTCACTCAAGACGAGACAAATGGAGGCATTGACTCAGAGCGTATTACTCTTCTGTTGGACCGGCTATTCAGCTGAAACTCTGTCGCCATACTTTCATTGTGGGATTTCTCGGTCTTGGAAGTATTGGTTGGCGTATCAGCGTATCCACTCCTTAGACGATTTCGGCGTCGGCCCGGCCACGCCGGAAGACCAGGATGAGGCATGATCGTCAAGCACGCGGAACCGCACGCAGAGTCCTCAGACCCCCGGATCCGCGCCGGCGTTGAGGCCGAGCGTCAGATGGCTTTCTACCTGCACCGAGACTTCGCGTCCGAGTCGGGATTGCTCGTCCTGAATGATCTGCGGCTCGTTGATCTTGATCAGCCCGAGCACGACGGACGGCCGGGCGTCTGTCAGGTCGATCACCTCATCCTCCACCGGTGGGGTGCGTTCATCGTCGAGAGCAAGTCGGTCACAGACGAGGTCAGCGTGCGCGACGACGGCGCCGGCGGCGACGAGTGGACGCGTCGGTACGGCGGACGCGAGCACGGCTTTCCATCGCCGATCCAACAGGCGCGCCGTCAAGGTGAGTTTCTTCGGGCGTTCCTCCAGCGGTACCGGCAAGAGCTGCTTGGCAAGATGCCGGCCGGTCTGCGGACACTCTCCAAGCTCGTGTCCGGCACAGACCAGCGCGGCTTCGGCAACATGCCCATCCAGATCATCGTGGCGATCTCGGATCGGGGGAAGATCAGGCGAGTCAACCGATGGAAGGAGCCCGCAGCCCCATTCCGCACCTTCGTCAGCAAAGCGGACCTAGTTCCGGCAAGGATCCTCGAGGAGCTTGGCAAGCACAAGGCCGCGGGCAGCCTGCTGGGCGAGTCGAAGGGCGAGTATGGCGTATGGTCGATGAAGGCCGAGGAGGTCTCGGCGGTCGCCGAGTTCCTTGCCGCACGCCATGAGACCAAGGTCCGAGCAGAGCCTGTCGCGCAGGTCGCCGCGACCACAGCGTCACCGACCGCACCCACGCCAAAGCCGGCCGCAGTCCCTGCGGCAGCTGCCGCATGCAAAGGCTGCGGTAGCACCACCCTTTCCGCCCAGTGGGGGAAGTTCGGGTATTACTGGAAGTGCCTGAGCTGCGGGACGAATACGTCGATGCCGACCGTCTGCTCGGCGTGTGGGGTAGAAGGGCACCGCGGCAAGGTCGTTCGCATCCGCAAGGACGGCCCGAAGTACTTCCGGGCGTGCGAGCAGTGCGGGATCGAGGAGCGGATCTGGACGGAGTTGACTTGAGGCCGTGACCAGATCCGCAGCATCGAGAGATGCTCACCGCATGCCATCATCTTCCCGCAGAATCAGGGACAACATCGACCCCAAGGCAGCCCGTTCCGCCGGCGGAAGCTGCCCAATGACCCGGGCGATTTCCACCAGGATTTCGAGCCGATCCGACCGTGTGTCGCGCTCGCTCACGGATCCACATACGCGCCCTTCAAAATCGACCCTCCCGGTATCGCCAAGGCCGATTTCCGCGCGGCTCTTAATCAGCGGGTTGAAGGTTCGAGTCCTTCGGGGGGTACTTTCTGTTTGGCCTGTGCAAGGCGGCGCATCCTCGTGCGAGTCGATGCGGAACCTGTTGCCATTCAGCCACTTAGCGAGATCTTTGTCGGCGTCGGGGATGGTCCTCTCCGGGGTGGTCGTTGTGCGAGGCGATGCGGTCGAATGCGAGGCTGAGAGCGGGGCGCGTATACGGATCCGTATACGCGCGTCGTCCTCGTTGGCGGTCTCGGCGGCGACTTGGCTGCCTTGGCTCGTGCCGCGCGACGGCTTCCCAAAGGCTGCGTCGAGGGCGGCCCGGCGGTCGGCCTCGTTGTTGTGGTCGTAGACCGCGAGGGTGAGTTTGGGGTCGCTGTGCCTCGCCAGGCTCATCGCCGTCGCGAGCGGCACGCCGGCGCGGTTGAGCATGGTGATGTAGGTGTGCCGCGTCGCGTGGAAGTCGGCGTACGCACCGTGGGCGTCCTGATATGGCACGCCGGCCGCGGCCAGATCCGGTCTGAGCCAAACACGACAGGGGTTGTGCGGCTTGCGCCAGGTTGGCTTTCCCGGCGACCGCGTGGTGAGCCAAGGCCTGAGGATCTCGGCGGTCTCCGGCGGGAGCGGCTGGAACACCGGTTTCCGGTTCTTGGAGTAGGCGGGCATGACGCGCACGCGTGGGCCGTCGGCGTGGTCGAGCTCGAACGATTCGGGTGTCGTGCTCAGGGCCTCGGAGAATCGGAGGCCCGTTGCGAGCAGCAGGCGGTAGAGCATGGCCCGGTCGGGGCCGGAGACTTTGACGAGCGTGGGGCCGCGCTCCGCGGCGTCGAGGAGCTTGGTGATCTCGTCGGCTGTGAGGGCTCGGCGGGGTCGTTTCTGCTCTCCGGTCTCGGACACGCGTGACAGCATGGCGAGCGGGTCGATGGTGCATCGGCCGGTGCGATGGAGCCAGCGGCTGAAGCTCTTGCACGCGACGAGGTGGGCGTTCTGCGTGCGTGGCGACCACAGCTCCCGTCATTGAGCCAGAGCCGGCCGCGTTTCGGCTGTTTCTTCGGCACCTTCAGGCCTTCCCGCTTCCAGATCCGTTCGACGCGTTTGTGGTTCACCGCCCACCCCTCACGCCTGAGCAACGCCGTGATCCGCCGGTAGCCGTACCGGCCGAAGGCCGAGGCAAGCTCGACGATCCGCCGGGTCAACGGTGCCTCATCATTCCGCTCGATCGGCGCGTACCGCTGCGTCGACCGCGGCTGCTTCAGCACCCTGCACGCCCGCCTCTCGGACACGCGGTACCGGGCACGCAACGCGTGCACCGCCTCGCGTGTCTTCCGCGGGCTCAAAAGTCTCCCGAGGCGATGTCCTGCAGCATCTGCTTGTCGAGGGAGAGCTCGGCGACCAGCTTCTTGAGCCGGGCGTTCTCCTTCTCCAGATCCTTGAAGCGTTTCGCCTGGTCGGTCTTCAGCCCGCCGTACTCGCGACGCCACTTGTAATAGGTCTGGTCCGTGACGCCGATCTGCCGGCACATCTGCTTGACCGAGAGCCCCTGGGACAGGTGCACCTCCGCCTCACGCAGCTTGTTGACGATCTGCTCCGCCGAATACCGCTTCCGACCCATGCCTGATCCTCCGTGTTCCATCCGCCGAGGCTACCAGCCTGGGAATGGACCAACTCTGAGGGGGGCATGTCACCCGGCCCATGAAGGTGCCGGTGGCGCTCGTCCGGCAGGTCGCGGCAGTCGTCGCCGCATTGACCGAGCCGACTCGCTTCGGGCCGATCCACAAGGCGGTCGAGCATGCCCTCGGCGAGCGCGTCGCCCCCTACGCGGTGCGTGTTCCACTGCGGTTTTGGGCCGCTACTCACCGACCACGATGTACGAGGACTACGCGATTAGCGACCGACTCTTCCATTGGCAGTCGCAGAGCACGACATCAGCCGATTCGCCTACCGGCCAGCGGCACACCCGCGAGTGCTTGGCGATCGACGTGGCCCGTCGGCTGACGAGCGACGATGTCCTCGAGCGTCTGAGCTGGCTGATGGCGACGCGGGGCGTGCCAGCCCACATCCGACCCGACAACGGTCCTGAGATGACGGCGAAGGCCGTGCGGACCTGGCTGCGTCGTGTCGGGGTGAAGACGCTGTACATCGAACCGGGAAGCCCGTGGGAGAACGGGTATGTCGAGAGCCTGAACGGGAAGCTGCGGGATGAACTGCTCGACCGGGAACGATTCGACACGCTGCACGAGGCCCGGGTGCTCATCGAGCGGTGGAGACATCACTACAACACGGTGCGACCTCACTCCGCTCTTGGATACCGGCCTCCGGCACCCGAGGCAATTGCTGCTGAGCCGTGCTCCGCAACGCTTCGCACGCCTCAGCAGCGGCAGGAGAACCACGCGTTATACTGTTGAATATTGGCACAAGGACTGGGGGCAGATCACCGGAGAGCGGTGGTGTATCCGTGGGTCCTCGCAGGAGGTCGTCGACTGCGAGTTCGCTGAGCAGGTCGGCTTCGACATCGAGTCGTCGAGCAGGGGCTGACAGACTCCCCGGCTTGTGAGCAGATTCGGGCGATCGCTACGCGGCTCCTCCCCTCGTCGAGATCCACTTTTCTCGCAAGGTTTCGAGTGCATAACGCCTCCCCGGAGGACAGGCCTCAGCGTTGACGGCTCGGGTGCTGTCAGGTATTGTCGCCGATGCTGGGGGGTTCGTGAGCGATGCAGACGACATCACGATCTTGTTGGGCGAAGCCGCGTCACGCTCCCCCGAGGCGATCGATCGGCTCCTTCGGCTCGTGCGAGACGAACTCAGGCTTAGGGCGGCTAGGCAGATCGATCACATCGGAACGCCCGATTCGATCGAGCCGACCGCACTCGTGCACGAGGTTTATCTCCGCCTTTTCGGATCGGGTCGAGAGCTCGATTGGAAGAACCGCCAGCACTTCTTCATGGCCGCGACCCGCGCGATGCACGATGTCCTCGTCGAGCGTGCCCGGGCGGCAGTCGCCGAGAAGCGGGGCGGCGGGAAGCGACCGCTCTCGTTGACAACTGATCCTGTCACGAAGGGCCATGCTGAGCGGTTCCTCGAACTCGACGATGCGCTAGGGCTGCTCGAGCGGCTCCGTCCGGACCGAGCGGCCGTTGTCCGGCTCCGATTCTATGGAGGGTTCACGATCCAGGAGATCTCCGAGCTCACCGGCATGAGTGAACGAACGGTTTCGAGGGAGTGGACGGTCGCTCGAATCTGGCTGAAAACCGAACTCGGCGACGATCCGACGCAACAAACAAAGTTCACCGATTTCTGATCGCCTCGAACGCCGTCGCGGCGGTACATTGGGCCATGGCATGCCTGGCAGGATCCCGGAGATCATGTTCGAGCGACTCGCGTTGTTGATCGACGCCGAGGAGTCGGAGCGCGACGATCTCATCACACGATTCGGGCTCTCCGAGGATGAAGAATCTACGCTCCGCGGGCTGATCCGAGACGCCGCCGAGCCGTCTGAGTTCGACCTCGGCGTCGCTGGGATGTTCCCAACGCTATTGGGTGGGTCCGAGCCAAGGCTCTCAGGGTTCACCATCAAGGAGGAGCTCGGCCGGGGCGGGATGGGCGTGGTCTACCTCGCGTCAGACGAGACGCTCCACCGGGATGTCGCGATCAAGTTCATTCGAGCTGGGGCCGGCACTGAGGCGGAGGCTCGCCTGCTCGCGGAGGCCCGGACGGTTGCCCGGCTCGACCACCCGAAGATCGTTCCCGTCCATCAGTTCGGCAGCGAGGGCGACCGGGTATTTATCGTCTCCGCGTACATCGAGGGGCAGACGCTCCGCGATCATCTTGAGGGAGTGAGGCGCTCGGCGAATATGCCGCTCGACTCGACCGAGCCTCTTCCCGCCAATAGCCCAGTCAACTCCCGCATCCGGTTGATTTGGACGCTCAAGCTTGTCCGAGACCTCTGTGATGCGATGGCACACTCCCACCGAGCGGGCATCGTGCACCGCGATCTCAAGCCATCCAACATCCTCCTCAAGGAGGGCGATCGACCCTACATCACCGACTTCGGTATCGCTGTCTGCGGATCCACCGGCGATCCGATCACCCAAGTCGGCGGCACGCCGCGATACATGGCACCGGAGCAGTCGGGCGACATTGACGCGCCGATCACCCCATCGTCAGATGTCTTCGCGCTCGGCGTGGTCCTCTACGAGTTGCTCACGCTCAGACAGCCGCCACAGAAAGCGCACGCCGAATCGCGAGCGAGTTCCATAACCGCAGACGACTGGGCGGACCCGAGGCGTCTGAATCCGGCGATCCCGGTCGAATTGGCGCAACTGGCTAGGACGGCGTGCGCGGTGACGCCCACCGACCGATTTCAAGATGCCGGCGAGATGCTCGCGGCGCTCGACCGCGTCCTCGCGGGGCCGCTCACACCACCGGGTCTGTCGCTCGCACGTGTGAGATGGTGGATCGGTCGGCATCGGGTCATCGCGGCGGCGGCCTTCACCGCGATTGCCGTGGGGGCCGCGGCGGCGCTCGTTCCGATCTTGAGTGCACCGTCCTCACGCGGCGGCGTCAGACTGACCGATCCATCGACCCAGATCCTCACGATCAGCGCGTTTGACGGCCCTGCCCGCAGCCTCGGGACTCAGATCCCGATCAGGTCGGGTTCGCGGCGCGTCGAACTCCCGAGAGGACGGTATCGGATCACCGTCGGGACCAACGCCGGCGTGCACGAGCTGACACGCCAGATCGTCGCCGGGCAGACGGTGGAGATTGAGTTGGCTGAGTTCTTCGGGGGCCCGGCCCTCGCGAGCCAGCCCAGCCAGATGGTGCTGATCCCAGGCGGAGACTATGTCGTGGGGTCGCCGCAGAGCCCGCTCGACGAGACGAAACCCGCAGCGGTGACGATCCAGTCGTTCCTCATCGATCGATTTGAGGTCACCAACGCGGAGTATCGCAGGTTCGTCCGAGCGACAGGCTCCTCACCGCCCGTGCTGTGGGGGAATGAGTACGACCCGGTGCTCGATCCGCTTCCCGTTGTGGGGATCTCGCAGGCGGACGCGCGGGCCTACGCCGAGTGGGTCGGCAAGCGGCTTCCGACCGACGCGGAGTGGGAGATCGCGGCCGGTGGCCTCGATCGACGCGCGTATCCGTGGGGAAACGACCCCGAAATCCTCAAAACTGTGCAAGCGAGCTCGGCAATGCCCGCCGTCGCGATCGATCCGAGCGTCGATCCGGACGCGTGGGACCTGTATCTTGCGGGCGTCCACGCCTCGGGTGATCTGCAGGCCGCGGGCCCCGATTGCACGCCCGAAGGCGTCTACGACCTCGCGGGGAATGTCGCCGAGTGGACCGACAGCGTGCTCGCTCCGCTTGGCCCCGCGACCTCCGGCGAGTTCGGGATAGCGAAGGGCAATGCCTTTCGGATGATGGCGAGCGTGCCGCACAGGAACCAACTGCTGCTGGTCGCCAACGCCGACGACCGAGTCCTCGGTATCGGGTTCCGCTGCGCCGCCACAGTCTCGACGCAGAACTGAAAAAAATCCACAGATCTTGGCGAGGCAACCCCTCGGTTGACGGCTATCCAGTTGGGCAGCCGGACAGCTGGAGTCCGCTGTCCAGAGGGATGCAAGAACGGGGGGCGCAATGGCCAACGGAGATCTGCTCATTCAGCTTCTGGTACCAGAGAAACCTTCGGGCAGCCAACTGACGGACGCCGAGTACACGGACGCCGTGAAGAACGCGGTCAGCGATCATCTGAAGGAAATCGGTCTCAACACGGCGATGCCGTCTTGGAAGAATCGAACCGATCTCCCCGCCGCCGAGTCCGGGATGCCTGCCTATGTCGATCAGCGTCTTGCCGCTGCTGGATTCAACAGCGCCGACTACGACTTCATTCTTGCGAGCGCTGGTCAGAATCCGCAGATCACGGTGTACTGCATTCTCGACAACCAGATCCAGTGCTACGGCACGGTCGTTGTCAGTCCGAAAGCGCCGGGTGATCCGGACGCCTTCCGGTTGGATGTCGACCTTGATAACAACACCAGCGTCACGGTCCCGATCCGGTTTGTCGTCCGGCCCGACGCTGCGTTTCCGATCTGATCACCGGCTCGCAGTGGTGTCCAAACATGAGTAGCCCGGATCGAGCACACGCCAACGGCTCTGCGGCAGGGGAAGATGCCGCAGGGCCTGCGGCATTCACCCGCCGTGAGATACTCGGGGGAAGGGCCGCCGATCAACAAGATAAAGGCCACCCTCTGACATTCCGCCCGTCGGATGCGGAGCGAAATGTCGTGCATCCTGTCCCCTCTGCGATGATCGCGGACTATCGCCACGCCGATCCGGGCGCCCATATCGCAGCCCGGACGGACGAGGAGATCGCGACCACACTCCGGGAGTTCATTGGAGAGAGGACCTACCGCCAGATCGCTCTGGACACCGGGTTCAACGCCGAATCGGTCCGTCGCTATCTACTCGGCAGGGGCCGCATCCCGGCGGTCTTCGTCGCGGCGGTGTCCAAAGTGTACGGAATCGATCCCGTCCCCTTGCTCCTCCACTGTGATCGCCCCGCGGCGTTCCGGCATTACCCGTCCAGTCAGCCGGCAGAGCGGTTCACGGAATCGATGATGCGGTCGCTCTGGCCGAAGCTGGTGGAGTGGTTCAACGAAAACACTGAAGCCCGTTAGGTTCGGAGATGACAGCGATCGATGAGTGACCCCGCACACGAGCCCGTGATTCAGCCAACCCACCACGGCTTCTCTATCGACTTAAAACGAGCCGATCTGATGGGTACTTATTCGTGCAAAAATCCTGAAGCAAGCTCAATGACCAGGGCAAACGCCTCCACGCCGATACCGACTCCGCGTTCGAACGAGGAGATCGCTGAGGTCTTGAGGAAATTCGTCGGGCATCGCAGCTTTAGTCAGGTGAGCCGCGATGCCGGGGTTCACCGTGAGTCAGTCAGGCGGTATCTGAGCGGGACAACTCGGATCCCCGCCGAGTTCGTGGCGGCGGTGTGCAATGCCTACTGCCTCGACGCCATGGAGGTGCTGGTCAAGGACGCGAAAGGGCCCTACCGAAGTGTCTCGACGCACACGCCCGACGAACGCCTCTCAGAATCGTTAAGCGATGCGCTCAAGCCGGCGATGGCCCGGTGGATGCGTGAGAGTATCGTTCCTCACGGCGCGTTTCTTCGGTCATTGTCGGATCACGCCGGATAGCCGAATCGAGTCGGCACCCCACCATTCACGTTTGATCACGCCGGCTCAGGATCGCGTATTGCCGTCATGCTCGGCCGCTGGATTCGATCGATTGCGGAATAGTTCCTGCTTGTTCTTGACATTGCTGCACCGGATTTTACACCGCGCACTGACGACGGCTCTCCGAGGTGGTTTGATCACAATGACTTACCCGGCTTCGGTAGCTGACTCTTAATCAGCGGATTGAAGGTTCGAGTCCTTCGGGGGGTACTTTCCCGCTTTTGCGTCACCTCGCGTGCGTCCGCACCGGCTCGCAAAACCCCTTCATTCTCAAGCACTTCCGGCGATTCGCTTCGATTGTTGCGGATCGATGCGGGTCTGTGCTGCGCCGCGAAATGCGTCGAGTGTGCGCCGGAATCTGCGCCGCCTGTCGCCCGCTGCCAGTCCGCATCGGTCACCTGAAGGTAGTGGCCCGCCGCGACGAGGCGTGAGTTGCCCATTCATGAGCAGACCGTGTGGACGGGGTATTGGCTCGCGAGCTCGGACTGTCGGCTTGCCCGAAGGTTGTGCCAGAGCCTCGGCCAGGGGGTCAGGCCCGCCCGGGTGATAATCCGCTTGAACTGGGTGTGTGGGTTGTAGCCGGTCCTGAAGTCGGAGAGTGCCCGTTCCGTCCCGGGCTCCACCTGCTCGAAGACCGCCAGCAGCAGGTCGTAGATCTCAGGGAAGATCGGGACTTCGCGGGTGGCCCCGTCGGCGTGATGCTCCGTTTTCGGGGAGCGGACCCGCATCGACCGGCGATCCCAGTCGATGTCCTCCCATCGGAGGAGGAACGCTTCGGAGGGGACTCGGAGTCCTCCGAACCGGCTCAGGGCGATCCCGTCGACACACTCGCCGCGATACTGGCGGTCGCGAACGACTTCCCGAGGCCCGGCATCCCAGCGATCAGCGAGAGTCTGCCGAGGGGCAGGCGTCCGGGCCAGAGCCAGCGGACTGATTCGGGCTGGATCTCGGACATCTGGAGCACAACCGGATGGCCGAAGTTACTGGTCATCCCCGCGCCTCCACTGTGGGAACTCAACGGCGAACGGACGTCGCTCACGACCGACCTTGCCGATGATCGCCGCATCTGCGTAGCGGCCGTCGTTGAGGGCTCGACGCGTTTGTGCAGCGGGGACTGGAGCATCGGGCCGCTGCAATCCGGGCATCGATGCTCGGCGTCGGTGCCGCTCAGAGTCGCTTCGATTGCGTCGAGGCGGGATCGGATGCTCATAACTGGGCCTCCGTGTCCGGCGGGAGCAAGGCGGTTTCCAGACGCTCTAGGCGGGCAAGGGTGTCACTGTCAGTCGGTCGTCCGAGAGTGCGACTCAGCAACTCGCGAACGGCCTGAACATCACCGGTTTTCGCGTTCACGATGAGTGCTGCGGCGATGTCCGCGATGTCCTGCTCGGATACGGCGTTCAAGAGCGCGTGACGAAGTCGCTCCGACCTCGCGCCTGGCGGGTTGCCAGGTCCGCCCGGGTTGCCCCGAGTGAACCTGCCCCGGCCGTCACGCCCGTTGGGTGACGGTGGTGTTTTCCATTGATTATTTGAATCAAGCTGATTTGTTTGCATTCTGATAGTATATCAGATCAGGAGTCGCTACCACTATCTTCGAATGCAAATTGCGTTCAATATCGCGTATGTCGATAGCGAACTGTCGACTTCAGCCGCAGATGCAATACGCTCCACTCCCGGGATTGTCGTCAGGCTGGGCGACATTTCGGTTGCAGGCCCTCGCCCGACTTGAGGAGAGAGAAGAGATGCCCATTGCGTTCAACAGGAGCGGTTTCGCTGTCGCGTTGTCTTTCGGGGCTGTGGGAGCCGCGATCGGTGGATCACCGACGGTGTGCTTCCCCGTGGTCTCGACGCCGCTCGCGCCGGGCACCTTCCGGTTCTATCTGGATGATGTGAGTGGTGACGGGATCGAGGACTTGATCACGGTGAGTTCCGGGGAAATCCGGCTAGCCTCAGGGTTGCCCGGTGGTGGATTCGGGTCGGTATCAGATGTGTTTCAGTTCGACAGTCTGCCGGTCTCTGTCGCGACCGGGGATCTCAACGGCGATGCACTCACGGACCTTATCTCCGCGAATCTCGTGCTCTCGTCCAGCGGGGAACTGGCCGTGCTGCTCAACAACGGTGAGGGCGGATTCGACCTCCAGGCATCGGGGCCGGCCTTTCTCCGCCCGTATGACATTGACCTCGCGGATTTCGACAACGACGGCGATCTGGACGCGGTGATCGCGACCCGCTCGGGGAGGCTCCTCGTCGCGTTCAACTCGGGATCCGGCGACTTCAGCGATCGGATCGAGATCTCTATCCTGTACACGCCGTTCAGCGTTTCGGCGTTCGATGTTGACGCAGACGGGTTGATCGACATCGTCGCGGGGTGTGACGATTCAGGTTCTGATCCTGAGTCCCTCCGCGTCTTCCGGAACGTGGGTGGCCGGGTGTTTTCGCCGTTGAGCGTCCTGCCGCTTCCGATGACACCATTGCAGATGGAAGCCGTCGATCACGACGGAGACGGGGACACCGATCTGGTTACCCCGGTCGCTCTCGAAACCGGTGACCCGGGAGTGTCGATTCTCGAGAATGACGGCAACGGCGTGTTTGTTCAGGTCGGGACCCCGACGTCGAGTTTCATTTCGATGTTGGCGGTCGGAGATGTCAACAGCGACGGTGCGCCGGATGTCGTCTACTCCGGATTCGGTCCCGACGGCGGGGTGCTGATCAACAACGGCTCCGGTGCGTATCCGATCGATCTCAGCGTCGATGCACTCGCCGGTGCGACGGATGTCGGCGTGCTCGACAATACCGGGGACGGCTTCCCCGATCTTCTCGCTATCGCACCGGGTGACAGTCTCATCACGCTCGAGAATCTCGGGAACAACGAGTTCGAGTCGTTCGTCACGACCACCACCGCGCCCGATCTCAGATCGCTCCTTATCACCGACCTGAACGGTGATGACGTGCCGGACAGCATCACCGCCCACTTTCTCGACGATGTCGTCGAGGTCGGTTTCGGGACCGGTAGCGGCGATTTCGTTCCACAGCAGCTTCTCCTAGCCGGCGATGGCCCGGTCGACATCGAGGCCGCCGACCTCGACGGCGACGGCGATCGGGATGCTGTCGTGCTCCACAGTCGGGACCGGACGGTGTTGCCGCTGCTCAATGACGGAAGCGGCGTGCTGGTCGCGGCTTTTCCGATCCAGGTTCCGGGGGGAGAGCACCTTGTGCTCGCAGATCTCGACGGGGACGGGGATCACGACATTGCCGCGACTTCGACGCAGGACGCGATGCTCTGGACATTGCTCAACGACGGGACTGGCGACTTTGCATCGCTCATCGAAGTCGCCGTTCCAGGGGAGCCCGGGGGCATTGTCGCGGGCGACTTTGATAAGGACGGGCTCATCGATCTCGCGATCGCGAATCGGGTATTCCGCAACGTCGATCTTCTTCACGGCAACGGAAGCGGGGATTTCGACGGACCGCTTACCATCCAGACGAACTTCACGCCGCGTTCGGCCACCGGATCGGATATCGACGGCGATGGGTTACCTGATCTCGTTGTCGGTGTGGAAGACCTGTTCGGTTTCTACGTTGTCCGGAGTCCCGCTTCGGGCGGGGCGCAGCTTGAGGGTCCGTTCCCGACAGTCCTGGAGCCGATCCGGACCGAGTTGCTAGACATCGACGATGACGGTGACCGGGATCTGATCGTCGCGAGCGCGGCCTCGACACGCGGTGGGGGAGTTGCCATTCATCTGAACGACGGAGCGGGCAACTTCGGCGTGCCGGTGATCTACGCGAACTCGGTGTCGTTCTTCCGCGATCTCGTTGTTGCGGACTTCAACACCGACGGGAAACCAGACCTGGCGCTGCCGAGCGCTGTTCGGGACTCCGTTTCTGTCCTCGTGAACAACGGCGATGGGACCCTCGCGCCGGAGCAGACGACGCAGCTCGGCTTCGAGCCGGCCGCCGTCGATGCCGCTGATCTTGACGGCGACGGTGACCCGGACCTAGCCGTCCTTCGCGCGTTCGGCCTCCGCATCGAACTTCTCCGTAACGACGGCGGCCAGATGTCCGCCTGGCAGTCGATCGCAGTCCCGCAAACCACCACCGCGATGACTCTGGGAGACTTCGATCAGGATGGGGACCCGGATCTGGTCGTCGCGGCCGGAGGAACGCTCGGCATCTGGAGCAATGAGGGTGCCGGCGTGTTCATCGAGGGGCCGACGACGGTACTCGAAGACGATGTTCTCAGGCTGGTCGCCATCGACGCGGAAGGCGATGGTGTGATCGATCTCGCGGCTGTGTCCGTTTTCCCCCAGAGGGTCTTCCTGCTCCGAAATGACGGTGCCGCCACCTTCTCGCGGGTGGGGGAGTTTGCAGCAGACCAGGAGATTTACGATCTTCGCACGGACGACATCGATGGAGACGGGAATCCCGATCTGACCTGCGTCGATTCCCGGAGCGGAAAGGTGTACTCGTACCTCAATCGCGGAGATGGGAGTTTCGCGGCGGCGGACAGCATCGGGATCACCGGCCGCCCGGCCGAGCTCGGTGTTGCAGACTTCAATGCCGATCAGCGTCCCGATCTCGTTGCACTCCAGCCGCGGGTGAACGCCATGCTGGGGCAAGTGGAGATTCTCACGAATCTCGGCGAAGGGAACTGGTCGGTCGGCGGTCCGCTCCTCGTCGATCGGGGGCCCGTCCGGATGGCGGTCGGAGACTTCGACGATGATGGCGATCCTGACCTGGCGGTTTCGACCGACAACGTGGCCGGTGACACCGGTCGTCCCGGGGTCAGTCTCCTGTTCAACAGCGCCGGCGTGATCAATGACGAGGAGACGATCCTCGCTGGGTCGGCACAGCCGGGCGCTCTCGTCGCGGCCGATGTCGACCAGGATCAGAGAATGGACATCGGGGTCGTCCTTTCACACTCACGGATCGCCGTCTACCTGAATCAATGCGAGGGCGATGGGTGCGGAGTCGCGGATCTTGCCGAGCCCTTCGGCGTTCTTGATCTCTCGGACATCACGGCCTTTGTCTCGGGCTTCCTGGTACAGGACCCGATCTCGGACCTCGACGGCAGCGGGGTCTTCGATCTGGGGGACATCACGCTGTTCGTCACGAGCTTCGTCGCGCCGTGCCCGTGAGAAGAGACTTCACCGGGCGCTCCGCGAACATCGTCTCGATCGAGCTCGCCGGCTCCCGCCGGTCACCGGTAGTTCGGGTGATCTACTGCTGGACACATCACCGAGCTACCTCGAACCTATGACGTTCTTGATGATCGCGAGTATGTCTCGCTGGGCGGTTTGTGGAAGTAGTGTCCAGGACTTGATCAGGAACGAGAGGTTCGCCTTACTAGATGTCGGAGCGGCGCGATCTGCGCCGGATTCTGCGCCGTTGCTGGAGGAAACGGTCAAACGGCTCGGCGAAATCGCGTTTGTTCGAGTCCTTCGGGGGGTACTTTCACAAGCCCTCGCAATGCTGGGGCTTGTGTCGTTTTTGGATTGCTCGCTTGGGACTTCGAACCCGGGCCCATTCCCTTTGGCGACCCGATGCGGTGTCCCATCGGACCGAACGCTGTCGCGTAAGTGTCCGACGATCAGCCGCTCGCGGGCAGGACCTGCGCGTGAATCCAGTCAGCTTCGAGGCGGAACGGACCGTCGAGGCCGTCGTCGATCATCAGGCCGATGCCTTCGATTTTCGCCGGATCGAGCGGCTCAACGCGACCGGTGATCGCTCGTCCGCGGACCATCGGGACGAAGTCAGAGAACGCGACAAACACCTCTTGCCATGCTTCGGGTGTCTCCAAGGGGTCGCCCTCTGTGTTGATCAGCGGCTTGGTCTTGAACTCGCCTCGGTAAAAGACATTGCCGTTGTCATAGCTGAGCCCGGTGAACACATGGAAGACATATCGCCGTCCATCGGCTCGGACGCGAGCGCCGAGGCCGTCGAATCCTGTCAGGTCCCATTGTTTGTCGCTCGCGCGGATCGAGGCGAATCCGCCTCCGTTGGTGTTGGTCGAGCCCCTGAAGACCATCACGCCGTTCTGGATCTTGCCCCCGCCGAGCGAACGCCCGCCCATGATGTTGTCGTTGACGATCCGCCACTCGCCTGAGAGGTCATCGAAGCGTGGTGAGTCTCCCTCGAATTCTGCAAGCATCCGCGTTTTCGAATGTTCGTTCGCGGACATGATCGCCGAGCCCTCGCGGTTGGGAACGATGCAACCGGTCATCGATCCAGCGATCACAACGAGTCCGGCGTAGAGACTGCGGAACATGCGGAAAAACCTCCATGATCGGTTCTCGTCTTTTTTGTTTCGCCCCATGCGCCCGGCTGGATGCTGATTGAGCGTGACGACGAATCGGCGCGGAAGCGGCTGCTTTGCTCGGTTTCGATCTCCTGTGTCTGTTCCGCTGCCTCGTTGGTTGAACGACTGTCGCGACAGGCGCGCGAACAACCCGGTTTTGTGCTGCTGCTCGTCATTCGCGCGGATGCGACGGCGGCTCACTCCACACTCGAGACCGCATACAGCGTGTCACGAGCCGCGACATACAGCGTCCGTCGATCCGGGCCTCCAAAGACGAGCGAGGTCGGCCGTCTGTTTGTGTGGATGACCCCGATGCGGTCACCGTCGGGGTTGAAGACGAGGATCTGCCCCGCGGCGATGTACACATTGCCGTCCGTGTCCGTCGCGACGCACTCGCCGCCTTCCTCGACGAAGAGGCGCGGATTCGCCAGTGAGCCGTCGGGGTGGACATCGAACGCGTATGTGCACAGGTTCATTTCGTTGGTGACATAGAAGGGCCTTTCGGGCTCGGCGCGGGCAACGCGAAAGGTGCGCAGGAGGGGGGTGTGCTTGACGCCCCATGACAGTCTGCCGTCGATGAAGCTCTCTTCCGCTGCGATGAACACCGTCCCGTCGGGTGACAGATAGTGGGCTTCTGGCGCAGTCGTCGCACCCTTCCGGAACGCTGAGCCGCTTTCCCATCGGCTCACCGGCAGGATCGGCGTGGCGTCCGGTCGCGATCGGGACGGCTGCGGTTCGAGCCTGCGGGGGGGAGCCCCGTTCGCCGGGTCGTATGCCAGCACAACTCCTTTGCCCTCGTAGGCGATGATGAGCAGATTGCCGGCGTTGTCGAACGCGAGTTGTTCGGGGCGTTCGGCGACATCGACGACATGCTCGAGTCTCTTCCGATCGTGTGACCATCGGTAGACGCGATTCTCGCGCGGATCCGCGAAGTAGATATCGCCGTTGGGCGCCGTCGCGGCTCCGCTGATGTTCTGGAATCCTTCGGCGAGCTTTGTCACACGCCCGGCGGGCAGGCTCGCTGGCATCGTCGGCGCTGCGGGCGGAGGCAGGTCGAGCACAGCGAGCTCCGGGTCTCGAACCTCGGTCTCGGTGTGCGCGTCGTATACGGAGGCGTCGTACGAGACCTTGCTGTTGCTGTAGACATGGACATTGCGGAACCGGATGTCCGTCGAATCCGCAACGGTGACGGCGTGCGGTACCGGGGTATGGCTGCTGATGACGCGGTAGAAGAAGGTGTTTGCGAACAGCAGGTCCGAGCACCGCTCGATCTTCATGGGCAAGGCCGTGGCGCTCTCCTCGCGCTCGGCCTCGAACTGGAGGCCGAAGAAGTCCCAGTTCGAGGCTCCCTCGATGATGACCTCGTGGTCGACATGGTGCTCAACGGACATCGCGTACAGGCGGCCGGGCGTCGCGGTATTGGAGATATGCAGCCCCGAGCGTGCGTGCGGGTTGGGCGTCCAGATGTTCTTCAGAACGCCGCCTCCCCCGTTGGTGACCAGCAGGCTGGCCGGCTGGGTGTTCCAGTGATCGCGGTCGCCCTTGCGGGTTTGCGTGTAAGGCTGACCCGGCAGGAAAGTGCCGTGTCCACCATGAAACCGGACATCGTCGAGAAGTGAGCCGGCACCCGCCTGCCAGTTGACCGCGACGGCGCGTGGGTTGCGCTCGCTTGTGTGCACACCGATCCCCGCGACGATGTTGGTCCCGCCGGGGGGCGTCTCGATCAGCGGCTTCGGCGCACCGTCGCCGGCGAACGCGGGCGTGTCGCTCGGCAGATTGATGACGGTGCGGGCCGGGTGCAGCCCGATCAGCACGGAGTCGGCACGCAGCGTGAGTGTGTCGGAGATGGTGTACCAGCCCGTTGGGAAGTAGAGCACCCGGTGCTCGGCGATCGCGTCGCGCAGAGCGGCGGTGTCGTCCGTCGTCCCATCGCCGACCACGCCCAGGTCACGGACATTCACCCAACTGTCCGATCCGGGCAGCGGAGCGATGTCCGATGGAACGGGCGGAGGCAGTGCCGCGACGGGCCTCGCGCTCAGGTCCGTCGTCATCTCGCGCGGCGAGCCCGCGCTGCCCAGGTGCAGCCCGTGGGTGAAGTGATCGACGACATAGCTCGGCCCCGCGCCCGCGAACCGCTCGCCGGACTCCCGGAGCATCGCCAGTTCCGGCACACCCCGGCACGCGATGTTGTCGAGGTTCACCTGCGTCCGGGCGTTGCCCGATAGGCTGACGACAACCGCGGGCCCGGAGATCTCTTCGAACCGCCCGTCGCTGATCCAGAGTTGGTCCGGGATGTCTGGCTCCATCACCACGGCGGCCGGGGTGTCGCGGATCACCGGGCGAACGATCGCGAGCCCCGCCTCGCGCGTGCGGATCGCCGCCGTTCGCTGCCCCTCGAAGGTGCAATCCAGCACGACAATCGGCCAGCCGGGGGCGGACCGCGCGGTGTCGATCCCGAACTGCCCCCCGGTGATGTGCAGGTCTTCAACGAGGTTCCCGATGTCCGAGAGCCCGGCGCGGGCATCCGCAAGATCGATGTTCATGTGCGACAGAGAACAGTGCTGCGCGACATGGAAGCGGACGGCGAGGGCGGCGCGGTTGCCCTCACCGATCTCGATGTCCACATTGCTGAGCCCGCTGTAAAAGGTCCCCGGCGAACCGTCCCGGGGTGGGTCGCCGGGCTCGGTGCCGCGTCCCCCCGAGAAGAACAGCATGTACTTGTCGTTGCCATCCTGGAACCCGGGCGTGTTCGGCGCCAGCCTGAAAACCGGGCGTTCGGGTCCGTACCCGATGACCCGGACTCCCGGCCAGACATTGACGGTGTCGGTCAGGAGATAGGTGCCCGGCGGGACAAAGACCAGGCCGCCGGTGCGATCGGTCGCGGCCTGATCGATCGCCGCCTGGATGCCGCGAGTGTCATCGTGCACGCCGTCGCCACGAACCGCGAAATGATCCGGGATGAGGTCGATTGCCGCGGGATCGTCTGGGGCGACGCGATAGACGGAGTCCGCAGAAGCAGGTGAGTGCGGTGCGGCGATGAGCAGGAGGAGCGTTGCGAAGAAAGCGGGCGGGCGCATGTGCATCGAAAGACTTCCTGTGCGCTTGATGCGGTGCCGAGTCGGCAATCTGAGTCTAATCGGCGTGAACGGGGAGGAGAAATTCTGGTCAAATAGTGGATTAGTGTATCCATAAAGATACTATTCCTTGTTCAAGGAGATCCGCGTGAACGAGCAGGCTTCCCCGATTGATCCGAACTCCGCATCGCACGGGCGATCCGGCGGGCGTGTCGCTGTGCTGGCGGTGCTCTGCGCTGCGGTGCTGGGTGTCCTGGGCGGTCTTGGGGCGTTTACCTTCGGGTACGGCGAGGGCGCCGCGTACCTGACGAATGACCCCGCGTCGTGCGCGAACTGCCATGTGATGCAGGAGCACTACGACGCGTGGGTGAAGTCGAGCCATCACGCCGTCGCCACCTGCAACGACTGCCACCTGCCGCACGACTTCGCCGGCAAGTGGATCACCAAGGCGGACAACGGGTTCTTCCACTCGCTCGCGTTCACGACCGGCGATTTCCACGATCCGATCCGGATCAAGGACCGCAACCGTGTCGTCACGCAGAGGGCGTGCCTGGATTGCCACTCGGATTATGTGAACCACATGCTGCCTGTTGAGACGGGCGGGGACATGCAGCTCTGCGTGCACTGCCACGGTGATGTCGGGCACGCCGGGCGCGAATCGGGATATTCGGAACGAGACTGACGCGCAGCACGAGACATGCTGCGCGAGACGAGGTGCCGAGATGACGACCAACGGAACAAGAAGAACAACGACCCGTCCCCGCGCCGGACAAACTGGAAGACCCGGCCGAGCGATGCTGCTCGCGCTCGTTTTCGTCGTCGCGGTGGTGGGGACGCTGCTGGTCACCTGGGTGCTCATCACGATGTTCGGGCACAAGCAGGCGGCGCGCCAGCCGTTCGTCCGCGTGGCGGATGTGACTGAGATCAGCACCGATCCGGAGCCGTGGGGGCAGAACTGGCCTCATCAGTTCGAGGGCTGGAAGGCGACGGCTGGTGACAAGTTCTACGGCGGCTCGAGCGCGCTGCCCCAGAGCAAGCTGGATACCTATCCCTGGCTGAAGCGCCTCTACGCGGGCTACGCCTTCAGCCTTGATTATCGCGAGGCGCGCGGGCACGCCTACATGCTCTACGACCAGGGGGTGACGGAGCGGGTCACCAAGAAATCACAGGCGGGCGCCTGCCTCCACTGCCACGCTTCGGGCACGGTCATGTACCGGCGCGAGGGCCTCAAGGCGATGGGCCTCCCGCACGACGACGAGGCGCTGGCCGAGGACTTCAACATGGAGGCGGTCATCCGCGGCTTCGAGGAGGTCAGCCGGAAGCCCTACGACGAGGTGCTCGCGCTGGTGATGTCCGCACCGGACGGCACGCCTGGCGAGAACGAACCGGTCGTCCCGCAGGCCCCGATCGGCGGGTTCACCGGCGAGTTCAAGGGCGAGCCCGTTCCGGAGGGTCACCCGGCGCTCGCGGGCGGCGAGGCCCACCCGGTCTCGTGCATCGACTGCCACGACCCGGATTCGATGGGCATCCGCGTGACCCGCCCGGGTTTCGTGCTCGGGATCGCGGCCCTCGCGGAGAGCGACGAGCCCACCCCCCACCTGCCCAGCATCGAGAAGTGGCGCCGGGGCGACCGTGCGGAACCCTACGACCCCAACACCGACGCGACGCGACAGGAGATGCGCTCGTTCGTGTGCGGCCAGTGCCATGTGGAGTACTACTGCGCCAACAAGGACACGCTCGAATTCCCCTGGTCCAACGGGCTGAAGATGGAGCAGCTCGAGCAGCACTGGGACGAGAAGACCTTCCCCGACGGTACCCCCTTCTACGACTACAAGCACGGCGAGACCGGCGCGTTGGTGCACAAGGTGCAGCACCCCGAGTTCGAACTGTGGAGCCAGGGCATCCACGCCCGCAGCGGGGTGAGCTGCGCCGACTGCCACATGCCCTACGAGCGCGAGGGCGCGATGAAGGTCTCCAGCCACAATGTGCAGAGCCCGATGATGAACATCAACAACGCCTGCCAGCAGTGCCACAACGACAGCGAGAGCCTGCTCCGCGAGAAAGTCGAGACGATCCAGCACCGGACGCTGGCGCACATGGACCGTGCCGCGGCCGCGATGACGGACATGCTCGACGCGATCCTCGAGGCGAAGGCCGCGGGCGCGACCGACGAGCAACTCGCCCCGGTATTCGAGCTGCAGCGCAAGGCGATGTGGCGTCTGGATTACATCAGCAGCGAGAACTCGCGCGGGTTCCACGCGGACCAGGAGGCGGTGCGGATCCTCGGGGAGTCGATCGACTACAGCCGGCAGGCGCAGGCGATGGCGGTCCGACTGCGGGCGCCCGAGGCCCCGAGCACCGAGGGCCTGCCGGTCGAGCCCGTGCAGGGCGTGACCCCGGCGGAGGGTGAGCCCCCCGCGTCGCCGGGCTCCTGATTCCCTGTGTGCTCGCATCACGATTCCGACTTTTTCCCCGCCCCGCGATCGGTCCGCGCAGCCTTCCAAGGAGTCACGCGATGAAGACCTCCCCCGCACTCGGCGTCTTGTTCACCCTTCCCTGGATCCTCCCCGCGTTCGCGAGTGAACCCGTCCCGACCACCACCACCGCGGAGGAGTCCGCCGGGCTCGACGCGCGGGAGGAGGGGGGGATCGCTCCATCCGAGTCGGCGACGAGTGCCCACCCGCTCGGCTGGCTCTCCGATCCGGGAGCGGCCCCGAAGGACCCCATCGAAGCGTTGGTCACGGGCAAGATCCACCTCGACAATCGCCTCCGCCTCGAGCTCGCCGACACGACCGGGCGGGACTCATCGACCGCGATCACGAACCGGATCCGTCTGGGATACGAGACCAAGGCATACCACGGGTTCAGCGCGATGATCGCGTTCGACAATGTCTCGACACCCGACGGGGACAATTACTTCGTGCCGCCGACAGGCGACGGCACGCCGTCCCGCACCGTCATCGCGGATCCTGCGGGGACGCGGCTCAACGAGGTGTACGGGCGGTTCCGGACCGATTCGCTCGCGGACACCGGGGTCGGGCTCGAGGTCCGGGGCGGGCGGCAGCGCATCAAGCTCGACGACGACCGGTTCATCGGCAATGTGGGCTGGCGTCAGTTCGAGGAACTCTTCGACGCGGTGAGCGTGCGCACCGACCTCGGCAACGACCGCCTGAGCGTGTTCTACGCGTACGCGTGGCAGGTGCAGCGCATCTTCGGGCCCGACGGGCCCAACCCCGATTTCGATTCGCACCTGATCAATGTGTCGTACAAGGTTGCGCCGGAAATCACGGTTGTGCCTTTCGCCTATCTCCTCGATTTCCGAGGGGACGAGCCCCAGAACTCAAGCAACAACCTGGGCCTCCGCCTGACCGGCACGCTCTGGCAGGACGCGGACGACGCGTCGGATCTGTACGCGGACTACGAATTGACCTACGCCCACCAGTGGGACGCGGGATCGAACCCCGTGAACTACGACGCGGAGTTCGTCGCGGCGCAGGTGCGGGCGCACCGCAAGGGCGTGGGGTTCCTGCTCGCAGGGTTCCAATTCCTCGGCAGCGATAACGGCAACTTCGCGTTCCGCTTCCCCCTCGGGACCAACCACAAGTTCCAGGGCTTCGCGGACAACTTCCTCGTCACCCCCAACGCGGGCCTGCAGGACCTTCACTTCGGCGTCGGCGCCGATCTCCCATGGGGGATCAAGGGAGTCGCCACGGTGCACAAGTTCTGGACCGACGAGGGCGGAGACGATCTCGGCGAAGAGTACGACTTCGTCGCCGTCAAGAAGATCACGCCCAACTGGTCGGTTCTGACCAAGGGCGCGTTCTATGACGGCGACTCGGGCCAGCCCGACACCACCCGGTTCTGGCTCGAGACGACGGTACACTTCTGAGCCGTGCCCCTTGTCCCCGGGGCGCTCGCCGCGTGGCGACCGGAGTCCAGGCCATGATCTCGCAGACCGCCGAGTACGCGCTCCGGGCCGCGGTGCATCTCGCCGCGAATCCGGATTCGGGCCCGGCGGCCGCGAAGGACATCGCCGACGCGGTGCAGGTTCCCGTGGGCTATCTCCAGAAGGTGCTGCGCATGCTGTGCCGGCACGACCTGCTCATCGCGAGCCGGGGCGCGACGGGTGGTTTCGTGCTCGCGCGCCCCGCGGAGTCGATCAGCGTGCTCGATGTCCTCCGGGCCGCGGACAACCCGCTGCCCAGGATCGAGCGGTGCCCGCTCGGGCGTCCGTGCCACAAGCAGCTCTGCCCGCTCCACAAGCTGCTGGATGAGCAGATGCAGCGAGCGGAACTGGCATTCGCCTCCGCATCGATCAGGGACCTCGTCGACCGCCCGGGGAATCGTTCAGGGATCCACGGCCTCGGATGAGCTTCGCGACCAACCACAGCGCGAGGCGACCGGGCACGAGGCGCGACGCGGGTATCCGGGCGAGTCCGATCGGCGCGTCGGAGGAGATCGGTCGACGAGTGATCGTCGATTGAGAGCCGCGCGCGAACTCAGCGCCGCACTGAGGTGGGACGGTCGGGCGGGTCATCCGGTCTCAGCGCGCGTCGGCGTCGAGACGCGAGCCAAACCCGGGGCTTCCCTCGGTTGCAAGCCCGCCCCGGGTCTGGGACGCGGGCCGTTGAGGAGGCGGCCGATCCAGGTGTAGCGGACAAAGGCGCGGTAGCTGAGCAGGAGAAGCCCCGTCACGACGCCTGTGAGCAGCGCGAACTCCGCGAACGGCGGGAGGTCGAGGTACGCGAGCGCGAATTGTCCCGCGACGATGAGCGGGAGATGCGCGATGTAGAGCCAGTAGGACGAGTCGGAAACGAACCGGACGCGTTCGCTGGGTGCGCTGAGCAGCACCCGCGCGAGACCCATCAGGCCCAGCGAGGCGGTCCAGACGAACACCGCCTGCAGGATCGGCTCAAGGCGGGCGGCCGTGGAGGCATTCAGCCCTGTCTCGGCGAACGCGAGGGGCTCGTGCGTCAGGCGGAGAGCGCACGCACCGGCGAGCGCAGCGATCGGGAGGTGGACCCACCAGGCGCGCCCGAGCCGATCGGCGGCATCGCGTCCGGTGAACATCAGGGCGCCGAAGCCAAAGAACACCGCGTAGTGCGCGAGCACGCGCGGCGCCGGGATGAGCCCCGCCGAGGTGTCCGGTCCGAAGCCCGATTGCCAGCTTTGCGTGATCGCTGTGAGCGGGATCAGGGCGAAAAGGCACACCGGGGTGCTGATGAGTAACGGGGGAACACCCCGGAATCGGAGTGTGCGGAGCAGCGCAGTCGCCAAGGCGAGCGCGCAGGCGAGCCAGCAGAGGTGCCAGAGGAACCAGAGATGCATGAACAGCTCGCCCCGGACCAGCCCCGCGATGGCGTCCCGGACCGGACTCGGCTGGTCGCCTGTTTCGCTGCGCGCCGGCAGCGACTCGATGAGCCGTGCAATCTCGCGGCGCCCGGCTTCCACCTTTTCGTAATCGGCGGTCACGCCGAGCAGGTTCGCGATGAAATCGACCGCGCCGCGTCCGTGCCGCATCGAGTCGATCGGGGTTTCTCCCCCCTTGTTGCGTGCGCCGAGGTCGGCGCCCGCGTCAAGGAGGAGGGCCGCGGAATCGGCGGCGCCGAAGAAGCAGGCGGTGTGGAGGGGCGTGTTGTCGTCCCCCATCCGTCGGTTGGGGTCGGCGCCGGATTCGAGCAGGAAGGCGACGGCTTCCGCGTTGTCCCCGATCGAGGCCCACGCGAGCGGGAGCGTGTACACCCGCGGATCGGGCTCGTTGACCGGGGCGCCCGATTGCACGAGGCGCTGCACCGTCGGCAGATCACCCGACGCGGCGGCGCTCCAGATGTTCGGCGCATCGTCGGCGGGCACGCTCCACTCGCGCTGTGGGGGCGGGGTAACCCCAACGACGATGTTGCCCCCGATGATGACGGCCCACATCGCCGGGATGACGGTGACCATGCCCAGCAGGAGCGGAAGCCCGATGCGCTTCGCCCGGTGGCGGAGAAACCCCCGGATCCCTCGGCGCTGGAGGAGCATGGCGCTGAAGAAGCCGCTCATCAGGAAGAACAGCGGGAGCCGGAAGCCGTGCGTGATCTCGACGAACGCGCCGAGCGCGGGGCTGGTTTCGCGGTTCATCGCGATCCACGGGATCGGTGCGTAGGCGAGCCCGGCGTGGAGCCCGATGCCCAGGAGCATCGCGAAGGCACGCAGGGCGTCCAGATCGTGCCGCCGGGCGGTTGGGGCAGGGCTTGGCGTCGAGTTCTGAGAGGGAAAATGGGTCATCGCGTATTTCCTGCGGGGGATTCTTCCGTGATCAGCGCAGCATCGCTGCGATTTCGGGGCGAATCGATCGGATCTGTTCGGTGTCGAGTGGAATCCCGATCGCGCCGTAGACCGCGGCGTAGACCGGTTCAATCTGCGCCCAGGGTGTCTCCATGATCGAGGCGATGGACACACCGTTCGCGTCTGTGGTCTCGGTATCGGCGCCCGCCTCGATGAGCATCCGCACGATCTCGGGGTGGCAGAAGAACGCGGCGTTGAACAAGGGGGTCGTTCCCGAGTTGTTCCGGCTCTCCAGATCAGCGCCGGCGTCGATGAGCACCCGGCACGCGTACGCCCTCCCGAACACCGAGGCGAGACTCAGCGGCGTGTCCCCCGAGGCGTTCGGGGTGTCGATCGGCGTGCCCGCGAGAATGTGGGCGCGGACCGCCTCGTCGTCGCCTTGCACGATCGCGGCGTCGAGAGAGACCGCGGGAGCGGGGGATCGAGCCACGCTCGTCTCGTACGGCCCGTCCGCATCGCCGCACCCGGTGATGAAACAGGGGGGCGCGACGGCGAGCGCGACAACCAGCGCGAGGTTCGTCCGGTTCGGCCTGCGTTGCCTCGTGCTGCGTCGGGGTCGGTTGCGTGGCATGGGAAACTCCTTGTGCTTGATTCGGAACAGTGCGTGGGTGATGACGGACGGGAGGCGGGAGAGCGTTGGGCACGCCCTGTGTTCCCTGGTTCCAGGCTGGTAAGGGGCCTCGTCAGCGACGCCCGACCCACACACCCGCGAGCCGGTCGTGCAGGCCTCGTGTGGGCGTCACGAGCGCGGAGATCGTGAAGATCCCCGCACCGGCAAGCCCGATCGCGCCCACCGTTGCCGCATGGGTGAAATCGATCCACTCGCCGCGTGACAGCGCGATCGCACCGAGGATCGCGGTGGGGGTGACGACCGGGAGCCACATGATCGCGGCGCGGGCGAGCATCCGGCGACGCGACGCGCGGCCCTGCTCGGTGATCGCTTCGAGTCCGAATGTCGTCAGACCCGTGGACTTGCGCCAGAACGCGAGGACGAAGTCGAACAGCGCGATGAAGTGCATCATCACCAGCGCCGCGATCGCGACGCGCCCCGACCACACGAGCGGTGTCGCGGACGGATCGGTGTTGCCCGCGATGCCCAGGAACGAGGCGATCCAGGCGTACCCCGGGATGACGAGGAGCGACGCGGCGCGGAGACCCCGGGTGACATCCGCTGGCTTGCTCAGCAGGCCCCGGAGTGTTCCCGTGAGGAAGGTCAGCTTCTCGAACGACGAAGCGCGCAGGTTCTGGAGCGCGGGTCGTGCGTGCAACGGGATGCTCAAGGGATCGGTGTGGCTCGCAACCGCCTGCAGGAACCGCTGTTTCGCGTTCAGGCTGCCGACCGGCACCGGCTCGGCCGAGGCATGTGCCGCGGCCAGGAAGGCGGTATCGAGGAGGAGGGCGCGTCCATCGTCGGTGATCCAGATGTGGTCGAGGCTCCAGGCGATGGGCAGGGTCCCGTCGCGCTGCGAGGCCCACAGTTCAGCCGCGAGATCGTGCAACCAATACCGCATGGTGGACCACGGCGCGGGGCCTCCCGCGAGCGCCGCGGAGAGAGGCTCGCCGCGGGGCGCCTCGTACGCATCCCACAGGCCCGTGCTGTCGGGGACCTCCTGGAGCCAGCGCGGGCGGCCCGGGCGGGCGGCAGCACGCCGCGCCTCGGACGGCGGAGCGCCGACGCGGCGGATCAGCCAGACGCGCCGGCGGAGGACCGGATCGGTCGCTTCGAGCCAGAGCTCCGGTTCGATCTCATCGGTCACGCGGAAGGGCCCGACGCACCGGGCCCGCGCGTCGGACCCCTCGTCCGGGCCTGCGGTTCTCGGGGCCGCCTTTCCGACCGGTCGGCGGGCGCCTCGGGGACGCACCACGACACGCGTGCCGGTGAGCAGGTCCCAGGCGGTGGCGAATCCGTTCTCGCGGCGGGCGGGGATCCAGAGCAACGCGGCGATCCAAGGGCAGAAGACCGACAGGCCCACGAACAACAGGACATTGAGCGACGACCACTCCCCGGCGGGTAGCGTCGCGACCGACAGAGGGATGCGGATACCCTCGATCACCGCGATGGGGACCACGATGCGGACCAGGGCCCGGGCGATGCCGGGCGCGCGCCCGTTGTGGCGCTGGACCCGCAGGTTCATCACCCACTTGCCCAGCCCCGCGCCCCAGATGCCCTCCGCGATCGCGAAATACGCGAAGCCCATCGCGAACACGAGCAGGTGGTAACGCCACGCGGTCAGCGTGAACTCGTAGAGCGGGCGGATGAACAACGCCTCGGGCCCGACGGTGATCATCAGCGCCGCGTAGGTCGGGAGGAACGCGGTCAGGTAGTCGATCCACCCCGCGGCTGAGCGCTGCGCCTGCGTCGCGGGTTCCGGGAGCGCCGAGCCGAACGGGAGCAGCGCGTTCCGCAGCGCGCCGTAGCTCGCGAAGCGCCCGGCGGGCTCTTTCGCCAGGCACCGGGCGATCGCCCGCTCGAGACCCTGCGGGAGATCGTCACGGAACCGCGAGACCGGGGGGGGCGGGGTGTCGATCACATTCGCGACCACCTGCACCGCGTTGTCACCCTCGAAAAGGGCGCGGGCGGTCAGCAGCGTGAAGAGTGTCGCGCCGACCGCGTAGATGTCGGACCGCGCGTCGACCGTGTCGCCGCGCAGCTGCTCGGGCGACGCGAACGCGGGCGTGCCCATCACCCTGCCGGTCTGGGTCACGAAGCTGTCCGCGGCGGGCATGGTGGAGATCGAGAGCCCGAAATCGCCCACCTTCACGGTCCCGTCGGGCGAGACGAAGCAGTTCGAGGGCTTGATATCGCGGTGGAGCACGCCCCTCTCGAGGGCGGCCTCGAGCCCGTCGATCATGCTGAGCACCGCGTCGACCGCCTCGGCAACGGGCAGCGGGCCCCGCCGGTCCAGGGCGTCCTGGAGCGTGCCGCCCGGCGCGATCTCCATGGTGATCGCGGGGACGCCCTCGATCTCCTCGCTCCCGAAGACATAGAGGCTCGAGGGATGATTCACACGCGCGGCGAGGCGTCCCTCACGCAGGAAACGGCGTCGCATCTCGGGCGAATCGAGCGACTGGTCGAGGAGTTTGAGCGCCAGGCGGCGCCCCGTCGATCGCTGCACCGCCTCATAGACCGTGCCCATGCCGCCCCGTCCCAGAAGGGAGACGAGGGTGTAGCCGCCGAGGTCGTGGGGGAGTTGGAATCCGGGGCGCGGCTGGCGAGGCCGATTCGACACCACAGCAAGCGTCTCGGCTTCGTAGCCGTTGACAGCGTCCTCTCCACCGGGCTGGTTCAGCGACTGGGTCTCCGCTTCGCTGCCCGGGGCAGCTTTCAGCACCCCGGACATCAGGCATGCGGGGCACAGGGCATCGGCACGATCACCCTCGAGGATCGCGCCGCAGCCGGGGCAGGTGTGTTGGGTTGTGCCGCTCATGATGCGCCTCCCGTGGAAATGGCCTCACCACTTCCTGACGGGTCCCCATGCCGAGATTACAGCCCCGGCGTCATTCTTCTCGCAGCACGCTGACGAGGTACCGCATCTCGTCCTCAATGTCGCGCTCGTCGGCAACGGTTTGCGCGACCGCCTCCCGAACGAGCGCCGCGTAGCGCTGACGCAACCTGTGGATCGTGACAGCGAGCGCGTTCTCGGTCATGCCCGTTGCGTCCGCAAGCTCGGATCGTGGGGGGCCCTCACCCATGAGAAGCGGGCGCAACACTTCGAACTGGTCGGCTCTCCCCCGTTCGGCCCACTCCGCGCCGAGCTCGCGAACCGCCGCGGCGGTTGTCTCGCGTGCCCAATCGCGGTCGAAGGCGCGCTCCGCGTCGCTCGCCGTGGACGGGCTCGCGCTCCGCGACGCGATGCGAGATTCCATCTCCGCGATGTCGCGCTCGACGAACCGCCGACCACCCCCGCGTTTCTGAGCCCGCGTGCGCTCGCGCTGATGAGCCATGAAGTGCTTCATCGCGCCGAGGAGGTAAGAGCGGAACCGTCCGCGCGCCGGGTCCGCGGCTCCGAGCCCGCCCGATTCGATCACGCTCGCCAGAAACGCCTGCGTGAGATCCTGCGCGTCGTCGGCGTTGTACCCGCTGTATCGCGCGAAGGCGTACAGCGGACGCCAATAGGCATCGCAGAGATGCTCGAGCGCCGCGCGGGCGCGCGTCGCGTCGCGTTCACCCGACCGCCCCGGGAGCGCCGCGATGAGGCTCCATTGGGTCGTGTGGAATCGGGCGCGATCGCGGTCCATGACCCAGTCTAGAGAACGATCGACCGGCGGGTTGTCTCACCCGAAGAGGGCATCAGGCACCAACCACATTGCCGATCGGCTGCACCGAATCGCAATCTGCTTTGCCGCGAGGGATGGTGTGGGTAGAATTTTGGTCCTGCGTGCAAGAACCAAGCCCGGCCTGCTGTGCCGTGGCGTTCCGCACGGCCGGGCTTCCGTGAGAGGAGGCTGGTCATGTTGAGCCGCACAGGATCGATCGTCGCAATCGGAGCGCTCGCCGGGCTCGCTGCGTCGGCGTGGGGACAGGGGGTGTCGCTGTCGTTCAGCGCTGATCAAACAGTGGTCGAGCGCGGAGACACGATCCACTGGGTCGTCACCGCGAGCTTCACGGGCTTTGACGATCCGACCGCGTACTTCGCGGGGTTCATCGGTGTCTTCTATGCGAGCGATGAGTCCGTGGGGCTCGCCAGCAACCCGACCTGCTCGATGATGGTCGCGACCGATCCGATCATCAGCGGCGCCACGATCGGGAATGTGGACATCTTCTGCTGGGCCGGGCTCGGCAACAACGATCCCAGCAACCCGATCAACATCTACGAGTTCGATGTCGATGTGACCGCCTTCCGGGGCGAGCTCACCTACGAGCCGGTCGGCGTCGCGAGCGTCTTCGCGAGCGACGAGTGGATGATCAACTCCGACGATTTCGACCTGTTCGGCATCCAGTCCGACACCGTGACCATCGGGCACGGGTGCGGGCCCGCGGACCTCGCGGAGCCGTGGGGCGTGCTGGACAACGCGGACATCTCAGCGTTCGTCACGATGTTCCTGGGTGACGACCCCGCGGTCGACTACGACGAGAACAGCATCTACGACCTCGCGGATGTCGTTGGATTCATCAACGCGTTCACCGCTGGTTGTCCGTAACAACAGGCAGGGCGTGTCCACGCGGGAGCCGGGGGGGTCTGTTTCGCCCGCGGCTCCCCGCGCTTCGTTCAGCACCGCGGCCTGACGCATCGCACCGTGGGCCCCGACCGCGGAGTCTCGCTCACGGAGGGGTGGGACAGCCCGCGACGAATCCGTCGACGAAGAGGTTGATGTCGGTGAGATCGAAGATCCCGTCGTCGTTCTGATCGCCGAAGAGGTCTTGGTTCAAGAACGCGGTCACGAAGACATTCACATCCGCGAGATCGAGCACGCCGAAGGGTTGGGCGAGATCGAACGGGCCGCAGCGGATCGCAACGCTCGTCCCGGAGAGGTCTCCCGTGACGATCGTGTTGGGTGTGGTTCCGTCGAAGACGACGGTGTCGCGCAGAGGCGAGCCCGCGCTGGCGAGCAGTTCGACGGGCGAGCCAGGCGTGGCGAAGAGCGCCTCGAAGTTCAGGATCGCAAGGAGCGTCCCCGCTTCATCCGCGAGAATGGGCGTGCCCAGCGGGCCCAGGGCGACGAAGAGCCCATCCCCGTCCGCGGGTGGAGACGCTTCGTTCAGGCCGCTGCTGCCCAGCGTCGGGAAACCCGAGAAGATCAGATTCGCGGGGTTCGAAGAATCGACTCCGAGCAGTTGAAGGTGCGCCGTTTCCCAAGTGAAGATCGCCTCGGCGGCGCCCACCGTCTCCGTGGGCGCGCCGGGCTGCCCGACGACAAACAGACCGACCTGAACGGTGTCGCCCGGATCCGGAAGAGGCGAGAGCACCCGGAACTCCAGATCGACCTGCGCGAGGCAGACCGGTGACGCGGCAAGGGCGGCGATGAGGAACGGTGTGATTCGATCGGACATCGTCTTCTCCTCTGGTGTCGATCGCGCGCGGGAGGCCCGCACGCGTTGCTGAATCGGTGCCGGCGGAGTCTCACCGCCGGCGCCGAGGTTGTTCGGATCAACGCGGGATCACGATCCCGAGACGATCAGCGATAAACACGAGATCGCCCAGATCCACCCGGCCATCGCGGTTGACATCCGCCGCGAGCGAAGCTTCGTGATACCGCTCCGCGAAGACCAGCATATCCGAGGTGTCAACCGATCCGTCGCTGTTCAGATCGGCGAGATGATCGGGGCGGGCACCCGCGAAGAAGGCCGCGATGTCGCCCGAATCGAGATCACCGTCACGATCGAGGTCCGCCCCAACGAGGTCGCGCATGCCCAGGCGATCGAGTTCGGAGACGCTGATCCGTTCGCGGGGTTCACCGATCGGGCGGCGCACCGGATCGATCGAGCCACGCTCGTCACCCGCGAGCAGGAGATTCCCGTCACAGTCGAGCTCACTGGATGCGAGGAAACTCGACTGGATGTAAGTGAAGTCGGGCGTGCCTACAAGGCCGTCACCGTTGATGTCCGCGTGCGGCGTCGCGGTCCCGCATGGTGTGTCCGCGCCCGGCGCGGTGCCGAACTGCGCGATGAACACACCGAAGTCGAGGATGTCGATGAAGCCGTCCCCGTTCAGGTTTCCACCCACGAGGCTGTCATCGTCACCCGGACCGGCGAGGAAGGCCGCGGAATAAGCGGTGCCAGCGATCCCGAAGTCATCGGTATCCGTCGCGCGCAGGGTGTGCAGCGCGTCGGTCGCGGTCACGCAGTCGTAATCGCCGCACGGGATCTCGATTGTCCCAGTCGCGACGCCGCCGGTGAAAGTCAGCGTCGCGTCCGCGACGACCGCGGGCCCGCCCCCCGAAGGCGAGAACGAGAAGGTGATGCACCGATCGAACGGGCCCGCGCCGACCGACGCGAGCTCGACGGCCACATCCACAGCGTTCACGGGATCGACGGTGATGTCCTGCGTCACCGTGGTCGAGTTTCCGCACGCGTCGGTCGCGGTCCAGGTCACGGTTGTCGTGCCCTGGGGGTAGATATCCGATGCGTCATCCGTGCCGTTGTAGTCGTTGACGATCGACGCGAGTGCACAGTTATCGCTCGCGATGAGGGGGGGAACGGAGACGATCGCGTCGCAGCCCCCCGCATCGGCGTTGACCGTGATGGGCGACGGCGGCGTCACGCTCGGGGGCGTCGCGTCCGCGGTGACGGGCCCCAAGTCGATCAGGGCCGCGCCCAGATCCGTGCCCAGCGCGTCCGTGATCCGCGAGGGCGGGAGCGCGCCCGAGCGGAAAGTCACCAAGTCCGGAGCGGCGCAGAACTCGCCCAGCACATCGAAGGTCAGGCGTGCCATCGTTGTCGGCACAGCGGTTCCCGTTCCGCCATCGGGAACGCCGACCGCGTAGTCGATCACCCCGTTCACCTCATCGACCGATTCGTAGATTTCGCGGGTGAACGGGCCGTCCCCCGGGTCTGCGCTCACGAAATCGAGCAGAGTCTCGTCGTACTCGAGGAAGAACTGCCCGCCGACCGCGAGGGTTTGCAGCCCGGACGCGTCGATCTCAACGACGAGCTGCGATTGGCCCGCATCGAGGCAATCGTCCGCGGGGGACAGCGTGATCTCGGTCGGCGCGACCGCGGATTGCACGAGGTACTGCACGACGATCTCGTCGATCGAACTCCCCGCAGCGTTGGAGACGGTGATGAAGTAGCCGATGTCGGTCTGGTTGACGAAGGGCAGGCCGGAGAACGAGCCCGAGCCGACCACGATGCCGTTATCGAGCAGGAAGATGTCCGCGCCGATCACGGTGAACGCACCCGAGGGCGGGAACGCGCCCGAGAGATCGGGAACATACGGATCGGGCGAGGCATCACGATCCGCGTCGGCCCCGAAGAGCCAGCCGACCGCGGTCACGGGCGTCCCGCCCGTAAAGGTGACGCCCAGCGGGAGGAACCCGTCGCTCAGCGGCGCGATCCGCGTCGCCATCACGATGGTCTGCGTGCCGTCACCATTGTCGATCTCGCCCGCGCCCGCCTCGATGGGCGCCCCGCTGACAACGCTGCTGCCCGCGGGCTGGAACAACCCATCCGCGAGCAAACTCTGACCCCCCGGGAGCGACTGGAGATACGCGAACAGCGAGAGCGGCACCGTGTCCATCACGATGACCTCGCTGTCGAAGGTATCGGGCACCCCTCGCGCTGTCCCCGCGAGAGCGGGCAGCGCCACCGGCATCCGGTTCGATTCGAACACGCCGACCGACGCGTGCCCGGTCGGTCGCGGCGCACGGCTGATCAGGAGCGCATCGTCGACGGGCGCGAGCGGCACCGCCGCGGAACACGCCAGCGCACCGAGAATCAACGGGACCCCCGCACAGACCAGATCGAATCGCATGGTTGCTCCTTTCCCCGCGTCATTCCCCCTGGCGCATCGCCCGGGTCGATTCCGAAATCGGCGCGGGGTCCTCTCGGACCCCGCGCCGGGGATTCGTTGCGCCCCAGCGGGCGCGGTGTGCGGAGGTCAGCCGCCGAAGGTCAGTCCGATGCGCTCCACCACGAACATGAGGTCGGAGAGATCGAGACGCCCGTCCCGGTTCACATCACCCAGCGCGCCACCGTTGTGGAAAGCGTCCACGACCGCCAGCAGGTCGACGAGATCCACCCGGCCGTCGCGGTTCAGGTCCGCGAGCGTGTCGGGCAGCGCACCGTTCATGAACGCGCCGATGTCGTCGGCATCCAGCATGCCGTCGTGGTTCAGGTCCGCCGCGACGAGGTGGCCCATGCCCAGCGCACGGAGTTCATCAACCCCGATCGACGACACCGGGCCGTCGGCGAAGCGGATGTCGATGCCCCAGGGGTCCTGGCCCGCCATGAGCAGGTTGCCGCCGCAGTCGAGCTCGCTCTGCGCGAGGAACTGCGTCGAGATGAAGGTGAAGTCCTCAGACCCGACCACGCCGTTCCCGCTCGCATCCGCGTGTGGCCCGCTGACGGGGCAGGGGGTGTCGGCGCCGACGCTGGTCAGATACTGCCCGATGAAGACACCGAAGTCGAGGATGTCGATGAACGGGTCATCGTTGAAGTTGCCGCCCCGCAGCGCGTCGTTGTCGCCCGAGCTGGTGAAATCGGCGACATAGGCGGTGCCGGCGACCGCGAAGTCATCGCCGTCCGTGGCGCGGAGGGTGTGCAGCGTATCTCGCGCGGTGATGCACTCGTAGTCCCCGCACGGCACCTCGATGGTCTGCGACGCAACGCCGCCCACGAACGAGAGCGTCTCTTCGACGACGACCGGGGCGCCGCCGCCCACGGGGGTCAATTCGAAGGTGATGCAGCGGTCGACATCCTCGAACACACCCGCGAGCTCGACATCGACCTGCAAGTCGTTGACGGCATCGACCGTGACGACCTGCACATCGGTCGTCTGGTTGCCGCAGTCATCGGTCGCGGTCCATGTGATGGAGGTCGAGCCCGTGGGGAACGGGTCGTCGAGGCCCAGCAGCGGGTCATCGCTGCGCTCAAAGGTGACGACCGCGGTGGAGCAGTCGTCCGACGCGACCGCCCCTTCGGGCGGCAGGACGAGATTGTCCCAGTACACATCGTAAGTCTCGCCGAAGTTGTACGCCTGGATGATCAGGTCGCTCGTGCGGACCGAACCGAAGGTGACCGGATCGGTCACCTCGAGCGCGACGGCCCCCGTGTCATCGATGACGCGGTGGATATACCCGTGGGCCGTCAACTCGGTCTCGAGTGTCCACCAGCGGTCATAGGTGAAGCCCGCCGGAAGGCCGAGCTCGACCCAGCCCGGGGTCAGCCCGTTGCTCGGATCGAGGTCATCGTCCTGCGAGAAGACGCGGAACCGCGAGACCGGGGAGCCGGGCGTGATGCTGCAGGTGTCGTTCGGATCATTGTTGATGAAACCGAGGATCGGGAAGCCCGAGATGTCCCCGTTCGCGTCGCGCGTCGTCGCCCACAGATCAGCGCGTCGTGCGGAGGTCGCCCAGTCCGACGGGATGTACAGATCGAGCGAGTACTTCTGCCCGAGCGGGATGTTGATGTCGTACTTCCGTCCCTGCGTCGCGTAGAAGTCGCCGCAGCCCTGGAAGTCCGCCGCGTCGATCCCGTGGCGCAGGCGGTTGTCACCATCGAAGAAGACCGATTCGAAGGCCGCGGGGGCGAAGCGGTCCACATAGAACACGCCCGGCGCCGGGGTCTGGGACGCGGAGATGGGGGGCGACACATCGAAGGGCCAGGTGTTGATCAGCGACGCGGTGCAGAAGCCCGCGTCCGCGTTGACGGTGATGTCATCCGGGACGCTCAGCGTCGGCGCGACACTGTCCTTGGTGGTGGTCCCCAGGTCCATGGTGTAGGGCAGGATCTCGTTGCCACCGAACTCCGTCACCCGCGTCGGCGGCGTGTTCGTGCGGAACGACACCAGCGCGTCCTCGGCGCAGTAGTCACCCAGGATGTCGAAGGTGATCGTCGCGAGCGTCGTGCTCGTGGTCGTGCCGTTCTGCCCGTTCATGAAGTCCGCGCTGACCGCGTAGTCGATCGTGCCGTTGACCTCATCAGCCACATCGAGGATCTCGACGAAGCGTGAGTCGCTCACATCCGCGGAGACATAGTCCAGCTTCGAGGTGTCGTAGGACAGGAACGCCTGCGCACCGCTCGCGAGCACCTGCGGGTTGGACAGGTTGATCGCGACGACGAGCTGGCCCTCAGACGCATCGAGGCACGCGTCCGTCGCGTCCAGTGTGAGCGCCGTCGTCGCGGGCGGGATCAGGCGCGCGGTCGCGCTCAGCGAGCCGACCTCGTTGCCGTCGTCGTTGATCGCGCGCCAGCTGATGTCGTAATCACCGGGGGGCAGCTCGCCGCCCGCCAGGAAACCGAACCCCACGCGCCAGGACTGGCTGAAGACATAGTCGGTGTCGTCGTCCGACCAGGCGCCGCCGCCCGGATTGGTGAAGTACCCGTCGGTCTCCGACCACGCGTTGCCCGCGATCGCGTCGCTGTCGAACAGCGGCGCCGCGGCCGAGTAGCTCGTCCCGTCGAGCTCGACATCCAGCAGCAGGCTGTAGTTCCGACCGCCCGCGGTGTCATCGAGGCGAGGGCTGAACTGGAAGTCCCAGTTCCAGAGAGGCGTGCCGCCCACGCTGTCGGTGACATTGATAAAGGTTGTCCCCGTGGTCAGCAGCGCCTGACCCGAGATCGGCGCGCCGGGGCGCCCGCGGACCTTCAGGAAGACCGCGGATCCCAGGATCCCGTCGGACAGGAAGTTGTCCCCGGGGATGCCCGTGCCCGCGATGTAGTCGCCGTTCGCCTTCGAGGGGTCGACATTGACCAACTGCGCACTGGCCGTGTTCACGCCCACAGCGGCGCCCGCCGCGGCGACGATCGCCGCGAATCGTCCGACGGAAGTCTTCTCTGATCGCATGCTGCTATCTCCCTTTTTTCCAAGGAGCCCGTCGCCCGAAGCGGACGCGCGCTCGAAGCTCATCCCGTGCGCACCCGCGCGGATACGACACGGCTCTCGCAGACGCCTCGGACAGCGCGGCGCGCGAGCGGGATCGGAAAACAGGAGGTGCAGAGACGGGCGGTGGTGATCCAGGGCCTGCAGACCGTTTCGAGCGGCGCAAAGACGAGCGACGCGCACCGTCGATACGGCGCACGAGCCGATGGTCAGCCGATCGTTGGTTGAGATCCCCCTCGCGTCCCCACGCGCTGTTTCCTTTCCCGAAAAGACCATACCGGATGGAAAAGATCAAATCAAGCGACGCCGATCGCGGCAGGAGATATTCAAATCAACAGAGTCTGGAATTGTCGCAGGCGAATCGCACGCTCCCGCCGCCCGATTGTGCACAACTGCAGATACCGCCCGCCAGCACCGAGCGAAACCGCGTTATCCGCAGGGAAACCGAGGATGCAGGCACCTCGTGCCCGGTGCTCTTTCGCCGCTCAGCCGGATCGCTAGGCATGCTGCGTTGCACGCCTCTCAGTCGGCGAACACCTCGGCGTTCGAAATCGGATCCGAATGCGTGCGCCAGACAGGCTTTTCCATAAATCTGGCTAAGGCATCTGAAAACAAACACTTATGCATAAAAATCACCCTCAAGGGTGATTCGCGTCTCGGCCTCGGACAAAAGTGCAGATCGAGTGACACGACGCTGTCATGCAGCGATCGAGTCCGACGGAGCATGGGCAGGGAAATCCGGCGAGACGGTGACTCGCAAAAAATCCCAGACACCGTGATCTCTCCTGCCAGCGGATGTCGTGAACTCTTGAGGGAGTGCCTCCGGCAAGGGGGTGCGGGTTTGTACTGATTCGACGGAAGGCAGATCTATGGATCGGCGGATCGCGGCATCTCTGTGTCTTGTGCTGGCAGGTGTTGCAAACGCACAACCGGATCGGCTCGGTTCCTACACAATCGACGGCGGGGGCGGAAGCCTCACGGGCCCCACCTACACGCTCTCCGGCACCGTCGGCCAACCCGACGCGGGCGTGCTGACCGGCGCGACCTACACCCTGATCGGTGGGTTCTGGGGCGCCATGGACCCGGGACCCCCCCGATGCAACCCGGCGGATCTGAACGAACCGTTCGGCGTGCTCGATCTCAGCGACATCAACGCGTTTGTCTCCGGCTTCCTCGCTCAGGATCCGGTGAGTGACCTGTCTCCGCCGATCGGCGTGTTCGATCTCGCGGACATCAACACCTTCGTCGGGGCGTTCCTCGCGGGGTGCCCCTGACCCGGTCCGCCCGCGGAGAGCACCCGGGTCTGATCCAGATCCAGTCGAAGCAATCAAGGGCCCGGCGAATCGCGGGGCTCGCAGGAGAGGTCGATCATGCGTCCCCGTCAGTTCATTCGTCGTCTTGTCGTCCTCGTGTGCACCGTGGGCACCGCTGTCCCGGCGCTCGCGCAGACCGAGTTCACCTACCAGGGCTCGCTGAGCCAGAACGGGTCGCCTGTCACCGGGATGCGCGACATGCGCTTCCGCCTCTACGACACCGAGACCGGCGGCTCGCCCTTCGCCACCGTGCAGGCCTTCAATGTCGATATCACGAGCGGCCTGTTCAGCGTCGAGGTCGACTTCGGTGCCGCGCCGTGGGCCGCGAACAACCAACTCTGGCTCGAAATCGAGGCCGGACCCGCCGACCAGTCCCAGTCCTACGAGATCATCGGGCGCCAGAAACTCACCGCAACGCCCTACGCCCTCAACACGCGGGGCATCAGCGTGAACTCCGCAGGGAATGTCGGGATCGGGACCAACGCGACGGGTCGCCCGCTGACCGTCCGCGGCGAATCGAGCTGGATGCTCGGGCTCGAGGGGCCACAAAACCCGGGCCTGCGGATCGCGTCGGACGGTAGTGACTCACTGAGGACCTCGTGGGCAATCTATCAAGACAGCGGCAGCGGCAACCTCATTTTCCGCGACTCTTTCGATGCCCTCAACCGCCTGGCGATCGACGGTGTCGATGGTCACATCGGCATCGGCACCGCGTCGCCTGCACGCCTGCTCCACCTCGACGACGGCTTCGTCATCGGGTCGGACACCATCCAGCCCAACACCGATCTGCTCATCTCCTCGCAGGACGCCGGTCTCACGATGGTCAGCGATCAGTCGGGCACCGTCGGCTCCTTCATCGACCTGATGGAGCAGGACGGTGCGGGCACTCTCATCGACAACTGGAGCATGATCCGCCGGACGCCCGCCGAGAGCAGCCGACTCGAGTTCCGCTACGGCCCCAACCGGGGCGCGAGCGCAAACGACCTGGTGATGTCGATGCTGCCCAACGGCAATGTCGGCGTCGGCACCGACAACCCGTTCTATAAATTGACCGTCGACGGCACGATCGCCGCGACGGAGATCAAGAGCATCAACAGCGGGTTCTTCCCGATCAACTCACCCGGTCTCAAGATCAACTCCCGCGCCGTGATCGGGCCCGACTCGCTCTTCGGTAACTACCTGCTCGATATCCGGGCGACCGACGCGCTTCCCTTCGTCCCCTCCGGCATCAATGTCAGCACCGATCAGGTATTCGGCGACGCCATTACGGCGACCAACAGCGCGTTCACGACCAGCGGAGCCGCGATCCGAGCGGACAGCAACAGCCGCTTCGGGATCTACTCATCCGCGAGCGGCTTTGGCGGAAACTCACCCAACCCAACCTACAATTTCAATGGTAACTACTACCCCGGTTGCTTCATGCTTGCTGATTCGAACGGCACAGCCGTCTACGGCGAGGCCACGAAGAGTTCCGGACAGGCGCACGGCGTGAGGGGTGTGACCAAAAGCAACGGCGGCGTCGGCGTATTCGGGGAGAATCTCGTCGATATCGGTACATGGGACGGAGTTCAGCGCCCCGTCGCCGTTCGCGGTGAGAGCAATATTGTCGCGTTCAGCTACGACTTCTTCGCGAGCGGAGCCGGTCTCGATTACGGCACCAACTCTTCGAGACGCTGGAAGAGCGACATCACCCCGATCGAGGACCCGCTCGAGAAACTCGGGCAGATTCGAGGCGTGACCTATACCTGGGACGCCGAGCACGGCGGGCACCACGATGTCGGCTTCATCGCCGAGGAGGTGGGCGCGGTACTCCCCGAAGTCGTGGTCTACGAGGCGAACGGCGTGGACGCGCACGGCATGGACTACACCAAGGTCACCCCGCTGGTCGTCGAAGCCGTCAACGCGCTGCGTCACGAGAAGGACGCGGAGATCGCGGCCCTGCAGGGCGAACTCGAATCGCTGCGCGAGGAACTGCGCACCGTCGCCGAACAACCGGGGGGCGTGTTCGGCGCATCGGTCGTCTGGCCCTTGGCGCTCGTCGGCGGGGTGGGCGGGCTGACACTCGCGACCCGTCGGAACCAGCAGGGGCCCGAGCGCCGCGATTGATCACGCCGGAAACACCGGACGATCCGCCGCCACTCCGACCGGCGGATCGACCCGGGTTGCTCCGGCCGGTCCGCTGTTCACCGCACGGGCCACGCACCCCCGCGTCTTGGGAAGGACGCGGGGGTGTTTCTATTCGATCACGCCGCCGCCCGCGAGCCGCTCGATCCCGACGACCCGCTCAGCCGTCGGACTAGACCCCCGCCCCTCGCGCGCCGCCCGCAGGTCCGCCTCCCACGCGGCCCGCTTTCGATCGTGGATGAACGGGCGCTCCGATTCGAGCACCCGGATCGTCTCCCCACCCGAGCAGACCAGCCGCGAGCCGTCCGGTGTCCACGCGAGCGCATAGATGTAGTCGCGATCGCTGCCCGCGGGCGCCGGCTCGCGTCCATCGAACTGGACCGGCCGGATCTCCGCGATCCGCTTGTGATAGCGCGTCTCGTAGATCAGCACCGTCCCGTCACCCGTCCCGATCGCGAGCCGCTCGCCGTCGGGGCTGTACGCGACGCCGTACACCCTGTTCGTCCCGGCGTCGTCGAGCCTCTCGACGATCTCGAGCGTCCGCGCATCGCGCACGATGAGGTGTTGCGTGTCCCCCGAGACGAACCGCGTCCCGTCCGGGTGCACCGCGACCCCGCCCGGGATCTCCGCGGCACTCGCGCTGAGTTCGATCTCCGCGCCGGGCGCCGAGTTCCGGCGGGCCTCGCGGACAACGACACGCTGCGCACGATACCGCGAACTCGTCGCTTCCAGAATCCGCCGACCAGGCAGCACCGCCGCGTGGTGATAGAGCGAGCCGGCCCGCCAGCCGATCCGATCCGCCAGGCGCTCGTGCAACGCCGCCCGATCCTCTGCAGCGGTCCACGCGCGCTCGCCCGTGCGCAGATCGAGCGTCGAGAACCCCATGCTGTTCGAGGACGCCCGGAACTCACCGAAAATCAGCGCGTCCCGCGCCTCGTCGAACAGCAGCGGCGCGTCCATCTGGAAGGCGAGCGCCCCCATCCCCTCGGGAGCCGCCCGCCGGACCCGCGCCAGCAGCCGCCCCCCGTGCAGATCCCACAGCAGCACATCGCCCCGCGGCGCGGCGCTCGCGAGCAGCGAACCGTCCCCCGAAACCGCGACCTGATAGACCCACGAAGCATGCCCCGAAAGCGGCGTCACACCCCGCAGGCGAGGATCGATCGGATGCGCCGTGTCGATGATCCAGGGGAGCCAGTCGTTCGGTGTGCAGGCGAGCAGCAGTCGGCCGTCCGGCGAAACCCGCGGCCTGTTCGGGAAACTCTGCGCCCCGATCGCTTCGGGCCACACCGTGAGATCGCCGCTGCGATCGAGCAAGTGCACGCGGTCGGTCTCGTGCGCAACGAAGACGACGCCCCCGCTCGGCATGGCCGCGAGCGTCAGCGCGCTCCCCACGCCCTCCACGGCGCCCTCGCGTTCCAGCGAGGGCACCGCGAGGATGTCAAGTCCCGTCGCGCTGCGTGTGTAGACCCGAGTGCCGTCTTGGTCCATCGCGACCGCCGGGATCCCGTAGGACGCGGGAACAGACCGCACGACAGCGTTCGTGCGCCGGTCGATGCAGACGATCTCCGCGCCACGATCTCCCAACGCCCACCGCGCCACAACGAGGTAGGGCGAACCGACCGCAGGCGTCGCGATCTCCCACCAAGGGCCCGCGTGCGGGACATCGGGCGTGTCGGCGCCCAACCTCAACACCGGTTGGCCCGGCGTCCGCAACTCAACGATCTCCTTCTCGCGCACCAACAACGAATCGGGCGCCGACATCACCACGCCGCCGAACGCCCCCGCGGGGCGCGGCTCGAGAGGTTCAGATCCCCAAGGACCGGCAGGGGTGAACTCACCCGTCGCGATATCCAGCAACCCCGCCCGCCCCGCGCGATCGAAGAGCCGAACCCCCCCCGTGCCCGCGGGCTGGGGTTCTAACGCGAGCAGAAATCGCGCCTCGGTCCCGATCCTCTCCCACGATCCAGCGGGTACATCCAGCAGGAGCGCTTCGCCCCCCGGATCGGTCAGGAAGACCGCCCGCTCGTTGTCCGCGAACGAGACGGGGCGGGGTCGACCCGTCGAGACGAGCCCCGAACCCGGACCGGGGGGCTCGATCACCCAGGGCAACCCGAGCGCCGTGTGCCGCCACGCCCAGCCCCGCGTCGTCGCCGACACGGCGTGCAACTGCCGCACCGCTTCCCAGATTTCCCCGCGGTCCGCGAGCGTGGAGGCCCCCGCGAGCACGCCGCGCACCGCGTCGAGTTCCTTCTGCCGCGCGACCTCTCGCTCGCGTTCAGCATCCAGCCTCGCCCGCTGCTGCCCCGACGCGAAGTACGCCGTCGCGACGAGCCCGATCGCCAGCGAGGCGACCGTTGCGCCCACGCCGCCCACGAGCAGGCGATTCCGCCGGACGAACTTCGCCGCGAGGTAACGCCGCGTCGCGGGACGCGCCACGATGGGCTGCTCCGCGAGAAAACGACGCAGATCCGCCGCGAGCGCGGACGCGTCCGCGTACCGCCTCTCCGGCTCGGGATCAAGGCAGCGATGCACGATCGTCTCAAGGTCGCGCGAGACGCCGGTGCAGACCGCCCGGAGCGGAACCGGCACGCCGCTCTCGATCGCGCGCACCGCAGCGGAGAGCGAAAGCCCCGCGACCTCGAAGGGCGGGCGTTGCGCCAGCAGCTCGTACGCGATCACCCCGAGGGCGTAAACATCCGCCCGCGGGCCGGCGTCTCCCGCGTCCCCCGTGAACTGCTCGGGCGCCATGTACCCGATCGTCCCCACGAACTGCCCCTGCTGGGTGATCGTCATCAGGCCGATCGTCGCGTCCCCCGCGAGGCGGGCGATCCCGAAGTCGAGCACCTTGGGCTGTCCCGAAGGGAGCACAAGGATGTTGTCAGGCTTGAGGTCGCGGTGCACAACGCCCCGCGCGTGCGCGTACCCAACCGCACCCGCGACCGCCGCGAGCAGCTCAACCGTCCCCCGCCGGTCCAGGCCCTGCGCGTGCATCGTCAGCGACGCGCCCTCGATGTACTCCATCGCGAAGAAAGGCCGGATCGACTCGCCGACCTGCGCGGCGCCCGCCTCGTAGATCTGGGCGATCCCCGGGTGCTGCAGTCTTCCCTGGATCTCCGCTTCCTGCCGCAGCCGCTTCTCGAGCCCGCGACCGGCGCGGACGCTGTCGACGACCTTGACCGCGACGCGCCGCCGGGGGCTCGCCTGCTCCGCCTCAAAAACGACGCCCATCCCGCCCTCGCCGATCCGGCGGATGACGCGGTAGCCCCCGATCCGTTCGGGAAGCGTCGCCTCGGTGGGCGTGCTGTCGGCCGTCTCGAACAAGCGGTCGAGTTCCCGCCGCCGCGATTCGACACCCGCCTCAGAAAACGCGCAGGTTCCCGATTCCAGCGCCAGCAGCTCGAGCACATCCGCGCAGAGAGAAGGATCGCCGCACCGCGCCCGGACCCAGTCCTCGCGCGACGACTCCGTCTGCTCGAGCGCCTCGGCGAC
>MDTD01119145.1_pt1 | contig 60818 bp, 60 predicted proteins | sample 811221 | NCBI WGS metagenome assembly MDTD01 (sample SAMN05326646, study PRJNA326480) | marine metagenome | isolation source: seawater | place: Pacific Ocean: South West | collected 2011
ATGTCGCCGCCTTCATCGAGGCGCACAACGAAAACCCAAAACCCTATAAATGGGTCAAATCTGCCGATGAAATCCTGGCCTCCGTCAAGCGGTTCTGCCGGCGAACCCAGCAGAACCTATGTGGCGAACTTTAGAGTCAGGTGACTAGCCCTATTCGGCCGCCAGCGGCAGGGACGTCGTGCGCCCGATCTCGGCGATTTCCTGGATCACGCCGCCCAGGAGGCGGCGGAATGCCTCGAAATTGCCGTTGGGGCGGATCAGCCGTTCGTTCATGTAAAGCGCGCGGTCGATCTCGATCTGCACCGCGTGATGGCCGCGCGCGGGCCGCCCGTAGGCCTGCGCGATATAGGCCCCGGCAAAGGGCGTGTTGCGCGTCACGACAAGGCCCGCGCGGGTGAAGGCCGCCTCGATCCGGTCCACGATGGCGGGGTCGGCGGCGGCACCGAACCGGTCGCCCAGCACGATCTCGGGGCGGCGCAGCCCGCGCCGGGCCACCGTGTCCATCGCCTCGTGCGGCATGGAGTGACAGTCGATCAGGATCGCCTGGCCGAACATCAGATGCGCCTGGTCGAGCTGGGCGCGCAGCGCCTCGTGATAGGGCCGCCAATAGATGTCGATCCGCGCCTGCGCCTCGGCCAGCGGGATCTTGCCCGTGTAGATCGCCTTGCCATTGGCGACCACGCGGGGAATGACGCCCAGGCCCGAGGCCACGCGCGGGTTGTGGCCCTGTCGGCTCACCCCCTCGATCAGCGCCGGATCGAGCTCGTCGGCGCTGCGGTTGAGATCGACGAAGGCGCGCGGCGCGCCGGCCTTGAGAAAGGGCGCGCCGGCCTGCGGGGCGCTGTCGAAGAGCTGATCGACAAAGGCATCCTCGGAGGAGCGCACCGAATGTTCGTTGAGCGCGGTGCGCCGCAGGAAGGACCAGGGATAATCGCGCCCGCTATGGGGCGAGGCGAAGACCACCGATGTGGTGCGCCGCTCGGGATGGGTCAGGACATAGGCCGCCTTGGGCATCGCGCGCTCTCCTCCGGGCTCATAATAGAGCGAAATCATCGTGCTGAAAGCCCTTGATCCCCTCCCCGACTCCTTTTATAGACCGCCGGACAGGCGCGGATCCCCGCGCCCCTCTTTCGTTTTGGGGGGTGGGGCCAAGCCGGGCGATTAGCTCAGTGGTAGAGCACTTCGTTGACATCGAAGGGGTCACAAGTTCGAACCTTGTATCGCCCACCACCGAATTTCCGTTACGTGTCCGTCACGTAGCACCCGCAACCCCAGGTGCGCCGGCGCGCGCCGCGACAGACAGGAGACGACCATGAAGGTTCGCAATTCGCTGCGTTCGCTGAAGAACCGGCACCGCGATTGCCGCGTCGTGCGCCGCAAGGGCCGCGTCTACGTGATCAACAAGACCCAGCGCAAGTTCAAGGCCCGCCAGGGCTGAGACCGGCGCGCGGCCCCGGGCCGGGCCGCCAATAGATGGAGGCGCGACCCGCGGGGGCGCGCCTCTTGTCATGTGGCGCGCCCGGAGCTGCGGCCGCGCCCTGCATCACTTCACGATTTCCTCGTCCTTGACGAACATGTTGGCCCAGGCGCGGTCGATCAGGTCGGGCGACATCTGGCAGGGGATGCCCTCGAATTCGCAGATCGCGATCATCTGGTCGATCAGGAACACCGGCTGGTAGTTCGCGTAGACGTTGTTGATCGTCGGATATTTCGACTTGATCAGGTGGACGAGCGTTGCCTCGTCGAGCGGCACACCCTTCTTGCGCGCCACCAAGGCGAAGATCTTGAGGAAATCGGCCTGGCTCGGCCCGTCGATCTTGATCTTGAAGAAGATGCGCCGCAGCGCGGCCTTGTCGAAGATCTCGTTGGGGTGGAAGTTGGTGGAGAAGATCACCAGCGTATCGAAGGGCACCTCGAACTTCTCGCCCGATTGCAGGGCGAGGATGTCCTTCGACTCTTCCAGCGGCACGATCCAGCGGTTGACGAGGCTCTGCGGCGGTTCCTTCTGGCGGCCGAGGTCGTCGACGATGAAGATGCCGCCCGTGGACTTGAGCTGCAAGGGCGCCTGATAGGTGCGTGCCGTGGGGTTGTAGACCAGATCGAGCATCGACAGGCTGAGTTCGCCGCCGGTGATGACGGTGGGGCGCTCGCAGCGGACATAGCGCGTGTCGAAGGTGCGGCGGCGGCGCAGCGAGCCGGGATCGTCCACCTCCACCTCGGCGGCGGAATGCACGATCGGGTCATAGACCGTGATCACCTGGCCCGCGTATTCGATGGCGCGCGGCACATAGATCTTGTCGCCCATGGCGTCGCGGATGCCGTTGGAGATCGAGCTCTTGCCGTTGCCGGGCGGGCCGTACATCAGGATCGAGCGGCCCGCGCTGACCGCCGGGCCTAGATGGTCGAGCAGCGAGGGCGGCAGCACCAGATGGCCCATGGCCGAGGTGAGCTGTTCGCGGGTGATCTGGATGTTGCGTATCGACTGGCGCCCGACCTGTTCGCTGTAGACGTCGAGCGGCACCGGCATGGCCCCGAAATATTCCGACTGGCTGAGCGCGTCGAGCGCCCGCGCCTTGCCTGCGTCGGTGAGCTGAAAGCCCATCTCGCCGCCCGAATTGGCGTGCAGCGTGCCGGTGGCCTCGATCAGCTTCTGGCTGCGGGCGAGATCGACCAGTTCCTGCGTGACCGCGCGCGGCAGGCAGATCGCTTCGGCGATATCGCCCACGAGGTCCAGGTTCTTGCGGAACATCGTCTTGAGCAGGATGTCGCGCATCATCACGATGGGCAGGCGCATCTCCTCAAGGCGGTTGGGCGGCGGCGGCGGCTGCACGCCCGGATGGGTCTGCATGTTCATGGCGGCTGTCCTGCCCCTCCCGGTCAATCGGGTGGAGAATGCCCGCCAATGGTGCAGAAATTGTGGTATGCGCCGGGCAGCTTCGCGGCGCGTCAGGCCCCGTGACGGGCGGCGAGCGCGAGATAGAGCACCAGCGTCGGGGCAAGCGCGAAGCCCATCGGGAACTTGCGCCCCGCCTTCCAGCTTGCCCAGTCCGGGGCGAGGCGGCGCAGGGCGGTGGCGCGCGCGATCCGGTGCGCGGCGAAACTCGCCAGCAGCACGACCGCGAAGAGAAGCGCCAGCAGCATGGCATCTCCCAAGGCGACGAAGGGGGCCGCCGCGGCGATGAACTTCGCATCGCCCGCCCCCATGAGCCCCGCCGCATTGGCCACGATCCCCGCCGCAAGCAGCACCGCCAGATGCGTGAGCCGCCAGCCGTAATCGGGCAGCGGCAGGGCGACAAGCCCGATCACGAGGTAGATGACCACGAGGCTGAGCACCGCGCTGTTGGGGATCTTCATGGCGCGCAGGTCGCTCCAGGCCACCCAGAGGCAGACCGGCAGCACGAAGGGCAGGAACCACAGCGCGGCGCGCGCGGACAATTCGAGGGTCATCGCGGGTCAGCCCGAATTCGACTCGAGCGCGCGCAGGCTGCGGGCGGCCTCCTCGAAATGCTGGGGATGGGTCTCGAGCGCCTCCTGGAGAAGGCCCTTGCCGATGGCCACGTCGCCCTGTTTCACCGCCGAAAGCGCCATGGTGTAGAGCAGTTGCGCGCGCTCCTCCTGGCTGACCGGCAGCACGGGAAGGGCATAGTTGCGTTGCGCGCCGCGTGCCAGAACAAGGTTGTTCTTGGCGGTAAAGAGCGCGGGATCCTGGCGCACCGCCTCGGCAAAGAGCCGCTCGGCCCCGGTGAAATCGCCCCGGGTGAGCTTGGAGAAGCCCCAGTTGTTGTAGACGCCGGCCGGCTTGGTCGTGAGCCCCGCCGCGATCTCGTAGAAACTGTCGGCCTTCTCCCAGTCTTTTTCGCTGTCGGCGATCATCGCCTCGAGCCGGTAGCGGCGATAGGTCTCATGGGTGGGGGGCACGCCATCGAGCACCTCGGCCGCGCGCGTCCAGTCGTTGTTGCGGATGAGCGCGTCGGCAAGCGCCACGCGGTCCTCGTCGGTGGCATCCGGGTGTTCGCTGACGCGGGTCCAGGCGGCGACGGCCTCGGCCGGGCGGCTGGCGCGGATCAGCGACTGGCCCAACCCGCGCAGATGGTCTATGCGGTCGGGATCGGCGGCGCTGGCACGCTGGAAATAGGCCACCGCCTCGTCGGGATCGGCGGCGGTCAGCATCACGTCGCTGAGTCCGGTCTCGTCCACCACGTTGATGTCGCGCAGGGCGCGGTCCACCTCGTCGCCCGCGGGTTTCTGGCACGCGGCAAGCGCAAGCGCGCCGGTCACGCACAGGAATGGAAGGATGGGGTGGCGCATGTCTGCGTCCTTTTACTGCTGCTGCTGCCTCTTCAGGGTATCGTGCGAAGCAGGTAACTTCCCCCGCCGCGCCGCACCACCTTGTATTTCTGGTTCGCCTGTATCGCGTCCTCACCATAGACGGAATTGGCGGATTTTGCGAGGGCCAAACGCAGATTGTCCCGGATCGCGTCGCTTTCGCCACTGTCGAGCGCATAGGCACGGCGCAGCATCTGTTCGGCTTCCGCATATTCACCCTTTTCGACCAGAACGACGCCGAGATTGTTCCAGAACTCCGGCGTTGCATCCTCGGCCTCCACCGCCCGGCGCAACAGGCGTTCGGCGGTCTCGAGCCTGCCCTGCGCGAGATGGGCGCTGCCCATCCCGGCGAGAACGTCTCCGGTCATGCCTTGCTCCGCGGCGGCGCGGGAATAGGCGCGCAGGGCAAGCTCGTATTCGCCCGCATCCATCAGCCGGTGCCCGACAAGGAGCGGATCGGCGGCCTCGGCCCCGGGAACGGGGCCGGGGGCGTAAAGGCCCTGAGGTGTCTCGGGGCCGAGACAGCCCGCGAGCGCCAGAATGATCAGAACCAGCGCCGCCAGACGTGCCGCCATTGTGCTTCGCTGCCTATTTCGACATGGCCATGAGTTCCATGATGCCCAGAACCGACGGCCCGACCAGGATGATCAGCAATGGCGGGACTGTAAGCATCATCGTGGCCAATGTCATCTTGGTCGGCAGCTTGTTGGCCTTTTCCTCGGCGCGCATGACCCGCTTGTCACGCATCTCGCCCGCGTAGACCCGCAGCGCGTCGCCGATCGAGGTGCCGAAGGTCTGCGACTGGATGAGCACGGTGACGAAGCTCGAGATGTCCTGCACGCCGCAGCGGTCTCCCATCTCGTTGAGCACCGAGGGCTTGTCGCGGCCGGCCTTGATCTGGAGCGACACGATCTCGTATTCCTCGGAGAGGGCGGGGTAGGAGGCGCGGATTTCGCGCGCGACGCGGAGGATCGCCTGGTCGAGCGACTGGCCTGCCTCGATACAGACGAGCATCATGTCGAGACTGTCGGGAAAGCCGTCCTGGATCTCTTCCTGCCGTTTCTGCTGGCGCTTGGTCACCCAGTATTTCGGCAGCATGTAGCCGACAAGGCCGGGTCCGAGGATGTAGATCAGCGTCTCCTTGATGCCGGTCTCCTGGCCCGCCTTGAAGAGGAGGAAGTAGAGTACCCCGACCACCAGAAGCCCCAGCGCGAGACCCATCTGGGCCGCGTGATAGTAGCGCACGGCGTCGCGGTGGCGATAGCCCGCCTGCATCAGCTTGAGGCGCATCTCGCTCAGCTGTTTCTTGTCCTGGGGCTCGAGGAAGCTGGCGTACTTGTCGAGCTTCTTGTTCTTGCCGCCTGCGCGCAGCGGCTTGCCCTGGGACGGCCCGGTCGCCGTTGCGGCACCGGCGCTCGCCTTGAGGCGGTCCAGCGGATCGGGCTTCTGCACGAGCAGGAGCGACAGCGTCCCGAGCACCATCACAAGCCCCAGACCGCCGATGGCCAGAAGCGGCCCGAACGGCCCGAGCATGTCTGTCAGGAAGGTCTGGATGGTCGCGGCGGGGGGCATGGCGGCTCCTTACACCTTGATGTTCACGAGGGCGCGCATGACGACGAGGTTCAGCACGAGGAACACGCCCACGATGATCGCCGCGGGGATGAAATACGGGGTTTCCATCGCCTCGTCATAGTAATCGGGCTTGAGCACCTGGATGCCGACGAGGGCGAGCAGGGGAAAGCCCGAGAGGAAGTTGCCAGACCATTTCGCCTCGGCGGTGATCGCCTTGACGCGGCGGAACAGACGAAAGCGGGCGCGGATCACCTTGGCCAGACCGTCGAGGATCTCGGCGAGGTTGCCGCCGGCCTGCTGCTGGATCGTGACGGCCACCGCCAGAAAGCGCAGATCCTGCATGTCGAGCCGTTCGGCCATGTCCTTGAGCGCCTCGCCGATGTCGCGGCCATAGGTCGATTCGTCCGCGATCACGCCGAACTCGGTGGCCAGCGGGTCGGAGACCTCGGTGGCGACGATGCCGATGGCCGAGGAAAAGGGATGGCCCACGCGCAGGCTGCGTACCATGAGCTCGATCGCGTCGGGGAGCTGTTCCTCCAGCAGGGCCATGCGCTTGGCCGCCTTCATGCTGATCCAGACATAGACCCCGCCAACCCCCATCGCGACCGAGGCGATGATGCGCACCGGAAGCTCGGTCGCGGTGCCGATGCTGAGCCCCAGAAAGGCGAGGATGCCGGTGGCGATCATGATCAGGATGATCTGTTTCGGGGTGAAGGCGATCGCCGCCTTCTGCGCCTTTTGCGACAGGATCGCATAGAGCGGCACGCGGCGCGCCTTGAGATGCTGCTCCATCTCCTTGCGCAGCTTTTCCATCACCTCCTCGCGGTTGCCCGACTTGTCGAGCATCTCGAGACGGCGGTTCACCCGGCTGTCCAGGCGGATCGAGCGTCCGAAGACGGTGAGATAGAGCCCCTCCACCAGCACCAGCACGCCGATGAAGATGAGGCCATAGATGATGGGTTCGGCACTGAGGCTCATCGGTTCACTCCGCGGCGACGGGATCGTAGATCGTGGCGGGCAGATCGAAGCCCCAGAGGCGGAAGCGCTCCGAGAAGTTCGAGCGCACGCCGGTGGCGGTGAAATGGCCGATGATCTTGTTGTCGGCGGTCAGGCCGACGCGCTGGAAGCGGAAGACCTCCTGCATCGAGATGACCTCGCCCTCCATGCCGGTGATCTCGGTGATCGAGGTCATGCGGCGCGAGCCGTCCTGAAGGCGGCTGGCCTGCACGATGACGTTGACCGCGCTGGCGATCTGGTTGCGCACGGCCTTCAGCGGCATCTCGATCCCGGCCATGGCGACCATGTTCTCCAGACGGCTGATCGCGTCACGGGCATTGTTGGCGTGGATCGTGGTCATCGAGCCGTCATGGCCGGTGTTCATGGCCTGGAGCATGTCGATCACCTCCTCGCCGCGGGTCTCGCCGACGATGATGCGGTCCGGGCGCATCCGCAGGGCGTTCTTGATGCAGTCGCGCGCCGTCACCTCGCCCTTGCCCTCGACATTGGGCGGGCGGGTTTCCATGCGGCCCACATGGACCTGCTGGAGCTGAAGCTCGGCAGTGTCCTCGATGGTCAGGATGCGTTCCGAATTGTCGATGAAGGACGAGAGCGCGTTGAGCGTGGTGGTCTTGCCCGAGCCGGTCCCGCCGGAGACGACGATGTTGAGGCGGGTGGCGACGGCCGCCTGGAGATAGGCGGCCATCTCCTCGGAAAAGGCGCCGAAGCGCACGAGATCGTCGATGCCGAGCTTGTCCTTCTTGAACTTTCGGATCGAGACGAGGCTGCCATCGACGGCAATGGGCGGCACCATGGCGTTGAAGCGCGAGCCGTCGGCGAGGCGGGCGTCCACATAGGGGTTCGACTCGTCCACGCGCCGACCCACGGCACTCACGATCTTGTCGATGATGCGCAGGAGGTGGCGCTCATCCTTGAAGGTGACATCGCTCATCTCGAGCTTGCCGAAGCGTTCGACGAAGATCTGGTGCGGCCCGTTGACGAGAATATCGCTGATCGTCTCGTCCTTGAGCAGGGTTTCAAGCGGACCGAGACCCTTCACCTCGTCATAGAGTTCCTGCGTGAGTTGCGCACGGTCTTCGCGGTTGAGCACGATGCCCTTTTCCTGAAGCAGTTCGCCCGCGATGGCGCTGATCTCGGCGCGCAGATCTGCCTCGCTGGCGGTGTCGAGCGCGGCGAGGTTGAGGTTGTCCAGAAGCGCGCGATGCAACTCGATCTTGATCTCGCCGAGACGTTCCTTGCGCTTGCGTTCCTTGTCCATTGGCTGTGCGCCGGCCGGGGCCTTCTGCGGGGGCTTGCGCAGGCTGGTGACGGGGGCGGCCGCGGGGGCGGCTGCCGCCGGGGTGGCCGCGGTCGGCTGTGCGCCGGCCGTCTTGCGCGGCGCGGAGGAAGCGGATTTCCTGTATCTCGAAAACATCGCGGCGCATCCCTCCTCAGGCGGCTTCGGCCTCGTCGCGGCCCAGATCGTGGAGCGACTTGGCGAGCTTGGCGATTTCGCGGCGCAGCGGGTTCTTGGCGGTGCTGAGGGCGAGAGGCAGCCCATGGTCGGCGCTCTGGGCGACGGCGCGCCCGCCATCGGGCAACTGGATGTCGAGCGTGATCTCAAGCCCGTCGCTCAGACGCCGCACCCTGCTCTTGCCGGTCAGGTCGGTAAACTTCGGGGCGCGGTTGAGGCAGAAGCGCAGCTTGTCCACGGGCAGTTCCTCGGACTGGAGGGCGCGCTTGACGCGCAGGCAGTTCTGTGCCGAGCGCATGTCGAGTTCAAGCGTGACGAAGTAGATCTGACAGGCGTTGAGCACGGTCTCGGTCCACTGCACCAGGCTTGTTGGCATGTCGATGATCACATAATCGAAATGTCGCCGTGCCAGTTCGAGCACGCGCTTGACGTCCTCGGGGCCGATGAAATCCAGCGGCAGGATGTCGGTGGGTGCGGTGAGCACGCGCAACCGGTCCTGGAAGCTCACGAGGGCCTGGCGCAGCACGTCATCGTCGAGGCGCTCCGTGTCGGACCACAGTTCGAACACGACATCACGGCGCGGCAGGTCGAGGAAGGTGGCAACCGAGCCCTGCTGCAGGCTGAAGTCGAGCAGGCAGACCTGCGGCGGCTTTGCCTTGTCCACGGTGGCGAGTTCCCAGGCGAGATTGGTCGCAAGCGTTGTCGCGCCGGTCCCCCCGGCCAGCCCCTGCACCGCAAGAACCACGCCCGCCCCGCTTGCGGGCAGCGCCTCGGGGGCGTTCCCGATGGGGGTGGCGGCCTGTGTCGGCGCGGGCGGCGGGGACTTGAGCCGCGCGATGGCCGCTTCGAGCTCGCCCTCCGGCAGGGGGTAGGGGACGAATTCATCGGCCCCCGCGCGCAGAAGCTGATGCAGCGCGGCGGGGCTCACGTCTTCGGCGATGAGGATGCACTTGATCTGCCGGTGGCGGGCCGCGGAAATGATCTCTGCCAGCAACGGCAGGTCGTCCTCGTCGCCGGCATCCATGGCCAGCGCCACGAATTCCAGCGTTTCGGCCTCGGGCTGGGCCAGAAATGCGAGTGCTTCGGCAAAACCCAGATCGCCCCAGGCATCGTTCAGCGCGGCCTCCATGTCCTCGATCAGAAGATCGAAATTCTGCACGTCGCGGCTGATCGTGCAGGCGCGAAGCGGGCTTGGGGCGGGGTGTGTCATGGTGCTACTCGTCATGCCAATCTTGTGATGCGCTGCGCCGCACCGGGGGCGGAGGCAGCCTTGTTTATTCAGGCACGTTGTCCGAGAATGGTGGCGACATTTGGGCCAAAAGATCGTCATTATTTGAAGGAAAACGACAAAACCCGCCGTGATCGGCGGGTCAGGTCCGGCCTGGCGCTGGGCCTTTATTCTCCCTGCTGCGTGACGTCGCCGCTCAGGGTGACCGTGGTGGCCGGGACGGCGCTCTCGACATATTCCCGATAGACCACCTGGGCGTATTTGCCGTCCATCACGATCGGGTTCGACTGCACGAAGCCCGAGACCTCGGTCACGGTGCGGCGATTGCGCCGTTCGCGGCCCTGGGTGACGATCAGCGGCTGCGTCTCGCCGAAGGAGGCCACCGCCTCGAGCCGGTCGCGGCCGATGCCCTGGCTGGCAAGGAAGCTGACAACCGCCTGCGCCCGGCGCATCCCGAGCCTCTTGTTGTAGGCGGGCGAGCCGACCGCGTCGGTATGGCCGTAGACGCGGAAGCGGACCTCGGGGAACTGGCGGATCCAGCCCGCCTGTTCACGCAACGTCGCGCGAGCCGTCTCGTCGAGCGTGGCCGAGTCGAAGGCGAAATTGACCGTGCTCGTCACCTCGTTGGCGAAGCGGTTGGCAAGGTCGATGACATGGCCGCGCTCGCCCGTCATCACGAGCTTGTTGTTCATCGCGGCCTCGCCGAAGGTGCCGTTATCCGCGAGCGACCCGGCCTCGCTGTAGGATCGGAAGACCTCGCTGCCCGGCGGGGCGCAGGCGGTTATGGCCACAAGACCGGTGAGCGCGAGAACGTGTTTCATGAGGCCATCCCGTTCATTCCATCACATAGCCGTATGGCCCGGAGAAATCCTGCCGCGCCACTTCGCCCGTCGCACCCTGGCTCTGAACGCCCTTGGCCACGCGCCCGTTGAGGAAGAGTTCCGCGTCGGAGGGCAGGCGCACGCGGTCCGTGGGCAGCGCCAGCGCCTCGCCCCGGGTGGGCGAGACGAGATGCGCCGAGACGATGATCACGAGCTCGCTCTGGTCGCGCTGGTAATCGGCGCTGCGGAAGAGCGCGCCCAGAACCGGCACGTCGCCGAGCCAGGGGACCTGGGCGTTGTTGTCGCGGAAATCGTCCTGAAGCAGTCCCGCGATGGCAAAGCTCTCGCCGTCGCGCATCGCCACGGTGGTCGATGTGTCGCGCCGCCGGAAACCGGGCAGCGTGAGCCCGCCGGTGGTGATCGAGTTGGCCGGGTCGACCGAGGAGACGGCCGCCGCCAGTTCGAGGTTGATGATGCCGTCATCGACCACGCGCGGCACGAATTTCAGCTCCACCCCGAAGCGTTTGAACTCCACGGTAAGCGTGTTGTCGTCCTGCGGGACGGGAATGGGAAACTCGCCACCCGCCAGAAAGGAGGCTTCCTGCCCGGAAAGCGCGGTCAGATTGGGCTCGGCCAGCGTGCGCACGACGCCCTTGGTCTCGAGCGCCTCGAGCAGGATGCCCACCTCGGTTGCGCCGATGTCGAAGCCGATGAAGGCCGTGCCCGCCGCCGTCTGGCCGGCGACCGTGCCGGGCACGAGCACGCCGCCACCCCCGGCGATCTGGCCGGTGTCGAGGCGCGAGCCGGTGATGCCGATGCGGTCGTTGCCCGACCGCGCGTCAAGCGTGAGGTTGGCCGACAGCGCCTTGGACACGCTGCGCTGCATCTCCGCGAAGCGAACCTTGAGCATGACCTGCTGCTTGCCCGAAACCGACATGAGGTTCGACACGCGCTCGGGCGCGTAGCGTTCGGCCAGGTCGAGCGCGCGTTGCAGCCGCGCCGGGCTCGAGACCGTGCCCGAGAGGACGATGCCGTCATTTGCGGTGCGCACCTCGATGGCCTCGCCCGGCAGGATCTGGCGCAGGCGTTCCTTGAACTCGGCGACGTCGGTGCTGACATGCACGTCGATATTGGCGATGAGCGCGCCGATGCCGTCGAAGAGCGTCAGCGTGGTGCGCCCCGGCGTCTTGCCCAGCACATAGATGGTTCGGTCCGACAGGGTCGAGAAATCGGCGATGGCCGGATTGGCGATGCTCAGCTCGGCAAAGGGCACGTCGCTTTCCACCACGATGGCGCGATTCATGGCGACATTGAGGTTGTTCACCGTGCCGCTCTGAACGACACGCACATCCTCGGCCTGCGCTGGCTGCACGATGGTCGCGACAGCCACAACGGCAGCGGCCACGGTCGCGTGAAACACGTTCTTGAAGCTCATGTGACCTGCCTCTCCGATCACGTATTGTTTTTCCGGATCTTTCGTCCGGTCGATAAGACCATGCGCGATTTTGTTGAAACTTGCAAGGAATCAATGCCTTTGGGGCTTTTTTCATCCCGCCGCGATGTTTATCGGCCGCTCATGCGCGTGCGGGCCGCCCGGAAAAGGCGGCCCGATGCGGAAAACTGTGGCATGATTGCATCAGTTTGTGCAGGGGATTTCGGTGATGACCACCTCGGAGCCGCGCCGCGAGCGGACCACGCAACGTTCCTCCTGCCGTTCGGGGGCGGGCTCGGCCCTGGCCTGGATGCCCAGAAGGCGTGTCTGGTCCACCTCGATCACCTCGGCCACCGTGTCGTCGGTGGCCCCCACGAGCGAGAGCGAGAGCCGCCCCGTGGCCTGGGCCTGGGCAAGCGCGGCAACCTGCTGCGGCGTGGCGGAGACAGTGACGGTGCGCGCCACGCGCGCCTCGGTGATGTCCTCGTCTGCATTCTGGTCGATGGCGATGAGCTGCATCTGGCTCTCGATCAGCTTGGTCACGTCGCCGCTCGAGTCGCCCTCGGTGCGCAGTTCGGCATTGCCGATCCGTCCGGTCCAGTAGACATCGACCGCATCGCCCGGACGCAGGAAGCCCGAGACGCCCCGCGTTGCGTCCACCTCGATGGCAAAGGCGCGCATCCCCGGCTCGAGCCGGGCGGAGATGCCCGCAGGCTCGCCCGGTTCGGTGACCTTGGCGGCCAGGATCACCTCGCGCGCCTGCATGCGGCGCAGCACCTCGCGCGGGCCGCGGGCATTTTCGGGAAAGAGCGACTCGGCCGTGGTGAACACGCCTTCGGGCAGCGCGTTCTTGGGATAGGGGACCATGGCGACGGCGTCCTTGGTCAGTTCCTCGCCATATTTCAGGTCGTGCCTGGCGACGATCACGTTCACCGTCTCGATGGCGGGGCCGCGCTGTGCCCGTTCCTCGGCCAGTTGCTGCCGATACTGGTCGATGTAGTTTTTCGCCATGTAGGTCGCGAACCCGGCCAGGCCGATGCCCACGATCAGGACAAGTCCGAAAATCAGGCGCATGGGGTCATCCTTCTGTCAATCGGTGCGCGAAAGGTTGCAATCTTGGGTATATGCGCGGTCATTGTGTCCAAATCGCGGACGCCGGGCGGTAATTGCATGACCCGTCAAAAGGAGAAGGACCGCGGCAACCAAGGCTGCCGCGGTCCTGTAAGGCGCCTGAGCGAGGGGTTTTGTCGCCCCGCTTGAGAAGCCCGGTTACTGGCCCAGAGTCGTGAGGTCGGTGGTGACGTCCCCAGCTTCCAGAGAGGTCTGGATCTCGTTGGCCAGATCGGTGATACCGGTGTTCACGGCGGTCACGCCGGCGATGCCGAGGCCCACGACGGCTGCGGTCAGCACGACCCAGTCAACCGTCACGGCGCCGTCTTCGTCTTTCGAGAAGTTCTTGAAGAATTTGATCATGGTTGGTCCCTCCAAAGGATCAATGGTTCAGTCTGTCACAGCCACCCCGGTTTGGACCCTCCAGTTTTTATGGCCCGTCGCCGTCGTGGTGTGAGGACATAAGGCCCTCGAATTCGGGCGGGAATTTGGCGGCTTTGGAACGATTTGCGTGTTATGGGAGATTTTAGCGATCGGACGGCCAGGTTGCTGATTCAAAACGAAAGAAACTGCAAAGAATTTTCGGAATACAGCTTTTGCGTGTGATTTGTGTCATAAATCGCGCGTCATTCCCGGCCTGTCGGGCGACAGTTCTGGCATCCACCGGGGATTGTTGGCATAGTCAGGCAAAAGCCCAGAGGCCGAGCGGTGCCTGTCAAGAGAATGTTCATGGTTTTGGGTCTTGCTGCGACTCAGGCCCTCGCCTGGCCCGCGCGGGCAGGCGATCCGCCGCCCTTTCCCGAGTTCACCTTCAAGCACGAGAAGGCCCCCCGGCCCGGCGAACGGCGCGGCCCGTTGGTGCAGATCGAACCGAAGGCACCGGCCGCGCCCTCCGCCGCTGTGCCTCCGGTGACAGGAACCGCACCCGCCGCCCCGGCCGAGCGCCACGCCTGGTTCTGGGAGGAGGTCCCCGCGGGCCTTGACACGCCCGGCCCGGACCGGCTGCGCGCCGCGATGGCGCGGCTGTCCCGGCCGCCCTCGGGGACGGGCGTGGCCGCGCCCCGGCTCGAGGCGGTGCAGGCCGTGCTGCGCGCGCGCGGCGCGGCGATCCTGCGCGCCACGATCGGCACGCGCGTCTCGCCCGCGCTGGTGCTGGCGGTGATCGCGGTGGAATCCTCGGGCCGGGAGGAAGCGGTGAGCCGCGCGGGCGCGCAGGGCCTCATGCAGCTCATGCCCGACACGGCGGCGCGGTTCGGCGTTCAGGATGCCCTTGCCCCGGCCGAGAACATCCGTGGCGGCGTGGCCTATCTGGACTGGCTGATCGGCGAGTTCGGCGGCGACGTGATCCTTGCGCTTGCGGGCTACAACGCGGGCGAGAACGCGGTTCACGCGAACGACGGCGTGCCGCCCTGGCCCGAGACGCGCGACTATATCCCGAAGGTGCTGGCCGCCTTCGAGGTGGCGCGCGCGCTGTGCAAGACCCGGCCCGAATTGCTGACCGATGCCTGCGCCTTCGACCTGGCAAGGAACTAGGGCCGGGCGCGCGCCCGGCCCCTGACCTCAGTTGACGATGGTTGCCTCGGTCGCGGCGCGCAACTCGTCCTCGGTCACGCCCTCCGCCGTCTCGACGATCCTCAGCCCGCCCTCGACCACGTCGAGCACACCAAGATTGGTGATGATCCGGTTCACCACCCCCTTGCCGGTGAGCGGCAGGGTACATTCGCGCAGGACCTTCGATTCGCCGTGCTTGTTGGTGTGATCCATCACCACCACGACGCGGCGCACACCGGCCACGAGATCCATCGCGCCGCCCATGCCCTTCACGAGCTTGCCGGGGATCATCCAGTTGGCCAGATCGCCGTTCTCGGCCACTTCCATGGCCCCCAGGATCGCCATGGCGATCTTGCCGCCCCGGATCATGCCGAAGGAGGTGGCGCTGTCGAAATAGGCGGTGTGGGGCAGTTCCGTGATGGTCTGCTTGCCCGCGTTGATGAGGTCCGGATCCTCCTCGCCCTCATAGGGAAAGGGCCCCATGCCGAGCATCCCGTTCTCCGATTGCAGGGTCACGGTGACGCCCTCGGGGATGTAATTGGAGACCAGCGTCGGGATGCCGATCCCGAGATTGACATAGGTGCCGTCCTCAAGCTCCTGCGCGGCGCGCGCCGCCATCTGGTTGCGGTCCCAGGGCATCAGGCTTCCTCCCTCTTGCGCACGGTGCGCTGTTCGATCCGTTTCTCGTGCTCGCCCTGGACGAGGCGATGCACATAGATCCCCGGCAGATGGATGCAATCGGGGTCAAGCGTGCCGGGCTCCACGATTTCCTCCACCTCCATCACGCAGACGCGCCCGCACATGGCCGCGGGCGGGTTGAAGTTGCGCGCGGTCTTGCGGAAGATCGCGTTGCCGGTGGTGTCGGCCTTCCACGCCTTGACGATGGCCAGATCGGCAAAGATGCCGCGCTCCAGTATGTAGGTTTCGGGCTGGCCGTTGGGGCCGGTGGGAAACTCCTTGTGCTCCTTGCCCTCGGCAATGACCGTGCCGACGCCGGTCTTGGTGTAGAAGCCGGGAATGCCCGCGCCGCCCGCGCGCATCCGCTCGGCAAGCGTGCCCTGCGGGTTGAATTCGAGCTCGAGCTCGCCCGAGAGATACTGGCGCATGAATTCGGCATTCTCGCCCACATAGGAAGAGATCATCTTCCTGACCTGCCGGGTCTGAAGCAGGATGCCGATGCCGAAATCATCCACGCCGGCATTGTTGGAGGCGAAGGTGAGGTTCTTCACCCCCGAATCGCGGATCGCCGCGAGCAGAAGTTCGGGGATGCCGCAGAGGCCGAAGCCGCCCGCGGCGATCAGCATATCGTCGCGCAAGAGCCCGTCGAGCGCCTCCGCCGCCGAGCCGTATACCTTGGACATTGCAAAACTCCCTTTGAAGCCTGTCGGCCCCGGTATGGCGGCGGGGCCGGGGCGAGTCAACGCGAGGCGCGCCCGCATCGGGCCGGTTTAGCAGGCCGCTGAACCAAAAACCAAGCCGGTGCGGGTCAACACTCGGGACATTCCCTTTGTCTGAATGCCTGACAACATAGAGTACAGGGAGGTTTGGCTGTCGAGCAGCACGTAGCTTCTGGGCACCACACACCCCACGCAGACAGACACATCCGGGCGGCCCGGCGGGAACACCGCTGTTTTCGTCCCCCGCGCCTTGATCGGAACCCAAAACTCCGACATCGTTGCCTGGCGGGGCTGGACCTTGGGCACGGTTCGCTGCGGGCACGGGAAACTAGGGCAGGACGGTCATGAGCGGTTTTCTGGCTCTGCTGGACGACGTGGCGGCGATCGCAAAGCTTGCGGCCGCGCAACTCGATGATGTTGCCGCGCAGGCCAGCAAGGCAGGCACCAAGGCGGCGGGCGTGGTCATCGATGACGCGGCGGTGACACCGAAATACGTGACCGGCCTGCCCGCCGCGCGCGAACTGCCGATCATCTGGAAGATCGCGCGCGCGTCCTTCTTCAACAAGCTGGTGATCCTGCTGCCCGTGGCGCTGTTGCTGAACGCCTTCCTGCCCTGGCTGCTGACGCCGCTGCTGATGATCGGCGGGGCCTATCTGTGTTTCGAAGGGGCCGAGAAGGTCTGGCACCTGATCGTCCCGCACAAGGATCACGGGCCCCAGCAGGCCGAAACCCTTGACGCCGCGCATCTGGAAGAGCAACGGGTGAAGGGCGCGATCAAGACCGATTTCATCCTGTCGGCGGAGATCATGACCATCTCGCTCGCGCAGATCGACGTGGGCACGTTCTGGATCGAGGCCCTGGCCCTGGCGGCTGTGGCCATCGGGATCACCACGCTGGTCTACGGGGCCGTGGCCCTGCTGGTGAAGGCCGATGATCTCGGCCTCCTGCTGAGCGCGAACGGCCGCCTTGCCGTCACGCGCCGTCTTGGCCGGGGGATCGTGCGGTCGATGCCAGCGGTCATGCTGGCGATTGCGACGGTGGGCACCGCGGCCATGCTCTGGGTCGGCGGCAGCATCATCGTGCACGGGCTGCACGATCTTGGCTGGCATCTGCCCTACGAGCAGATCACGTCCGCGGCGCAACGGGCGGCAGAGGCGGCCGGATCGGCGCGGGGCCTCGTTGCCTGGGGCGTCACCGCCGGGCTGGACGCCGTTGTCGGACTTGCCACCGGCCTTGTCCTGATACCGATCGTGAACCGCGCGTTCGTCCCGATCGCCGGCTGGCTGTTTCCCGAAAAGGCCTGAGACCACGCCGAGCTTTCCCGCAGCGCGCGGCGTCAGGCGCGAAGCGGCAGGGCCGTGGTGGAAAAGACCGTGCGCAGCGCGAAGCTTGACTGCATCTTGGCCACGCCGGGCAGACGGGCAAGGTGCTGGCGGTGGATGCGCGCGAAATCCTCGGTATCCTCCGCCACCACCTTGAGCACGTAATCCGCCGCCCCTGCCGTCAGGTGACATTCCAGCACGTCGGGCACCCGCGCCACCGCCTTTTCGAACGCGTCGAGCACCTCGTCGGCCTGGGTGGTGAGCGTGATCTCGACAAAGATCGTCGCGGGCACGCGCAGCTTGCGCGCGTCGAGCAGGGCGACATAGCCCTTGATATAGCCCTCTGCCTCGAGCCGCTGCACCCGCCGGTGACAGGCCGAGGCCGACAGATGCACCTCTTCGGCAAGATCGGCATTGGAGATGCGCCCGCGCCGCTGGAGCACCTGCAGGATACGGCAGTCGGTCGGATCGAGGGACATGCGCGCAAGACCTTTCGAAGTTTTTTCGGTTGGACCGGAGATTATTCACAGGATGCGACGAGAGGCGAGAGAAATTTCAACCAACTTGCGCGTCTTTCCGGCCATTCTGGGGCAAAGCATGGAGGAGATTCGGACATGAAGATCGGTTGCCCGAGGGAAATCAAGCCGCAGGAATTTCGCGTGGGCCTGACACCCAATGCCGCGCAGGAGGCGGCAAGCCACGGCCACGAGGTGATCGTCGAGACCGGAGCGGGGCTTGGTGCGGGGTTCGACGATGCCGCCTACGAGGCGGCGGGCGCGCGCATCGTCGGCACCGCGCAGGACGTGTTCGCCGAGGCCGAGATGATCGTCAAGGTCAAGGAGCCGCAGGCGGTGGAGCGCAAGATGCTGCGCGAGGGACAGCTTCTCTTCACCTATCTGCATCTCGCCCCCGACGAGGCACAGACGCGCGACCTTCTGGCCTCGGGCTGCACGGCGATCGCCTACGAGACGGTGACGGATCGCTCGGGCGGCCTGCCGCTTCTCGCGCCCATGTCCGAGGTGGCCGGCCGTCTCGCCCCGCAGATGGGGGCCTGGACCCTGCAAAAGGCCAATGGCGGGCGCGGTGTGCTGATGGGGGGCGTGCCCGGCGTGGGCCCCGCACGGGTGATCGTGATCGGCGGCGGCGTGGTGGGCACCCATGCGGCCAGGATCGCCGCCGGAATGGGCGCCGACGTGACCGTGCTCGATCGCTCGCTGCCCCGGCTGCGCTATCTCGACGACGTGTTCGGCGGCATGTTCAAGACCGGCTATTCCTCGGCCGGGCTGCTTGCCGAACTGCTGCCGCAGGCCGACATGGTGATCGGCGCGGTGCTGATCCCCGGGGCCGCCGCGCCCAAGCTGGTGCGCCGTGACCAGTTCGCGGTGATGAAGCCTGGTGCCGTGCTCGTCGATGTGGCCATCGACCAGGGCGGCTGTTTCGAGACCTCGCGCGCCACCACCCATGCCGATCCGGTCTACGAGGTGGACGGGATCATGCATTACTGCGTGGCCAACATGCCCGGTGCCGTGGCGCGCACCTCGACGCTGGCGCTCGGCAATGCCACCATGCCCTTCATGCTGGCGCTTGCGGACAAGGGATGGAAACGGGCCTGTGCCGAGGATCCGCATCTCCTGAACGGTCTCAACGTCCACGCGGGCCAGCTCACCTATGCCGCCGTGGGCGAGGCGCTGGGGATCGAGACCGTCGATCCGAAATCACTCCTCTGACCCGGCCTCCCGGCCCCCTGCGGGGGGCCGGTGTCGCTTTCCGGCTGCCCATGTCGCAATTCTTGCTGGACCGGGCCGCCCCTCTCGCCTAGCGTGATTGAAAAACGCCGACAGGGGGGCGTGACATTGGCCAAGTTCATCCTGCGCCGCGTGGGCGTCATGCTGCTCACGGCGCTCTGCCTGACCTTCATCGTCTTCTTCCTGACGAACCTCTATCCCAACCTCGAAAAGCTCGCCAAGACGCAGGGCAATTTCCGCATGACGGATGAGGAAGTGGCGAGCTATCTCGGACGCAACGGCTATCTGCAACCGCTGCCGGTCAAGTACGGGCAGTGGATGGGCGTGCTGCCCGGCTGGACGCAAGAGGCCGAGGACGGCACGATCCGCGGGCGCTGCTTCGCGCCCGATCAACCGCCCGGGGACGCGCCGCGCTTCTGCGGCATCCTTCAGGGGCATTGGGGCCATTCCACCGTGTTCCGCGAGGATGTGGGCGCGATCATTGCCGAAAAGCTCGCGCTCACCGGCCGGCTCATGCTCTGGGTGATGCTCCTGATGGTGCCTTCGGCGCTGATCCTCGGGGTCATGGCGGGGATGCGCGAGGGCTCGCGCACCGACCGGACGCTCTCGACCTTCGCCATCACCACCACGGCCACGCCCGAATATGTCTCGGGGGTGCTGTTCATCGCGGTCTTCGCCAGCACCGCCGTGGGCCTCAAGTGGTTCAAGGGCACGGCGACCAGCGCGATGGAGAACCCCACATTCGAGAATTTCTTCCTGCCGGTTCTGACCATCGCGCTCTACGGCATGGGCTATATCGCGCGCATGACCCGCGCCTCCATGGCCGAGGTGATGACCGCCCAATATATCCGCACCGCGCGGCTGAAGGGCGTCTCGTTCCCGAACATCGTGGTGAAACACGCGCTCCGCAACGCGCTCATCGCGCCATTCACGGTGATCATGCTTCAGTTTCCCTGGCTCTTGAACGGGGTGGTGATCGTCGAGACGCTGTTCAACTACAAGGGTTTCGGCTGGACGCTCGTGCAGGCGGCGGGCAATAACGACATCGAGCTGCTGCTGGCCGTCTCGGTGGTCTCGGTCGTCGTCGTGCTGGCGACGCAGCTCATCTCGGATATCGGCTATGTCTATCTCAACCCGCGGATCAGCATGACATGAGCCGCCGCTTGCCTCCACGGGCCCCGTCATTGTCCGGCTTGACCGGACAATCTCCCGCAGGGCGGGCACAGGGCGGGAAGGTGGGCGGGGAGATGCCCGGGCCTGGCCGGAGCATGACGCGAGGGAGAGAGACGCGCCGGGCATCAACCAACCGGAGGGCGCGCGCATGGAACCGCTGAGCTGGGGCGCGATCATCCTGCGCATCCTCGCACAGTTCGCGCCCGTATGGACTGCACTGGTCGTCACCTTCGCGCTCTCCACCGCGTTCCGGCGGCGTCTCGGCCTTTACGGCAAGCTCTTCGACAGCCCGATCGGCATGGTGGGCTTCGGCCTCGTTATGTTCTGGGTCTTTACCGGCATCTTCGCCGGGGCCTTCGACATTATCGCCACCCATGACGTGCTCGACCAATCCGCCTCCATGAAGAACAAGGTGCCGGGCACGCCCTATACCAAGCTGATGGGTGAGGTCGCGCCCGACGCCTACCCCTATTATCTGCTGGGCGGCGACAATCTTGGGCGCGACGTGTTCAGCCGCATGGTCGTGGGGGCCTGGGAGGTGATCAAGATCGCCCCCTTCGCCAGCCTGTTCGCCTTCATGGTGGGCATCACGCTGGGTCTGCCCGCAGGCTATTATGGCGGGCGGCTCGACACGTTCCTGTCCTTTCTCGCCAATCTCATCCTCGCCTTCCCGGTGATCCTGCTCTTCTACCTGCTGGTCACGCCCGAGATCATCCAGACCGGCATCCCGGTCTACATGGCCGCCACGCTCTTCGTCTTTCCGATCGTCTTCCTGGTGCTCCTGTGGAACTCGCGCTTTCACACCCAGCCTGCCACGCGCAATCTCTACGTGGGCATCACGCTGGTCGTGGGGACATGGCTCTATCTCGGGATCGCATGGGATGCCGATCCGCTGGGGCTTGTCAGCTTTCCGCCCAATCTGCTGGTCGTGTTCGTGGCCGTCGTCTTCGTCAACGCGCCCACGGTGTTCCGCATCGTCCGGGGCCTGACCATGGACATCAAGACGCGCGACTATGTCGCCGCCGCGCAGACCCGGGGCGAGGGGCCGTGGTACATCATGCTGTGGGAGATCCTGCCCAATGTGCGCGGACCGCTTCTCGTCGATTTCTGCCTGCGCATCGGCTATACGACGATCCTGCTGGGCACGCTCGGCTTCTTCGGCCTAGGCCTCAGCCCCGAGAGCCCGGACTGGGGCAGCACGATCAACGAGGGGCGCAAGCTTCTGTCCATGTATCTTCACCCCGCCCTGCCGCCGGCGCTGGCGCTTCTGAGCCTCGTTCTGGGGCTCAACCTGCTGGCCGACGGGCTGCGCGAGGAAAGCCTGCGGGATTGAGCAGGTGAGCCAGACGGAAGGAGCGCGCCATGGCCGAACATGACGGACCGATCCTCGAGATCGAGAACCTGTCGATCTCCTTCTTCACGCGCCTGCGGGAGATTCCGGCGGTGATGGATTTCTCGGTCACGGTGCAACCGGGCGAGGCGGTCGGGCTGGTGGGCGAATCGGGCTGCGGGAAATCCACCGTGGCGCTTGGCGTGATGCGCGACCTGGGCGTGAACGGGCGGATCGTGGGCGGCACGGTGCGCTTCAAGGGCCGCGACCTCGGCACGCTGAGCGCCCGCGAATTGCGGGCCATTCGCGGGCGCGAGATTGCCATGATCTACCAGGAACCCATGGCCTCGCTCAACCCGGCGATGCGCGTTGGCCGCCAGCTCATGGAAGTTCCGATGATCCATGAGGGGGTCTCGGCCGCCGAGGCGCGCGCGCGCGCCCTTGACGTGGTGCGCGACGTGAAACTGCCAGATCCCGAGCGCATCCTGGAAAGCTATCCGCACCAGCTCTCGGGCGGGCAGCAGCAGCGCATCGTCATCGCCATGGCGCTGATGTCCAAGCCCGCGCTCCTGATCCTCGACGAACCCACGACCGCGCTCGACGTGACGGTGGAGGCGGCGGTCGTCGATCTGGTCAAGGATCTGGGCCGCAAATACGGCACCTCGATGCTGTTCATCTCGCACAATCTCGGGCTGGTGCTGGAGACCTGCGACCGTATCTGCGTGATGTATTCCGGCGAGGCGGTGGAGACGGGCAGCGTCCGCGACGTGTTCGACCGGATGCGCCACCCCTATACGCAGGCGCTCTTCCGCTCGATCCCGCTGCCCGGCGCGGACAAGAACGCGCGTCCCCTTCGCGCGATCCCGGGCAACTTTCCGCTGCCGCACGAGCGCCCGCCGGGCTGCAATTTCGGGCCGCGCTGCGATTACTTCAAGGCCGGGCTCTGCGACGCGGGAGAGATCCCCATGGCGGTGATCGCGGACGACGACCGTCATTTCACCCGCTGCCTGCGTCACCAGGACATCGACTGGGCCGCGCCGATGGAAAAGGCCGACATGACCGAGGCCACCGAACCGGGCAAGGTGGTGCTGCGGATGGACAAGCTGCGGAAATATTACGAGGTGGCGGCCAACGCGCTTTTCGGCGGCGGCGGACCCACGCGGGTGGTCAAGGCCAACGAGACGCTCAGCTTCGAGGCGCGCGAGAGCGAGACGCTGGCCATCGTCGGCGAATCGGGCTGCGGCAAGTCCACCTTCGCCAAGGTGCTGATGGGGCTCGAGACGGCGACCGATGGCGAGATCCTTCTCGACAACCGCAATATCGAACAGATCCCCATCGAGAAGCGCGATACCCAGACCGTCGCCGATATCCAGATGGTCTTCCAGAACCCGTTCGACACGCTCAACCCCTCGATGAGCGTGGGCCGCCAGATCATCCGCGCGCTGGAGGTGTTCGGCCATGGCGCGACAGACGCCGAGCGCCGCGAGGAGATGCTGCGCCTGCTCGATCTGGTCAAGCTGCCGCGCGAATTTGCCGAGCGGATGCCGCGCCAGCTCTCGGGCGGGCAGAAACAGCGCGTGGGAATCGCCCGCGCCTTTGCCGGGGGCGCGCGCATCGTCGTTGCGGACGAGCCCGTCTCGGCGCTCGACGTGAGCGTGCAGGCCGCCGTCACGGACCTGCTGATGGAGATCCAGCGCAAGCAGAAGACGACGCTTCTCTTCATCTCCCATGACCTCAGCATCGTGCGCTACCTGAGCGACCGCGTGATGGTGATGTATCTCGGCCATGTGGTCGAGATGGGCTCGACCGATCAGGTCTTCGCGCCGCCCTACCACCCCTATACCGAGGCGCTTCTTTCGGCGGTGCCCATCGCCGACACGCGGGTCCAGAAGACGCGCATCGTGCTCGAGGGCGACGTGCCCTCGGCGATGAACCCGCCGCCGGGCTGCCCCTTCCAGACGCGCTGTCGCTGGAAGGCGGAGGTGCCCGGCGGCCTGTGCGAGCGCGAGGTGCCCCCGGTGCGCGACCTCGCACCGGGGCATCAGGTGAAATGCCACCTGTCGCAGGAGATGTTCGACCGGATGGAGCCGGTGATCCGGGTGGCGGCGGAGTAAAGCTCTTCGCGGTCCCGCGCAGGCTTACCGCTCCGCGATCATCTCGGCCTGCTTCACGACCACTTCGGCCTGCTTGATCGAGGCGATATCGACGAGCCGGCCCTTGTAGGTCGTGGCACCCTCGCCGCGGGCCTTGGCCTCTTCCATGGCCTTGAGGATCTCGCGGGCTTCCTGCACGGCCGCCTCGGAGGGGGTAAAGATCTCGTTGGCCAGCGCCACCTGTTTCGGGTGAATGGCCCATTTGCCGACCATCCCGAGCGTGGCCGAGCGCCGCGCCTGCGCGCGGAACCCCTCGTCGTCCGAGAAATCGCCGAACGGGCCGTCCACCGGCAGCAGGCCATGGGTGCGGCAGGCGGCGACGATGGCGGTTTGCGCCCAGTGCCACGGATCGGACCAGTATTTCGCGCCCTCGTGCAGCATGTAGTAATTTTCCTGCGTGCCGCCGATGCCGGTGGTCTGCATCCCCATCGAGGCCGCGAAATCCGCGGCCCCGAGGCTCATCGCCTGAAGCCGGGGCGAGGCGGCGGCGATTTCTTCCACGTGGGAAATGCCCGCCGCCGATTCGATGATGACCTCGAAGGTGATGCGCTTGCTCCGCCCCTTCGCCGCCTCGATCGAGGAGACCAGCGCATCGACTGCATAGATATCGGCGGCGCAGCCCACCTTGGGGATCATGATCTGGTCAAGCCGCGCACCCGCCTGCTCCAGCAGGTCCACGACATCGCGATACCAGAAGGGCGAATCGAGCCCGTTGATCCGCACCGAGAGATACTTGTTGCCCCAGTCCACCTCGTTGATCGCCGCGATCGTGTTCTTGCGCGCCACCTCCTTGTCCGACGGCGCGACCGAATCCTCGAGGTCGATATTGATCACATCCGCCGCGCTGGCCGCCATCTTCTCGAAGAGCTTCGCGTTCGATCCAGGGCCGAAAAGCTGGCAGCGGTTGGGGCGGGCAGGCGCGGGGGGCTGGGTGCGAAAGCTCATCTGTGTATCTCCTGCGGGTTGCGGTCAGGTGTGGTCCTGGATTGGGTATGCAATCGCACTCCGCTGCGCAAGCCGCTTCTGCGGCGACGCGGCAGCGCGGCATGGTCGGATCGCACAATGTTCGGGCAAGCCGCCGATCCTGCGAAGAATCATGCGCGGAATTGCGCCCTGCGCATGAATCAGGCAGGACATGGCGCAGGGGCTGAGGCATCTTGCCCGTGGACGCAACAAGGAACAGGACCCGCCATGATCGAAACGCCCTACCTTCTTTTCCTGGGCGACGCACCCGACATGCTCGCCGCAAAGGTGGCCATCGGTATCCGCGACTGGCGGCCCGAGAATGCCTTGGGTCAGTTCCGCCTGCCCGGCTGCGGGGCCGATCTCGGCCTGCCCGACATGACGCTGGCCGAGGCGAAGGAGGCGGGCGTCCGGACCGTCGTGGTCGGCGTGGCCAATCGCGGCGGCATCATCAGCCCGGCCTGGAAGAAGGTGCTGGTCATGGCCCTGGAAGAGGGGTTCGATCTCGCCTCGGGGCTGCACAACCTGCTGCGCGACGAGCCCGACCTGAGGGCCGTGGCCCAGGCGAGCGGCCGCGCGCTGCATGACGTGCGTGTGCCCGAGGTGGACTATCCCATCGCCAACGGTGTCAAGCGCAGCGGCAGGCGCTGCCTTGCCGTCGGCACCGATTGCTCGGTCGGCAAGATGTATACCGCCATGGCGATGGAGCGCGAGATGAAGGCGGCAGGGATGAAGGCCACGTTCCGCGCCACCGGGCAGACGGGCATCCTCATCACCGGCGACGGCGTGCCGCTCGACGCGGTGGTGGCCGATTTCATGGCCGGATCGGTGGAATGGCTCACGCCCGACAACGAGCCCGACCACTGGGACCTGATCGAGGGGCAGGGCAGCCTCTTTCACGTCTCCTTTTCCGGGGTGACGCTGGCGCTCATCCATGGCGGACAGCCCGACGCGCTGATCCTGTGCCACGAGCCGACACGGGCGCATATGCGCGGCCTTCCGGGATATTCCCTGCCGACGCTGGAGGCGCTGCGCGACATGGCCCTGCCACTGGCGCGGATCGCCAACCCGGCCTGTGAGGTCGTGGGCGTTTCGGTCAACACCCAGCACCTGGCCGAGGCCGAGGCGCGCGCCTGTCTCGCGCAGGTCGAGGCCGAGATGGGCCTGCCCGCGACCGACCCCTACCGCTATGGCGCGGGCAAGCTGGTGGAGGCGCTTGCCGCGCTCTGATCCGGGCGATGCCGCGCGGGGCATGTGCCGGATGCCTCCGGCGGGAGTATCTGGGGAACGATGAAGGGGATGCGTTTGGAAATCTCAACGACGCAGGACGTGTTCCGGCTGGCGCAGGTCTTTACCATCAGCCGGGGCTCGCGAACCGAGGCGCGGGTGCTGACGGTCCAGGTGCGGGATGGCGGCCTGACCGGCCGGGGCGAATGCGTGCCCTACGCCCGCTATGGCGAGACGCCCGAAAGCGTGGCAGCGCAGATCGAGGGGCTGCCCGGGCAGTTCGACCGCGCCGCCCTGCAAGAGCTTCTGCCGCCGGGTGCCGCGCGCAACGCGGTGGATTGCGCGCTGTGGGATCTGGCGGCCAAGCAGGCGGGACGGCGGGTCTGGGAGCTGGCCGGGCTGCCCGCCCCTCGCCCCGAGATCACCGCCTACACGCTCTCGCTCGACAGCGCGCAGGCGATGGAGGCGCAGGCCGCCCGGCACGCGCACCGGCCGCTTCTCAAGATCAAGCTCGGCACGCCCGACGACATGCCCCGGCTCGAGGCGGTGCGGCGCGGCGCACCCAAGGCGCGCATCATCGTCGATGCCAACGAGGGCTGGAGCGCCGAGATCTATGCCGATCTCGCGCCGCATCTTGTGCGCCTCGGCGTGGCGCTGGTGGAACAGCCGCTGCCCGCCGGGGAGGACGACGCGCTCGTCGGGCTGGACCGCCCGGTGCCGCTCTGCGCCGATGAATCCTGCCACGACCGCGCCAGCCTGCCCGCGCTCAGGGGCAAGTATGACCTGGTCAACATCAAGCTCGACAAGACCGGCGGGCTGACCGAGGCGCTGAAGCTGCGCGAGGCCGCCGAGGCCGAGGGCTACGGCATCTTCGTCGGCTGCATGGTTGGCTCCAGCCTTGCCATGGCACCGGCGGTGCTTTTGGCGCAGGGGGCGGCCTTCACCGACCTCGACGGCCCGCTGCTGCTTGCCGAGGACCGTGCGCACGCCCTGAAATACGATGCCGCCGGGGTTCACCCGCCCGAGGCCGCGCTCTGGGGCTGAGGCGGGTCAGTTCCGCCCGACGATCTGGCTCAGGAAGACACCGCCCGCCATCATCAGCATCCCGGCAAGCCGCAGCGCCCCGACCGGGCTGTGCCGCGCGCCGAAAAGCCCGAAATGGTCGATCAGCCCGGCCGAGACGATCTGTCCGAGCAGCACGAAGAAGATCGCGTTGCCGATCCCGAAGCCGGGCGCGATCCAGGTGATGGACAGGACGTAGAAGGCCACCAGCACGCCGCCGAGAAAGAGATGGGCAGGCACCGCGACCAGCCCCCGGAACGAGCCGCCGGCCACGACCAGCGTCGCGCCGCTGCACAGCAGCGCCACGACAAAGAGGATGAGCGCCGCAGCCGCAGGCGAGCCGAGCCGCTGGCCAAGCGCCGCGTTGAGCGCCGCAAGCACGGGAACCCCGACCCCTGCGGCCAGCATGATGAGCGCGGCATACGGCGTGGATGACATGGCTTTTCCTTTCTTGCGTTTCGCGCTAGGCGGTTCGGGAAGAGGGCGTGGCGGTGTGGCCCGGCCAGCTTGCGCGCGCCAGCCTGCACAGGAGAGATAGAATGAGCCGGACGGTATATGTCAACGGAGACTACCTGCCCGAGACCGAAGCGAAGGTCTCGATCTTCGATCGCGGCTTCCTGATGGCCGATGCGGTCTATGAGGTGACAAGCGTGCTGGACGGACGGCTCATCGATTTTCCCGGACATCTCGCGCGGCTCGAACGCTCGCTGTCCGAGCTCGACATGAAGAAACCCGCAGCCTTCGACGAGCTGCTGGAGATCCACCGCGAGCTGGTGCGCCGCAACGACCTCGGCGATGGGATGATCTATCTCCAGATCACCCGCGGCAGCGACGGCGACCGCGATTTCGTCTTCCCCGACCCCGAGACGACCGAACCGACGCTGGTGCTTTTCACCCAGTCGAAGCCGGGTCTTGCCGACCACCCGGCAGCGAAGCGCGGCATCAAGGTGATCGGTATCGAGGATATCCGCTGGGGCCGCCGCGACATCAAGACGGTGCAGCTTCTCTATCCGTCCATGGGGAAGATGATCGCGAAACGGGCAGGCGCGGATGACGCCTGGATGGTCGAGGACGGCTTCGTGACGGAGGGCACGTCGAACAACGCCTATATCGTGAGGGGCAACACCATCGTTACCCGGCAGCTCTCCACCGACATCCTGCACGGGATCACCCGTGCCGCCGTGCTGCGCATGGCGCGCGAGGCGCAGATGCAGGTCGAGGAGCGGCCCTTCACCCTGGAGGAGGCGCGCGCCGCCGACGAGGCCTTTGTCACTTCCGCCTCGGCCTTCGTCATGCCTGTGGTGGAAATCGACGGGGTGGCCCTTGGCGATGGCACCCCAGGCCCGGTGGCCACCCGTCTGCGCGAAATCTATATCGAGGAAAGTCGCAAGGCCGCGATCTGAGCGCGTCCCGCGCTCAGGCCGGCATCCCGCCGTCGCTGTCATCGCCCGCCTCTTCCAGCAGGCGGTTCATGTCGGGCACTGTGACGCGGCGCTTGCCCTCGAGCGCGATCACCCCGTCCTTCTTCAGCGCCGATATCTGGCGGCTCACCGTCTCGAGCGTGAGGCCGAGGTAATCGGCCATCGCCTCTCGCGTCAGCGGCAGATCGAAGACCAGCGGCCCGCTCCTGCCGTCAAGGTGCAGCGCCGCGTCGCGCCGCCCGATGATCGCCAGAAGCGAGGCGATCTTTTCCCGCGCGGTCTTGCGCCCCAGCACCAGCATCCATTCGCGCGCGGCGTCGAGCTCGTCGAGCGTCATCTCGAGCAGGCGCTGCGCGATATGCGGCGTGCGCGCCATCATCTCCTCGAACGGCTTGCGGCGGAAACAGCACATGACGATATCGGTCGTGGCCACCACGTCATAGGCGGCACGGTCGCGGCCCGGACGGCCCACGAAATCCGAGGGCAGGAGAAGCCCCACCATCTGCGTGCGCCCGTCCTCCATCGTCTGCGTCAGCGTGGCGATGCCCGAGACGACCGAGGCCACGAAATCCATCGGGTCGCCCGACCAGATCACCGTCTGCCCGGCCTGAAAACTTCGATAATACTTGATCGAGTCGAGCCGGTCGAGCTCGTGGGGCTCGCAGCGCGCGCAAACGGCGCGATACCGGATCGGGCAATCCGAGCAGTCCTGCACATGCGTATCGGCAAAATTTCCAAGCGTGGCCACGGCAGCGTTCCCGCGATTGATCTGGGTCAAGGACATTAGGTGAGTCGAAGGTAATCCTATGTGCATGGATACGCAAACCAAACTGGGCAGTCTGGGTCTTTTTGACGCCAAGGTGCCGCGCTACACAAGCTACCCGACAGCCCCGCATTTCAGCCGGACGGTCGGGGCGGCCGAGTTCGAGGGCTGGATCGGGGCCATTCCCGAAGGCGCGGAAATCTCGCTCTACGTGCATGTGCCTTTCTGCCGCAGGCTTTGCTGGTTCTGCGCCTGCCGCACCCAGGGCACGCAATCAGATGCGCCGGTGGCCGCCTATCTGGAGACGCTCAAGACCGAGATCGCCATGCTGGGCCGGATCCTGCCCGCCCGCGTGCGCCTGTCACGGCTCCACTGGGGGGGCGGCACGCCGACGCTGCTCTCTCCCGCGATGATGACCGAGCTTGCCGGCGCGATCCGCGAGATTGCTCCCTTCACCGCAACCACGGAATTCTCGGTCGAGATCGACCCGAACGAGATCGACGGCCCGCGCCTTGACGCGCTGGCCGAGGCGGGGATGAACCGCGCCTCGATCGGCGTGCAGGATTTCGACGACGAGATCCAGAAGACCATCGGCCGGATCCAGGGCTATGACATCACCCGGCAGGCGGCCGAGGAGATCCGCGCGCGCGGCGTCCAGAGCCTCAACGCCGACATCCTCTACGGCCTGCCCCATCAGAGCCGGGCGCGCATCACCGAGAGCGTGCAGAAACTCCTCTCGCTCGGCCCCGACCGGGTGGCGCTTTATGGCTATGCGCATGTGCCCTGGATGGCCAAGCGCCAGCAGCTGATCCCGTCGGATGCGCTGCCCACCCCTCAGGAACGCCTCGCGCTATTCGAGACGGCGCGGCGGCTCTTTCTCTGGGACGGCTATGACGAGATCGGGATCGATCATTTCGCCACCCCCTCCGACGGGCTGAGCGTGGCGGGACGCGCCGGGCGGCTCAGGCGCAATTTCCAGGGCTATACCGACGACACGGCCGAGGTGCTGATCGGGCTCGGGGCCTCGGCCATCTCGCGCTTCCCGCAAGGCTATGCGCAGAACGCGCCGGCCACCGGCGCGCATACCGCGGCGATCCGCGAGGGGCGCTTCTCCACCACCCGCGGCCATGCCTTCTCGGATGAGGACCGGCTCCGCGGGCGCCTGATCGAGGCGCTGATGTGCGATTTCCGCGTGGATGCGGCCGAGATCACCCGCGATTTCGCCATCGCGCCCGAGGCGCTGCACGAGATTCTTTCGGATGTGGACCGCGCCTTCGCGGGTCATCTGCGGCTCGACGAGGGCGGGCTCATTATCCCGCCCGACGCGCGCCCGCTTACCCGGATGGTCGCGCGCCGCTTCGACGCCTACGAGATGAACGCCGAGGGCCATTCCCTCGCGGTCTGACCGGGCTCAGCCCCGATCAAGCGCCGCCGCCAGAAGCGTGCGCGCATACTCGGTCCGGGGCGCGGAAAAGAGCGTCTCGGCCTCGCCCGCCTCGATCACGTCGCCCCCCTTCATCACCATCACCCGGTGGCTCATGGCGCGCACCACGTGAAGGTCATGGCTGATGAAGAGATAGGCCAGCCCGTATTTGCGCTGGAGCGCGCGCAGGAGATCCACGATCTGCACCTGCACCGTCATGTCGAGCGCGCTCGTCGGCTCGTCGAGCACCACGAGGCGCGGCCGCAGGATCATCGCGCGGGCGATGGCGATGCGCTGCCGCTGCCCGCCGGAAAATTCGTGCGGGTAGCGGTCCATCATCGCGGGGTCGAGCCCGACCTCGCCCATCACCTCGGCCACCAGGTCGCGCTCGGGCCGCCCCCCGGGGTTGCCATGCACGCCCAGCCCCTCGGCGATGATCTGCGCGGCCGTCATGCGCGGGCTGAGGCTGCCGAACGGGTCCTGAAAGACGATCTGCATCTCGGCCCGCCGCCGCCGCAGCTTGCGCGTGGACCAGCCATGCACATCCTCGCCCGAGAAGCGGATCGCGCCCTCGGACGCGATGAGCCGCATGATCGCCAGCGCCAGCGTGGTCTTGCCCGAGCCCGATTCCCCCACGATTCCCAGCGTCTCGCCCGCCCGCACCGTCAGCGTCGCGGCGTTCACGGCCTTCACATGCCCCACGGTGCGCCGCAGAAAGCCTTTCTGGATCGGGAACCACACCTTCAGGTGCCGCGTCTCCACCACGACCGGCGCGTCCTCGGGCACCGGCGCGGGCCCGCCGGTCGCGTGCGCGGCCAGCAGCTTGCGCGTATAGGGATGCGCGGGCGCGGCAAAGACCTGCGCCACCGGCCCGGCCTCGACGATCTCGCCATCCTTCATCACGCAGACCCGGTCGGCGATGCGCTTCACGATGCCAAGGTCATGGGTAATGAACAGAAGGCCCATCCCCTCCTCGCGCTTCAACTCGGCGAGCAGGTCGAGGATCTGCGCCTGGATGGTCACGTCAAGCGCGGTGGTCGGCTCGTCCGCGATCAGGATGTCGGGCTTGTTGGCAAGCGCCATGGCGATCATCACCCGCTGCCGCTGCCCGCCCGAGAGCTGATGCGGATAGGCCCCGAGACGGCTTGCCGCCTCACGGATGCCCACACGCTCCAGCAGCTCCACGATCCGCCCGCGCGCCGCCTCCCCGGTCAGGCCCTGGTGCAGCTCGAGGCTCTCGCGCAGCTGCTTTTCCAGCGTGTGCAGCGGGTTGAGGCTGGTCATCGGCTCCTGGAAGATGAAGCTGATATCGTTGCCCCGCACCTGCCGCAATCGCCGCTCATCCGCGCCGATCATCTCCTGGCCCGCATAGGTGACGCTGCCCGTCACCTCGGCCGAAGCGCCGAGCAGAGAGACAGTGGACAGCGCCGTGACAGACTTGCCCGAGCCGCTCTCGCCCACCAGCGCCACCGTCTCGCCCCGGTCGAGGCTGAACGAGACGCCCTTCACCGCCGGGATCACCTGCCCGTCCTGCCGAAAGCGCACGCGCAGGTCCCTGACCTCGAGAAGGCTCATTGAAACGTCTTTCTGGGATCGAACGCGTCGCGCACGCCCTCGAAGATGAAGACCAAGAGCGAGAGCATGATGGCAAAGGCGAAAAACGCGGTGAAGGCCAGCCAGGGGGCCTGAAGGTTCTGCTTGGCCTGTAGCGTCAATTCCCCCAGCGAGGGCGAGGAGGACGGCAGCCCGAACCCGAGGAAATCCAGCCCCGCCAGAAGCGAGATCGTGCCCGTGATGACAAAGGGCAGCATCGTGAGCGTCGCCACCATCGCATTGGGCAGCATGTGGCGGAACATGATCGTGAGGTTCGAGACGCCAAGCGCCTTGGCCGCGCGCACGTATTCGAGGTTGCGCGCGCGCAGGAACTCGGCGCGCACCACGCCCACCAGCGCCATCCAGCCGAAGAGCACCGTAATCACCACCAGAAGCCAGAAACTGCGCGGCAGGATCGCGAAGAGGATGATGATGACGTAAAGCTGCGGGGTGGACGCCCAGATCTCGATGATCCGCTGAAAGATCAGGTCGGTGCGCCCGCCGAAATAGCCCTGCACCGCGCCCGCGAAGATCCCGATCACCGAGGAAAGCGCCGTCACGATCAGCGTGAACATCACCGACAGGCGGAACCCGTAGATCACCCGCGCCAGCACGTCGCGCTTGGTATCGTCGGTGCCAAGCCAGTTCTGCGCATTGGGCGGCAGGGGCGCGGCCCCGTCGCGATCCACGATCGTGTCATAGCTGTAGGGGATGGGCGGCCAGATCGCCCAGCCCTTCATGATCGTCTCGCCATCGACCACGCCGTCGCCCGCATCCGTCATGACCCCCTCGGGATCGTCGAAACAGGTATCGAGCCCGCCCGAGACGATCAGGCACTGCACCTCCGGGTCGCGATAGATCGCCTCGGTCTCGAAATCCCCGCCGAAGGCCGTCTCGGGGTAGAAGCGGAAGATCGGCATGTAGAACCCGCCGCGATACTGCACGAGGATCGGCTTGTCATTGGCCACGAACTCGGCAAAGAGCGTGACGGTGAAGATCACCGAAAAGAGGACAAGCGACCAGAAGGCGCGACCGTTGCGACGGAAATTGCGCCAGCGGCGCTGATTGAGCGGCGAGAGCCGGATCACCGCGCCCCTCCTTCACCGTTGCCGAAATACTCCGGGGGAGTCGCGCCGCAGGCGCGGCGGGGGCAGCGCCCCCCTGATGCGCGCCCCATCCTCAGCCCTCCCGCTTCTCGAAATCGATCCGCGGATCGACCAGCACATACATGAGATCCGACAGGATCCCGACCACGAGGCCGATCAGCCCGAACAGGAACAGCGTGCCGAACATCACCGGGTAATCCCGGCTTACCGCCGCCTCGAAGCCGAGCCGCCCCAGCCCGTCGAGCGAAAAGATCGTCTCGATCAGGACCGAGCCGCCGAAGAACACCCCGATGAACACCGCCGGAAACCCCGCGATCACGATCAGCATGGCGTTGCGGAAGACATGGCCGTAAAGTACGCGCCGCTCCGACAGCCCCTTGGCGCGCGCGGTCATGACATAGTGCTTCTTGATCTCGTCGAGAAAGCTGTTCTTCGTGAGCAGCGTCAGCGTGGCGAAGGCCGAGATGGTGGCGGCGATCACCGGCAGGGTGATGTGCCACAGGTAATCGACGATCTTGCCCCAGAGGCTCATCTGCTCGAAATTGTCCGAGGTGAGCCCCCGCAGCGGGAAGATCTGCCAGTAGCTGCCCCCGGCGAACAGCACCAGAAGCATGATCGCAAACAGGAACGCCGGGATCGCATAGGCCACGATGATCAGCCCGCTTGTCCAGGTGTCGAAGCGCGTCCCGTCGCGCACCGCCTTGGCCACGCCGAGCGGGATCGACACGAGATAGGCGATGAGCGTGGACCAAAGCCCCAGCGTGATCGAGACCGGCATCTTTTCCAGCACCAGGTCGAGCACCTCGATCTTGCGGAAATAGCTCTCGCCGAAATCGAAGCGCATGTAGTTCCACATCATGTTGAGGAACCGCTCCAGCGGCGGCTTGTCGAGGCCGAATTGCCGTTCCAGTTCCTCGATCAGCTCCGGCGGCAGGCCGCGCGCGCCGAGATAGCGGTCATTGCCCCCCGCCGCGCCGACAAGATCCTGCCCGGTATCCGAGCCCGCCCCGGCGAAGCTCTCGAAGACGTTGCCCTGGCCCTGCATGTTGGCGATCATCTGCTCGACCGGGCCGCCCGGCACGAATTGCACCAGCGCGAAATTGATGATCATGATGCCCAGAAGCGTCGGCACGATGAGCGCCAGCCGCCGCAGGATATAGCCCCCCATCTCAGAGCGTCCCCCCGGTCACAGCGCGCCCGCGTCCCGCAGCGCCTGCGCCCTGGCCTCGTCATACCACCAGAAATCGAGCACGCCCGTGGCATAGGGCGGCAGCGGCTTCGGATAGTCGTACATGTCCCAGTAGGCGACCCAGCTTCGGTCCAGATACCAGGTCGGGATCATGAAGAACTCGTATCGCAGCGCCCGGTCGAGCGCCATCAGCGCCACGTCCTGCTCCTCTCTCGTGGTCGATTCCAGGGCGCGGTCGATCAGCGCATCGACCAGCGGGCTCGCGAGCCCCGCCGGGTTGAACAGGCTGAAGGCCGCTTCCTTCGATCCATAGCGCTGATGCAGCCCGGTGCCCGCCTCCAGAAACGGGATGTAGCTGTCGAAGATGATGTCGTAATCGCGGTCGCGCTCGCGGGCGGTGTATTGGGCTGCGTCGATCTTGTCGAAGCGCGCGTCGATCCCCATGAGCTGCAGGTTGGAGACGAAGCTCTCCACCACCGCCGACATGGTGGCAGAGCCGGAGGCCGAAATCGGGATCTCGATGCTCAGCAACTCTCCGGCGGCGTTGCGCCGCTTGCCGTCATCCCCCACCGGCCAGCCCGCCTCGTCCAGCAGCTTCATCGCGCGGCGCAGGTTGCGCCGGTCGTTGAGCCGGTCCGGGTCGGAGGAATGGGCCCGCACCGCCGGTTCGGTCAGCATCTCCCGGGGCACGAGATCGCCCAGAGATTGCAGGAGCGCAAGTTCGGGTCCTTCCGGCACGCCCTTGGCCTCCAGATGCGTGTCCTGCACGAAGGAATGGCGCTGCTTGAACAGCCCGTATTGCAGCGACTGGTTGGTCCACTCGAAATTGTAACCCAGAGCGATCGCCTGCCGCACGCGCTTGTCCTGCAAGACCTTGCGCCCGAGGTTGAAGACGAAGCCCGAAGGCGTGGGCGGCAGCCCGTCGGGCAGTTCGGCCCTGATCACATAGCCCTTCCTGACCGCCGGGAAATCATAGCCCGTGGCCCAGGTCTTGGAATTGCCTTCGGCGCGGAAGGTGTAGATGCCCGCCTTGAAGGCCTCGAAGGCGGCATTGTCATCGGCGAAATACTCGATGCGGATGCGGTCGAAATTGTGCCGCCCGACATTGATGGGCAGATGCCAGCCCCAGTAATCCGGGTTGCGCTCGTAGACGATGTTGCGGTTCACCTCCACGCTCCTGACCTGATAGGGGCCCGATCCCGGGGCCGCCTCCAGCCGCGGCTCGTCCAGCCGCGCGCCCGTCATCTCATACCAGGCGCGCGGGAAGACCGGCGTGCCGCCCACCTGGTCGATGAGCGAGCGGCGCGAGATCCCTTCCGCGAAGGTGAATCGCACCGTGTGATCGTCGAGCGCCTCGGCCCCGATCACCCGCCGCCGCACCGCCTCGGCATAGGAGCGCAGCCCCTGGTCCAGGAACAGGTTGTGCGAGAACACCACATCCTGCGCCGTGACCGGCGTGCCATCGGCAAAGCGCGCCTCGGGGCGCAGGTGAAAGATCACCCAGGTCTTGCCCCGGTCATATTCCAGGCTCTCGGCCAGAAGACCGTAGCCCTCGCTGTAGCGGTCTCCCGGCAGCGGCTCGCCGGTGGCCTCGGACCCGCCCAGCAGGCTTTCGTAGACCATCCAGGAGAGCCGCCCGGCGCGGCCCTTGCGCGCATAGGGATTCATCGAGTCGAAGGTGCCCGGCGCGTAGAGCGAGATCTCGCCGCCCTTGGGCGCGTCGGGGTTCACGTAATCGAAATGCGGATAATCCGCGGGATATTTCAGGTCCCCGAAGAAGGAATAGCCGTGCGCGCGGATGATCTCCTCGTCCCTGGCCCGGGCACTGCCCGTGCCAAGACCCGTCAGCGCGCTTCCGGCCATGAGCGCGCCGAGACCCGAGAGGGCAAGGCGGCGGCTGATGGGATATCCGGCGTGGGGCGGTTGACTCATCTCTTCCTCCTGTCGGACCCGCGCGTTGCCCGCGCCTTGCAGCGCAAGCTAGGCGGGGCAGGCGGCTTGTTCAAGCGCAGAAGGGGCGCGCGCAACGGCAGGGGCCGCCGCCTTCGCTGGCAGCGGCCCCGAAATTCGACCGTGGCGGCTCAGTTGCCGACGGTTTGCAGATAGGCGATGACCGCGGCGCGGTCCGCCTCGTCCTTGAGGCCGGAATAGCCCATCCGGTTGCCCGGCGCAAAGCCGCGGGGGTTCTCGAGCCAGGCGCTCAGCCGGTCGAGCGTCCATTCGCCCTCGAGACCCTTGAGCGCGTCGGAATAGCTGAACCCCTCGACGGCGGCGATATCGGCACCGACAACATCGTGCAGCGACGGGCCGACCTTGTTCTTGCCCGCCTCGACGGCATGGCAGGCGGCGCAGCGGCGAAAGACCTTCTCGCCCTCGGCGGGATCGGCGGCGGCGACGAGCGCGGCAAACCCGTCGGCAGCCGGGGCCTCGGCGGCGGCGGTCCCCTCGGCGGGTGCCTCTTCAGCCGGGGCTTCGGCGGCGGCAGCTTCTGCAGCGGCGGTGCCCTCTGACGGAGCCTCCGCAACGGCGGTTTGCTCGGCGGTGCCCTCTGCCGGGGCCTCGGCAGCGGCGGTGTCCTCCGCGGGGGCCTCCTCGGCCGGAGCCTCCGCAGCGGCGCTCTCCTCGGCCGGGGCCTCGGGCTCGACGGCGGCCTCCGCCGCCGGGGCGGTGGCGGCGGCGGGCATCTCGTAGGTGGTCCCGTCGGTCTGGTCGAGGAAGGCGATCAGATCGGCGCGATCCTCCGCCTTGCGCAGCCCGGCAAAGCCCATCGAGGTGCCCGGCGCATAGCCCTTGGGATTCTCAAGAAAGGCGTCGAGTTCCTCGGGCGTCCAGACTTCGACCACCTCGCTCAGCGCGCCGGAATAGGCGTCAAAACCCTCTGCCGTCCCGACATCGCGCCCGACGACACCATAGAGATAAGGCCCGACCTTGTTCTCGCCCTTTTCGAGTGCGTGACAGGCGGCACAGTTGCGGAACACCTTCTCGCCATTGGCCGGATCGGCGGCGGCGAAAAGCTCGGCAAAGGACGGTCCTTCCTCTGCAGGCGCTTCCTCGGCCGCATCCGCGCCGGTATCGATCACGAAGCCCTGAACATGCTCGTCGCCATGGCCCCCGCCCATCGAGAATATGGACTGCGCCGCCCAGCTTCCCAGAAGAAAGACCAGCAGGGAGCCGCATACCGCGCCAGTGGCCTTGGTCAGTGTCATCGTGTCGAACATTGGCTCGCTTCCGTTTGTTCTGTCGCTTGGCCGCGTATCTATCCGCTTCCCCTACCGCCGCGCAAGGTGTAGTTTCCGCGACCAAACGCCCGAGCGGGCCCGCATTGCACGGACATCGCCATGACAAAGCGCATCGCCTTCCAGGGAGAGCCGGGGGCCTATTCCCACCAGGCCTGCCACGAGACCTTTCCCGGCATGGAGGTGCTGCCCTGCCGCACCTTCGAGGATGCCATCGCGGCGGTGCGCGGCGGCGAGGCGCAGCTTGCCATGCTGCCCATCGAGAATTCGACCTTCGGGCGCGTGGCCGACATTCACCACCTTCTGCCCCATTCCGGTCTGCACATCGTCGGAGAGGCGTTCGTGCGCGTGCATATCAACCTTCTCGCCCTGCCCGGCGTGCGCCTCGACCAGATCGAGAGTGCGATGAGCCACACCATGCTTCTTGGGCAATGCCGCGCCTTTCTGGAGCGCCACGGGATCCGCCGCGTGACCGGGGCCGACACCGCCGGGTCGGCGCGCCAGGTGGCCGAGGCGGGACGGCCGGACATGGCCGCGCTCGCCAGCGAACTGGCCGGCGAGATCTACGGGCTCGAGGTGGTCGCCCGTCACATAGAGGACCAGGGCACCAACACCACCCGGTTCCTCGTCATGGCCCCCGAGCCCGATTTCACCCCGCGCGGCGATGACGGGATGATGACCACCTTCGTCTTTCAGGTGCGCAACATTCCCGCCGCGCTCTACAAGGCGCTCGGCGGCTTCGCCACCAACGGCGTCAACATGACCAAGCTGGAAAGCTACATGGTGAACGGCTCCTTCACGGCGACCCAGTTCTATGCGGATATCGAGGGCCACCCCGACGATCCAGCCGTGGCGCGCGCCCTTGATGAGCTGGATTACTTCACCTCGGATGTGACCATCCTCGGCGTCTATCCCGCCGATCCCAGACGCCACGCCGCTCAGGATACGCGCTTGTAACGCTCTTCCAGGTCAAGCGCATATTCCGCGACCCGCAGGCGGAACCGTTTCGTCACGTTGTTGCGCGCCAGCTTGAGCGATTGCAGCACGAGCCGCCCGGCCAGGCTGCGCGCCCGAAGCGTGACGTCGACCGACATCCGGGTGCGCCAGCGCGACAGCGCCAGCAATTCGACGGTCATCTGCCCGTCGAGCGTGGCGGCCACGGCCTCGAGCGCCAGACTGTTCGGCGGATCGAACCGGACAAGACGCAGGGTCAGGTCGCGCATCCGCCCGCGCAGCTTGAACCGTGCCTGCCAGCTCATGCCGGGACCCGGCTCGGCCAGGGAATCGGTGCGCTGCACCTCGGCCCCGCGGCGCAGCGCCGCGCGCTCGAAGCGCTGGAAATCGGCAACCTCGGCAAAGACATGCTCGATGGGCGCCTCGATATCTTCCCGACTGGTAAACTGCATGACCCGTTCCGTTCCGCCGCGCTGCCTCGGGCGGCAGTCTCGCCTCAATCAAGCCGGTCGGCAAGCCAGTTCCCGAGCAGGAAATGCGCTATCGCCCCCTTGCGGGCGGGCAGCACCTCGGGGTGTTCTCCGGCGAAGGCCGCAAGGATCTCCTCGCGGCTCATCCAGCGCGCATCCTCGATCTCGTCGGGATCGGGCGTGATCTCCCGGCTCAGCGCCTCGCCGCGACAGCCGAGCATCAGCGAGGCCGGAAAGGGCCAGGGCTGGCTGGCAAGATACCCCACCCGCCCCACGCGCACGCCCGCCTCCTCGAGCACTTCGCGGCGCACGGCGGCTTCCACCGTCTCGCCCGGTTCGACGAAGCCCGCCAGGAGCGAATACATCCCCTCCGGCCAGCCGGGCGAGCGCCCCATCAGCACCGAATTGCCGTGGGTGATCAGCATGATCACCACCGGATCGGTGCGCGGGAAATGCTGCGCGCCGCAGCTGTCGCAGGCACGCTGCCAGCCCGCCCGGATCATCCGGCTTCGCGCGCCGCAGCGCGCGCAGTGCCGATGGCTTTCGTGCCAGCCGAAGATAGCCCTGGCGGTCGCCGCGAGCTCCGCGTCGCGCGGGGAAAGCCGGCTCATCACCCGGCGCAGCTCGGCAAAGACCGCGCCCTCGGGCAGATCGGGATGCAGCTGTTCGGAGGCGTCGAGAAAGGTAGTGAGCTGATCGGGCGCGAGCCCCGGCGGCACCCAGGCCGAGATGTCATGCGCGAGGACCAGATCGCCCCCCGCCGCGCGCCCGAGCAGCACCGGCGGCACCTTGTAGCGCGCCAGAACCGGATGATCCGGCGCGAGCAGCACCAGCGCGTCGAGCCCAGGCCCGCGCAAGAGCGGCTTGCCGCGCCACAGCACCACGGCGCGGGCCTGTCCCGCGGACACCGCCGCCGCAATCGCGCCCGCATCGCCGCGCAGCTTGTCCGCCCGGTCGAGCCCCGAGCCACCGAATGTCACCTCCTCCGCGCGCCGCATCTTCCCTCCGTCCCGCTGCCTCCTAGAGACACCGGGGAATAGAGACACCGGGGAAGGTCCGATGGCAAGCCGCGCCGATCACGACCGCTCACGTTTGTGAAACAAGCGCAACATTCAACCCATGCGGTATTGCCGCCCCCGACACACATCCTAAACTCCGACCTCGGCCGGGGCGTTCCCTCCTGGCCCGCTCAACCCTCTGCGCCACCCTGCCGCCCCTGCCCCGGATGCCTGTCGTGCCACCCGATAGTCTCTCTCCCGATCCGCGCAGCGGCGACACCCCGCGCCTTGCGCTCCGCCTTCTCGCCACCACCGACGTGCACGGCCACGTGTTGCCCCATGACTATTTCACCGACCGCGACGGCGCACCCTCCGCCCTTGCGCGCCTCGCCACGCTGGTTGCCCGCGCCCGCGCCGAGGCGGGACCGGAAAACTGCCTGCTCCTCGACAACGGCGATTTTCTGCAAGGAACACCCCTCACCGATCTCACCGCCCGCCCCGGAAGCGGCTGGCGCGGGCGGCATCCGGTGATCCGGGCGATGAACCTCATGGGCTACGACGCCGCGACCCTCGGCAATCACGAGTTCAACTTCGGGCTCGGCTGGCTCTCCGAGGCGCTGGCCGAGGCGCGCTTTCCGGTGCTCTGCGCCAATGCCGTGCGCGCCACCGGCGCAACGCCGCTCGAGGATCGCCCCTTCGCGCCGCCGGTGGCGATCCTCACGCGCGTGCTGCGCGCCGCCGACGGCAGCCGCCATGCCGTCCGTCTGGGCCTTCTCGGCCTCACCCCCCCGCAGGTGACAACATGGGACCACGCCCATCTTGCCGGCCGGATCACCACCCGCGACATGGCCGAGACGGCGCGCCACTGGGTGCCCGAACTGCGCGCGCGCGGGGCCGAGATCGTCGTGGTCCTTGCCCATACCGGCATCGAGCCCGGCCCCGACCGGCCACGCATGGAAAATGCCGCGCGGGCGCTGGCGCGCGTGCCCGGCATCGACGCGCTGATCGCCGGGCACAGCCACCGGGTCTTTCCCGGCCCCGGCCACGCCCGCACCCCCGGCGCGGATGTGGCGCGCGGCACGCTCCACGGCGTGCCCTGCGTCAAGCCGGGCTATGCCGCCTCGCATCTCGGGCAGATCGACCTGCACCTGGCGCGCGGCGCGGCCGGCTGGCAGGTCACGGGCCATGCCGTCACGCTCCACCCTGCCGCCGGGGCCGCGCCCTGCCCGCGTCTTGTCCGCGCGCTCGCCCGCGCCCATGCCCATACGCGCCGACTGACGGGACGCATACTGGCCGAGACGCGCACCCCGCTGCACAGCTACCTGGCGCTGGTGCGCGACGATCCCGGCCTTGCGCTTGTCAACGCGGCGCAGGCGGCGGCGCTGGCCGAGGCGATCCGCGACACGCCCCATGCGTCGCTGCCGCTGCTGTCGGCCACGGCCCCCTTCAAGACCGGCGGGCGCGGCGGCCCGGACCATTTCACCGACATTCCCGCAGGCCCCCTGCGGCTGCGCAACATCGCCGATCTCTACGGCTTTCCCAACACGCTCTGCGGCCTGGTCGTGACCGGTGCCGATCTGCGCGACTGGCTCGAACGGGCGGCGATCTGCTTCAACCGGATCACTCCGGGCGACCCCGGCCAGGCGCTGCACGACCCCGCCGTTCCCGGCCATGTCTTCGACGTGATCGACGGGCTGACCTACGCCATCGACCTGAGCGCGCCGGCCCGCTATGACCTTGCCGGCGCGTTGGTCGCACCCGAGGCACGGCGCATCCGCGACCTGCGCCACAGGGGCCGCCCCGTGGCCGATGACGACCGTTTCGTGATCGCCGTCAATGCCTATCGCGCCTGGGGCGGCGGGCCGTTCCCGGCCCTGGCCGAGGGCAGGCTCATCCACCAGTCGCAGCGCCCGATCCGAGACCTTCTCGCCGATCATGTCGCCCGGGGCGGTCCCCTCACGCCCGCGGCTTCCGGTACCTGGCGCTTCGCCACGCTGCCCCAGACCCGCGTTCTCATCGCCACCGGCCCGGGTCTGCGCGCCTGTCCCGAAGAGATCGCGGCCCTCGGGGCGCGCGATCACGGACTCGATGACAGGGGGTTTCTGCGCCTTTCCTTCTGCCTGCCCCGGGCCGATCCCGGCTCTCTTGCGAATCCCGCCGCTGCCGCCTATATGCGACCCTGAGAGGTTGGCGCGGGCAGGCACCTCGCCAACCCGGTCAGGTCCGGAAGGAAGCAGCCGTAACGAGCCTCGCTTGGGTCGTTGTCAGCCTCTCACCCTTTTTGCCTTGCTTGCCAGCCATGAAAACCGTCACGGTGCGACTACGCCGCAAGGCGTGAATGCGCGACCTGCCGCACCCGGCGGCCAGGGACGGATACTGACGTCAGCAAGCGGAAAGGCGTGGCCGGGAAACGCGGCGGGCTGGCACGACCGGTCAGAAAACCGTATCTGTCTGCGTCAGGCGCAGTCCCGAAAGGATCCTTCGATGACGGCACTTATCGGCATGGCATATTGCTCCAAACCGGTTTCGTTCTCCTTCGAACAGGTCAACGATATTCTCGGGGTGTCGCGCGAGAACAACGACAAGGCGGATATCACCGGCGCGCTGATCTACGACAACCGGACCTTTCTTCAGGCGCTCGAGGGAAAGCCGGACGATATCCGCGACGTTTTCGATCGCATCTCGCACGACCCTCGGCATACCGGCATAAGGCTTCTTTCCGTGCGCAAGCTGGAGGGTCGCCTGTTCCCCGACTGGAGCATGACGGCTGCCGTAACGGAGGATCAGTCGCTGCGCGGGCTGAAACTCGTGCCGCACCTGTCCCTTGTGCGATTCAACCCTTTCGCGTGGTCGGAAGCTGACGTGTCCGATTTCATGGCCGCGCTCAGCGATTACCTCACCCGCAGGCCCGCCCCGAGATCCGAGCCGCTGGCCGAAAGGATTGCGCCGCACCGGGTGGCGAACGATCCCCTCTCGCGCCTGGACAGGCATCTGGACCGCTTGTCGTGATAGCCGCCCGCCAGCGCCCGTTCCCTTGGCACGTCCCGAAAAGCAAGGTGGACGGCCCGCGCCCCCGGCCTTAGGCTCGGCGCGCACGAGTCGGAAAGGCCTCCGCATGTCACAGTCCCCCGAAGCCGGCTACCAGGTCCTCGCGCGGAAATACCGCCCCGAGACCTTTGCCGATCTTGTGGGCCAGGACGCGATGGTGCGCACACTGAAAAACGCCTTTCAGGCCGACCGGATCGCGCAGGCCTTCATCATGACCGGCATTCGCGGCACCGGCAAGACGACCACCGCGCGCATCATCGCCAAGGGGATGAACTGCATCGGCCCGGATGGCACGGGCGGCCCCACGACCGAACCCTGCGGGCAGTGCGAGCATTGCACGGCCATCATGGAGGGCCGCCATGTCGACGTCATGGAGATGGACGCGGCCTCGCGCACAGGCGTGGGCGACATCCGCGAGATCATCGAGAGCGTCCATTACCGCGCCGCCTCGGCCCGCTACAAGATATACATCATCGACGAGGTGCATATGCTCAGCACCTCGGCCTTCAACGCGCTTCTCAAGACGCTCGAGGAGCCGCCCGCGCATGTGAAGTTCATCTTCGCCACCACCGAGATCCGCAAGGTGCCGGTCACCGTGCTCTCGCGCTGCCAGCGGTTCGATCTGCGGCGCATCGAGCCCGAGGTGATGATGACGCTGCTGCGCCGCATCGCCGGGGCCGAGGGCGCGCAGATCACCGACGAGGCGCTCGCGCTCATCACGCGCGCCGCCGAGGGCTCGGCGCGCGATGCCACCTCGCTGCTCGACCAGGCGATTTCCCACGGCGCGGGCGAGACCGGGGCCGATGAGGTCCGCGCCATGCTCGGGCTTGCCGACCGGGGCCGCGTGCTCGACCTCTTCGACCTGATCATGAAGGGCGACGCGGCGGGCGCGCTGACCGAGCTTGGCGCGCAATATGCCGAAGGCGCCGATCCGCTGGCCGTGCTGCGCGACCTCGCGGAAATCACCCACTGGGTGAGCGTGGTCAAGATCACGCCCGACGCCGCCGAGGATCCCACCATCGGCCCGGACGAGCGCGCGCGCGGCCTTGCCATGGCCGCGGCGCTGCCGATGCGCGTGCTCACCCGCATGTGGCAGATGCTGCTCAAGGCGCTCGACGAGGTGGCCCAGGCCCCCAATGCCATGATGGCCGCCGAGATGGCGGTGATCCGGCTGACCCATGTGGCGGACCTGCCCCCGCCCGAGGATCTCGTGCGGCAGTTGCAGGCGCAGCCGCCCGCTGGCCCCGGCGGGGGCCCCGCCCCGCGCGCCGCGCCGCAAGGCGCGGCAAGCCCCCCCCGCGCGAGCATGACCACGCATCACGGCACCGGTCCCGTCACCGCCACCGCCCCTGCCCGGGACACGGCCCTTGCGGCCTGGCCGACATTCGAGTCGGTGCTCGATCTGATCCGCGCCCAGCGCGACGCGCGGCTCCTGATCGAGGTCGAGGGCTGTGTCCGCCTTGCCGCCTATCGCCCCGGCCGCATCGAGTTCACCCCCACGCCCGACGCCCCCGCCGATCTCGCCCAGCGCCTTGGTACCGCGCTGCAACGCTGGACCGGGCAGCGATGGGCCGTCACCCTGGTCAATTCCGCCACCGCCCCCACTGTCGCCGAGACCCGCGAGGCCAGCCGCTCGGAGCTGGAGGCAGAGGCCCGCAGCCACCCGCTGGTGCGGGCCGTGTTCGATACCTTCCCCGGTGCCGCGATCCGCGAGATCCGCAGCCCCGAGGAGATCGCCACCGAAGCCGGGGCCGAGGCCCTGCCGGAGGTGGAGGGCGAGTGGGACCCGTTCGAGGAGGACTGAGCGCCTCGCCAAAGCGCGCACGATGTGGTTAAAGCCGCAACGAACCTTTCAGCAGGAGATGACCGACATGTTCAAGGGTCTGGGACAGATGGGCGACATGGCCAAGATGATGAAGGCCGCCCAGGAAATGCAGCAGAAGATGGCCGCCCTCCAGGAAGAGATGCACCAGGTCACGGTCACCGGAGAATCGGGCGCGGGGCTGGTCAAGGCCACCTGCACCGCCAAGGGCGAGCTCAAGGCGCTCGACATCGACCCCTCGATCTTCAACGCCGAGGACAAGGAAGTGGTCGAGGATCTGATCCTGGCCGCGATCAAGGACGCGCAATCGCGGGCGCAGGAGAAGGTCAAGGAAGAGATGGGCAAGCTCACCGAATCGATGGGACTGCCCAAGGACATGAAACTGCCGTTCTGAGGCGGCTTCATCCCTCCTCAGATACTCTCGCCGAAGGCGAAACCGCCCGCCTCCCCGGAGCCACACGCGTGAGCAGCACCCGCGACATCGACGCCCTGATCGACATGATGGCCCGCCTGCCGGGTCTCGGGCCGCGCTCGGCGCGCCGCGCGGTGCTGCACATGATCCGCAAGCGCGCGCTGCTGCTCGCACCGCTCGCCGACCTGATGCAGACCGTCGCCGCCACGGCCCGCGAATGCCGTATCTGCGGCAATATCGGAACCGCGGAGATCTGCGACATCTGCGCCGCACCCAAGCGCGCCAATGGCCAGATCTGCGTGGTCGAGGACGTGGCCGATCTCTGGGCGATGGAGCGCGGTCACGCCTTCAAGGGCCGTTATCACGTCCTGGGCGGCACGCTCTCGGCGCTCGATCAGATCGGCCCCGAGATGCTGCGCATTCCCGAACTTGTCGCCCGCGTCGAGACCGAGGACATCACCGAAGTGATCCTGGCCCTCAATGCCACAGTCGATGGTCAGACCACCGCCCATTACATCGCCGATCAGCTCGAGGGCAAGGTATCGCTCACCTCGCTCGCGCAGGGTGTTCCCATCGGCGGCGAGTTGGACTATCTCGACGATGGCACGATCAGCGCCGCGCTTGCGGCGCGCAAGACTTTCTGACGCCGCATCACAGACCGCCCTGCCCGGAAGGACGCCATGACCCCGCTGGCCCTTGCCTATACCTATCTGGCCATGCTCAACCTCGTGACATTCGGCCTGTTCTGGTGGGACAAGCAATGCGCCATCCACCGCCGGTGGCGTGTCCCCGAGAGCACGCTGCTGACGCTCTGCCTCGTCGGCGGCGCCTTCGGAGCCAAGACCGGCCAGGGCGTCTTTCGTCACAAGACCCGCAAGGAGCCGTTCCGCAGCTCGCTCAACGCCATCATGGTTCTGCATATCGCCTTCGCCGCGGCGCTGCTGCTGCCGGGTTTCCGCGCACAGGTCATGGCCGTCCTGCACGACACGGCGGCGGCACTGTTCGGTTAGGGCGCCCCGCGGTCAGGTACCATCCCCTCGGGGTCAAGACCGCCCGTCCTGTCCATGACATGCCGCCGCTCGATCCCCGATGCGCCGACGATGAGTCCCGAGGACGAGGGCGGTTTGGCCGCCATCTCTATGGCGGCGATTTCGGCGGCATGGCGCGCGTTGAACGCCTCGGCATGGGCGTTGTAGGCCGCTACCAGCTCCTCGTTGGCGATCACCTCCGGCGGCGTGAACACACCCTGTCCCGTAATCGCGGGCTGCACCATCATCGTCTCCTCAAGGTTTCCGGCCAGGACACCGGAAAGGCGCTGCGCCGTCAAGTGCGACTCGGCCCCCTTCTTCTTGCCGAGAATACTCAGGTCACCGGGTTCGGCAGCGCCTCACCGGCGAAGAAGGCGCGCAGGTTCTCCACCGCCATCAGCCCCATCGCCTCGCGCACCTCGCGCGCGGCGGTGCCAAGGTGCGGCAGCAGCGTCACGTTCTCCATCCTGCGCAGCGCTTCGGGCACCTCGGGCTCGCGCGCATAGACATCGAGCCCCGCCCCCGCGATGCGCCCCTCGCGCAGCGCCGCGATCAGCGCCGCCTCGTCCACCACGTCGCCGCGCGCGATGTTGACCAGATGCGCCGTGGGCCGCATGGCGGCGAGCACTTCGGCCCCGATGATGTTGCGGGTCTCGGCCCCGCCGGGCAGGGCGGCGACGAGGAAATCCACCTGCCCGGCCAGCGCCTCGAGGCTCTCGACCTGCCGCGCCGGCAGATCGACCGGCTTGGGAGAGCGATTGTAATAGAGCACCTCCATCCCGAAGCCGTAGTGACAGCGCCGCGCGATGGCCTGCCCGATGCGCCCCATCCCGACGATCCCCACCGTCTTGCCGGTCATGTGCAGCCCCAGCATCTGCGTCGGGTTCCAGCCAGCCCAGCGGCCCGCGCGCAGCATCCGCTCCCCCTCGCCCGCGCGCCGCGCGCTCATGAGCATGAGCATCACCGCGATATCGGCGGTCGCATCCGTCACCGCGCCGGGCGTGTTGGTCACGGCGATGCCCACCGCGCGTGCCGCCGCCACGTCGATATGGTTGGTGCCCACCCCGAAATTGGCGAGGATCCGGCAGCGGCTGTTCTCCGCCTCGGCAAAGATCTCTGCCGAGAACATGTCACCCAGCGTCGGCATGATCCCGTCATAGAGCGCCAGCGCGCCCTTCATCTGCCCCGGTTTCAGGGGCGTGTTCTCCTCGCGCATCTCCACCTCGAAGAGCGCCCGCGCCGCCTCGCTCACCCGCTCGGGCATGGGCCGCGTGATGAGAATCCGTTTCAATGCAGCCTCCCGCCCGGGGGCACGTCCCTGTCCGGGCCGATCAGCACGACCCCGCCCGCGGCGTCGCTCAGCCCCAGAACCAGCACCTCCGAGACGAACTTGCCGATCTGGCGCGGCGGGAAATTGACCACCGCCAGAACCTGCCGACCGATGAGCGCCTCGGGCGTGTAATGCGCGGTGATCTGCGCGCTCGATTTCTTCTCGCCGATCTCCGGGCCGAAATCGATCCAGAGCTTGATCGCGGGCTTGCGGGCCTCCGGGTAGGGCTCCGCCCGGATCACCCGGCCCGCGCGGATATCGACCTTGAGAAAATCGTCATAGGTGATGTCAGCCATCGCGCAGCTCCCGCGACCGCGCCGCCGCCGCCGCCACGGTGCGCCGTATGAGCGGCGACAGACCGGTGGTCTCATCCATCAGCACCTCAAGCCCCGCCTGCGTGGTCCCGTTGGGGCTTGTGACATTGGCGCGCAACTGCGCGGGGCTCTCCTCCGCGGCCTCGGCCAGCGCGCCCGCGCCCGCCACCGTCGCCTTGGCCAGCTGCATGGCAAGCTCGGGTGCCAGCCCCTCGGCCTCGCCCGCCGCCGCCAGGCATTCGATCATGTGAAACACATAGGCCGGGCCGGAGCCCGAAAGGCCCGTGACCGCGTCCATCTGATCCTCGTCCTCCAGCCGGACCACCTGCCCCACCGCCCCGAGCAGCGCCTCCGCCTGATCGAGATCCGCCGCGCTTGCCGCCGCGTTGCCCACAATTGCCGTGATCCCGCGGCCCACCGCGGCGGGCGTGTTGGGCATGGCGCGCACCACCGGCGTGCGCGCGCCCAGCATCGCCTCGTAGGTGGCAATCGTGGTGCCCGCCGCCACCGAGACGAAAAGCGTCGCGCCGCCGCCATACCCCTTGAGCGCAGGCAGCGCCGCGCCCATCATCTGCGGCTTGACCGCGACGACGACGATGGCCGGATCATCCGGCAACGCGCCGTTGACCCGCACTCCCGCCGCGTGCAGCCAGGCACCCGGATTCGGGTCGATCACATGCACCGATGCGGGATCGAGCCCGCCCGCAAGCCAGCCGCGCAGCATCGCCCCGCCCATCTTGCCGCAGCCCAGAAGGACAAGGCCGCGCCCGGTCATCTCCGTCATCGCCATGATCGCCCCCGCTTTGGTCGCGGGGGCAGGTTTACGCGCGCCCGTAGGCCTCTGCAATGGCGACCTGCATCGCCTCGCGCGGGGATTTGCCGCCCCAGATCGCCAGCTGGAAAGCCGGGTAATACCGCTCCGCCGCCATCACCGCCGCGCCCAGGGCCGCGTCGATCTGCTCGGGGCTGGCCCCCTGCGTGCCCGCCATGACAAGGCCGTAGCGCCACACCATCAGCTTCTGCTCGCCCCACCAGGTGAAGGCCCCGCTCCAGCACTGGTCATTGACGGTGTTGAGCATCTCGTAAAGCGCGGGCAGGCGGTCCTCGGGCGGCTCCATCTCGTAGGTGCAGACAAGGCGCAGCGTCTCGTCATGGCCCGACCAGGCGAGCGTGATCGCATAGGTGCGCCACTGGCCCTCGATGGCCATGGCGATCTGATCGTCGCCGATGCGGTCGAACTCCCAGTCGTGGTGCTCGGCGATGTGCTCGACGATGTCGATGGGGTGCAGATCGTCGCTGAGATATTGCTCGGAAAGTGCCATGGCGCCGCCTCATTTGCTGTAGCGCGTGGGGGCCTTCGCACCCCAAACGCTAGGTGCCTGCTCTAAGGGCGGCAGTAATCGGATCCGCCCCTACAAGATATGGTGAGGGGTTGCGCCCGAGCTGTAAAGCAATTTGTTGGGGAGAGCTGCAAATAGTTGTGGGCAAGTGACCTTTGACCGCAAGATAGGCGGCGGGCGCGTTCCCGCGCCGCCCCCTTGCCCGATCCCGCGAAAGCCCCTAAAGCGCGCCCATGTCCGAGACCGAAGACGAGATCCACCCGCTCTTTCACGGTGCCCCTTCGGGCACCGAGTTCCGCAAGCTGCGCAAGCGGATCGTGCGCCAGGTGCGCGAGGCGGTGGAGCAATACGGCATGATCGAGCCGGGCGGAAAATGGCTCGTCTGCCTGTCGGGCGGCAAGGACAGCTACACCCTCCTTGCCGTGCTCCACGAGCTGAAATGGCGCGGCCTTCTGCCGGTCGATCTTCTGGCCTGCAACCTCGACCAGGGCCAGCCCGGCTTTCCCGCGACCGTGCTGCCCGCCTTTCTCGCGCGCATGGGCGTGCCCCACCGGATCGAGTATCAGGACACCTATTCCATCGTCATGGACAAGGTGCCGCAGGGACGCACCTACTGCGCGCTCTGCTCGCGGCTCCGGCGCGGCCATCTCTACCGCATCGCCCGCGAAGAGGGCTGTTCGGCGGTGGTGCTCGGCCATCACCGCGATGACATTCTCGAGACCTTCTTCATGAACCTGTTCCACGGCGGACGGCTGGCCACCATGCCGCCGAAACTGGTCAACGAAGAGGGCGATCTCTTCGTCTACCGCCCGCTTGCCCATGTCGCAGAGGAGGATTGCGCCCGCTTCGCGCGGGCGATGAACTATCCGATCATCCCCTGCGATCTCTGCGGCAGCCAGGACGGGCTGCAACGTCAGCAGGTCAAGGCGATCCTCGACGGCTGGGAGGCCCGCAGCCCGGGCCGCCGCCAGGTGATGTTCCGCGCGCTGATGAACGCGCGCCCCTCGCATCTTCTGGACCCCAAACTGTTTGACTTCGTCGGGCTGGAGCGGAAATCCGTCAAATGCGAGGCAGATTTCGCCGCGGAGTCAACGCACCGTTAACCGCAGGCGCGCAGACTGTCCGCCCATGGAACGGAGTCCGCAATGCACCCTGTGATCGTCTCGCTTCGCAGCCGGATCGGCGCGGCGTCCGAGGCGCTGCGCGGCCCGCAACTGCCCGTCCTCGGCCTCGCCCTCGCACTGGCGCTTCTGTGGTTCGGGGCGCAGGCATTGTGGCTGGCGCTGCCGCTTCTGCTGCTCGTCGCGGCGCTGCCATGGTCCGCCCGCCCGGCCGCCTGCTGGACGGGCGCACCCGATCAGCCCGCCGAGATGGCGCGCGCGCTTGCCCGCCAGCGCGCCGGCGCGCCCGGAAGCGACACGGCCTTCATCCTGCTCGCGCTGCACGGGATCGCGGAGATCCGCGCCCGCCACGGCCCCGGGATGGAGGATCGGCTCGTGACTACCTGCCTCGATCACCTCGCCCGTGCCCTGCGGCGCGAGGACGGGCTGTACGATCTCGGCGGAGGGCGCATCGGCGTCGTCCCGGCAGCAGGCAATATGGAGGGGGACGAACTTGTTGGTGTGCTCGCCGAACGGCTGCGTCGCGCCGCCGGGACAGCGCTCGCCTCCGCGCTGCCCGACACGCCGATCCGTGTCAGCCTCGTTGCCGAGGTGATCCGCGCCGGAGCCCGTCAGGGCACGGGCGATCTCGTCACCGCCGGTCTTGCCAGGCTGGACCGCGCACCCGCGCCCCTGGAGGCCGCGGACGTGCCCCGCCCCGCCTCGGGGTTTCGCACGCGCGCGCAGCCGCCCGCCGGGCCTGCCGGGTAGCGGCGCGACGAATCCCCGCCCAGGGCCGCCTGCCCGCCGGAAACCGCTTGACCTTTCAGGCCGCACTCTGTTGAACGCCCGGTGACACAGCAATGACGGACAGGTCCGGGCCATGGACGATCAGAACAAGAACCTCATTCTTGCGACGGCACTCAGCTTTCTGGTGATCCTTCTGTGGTTCGTGCTCTTCCCGCCGCCGGAACCGGCCCCCACCGATCCGAACGCGCCGGTGGCGCAGGACAGCCTCACGCCCCCCGCCCCCACCGCCCCCGGCGCGGCCGATGCGGGCGGCACGGGCAATGTCGTTGCCGAGACCGGAGCAGAAACCCCGCGCCTGGCCATCGAGACGCCGCGCGTGGCCGGCTCGATCTCGCTGATGGGCGGGCGGATCGACGATCTGCTGCTCAAGGATTACCGCGAAACGATCGAACCCGATTCCGAGACGGTCCGCCTGCTCTCGCCGATCGGCACCCCTGCCCCCTATTACGCGCTCCACGGATGGGCACCCGGCGCGGGGCTCACCGCCGAGCAGGTGCCCGGGGCCAACACGCTCTGGCAGATCGAAACCGGCACCACGCTCACCCCCGAGAGCCCGGTCACCCTGGTCTGGGACAACGGCGCGGGGCTCGTCTTCCGCCGCGAGATCGCGATCGACAGCGATTACATGTTCACGGTGCGCCAATCGGTCGAGAACCGCGGCCAGAGCGAGGTAAGCCTTGCCCCCTACGGGCTCATCGCGCGTCATGGACGGCCTGCCGACCTGAAGAATTTCTTCATCCTGCACGAGGGCGTCATCGGCATGGCCGACGGCACGCTGTCGGAAATCGGCTATGACGACATAGCGGATTTCGCCGTCAACCCGCGCGAAGGCGCCCCCGCCGAGGTGGTGCAGGTCAGCGAGAGCGGCTGGCTCGGCTTCACCGATCACTACTGGATGAGCACGCTCATCCCCGCGCCCGGCACGCCCTTCAAGGCCGTCACCAAGTTCGACCCCCGGCGCGAGATCTTCCAGACCGAGACCGTGCAGCAGACCCTGAGCCTCGCCCCCGGTGCCACCGTCACCGCCGAAAGCCGTCTTTTCGCCGGGGCCAAGGAATGGGCCACCATCCGGCACTACCAGAACCAGCCGGGGTTCTTCGCGCAGCTCTTCGGCGAAACCGCCGATCCCGGCCGCCCGCCCGTGGACCGCTTCATCGACTCGATCGACTGGGGCTGGTTCTTCTTCCTCACCAAGCCGATCTTCGCTGCGCTGCACTGGCTCAACCAGATGATCGGCAACATGGGCTGGGCGATCATCGCGCTGACCCTGCTGATCAAGGCGCTGGTCCTGCCTCTGGCCTACAAGTCCTACGTCTCCATGGCGAAGATGAAGGAGCTTCAGCCGCAGATGGAGAAGATCAAGGAGATCGCCGGCGACGACCGCCAGAAGCTCCAGCAGGAGATGATGGCCCTCTACAAGAAGGAAAAGGTCAATCCGGCGGCGGGCTGCCTGCCGATCCTGCTCCAGATCCCGATCTTCTTCTCGCTCTACAAGGTGATCTTCGTCACGCTGGAACTGCGCCACGCGCCCTGGATCGGCTGGATCCGCGATCTCTCGGCACCCGATCCCTCCTCGCTCTTCAATTTCTGGGGCCTGGCACCCTGGCCTGCGCCCGAGCCGGGTTCGGTCCTCGCGCTGATCTTCATCGGCATCCTGCCGCTCGGCCTCGGGATCTCGATGTGGCTGCAACAGAAACTCAACCCGTCGCCCACCGATCCGACGCAGAAGATGATCTTCGCCTGGATGCCCTGGGTCTTCATGTTCATGCTGGGCAGCTTTGCCAGCGGCCTCGTCCTGTACTGGATCACCAACAACATGATCACCTTCGGCCAGCAATACGCGATCATGCGCAGCCACGGACACAACCCGGACGTGTTCGGCAACATCATGTCGAGCTTCAGGCGCGACAAGACCGCGCCCGAGCCGGGACCGGAGAAGAAGAAGTGACACGGCCCGCCCGCCCGGCCCGCCGGTAGCGCCATGCAGCTTGCCTTTCCCCTGGCCGAGACCCCGGACAGCGCCGCCGCCGAGGCGGGGCGCAGGCTCTTTGCCGGGCCGGTCGACTTCGTCAAGGGGGTGGTGGCCATGTCCGGCCTGCCGCCCGCCGACCGGGCCGAGATCTGTTTCGCGGGCCGCTCCAACGTGGGCAAGTCGAGCCTGATCAATGCGCTGACGGGCCGCAAGGCGCTCGCGCGGGCCTCCAACACGCCCGGCCGCACGCAGGAGATCAATTTCTTCACCCTGGGCGAGAGCCATTACCTCGTCGATCTGCCCGGCTACGGCTTTGCCAATGCGCCGGTGGCGGTGGTGGCGAAATGGCAGGCGCTGCTCCGGGCCTATCTCGCGGGCCGCCCGAGCCTGCGCCGCGCCTTCGTGCTGGTGGATGCGCGCCACGGGATCAAGCCCGTTGACGAGGAGATCATGACGCTGCTCGACCGCGCCGCCGTGCCCTTTCAATGCGTGCTGACCAAGACCGACAAGATCAACGCCGCCACGCAGGACAAGGTGCTCGGGCAGGTGCGCGCGCGGCTCGCCCCCCATCCGGCGGCCTATCCCGAACTGATCCTGACCTCATCGGAAAGGGGCGAGGGGCTGGCCACGCTGCGCGCCGCCATCGCCGCCCTGGGCTGAGCGCGGTGCGGCGACAATTTGTCGGCGTCGTTCTCTGCGATCCGCCCCGGGCTTGCCGGAGGCTTCAGCTCTTGCGCGGGATGCACCATCATCAGCAAGACAAGACCGAGTGAAGGACCGACATGATGGCCAATCCCCTCTATGACCGCCTGTTCGGACGCCATGCGGGCAATGCCGCGACCTTCCTGCACCTGCCCGGCAATCAGAGCCTGAGCCATGACGCCTTCCTGCGGCTTGCCGCGCGCTATGCCCATGCCTTTCGCGCGGCCGGTCTCGGGCCTGGCGACCGGCTCGCCATGCAGGTGGAGAAATCGCCCGCGGCGCTCGCCGTCTATGCGGCGGCGGTGCAGGCGGGGATCGTGTTCCTGCCGCTCAATACCGCCTACACGGCTCAGGAACTGCGCTATTTCGTCACTGACAGCGGCGCGAAACTGCTTCTGTGCGATCCCGCCCGCGCCGAGGCGCTGCGCCCCGTGGCCGAGGATGCCGGGGCGGCGATGCTGACGCTCGGGGCGGACGGGCAGGGCACCCTCCCCGAGGCCGCGAGCGCGCAGCCCGAAAGCTTCGGGACCACGCCGCGCGACGCCGATGATCTCGCCGCCTTTCTCTATACCTCGGGCACCACGGGCCGCTCCAAGGGGGCGATGCTGACGCAGGCCAATCTTCTGTCCAATGCCGAGGTGCTGGTGGACTACTGGCGCTTTACCGGCGATGACGTGCTGCTCCACGCGCTGCCGATCTTTCACACCCACGGCCTCTTCGTGGCAACGAACGTGATGCTGCTGGCTGGCGGCTCGATGATCTTCCTGCCGAAATTCGATACGGATCAGGTGATCGCGCAACTGCCCCGCGCCACCGCCATGATGGGCGTGCCGACCTTCTACACGCGGCTTCTCGACGATCCGCGCTTCACCCGCGATCTCGTCTCGCATATGCGGCTCTTCATCTCCGGCTCGGCCCCGCTTCTGGCGGACACGCATGCGGCCTTCGAGGCGCGCACCGGCCATCGCATCCTCGAACGCTACGGCATGACCGAGACCAACATGAACACCTCCAACCCCTATGAAGGCGAGCGGCGCGCGGGCACCGTGGGCTTTCCCCTGCCGGGCGTGGAGCTTCGGATCACCGATCCCGAGACCGGCGAGGCGAGGCCGCAGGGCGAGGTGGGCATGATCGAGGTGCGCGGGCCGAACGTGTTCAAGGGTTACTGGAACATGCCCGAGAAGACCGCGCAGGAACTGCGCGAGACCGGCTTCTTCATCACCGGCGATCTTGGCGTGATCGACGCGCGCGGCTATGTCTCGATCGTGGGCCGCGCCAAGGATCTCATCATCTCGGGCGGCTACAACATCTACCCCAAGGAAATCGAGATGCTGCTCGACGCCCAGCCCGGCGTGCTCGAAAGCGCGGTGGTGGGCGTGCCCCATCCCGATTTCGGCGAGGCGGTCCTGGGCTTTCTGGTGCCCGAGAAGGGCGCGACACCGGATCTCGAGACCATCGCCGCCGCGGTCGGCGCCGCGCTCGCCCGCTTCAAGCATCCGCGCAAGCTCATCGTGCTTGACGAATTGCCGCGCAACACCATGGGCAAGGTGCAGAAGAACGTGCTGCGCGCCGAATATGCCGGGCTCTTCACCGGGGGCTGAGCGGCCCGCTCAATGCGCCTCGGCCCAGTTCGCCCCCTGCCCCGCATCCACCACCAGCGGCACGTCGAGATGGACCGCGGGATGCGGGGCGGATTGCATGACGTCGCGCGCGACCTCCGTCAGCCGGTCCACCGCCCCCTCCGCCACCTCGAAGATCAGTTCGTCATGGACCTGCAGAAGCATCTTCGCGGGAAGATCCGCGATGGCGGCGGGCATGCGGATCATGGCGCGGCGGATGATGTCGGCGGCCGTTCCCTGGATCGGCGCGTTGATCGCGGCGCGGCGGGCGAAGCCCGCGCGCGGCCCACGGGCCGAAATCTCGGGCGTGTGGATCTTGCGGCCAAAGAGCGTCTGGACGAAGCCGTGCTCCTTCGCAAAGGCGATGGTGTCGTCCATATAGGCACGGATGCCTGGGAATCGCTCGAAATAGCGGTCGATGAAACCCTGCGCCTCGGCGCGGGGGATCCGCAGGTTCCGCGCAAGGCCGAAGCCCGAGATGCCGTAGATCACCCCGAAATTGATCGCCTTGGCGCGGCGGCGGATCTCCGGCGTCATCTCCTCCATCGGCACGTTGAACATCTCGCTGGCGGTCATGGCGTGGATGTCCTGCCCCTCGCGGAACGCCTGGCGAAGGCTGTCGATCCCCGCGACATGGGCGAGGATGCGCAATTCGATCTGGCTGTAGTCGAGCGATACCAACCGGTTGCCCGGCGCGGCGACGAATGCCTCGCGGATGCGGCGGCCCTCCTCCGAGCGCACGGGGATGTTCTGAAGGTTGGGATCGGTCGAGGCAAGCCGGCCCGTGCTCGCCCCGGTCTGGACGTAGGATGTGTGCACGCGCCCCGTGTCAGGGTCGATATGATCCTGGAGCGCATCCGTATAGGTGGATTTCAGCTTGGAAAGCTGCCGCCAGTCAAGCACGCGCGCGGGCAGGTCGTGTTCCGTCGCCAGGTCCTCGAGCACATCGGCACCCGTCGCATAGGCACCGGTCTTGCCCTTTTCGCCCCCCGCAAGCCCCAGCTCGTCAAACAGGATCTCGCCCAGTTGCTTGGGACTGCCGACGTTGAAGCTGCGCCCGGCGAGCGCGTGGATCTCGGCCTCGAGCCCGGCCATCTTCTGCGCGAACTCGCCGGACATGGCGCGCAGCGCGGCGCGGTCCACCAGCACGCCGTGCCGCTCCATCTCGGCCAGCACCGGCACGAGCGGGCGCTCGAGCGTCTCGTAGACGGTGGTGACGCGGGCGCGGTGCAGTTGCGGCTTGAAGGTGAGCCAGAGGCGCAGGGTGATGTCGGCATCCTCGGCGGCATAGGGCGCGGCCTCCTCGATGGGCACGCGGTCGAAGGTGCGGGCGGACTTGCCCGAACCGAGGAGCGGCTTGATCGGGATCGGGCTATGGGCGAGGTAGCGTTCCGAAAGCGCGTCCATGCCATGCCCGTGCAGCCCGGAATGCAGCGCGTAGGACAACAGCATCGTGTCGTCGATGGGTGCCATGGCGATGCCGTAAGCGGCGAGGATCTTGGCATCGTATTTCATGTTCTGCCCGATCTTGAGGATGGCGTCGTCCTCCAGGATCGGCTTGAGCGCGGCGAGGGCGTCATCACGCGCGATCTGCCCCTCGGCCAGCGCGTCCGAGCCGAAGAGATCGTCGGCCGCGCCGCCCTTGTGGGCCAGCGGGATGTAACAGGCGCGCCCCGGTTCCGTGGCCAGAGAAATGCCGACGAGCTCTGCCTGCATCTCGTTGAGCGAGGTGGTCTCGGTGTCGAAGGCGACAAAGCCCTGCGCGCGGATCTCGGCGAGCCAGGGCTCGAGCGCGTCCATGTCGCGGATGCAGGCATAGGTTTCGGGCGCGATGGCGGGCCAGTCCGGGGGGGCGCTCGCGTCCTCTTCGGCCCCTTGCGGGGCCGGCTCGGGTATCGTCGGGGCCTCCCGCCCGAGCGCGGCGGCGATGCGTTTCGAGAGCGTGCGGAACTCCATCCGCGCGAGGAAATCGAGCAGCCTGTCGGGGTCCGGCTCGCGCACCTCGAGATCGTCGAGGGTGAAGTCGAGCGGCGTGTCGCAGTCAAGCTGCACGAGCCGCCGCGACATCTCGATCTGATCGCGCATGTCGATCAGGGTCTGGCGGCGCTTGGGCTGGGGGATCTCCTCGGCCCGGTCCAGCAGCGCCTCGAGCGAGCCGAACTCGTTGATCAGAAGCGCCGCCGTCTTGATGCCGATCCCCGGCGCACCGGGGATGTTGTCCACGCTGTCCCCGGCAAGTGCCTGCACGTCGACCACGCGCGCGGGATCGACGCCGAATTTCTCGCGCACCGCCTCGGCATCGATGCGGCGGTTCTTCATCGCATCCAGCATCTCGACGCCATCGCCCACAAGCTGCATCAGATCCTTGTCGGAGGAAATGATCGTCACCCGGCCGCCCGCCTCGCGCGCCCGGCAGGCCAGCGTGGCGATGATGTCGTCGGCCTCATAGCCCTCGATCTCCTCGCAGGCGATGTTGAAGGCGCGGGTGGCCTCTCGGGTGAGCGGGATCTGCGGGCGCAGATCCTCCGGCATCTCCTCGCGGTTGGCCTTGTAATCGGGGTAGAGATCGTTGCGGAAGGTATGGCTGCCCTTGTCGAAGATCACCGCGACATGGGTGGGTGCGTCAGGCCCGGTATTGCCCTCCACATAGCGTTGCAGCATGTTGCAGAAGCCCGCGACCGCCCCCACCGGCAGCCCGTCCGATTTCCGCGTGAGCGGCGGCAGCGCGTGATAGGCGCGGAAGATGAAGGAGGAGCCGTCGATCAGGTGCAGGTGACAGCCCTTGCCGAATCCGGTGCCCATGTCTTGCCTCCGCTCTTGTGACCGAGGGTTTTTCTGTCACGAACCTCCCCGCAGTGCCAGCGCCTTCGAACGCGCGCTGCCATCCCACGTCACGATGCGGCGGCTTGACAAATGTGGCGGGCCGACCGGAGCCGTCCCACGAAGGACACGTTTCCGCCACACTTTGCCCAGATTATGGACAGAGTTTTTCCAACCTTCGCGTAGATGAAAAGTTGATGATTTGGCAGGCTGCTCCGTGTGGGGACATCCGTCAGAGTGGTTTCACCAGCAGTCCTTCAAAGCATTTTCATCCGGATGTCCCCGCACGAAACCTTGCAGAGCAGCGCCGGTCGGCGCAGTATGGCCGGTCTGCCGTTCAACACGGAGATGACGGATGGCCGAGAAACAGAACGATCCTCCTGCCAAGTCGGAAGCCGAGGATTCGGAGATGACCCGAAAGCCCCGCGAGGATAAACCGATCATCGTATCGCGGCGCCAGTTCAACGATTTCGCGCTGATCTGACCGGGGTCAGCGACAGGGGCCGGATGCCGCTTCCGCCCGCTCGATCGCCAGCAGCCTTGCGAGCGCGGCCTCGCTCAACTGGCCCAGCACAACGGTGCGACCGATGACCATACCCGGCGTGCCGATGAAGCCGAACCTGCGGGCCAGGGCAGCCGACACCGCCAGTTCGTCCTCGACGAAGGGCGCGTTCATGTCGGACAGCAGCCGGGCCGGATCGATGCCCGCATCGCGGGCGATGTCCCGCAGGTAGGGGTCGGTCGGCAGAAACGGCGTGCCCATCAACCGCTGATGGAAGATGTCGAAGGCCCCCTGAGCGCGCGCCGCGATGCTTGCCCGCGCGGCCACGACGGACGCGGGCGACAGCAGCGGCAACTCGTGCCAGGCGACCGCGATCTCACCCGCCTCTTCCATACGCTTGAGCATGGGAGACATGGTGCGACAATAGATACAGCGTGCATCCGAGAAATAGGCGACCGGCACGGACCCCGAGACAATCCTTTCAGGGAACAGGCCGGTGCAGGGCGAGGCCGGGATGCGCTCTGCGTCATGATCCACCCCGATCAGCGCAACGGCTCCGCCGCCGGATGTCTGGCCTCCGGCAAGGCGACGGAACCCGGGCAGCCCGGCCATGTCTTCGAAGATTGGCCGCGGCCCGAATCTTAGCCACAGCCGCGGCGCGCCTATGAGACCGAGCCCGGCAAGAGCCGCTCCCGATCCGAGCAAGAGTAGCGTTCGGCGCTTCAGACCTTGCCCTCGAAATCGCGGTGAATGAACTTGGCGTCGCAATAGGGGCATTCGACAAAGCCGCGGTCCCGTGGGATCTGGAGCCAGACGCGGGGATGACCCAAGGCACCCTCGCCACCGTCGCAGGCCACGCGGTAGCTGTCAACGATGCGGATCTCGGGGGCCTCGGTTGCCATCGGGTGATTTCCTTTTGCGCTGCGTTGGATTAGGTCGGACTATGAGCGAACAGGCGGCAGGGGGCAAGAGTGGCATGGCGCGCAACGCCATCGAAATCAGGGGGCTGGTCAAGACCTATGCGGGCGGGCGGCACGGGCCGGAAAAGCGCGCGCTCAAGGGGGTCGATCTGGACATCCCGCTAGGCGCGGTCTTCGGCCTTCTCGGACCCAATGGCGCGGGCAAATCGACCCTCATCAACATTCTCGCCGGGCTGGTGATCAAGACCGCCGGGCAGGTGACGATCTGGGGATTCGACCAGGACCGCAACCCGCGCCAGAGCCGGGCCGCCATCGGCGTGATGCCGCAGGAGCTGAACCTCGATCCGTTCTTCACCCCGCGCGAGGCGCTGGAGGTGCAGGCCGGGCTCTATGGCGTGCCGAAGAGCCAGCGGCGCAGCGACGCGATATTGCGCCTGGTCGGGCTCGAGGACAAGGCCGGGGCCTATGCGCGCACGCTCTCGGGCGGGATGCGTCGCAGGCTGCTGCTGGCCAAGGCGCTCGTGCATCATCCGCAGGTTCTGGTGCTCGACGAGCCGACGGCCGGGGTCGATATCGAACTGCGCCAGATGCTGTGGGAGAACGTGCGCCGCCTCAACGAGGAGGGCATGACGATCATCCTGACGACCCATTACCTGGAGGAAGCCGAGGAGATGTGCGACGAGATCGCCATCATCTGCGAGGGCGAGGTTGTGGCGCGCGACAGCACCGCGCGCCTGCTGGAGCGGCTCGACGCGAAGACGATGATCATCCAGCCCGAGCGCCCCGTCACGGCCCTGCCCGCCGGTCCGGGGCTCGAGGTGACGCGGCGCGCGGACGGGGCCATCGCCATCGCCTATCGCGCGGGCGAGACCCCGGCCGAGGCGGTGCTGGCGGCGGTGCGCGCGGCCGGCATCAGCATTCGTGACCTGCGGGTCGAGCAGGCGCATCTGCAGGACGTGTTCCTTGACCTGACGCGCCGCCAGGCGGGCTGAGGCTCAGACGCCGCGCAATTCCTCGAGAATCGCCAGCGCCGCCGCGCGCGGG
>MDTD01167621.1_pt1 | contig 60800 bp, 54 predicted proteins | sample 811221 | NCBI WGS metagenome assembly MDTD01 (sample SAMN05326646, study PRJNA326480) | marine metagenome | isolation source: seawater | place: Pacific Ocean: South West | collected 2011
CTGGTCGCTCTGGTGATCCTGTTTCAACAGGGCCAGCAGATCCCGTACCAGGAATTGTATCTGATCACGGCCCATTCTGGCGGCATCGTAATGGATGCTCAGGTCGATTCGCTGTACCTGCTCAATAATATGAATCTCAAACGGCGCCAGCATCAAGCCGGCATTGCAGTGGCGCACTGCCAGTACGTCCAGATCCGGTGCCTCTGCACCATCCACATCAAACCAGTGATAGTGCACCAGGGGCACGGGGGCCCCGGACTGACACAGGTGATGCGCCAGCTGTTCAGACACGGGTGAGAAACGGGTATGCAGGTTGGCGAACTGATTGGCGGCGTTGAATACCTGGCCTTCAAATTTCTGCGCCTGCATGGGCACGTAATAGGGAAAAAAGCCCAGCAGATTTTCAAAGGCGCTGTCTTTCAGGCTGGGATCCGAGAACCAGTAGGTAATGTCCTGGTGAGCAAGCCAGTTATGAAGGCAGCGGTTGATGGCATCACACAGCCACTGCTTGGCACTTTGCCCGCTGGGTAGGTGGGCCTCCAGAAACTCGGTATCCAGTTGCTCGGTATGCGTGTGACCGTCATAACACAGCGCGGTGCTTTCCAGCTCCTGCAGTGCTTTGGGGGCCAGGCGGGTCCATTCCTTGGTGAGGAACGGCTTATCCAATACCTGGCTGGACCAGTTGGCGAAGCCCTCCTGTGTACACTGGGCGGGCAGTTCAATCTGGTCAATGGGGGTGAACAGCATGGCCAGCAGTTGATTACCCAGGCGCAGCAGGGAATAGCCGTCCAGTAACAGCGGGTGGCAGGCTAAAAACAGATGGGATGCGGTGCCCTGCTGCACCAGCATCAGGATCAGTGCCTGGTGTTCACTATTGCGGCGTTGCAGCTGGGAGCGAATTTCCTCTATCTGGTCGCGGGCATCCGCAAGGCTGATATTGCCAAGCTGCACGGATTCGATGCTGACGCCATCGCCGGCTGTAAAGCGATGGCTATCCGGATTAAAACGCGCACTGAGCATGGGGTAGGTGGCCTGCAATTGCTGCATTTTGTCCTGCAGATCGGTGACCGATAGGGCACCGGTAAACACCAGTTCTACCAGGCGGCTCTGGGAACGGCCGTCGATCCGCGACAGCAGGCATTGCTGATGGGGTGACAGTTGCAACGGGTCGGTTTGTCCGGGCGTGGAGGATGACACCGGACGCCGCGCGCTGTTGAGCTTCTTCTGACGGATTTTTTCAAACAACAGCTGTCGTTGTTCCGGACTGAGGTCGGCGAATTGAGACAGGGCGTTGTTGGAGGTCATGGTCGTACCTTTCATTGTCGTCAATTTTTATAATTCTTCTTGTTAACGATCATACTGCGGTGGCCTCTGGGATTGGCCGTTACCGACATGAGAATGTTCGCCTGGGAAAAGCCAGCATTATACGTCATACCAGTTTGGCCCAAGATTGTAATATGTGGCCCTTCTTGAGCAGAAACTTGCGTATTTTTTTGTAATGGAACCCAGTTGGTGTAACCAATGTGAATTAGTTGCCCATCTGATTCCATCATACTGAGAAAAGGAAACGCGATAGTAGAGTAATAGTGCAAAACTTTGTTCAACTAAGTAACAAAAGTTTACATTTTCCTGCGCAAAAAAAAGCCCTCCTGAAGGAGGGCTATAGGTAACCCAGTGCGAGGTGGGTTGAAAAAAGTTAATGTGGATCTGACCCATCAGTCCAGGAACGAGAAGTTTTCCTCTTTCATCTTCATCAGAGATTTGGGTGAAGCCATCATGCATTCCGCGTGCGCTTTGGCCCGGGGTAGCAGTCGCTCAAAATAAAAGTCGGCAGTTTGAATCTTGGCTTTGTAAAATTCCGGATTGTCGGTGCCGTCTGCCAGTTTTTCATAGGCAGCCTGCGCCATCATGGCCCACATGTACGCCATGCTCACGTAACCGGAATACATGAGGTAATCCACGGAGGCAGCCCCCACCACGTCAAAGTTTTTGCGGGCCCGCATGGCCAGACGCACACTGTACTGCTGCCAGTTGGTGGTGTATTTGAACAGCGGCCAGATAAAGCGGTTCATTTCCTTTTTATGGGGGTTGCTGGAAATCAGACCGTTGTCTTTACAGAATTTCAGTACATCCAGCGAGAAGGTTTTCAGGGTTTTCATTTTGCCCAGCAGTACTTTCCGGCCCAGCAGGTCCAGCGCCTGAATACCGGTGGTACCTTCATATAGAGTGGCAATTCGGGTGTCCCGCACGATCTGTTCCATGCCCCATTCCTTGATATAACCGTGGCCACCGTAGACCTGCATGCCCAGGTTGGCCGCTTCATAACCGGTTTCGGTAAGGAATGCCTTCAGTATCGGGGTCAGGAAGCCCAGCTGGTCATCGGCCTCGTTGCGCACTGCTTCGGTTTCACCGAACAGCATGAAATCAGCGTACTTCGCGGCATAGTAGACCATGGCGCGGCCCCCTTCGGCGAAGGCCTTCTGGGTCAACAGCATACGGCGCACGTCGGCATGGCAGATGATGGGGTCGGCCACCTTGTCAGGATGCTTCTTGCCGCTCAGTGCGCGCATGGAGAGGCGATCCTTGGCATAGGGCAGGGCCCCCTGGTAAGAAAGCTCAGCGGCACCCAGACCCTGCAGGGAGGTGCCAACCCGGGCGGAGTTCATGAAGGTAAACATGCATTCCAGGCCCTTGTTCGGTGGCCCGATCAGGTAACCCTCGGCTTCTTCAAAGTTCATGACGCAGGTGGCGGAAGCACGGATGCCCATTTTGTGCTCGATGGAGCCACAAACCACATGGTTGAAATCCCCCAGATTGCCGGCGGGGTCACATTTCACTTTGGGCACGATGAAGAGGGAAATACCCTTGGTGCCCGCAGGTGCGTCCGGCAGGCGGGCCAGTACGATGTGGATAATGTTTTCGGCCATATCGTGATCACCGGAAGAGATGAAGATCTTGGTACCGGTAATGGCGTAGCTGCCGTCATCCTTGGGCACGGCCTTGGTTTTCAACTGGCCCAGGTCGGTGCCGCAGTGCGGCTCGGTGAGGCACATGGTTCCGGACCAGGTGCCTTCGCACATCTTGGGCAGGAAGTGGTGCTTTTGTTCTTCGGTGCCGTGCAGGTAAATGGTGTTCATGGCCCCCAGGCTCAGGCCCGGGTACATGCCCCATGACCAGTTGGCCGTGCCGATCATCTCGGATTTCATGACACTGAGGGACAGGGGCATGCCCTGGCCGCCGAATTCCTCCGGATGGGACAGGCCCTGCCAGCCACCCTGGCAGTATTGATCATAGGCTTCTTTGAAGCCCTTGGGAGTGGTGACCTTGCCATCTTCGAACTGGCAGCCTTCCTGGTCCCCGGTCTGGTTCAATGGAGACAGCACCTGTTCACAAAACTTGGCGCATTCACCCAGAATGGCATCCACCATATCCGGTGTGGCGTTCTCAGCGCAGGGCAGTTTGCTGTAATGCTTTTGATAGTCCAGAACGTCGTTCATGACGAAGTTCATGTCACGTAAAGGCGCTTTATACTGAGGCATCGCACTGTTTCCTGTAAGGTAGCGGTTGAACCGAGAGTTATTTTCAGGTGCGCAAGTGTGCACCAAGGGCCTGGAATCGCCATTGGCACATTTGATTGCACCCGGTGTCACTTTGGCCAACACTCGTTTTAATGGGGTCATAATGGCTCGCTGAGAGCCCCGCCCGGTGCTTGGGTGTATAAAATTCAGACAGTTGGCGGTGCTTGAGACCTCTGTAAACAATAGTTCACTTAAGTGAGGAATTGTTATGAGCTTGAAAGCAGAACCCTGTGAAGCCTGCCGGGCAGATGCCCCAACGGTGTCCCGGGATGAGCGTTCGGATTTGCTGCAACAGATCCCGCAGTGGCGGATTGTCAGCGAGGCGGGCGTGGACAAGCTGCGGCGGGAATTCACGTTTGCGGATTTTGCGGCGGCACTGGCCTTTACCATTCGGGTGGGTGAGCTGGCGGAAACCGTCAATCATCATCCTGCCCTGCTGACCGAGTGGGGCAAGGTTACGGTAAGTTGGTGGAGCCACAAGCTTGGCGGCCTGCACCGCAACGATTTTCGCCTGGCCGCGAAAACCGATGAACTGCTGTGATCATTTAATGCTTTTGATGCTGTGGGTCGGATTCAGTTTGGCTGCATAGTTGGCAAGCCAGGTGAAAAACTCATTGGCCGGCATGGGGCGTGCAATATGGTAACCCTGGGCCAGATCACACCCCATTTCTTTTAGTTTGTTGAGTGTGTCTTCATCTTCGATGCCCTCGGCCACTACTTCCAGGCTCATGTTGTGACCCATGGTGAGTGTGGTGTGCACGATGACCTGATCATCGCTGTTCTTGGCCATCTCCATCACAAAGCTGCGATCGATTTTGATTTCATTGACCGGTAATTTTTTCAGGTAGGACAGTGAGGAGTAACCGGTGCCGAAATCATCAATAGACAGGCGAATGCCCACTGCACTCAGCTCCCCCATCACCCGCATGGCATCATCCGGGTTGTGCATCACGGCGGTTTCGGTCAGTTCCATGATTACTTTGTCCAGGGTGATATCGCACTCCTGGGCAATTTTACAGATCTGATCCTTGAAGTGGGGATCCTGCAGATTACGCGCTGAGATATTGATGGACAGGTTGATGTCATAACCCTGGTCAGACAGGCTCTTTTTAAAGGCAAATGCCTTACGGCAGATCCAGTAAGTGAGGGGTTGAATGACGCCGGTGCGTTCCGCCAGGGGGATGAATTCATCCGGGGGAATAAAGCCGTATTCAGGGTGAATCCAACGTATAAGCACCTCGGCACCGGAAACCTGCAATGTATCCAGGCAGATTTGAGGCTGGAAATACAACTGCAGCGCGTCTTTCTCAATGGCGTTACGCAATTCACCCAGCAGCGAAATGCGGCGTTGGTTGTAGGGATCGATTTCCTGGGAATAGATAGCAAATTTTTCGTTGGTGCTGCCGGCTGCTTCCAGGGCGATGTGGGCGTTGCGCAATAAATTTTCGCTGCTGCTGCCGTGAGCGGGATGAAAAGCAATGCCGGCGGTGGCGTCCACATCCAGCGTCAGGCCCTGATATTCGAATGGTTTCTCCATATCGCGCAGCAGGCCCAGCACCAAGGCATGTACCAGATCAGGATCCAGTTCCCGGACGATCAGGGCAAAGCTCACCCCCTCCACGTTGGCGACATAATTCAAACGGGCATCGGTGTCTTCGATGGGCACAATGCGCTGGATGCTCTGACTCAGTGAATTGAGACGCTCTGTAAGCACATAGAGAATGGCATCACCGTTACTGTGGCCCAGGGTTTTATTGAACTCATGAAAATTATTGATGCTGAGCAGGATTACCGAAAAGCCAGGTGTGTTGTCTTCCTGCAACAAGGAGTCCAGCGTGCTGCGCAGCAATGTGCGGTTGGGCAAGCCGGTGGTGCGACTGTGCAACGCCCGATGCATGAGCCGATCTTCAGCCTCTTTCAGACGCACAATGGCTTTGTGTTGCTCCTGCAATGCAGAGTACTTGGCTTTACGCTCGAAATTGATGCGATCTGCCAGCCCCAAAGAGAGCAACAGCATTTCGGCTGCGGAACCGGCCAGGATCGCATTGTTGGTGATGGCATTGGAAGGCAGCAGCCCCAGCAGTACCAGGGTGAACATGACGATGCCCACAATAAGCAAAGCCCAGGCCAGCAGGAAAAAGCCGGCAGGCCGCGAACCCTTGAGCCAGCAGTGAAATACAAAAACCGGCATCACAAGGGTGATGATGGTGACATAGGTGGAAACCTGGCTGCTGAGGAAATAGTCGGTGCTCAGACGCAGCGCGCCCAGTATCAAGCCTACCGCCGCGAGACTGTTGATAACGGTGTTGATGTAGCGCCCGTACTGTTCGGTCTTAATAAAATGTTTGACGAACATCAGGCCGCTGACAGAGGCCATACAGGCAGAAAGCTGGGTGACGTATTCGTTAACCAGCGGCGCGCCGCTCCACAGCAACAGAAAACCAAAACCGGTAAACGTTTGAAAGGTAAGAAATGAAAATCCTATGTAGGCGATGTAGTAGAAGTACGCACGATTACCGACGGAGAAAAACAGGAACAGGTTGTACACCATCATGGCCAGCAATATGCCAAAGAATAACCCGAATACATGATTGTGGATCAGCTCTTTGTAGACGAAATGTAACGGTTGGGAGAGTTTCATAGGCAGCTGGACACTGCCCCCGGCACGTTTGGCATTAATGTAGATGTCGTATTCGCTGCCGGATTTCAGTTTCAATGGCTGGGCGAAAAAGCGGTGGGGCAGCATACGATCCATCATCGGCAGGGCATAGCCAATCTCGAAGTGCTGTTGTATGTCTCCGTTTTTTACCACAAAAATATCGAAGCGCTGCAGCAGGGGAAAAGCGGACTCCAGTACCCAGGTTTGGCTCAGTTCTTCATCGTCGGCCACAGTGACTTTGAAGTGTGCCCAGATGGAACTGTCGGTGTGCCCCAGGTTAATTACGTCCTCATTGGCGGGCGTAAATAAAATACTGTTATTTGTAGTGATTTCGTTAATGGTGAGTTGATCACCCTGATCCTCGAACATTTCGATGTGCTGGCGCTGCAGCTCAAGTTCTTCAACGTCCGGTGTCAGCTGAACGGCGGTAACCCCAAAACTGATGCTGCTGCTGCAGATCAGGCACAGGGCCAGTACTGCCCTAATCAGGTTATAGTGTTGAATCAAAACCAAAATTTGTTATCCGCGGTGCAAGGTGACAAAACATTCATTTCTAACTGGACTGTTGCATCCGGAGACGGTTGATGACAACCACATGTGAAGAATGACGGCCCACTGCTCAGTATAGTTCAAACTTGGCTCGCGCCATGGCTATCAGAGTGGAGAGATTAGAGGAGGCGGGCGCGTCAGGGTGGGCCGTCGGCTTCCTGACGCTTTTGAAGGGATTAAGTCCTGGGAGTCAAAAAACGGTGGCGATTAATCCTGGGCGCCGAATACCGATTCCAGTAACGGCTGATTGCGTTTCACCGCCTGTTTGTCGCCCTCGGGAGCCTGTTTGGCCGCTTTCAGTGCCTTGCTGCTTTCTTGCAGCATCTGCTCCATCATGGCCTTTTGTTCCGCCGGCATCATGCCGCTGGCCATCATGGATTGCACCTGTTTCAGCTGTTGCTCAACTTCCGCTTCGTTGCCGGCCATTTCATTGGCCATATAGGCTGTCATGATACGGTCGCCGGTGGCAGACCATTTGTTCGGGTCGGAATAACCGTTGTCGTCCAGTACTTCAACCAGTGCGTTGTAGTGTTTGTTGGTGCGGGTTTGCTCCATCATCTGGCTGAAGACGCGGCTGTACTCGGTGCTTTGGGTGTTGGCATCCAGCTCGTCTTCAATGTGCTCCTTTTCGGCCCAACTGACGATGGCCTGATAGGCTTTGGTCCATTTCTGGATCTCGGCGTCGGTCAATCCTTCGGCCTGTGCCAGGGTAGCGGTACAGCAAAGCAGAATGATACTCAGAATGTGGCGCATAATGGGTGTCCTTACTGAATGGGTGATGGGTAAAGATTATGCGTACTTGGGCACGGGCTGGAAAGTAATTCTGTCACTAAATCCGCAATGGGGGCGCAGACCATGGATCACAGCTGTGCCTGCGCCGCCGCCCTGATTTTGCCAACCATGGATTTGAGGCCATTGCCCCGGGTGGGGCTCAGGTGTTGGATCAGCTGGGTTTTACTGAAATAATCGTCCACATTGAAGTCGATGATTGCCTGCGGGCTGTGCTGATTGAAGGCCGCCATTACCATGGCCGCCAGGCCGCGCACAATGTGGGCGTCGCTGTCCACCAGAAACTGCAGGGTATTGTTGTCGGCGTTATAGTGGGCGCTGATCCAGACCTGGCTCTGGCAACCGTGAACGAAGTTGTCTGCGGTCTTCTGTTCCTCTGGCATGGCCGGGAGTTTTTTGCCCAGATCAATGATGTAGCGATAACGATCCTCCCAGTCATCAAAGAAGGCCAGGTCTTCGAGTATGTCGTCACTGGTAATGTCGGTGCCGAAGGGGTTGTCGTTCATGCCACTGCCTTGGATGTGAGGTTGGTGTGAATTAGAAAATGCCCAGCTCGAGTTGCGCTTCTTCGGATATTTTATCCCGTGACCAGGGCGGGTCAAACACCAGCTTGACGTCCACTTCGTCCACATTGGGGACTTTGTTGAGACGATAGCGTACATCGTTGGCCAGCACCTGGCCCATACCACAGGTGGGTGAGGTCAGGGTCATGGTGACGGTCACCAGATCGTGGCCCGCGGATTTTTCGCTGATGTCGACATCGTAAATCAGGCCCAGATCCACTATGTTCACCGGTATTTCCGGATCGTAGATGGTACGCAGGGTTTCCCAAACGTGTTCGGACAGCGGCGCGCCGGGTTCCACCTGGCCAAAGTCCAGTTCTTCAACCTCCAGCCCCAGTGCATCGGCATCGGTGCCATCCACCCGTGCCAGATTGCCTTTGAAGCTCACCGTATAATTGCCGCCACGGGCTTGTGTGATTGTAACGAAGGCATTTTTGGGCAGGGTGATGGGTGTGCCGGAGGGTACCGCCCGCGCCGGACAATCCCGCATCACGGGGACCATGCGCTGTTCAACGGAGGACGGCAGCATTACTTGGTCACCGAAAAGCTTTCCCCGCATCCACACTCTGAGGTGGCATTGGGGTTGCGGAATTGCAGAATGGCATTCAACCCCTGCTTGACGTAATCCAACTCCGTGCCCTGCAGCACCGGTAGGCTGTCCTGATCCACATAGACGGTCAACTCGGGGGAAGCCTGGATGATGAGATCATTTTCTGCCGGGGCGTCCACCAGTTCCATCTCGTACATGAAACCGGAGCAACCACTGGGCTTAACGGCAATCCGCACGGCTGTGGCTCCGTCTTTCCTGGCCACTTCTGCTGCCATGTGGGCAATGGCAGCCGGGGTCAGAGTGATGGAGTTTTCGGGAATAAATGTTTGAACGGTCATAGTGCTCTCACCCTATTCCTGTTGTGTCTCTTACAGTAAAAACGTTTTCGATTTTGCCAGCGCTGCAAAAAAGCGCTCCACGTCATCCTGCGTGTTATAAAACGCGAAGGACGCACGCACAGTGCCGGGAATGGCAAATTGATCCATAATCGGCATGGCACAGTGATGGCCGGTGCGCACCGCAATCCCTTGTTGATCCAGCAGGGTACCCAGATCATGTGGGTGTGCGCCTTCCAGCAGGAAGGAAAACACCCCAGCCTTGCTTTGTGCCCGGCCGATCAAGCGAATGTGGGGATCGTCGGCGGCCCGATCAAGGGTTGCCTGCAACAATTGGTGTTCATGGTTGGCCATCAGCTGGCGGTCAAACTGATTCAGATAGTCGATGGCCGCTGCCAGGCCGATGGCGCCACCGATATTGGGGGTGCCGGCTTCAAACTTGTAGGGCAACACATTGAAAGTGGTGCCATCGAACGACACTTTCTCAATCATCTCGCCGCCGGACTGGTAGGGCAGCATGGCTTCCAGCAGCTCTGTTTTACCATAGAGCACACCAATGCCGGTGGGGCCATAGACCTTGTGGCCGGAGAAAGCGTAAAAGTCGCAGTCCAGATCCTGTACGTCCACATTCCAGTGGGGGGTGGCCTGAGCGCCGTCCAGCAATACCCGCGCACCCACAGCATGAGCCTTGGCGACGATGCTTTTTACCGGGTTGATGGTACCCAGGGCATTGGAGACGTGCACCACGGACACCAGCTTGGTGTTTTCCGACAGCAGCGCCTCGAATGCAGCCAGGTCCAATTCGGCATCATCCGTAACCGGGATGACCTTGAGGTTGGCACCGGTCTGCTCTGCCACCAATTGCCAGGGCACGATGTTGGAGTGATGCTCCATGGCGGAGATAATAATGTCGTCACCGGGCTTGAGAAAGGCCCGACCGTAGCTGTGCGCCACCAGGTTGATGCTTTCGGTGGTGCCGCGGGTCCAGATAATCTGGTTGCTGCCCGGGGCGTTGATAAAGCGCTGCACGGTTTCCCGCGCCGCTTCGAACTCGCGGGTTGCCAGATCACTTAAGGTATGGGCACCGCGGTGCACATTGGAGTTAATGGTGGAGTAATAACGGGTCAACGCATCCAGCACCGCTTGGGGCTTCTGGGTGGTGGCGGCATTGTCCAGGTACACCAGCGGCTTGCCTTTCACTTCCTGCTGCAGGATAGGGAAGTCGGCCCGGATGGCATCGATATCAAAGCTGCGCATGCCGGTTACTCCAGGGACCACAGGTTGTTGAGTTTATCCACGTCATTGAAAAACTCTGCCAGCCGCTGGCGGGCCAGCTCAATGACGGCCCCATTGGGAAACTGCTCCACCATCTCATTCACAAAGCCCAGGCAGAGCATGGCTTCTGCGGTGGCGCGGTCAATACCCCGCGATTGAAAATAAAACAGGGATTTATCATCCAGTTTGCCAATGCTGGCACCGTGTGAGCACTTCACATCGTCGGCGTATATTTCCAGCTCCGGTTTGGTGTCCAGCTCTGCCTGTTTCGACAACAACAGATTTTTGCTGTTGAGGTGCGCTGCTGTTTTCTGTGCATGTTGGTGAATGTGTATGCGGCCATTGAATACGGCGCGGCTGCTGTCAGTGATGAAACCTTTGTACTCGGTGTCACTGTTGCAGTGCGGCGCAGCGTGTTCCAGGTTCAGATGGTTGTCGATATGCTGTTTGTGTTTACTGAGGAACACACCGTTCAGGCGGCAATAGGCATTGTTGCCGTTAAAACTCACATTGATATCATTGCGTTTCAAGGCACTGCCGAACGCCAGGGCATGTTGTTCGTAATGACTGCCCTGCGCCAATTTGATGTGCAGGCCGTTGATGTGGGTGAGGCTTTCGTGCTCCACCTGCAGGCGCGTATGCACCATGCGCGCATTGGGGTGCAGGCTGACTTCCATCATATGGTTGTGGAATACGTTGGTGGCCCCCAGGCTGTCGAACTGCTCAATCAGCTCCAGCGATGAACCGGCTTCGGCACACACCAGCACACGGCTTTGAGCCAGGCTGGTATCGGCTTCGGCGGTGCTCAGGTAAACCAGTTGAATGGCTTGCTGCACCTTGAAATCAGCGGGTGCGTGAATCAGCAGACCGTCGGCAACGCTGCTGTAGTTCAAGGTGGCAAAAATGTGCTCTTTGGGCTCGAACCCGGTGCCCAATTCAGCGTTGATCAAATCGCGCTGGGTGTCATTGGCATTGCTGAACAGGGTAATGATGCCCTGGTTTTCCAGATCGCTGAAACGGGACAGGCCGGGGGTAAAATGCCCATTGATAAACACCAGGCGACTGACATCGCCTAATGGGCCGATGCGGGTTTCTGCGGCGCCTGCGTCCACGTCCCCTGCTGCCTGGTTTGCCAGATAGGCATTGTTCAGCAAGGGGGTGAGCGGGGTGTATTTCCAGGCTTCGGTTTTGCGGGTGGGGATATCCAGGCCCGCAAAGGTCGCCCGGGCTTTCGCCGGCAGACTTAACCAGTCCAGTGAGGATTGGTGCTGCCAACTGTTCTGTGCCTGTTGTTTCAATTCGTTGGGTGTAATCATGACTGCTTGCCGTTATTGAATCCAGCTGTACCCTTTTTCTTCCAGTTCCAATGCCAGTTCGCGGCCACCGGACTTGACAATTTTTCCGCCTGCCAGAACGTGTACGTAATCGGGCACAATGTAGTTGAGCAGGCGCTGATAGTGGGTTACGACAATGAAGCTGCGTGCCTCATTGCGCAGGGCGTTAACCCCTTCCGCCGCCACCTGCAATGCATCAATGTCGAGACCGGAATCGGTTTCATCCAGCAACGCCAGGCTGGGTTCCAGCAGCGCCATCTGCAGAATTTCGTTACGCTTTTTTTCGCCGCCGGAAAAGCCCTCGTTGACGCCCCGTTTCAGAAACTCCGGTTTCAGTTTCAGTTCCTTGCAGTGCTCGCGGGCCAGTTTCATAAACGCGGGCGCGTCCAGCTCGTCCTGGCCACGGTGTTTACGCACGGCATCCACCGAAGCCTTCAGGAACTGCATATTGCTGACGCCGGGTATTTCCACCGGATACTGGAACGCCAGAAAAATGCCTTCCCGGGCCCGCTCTTCCGGTTCCAGTTCGAACAGGTCATTGCCCTTGAAGGTCACGCTGCCGCCAACCACCTGGTAATCGTCCCGGCCTGCCAGCACATTGGCCAGGGTACTTTTGCCTGAACCGTTGGGGCCCATGATGGCGTGGACTTCACCGGGTTTCACGGTCAGGGAAATGCCGTCGAGAATGGTCTTGCCATCCACTTCGGCCACCAGATCTTTCACTTCTAATAATGGGGTTGCACTCATGATTAACCTACTGCACCTTCCAGACTGACTTCCAGCAGCTTGCCGGCTTCCACCGCAAACTCCATGGGTAATTCTTTGAAAACTTCTTTACAGAAACCGTTCACGATCATGGAGACGGCTTTCTCTTCATCGATACCCCGTTGCCGGCACAGGAACAGTTGATCGTCACTCACCTTGGAGGTGGTGGCTTCGTGCTCCAGAATGGCATCGGGGTTTTTGTTTTCGATATAGGGGAATGTGTGGGCGCCACACTGATCACCGATCAGCAATGAATCACACTGGGTGTGATTGCGGGCACCGTCGGCCCTTGGCGAAATGCGGACCAGGCCACGGTAGGCGTTCTGGCTGCGGCCGGCGGAAATACCCTTGGAGACAATGGTGCTCTTGGTGTTTTTGCCCAGGTGAATCATCTTGGTGCCGGTGTCCGCCTGTTGATAGCCGTTGGTGAGGGCCACAGAATAGAATTCACCGATGCTGTTGTCGCCGCGCAGAATCACGCTGGGGTATTTCCAGGTAATGGCGGATCCGGTTTCCACCTGGGTCCAGGAAATTTTACTGTTGGCGCCGTCACAGACGCCGCGCTTGGTCACAAAGTTGTAGATGCCGCCTTTGCCGTTTTCATCACCGGGATACCAATTCTGGACGGTGGAATATTTGATGTCGGCGTTACCCAATGCCACCAGTTCCACCACCGCCGCGTGTAGCTGGTTTTCGTCGCGCATGGGCGCGGTGCAACCTTCCAGATAAGACACCTGGCTGCCCTCGTCCGCCACGATCAGGGTGCGCTCGAACTGGCCGGTATTGAGTTCATTGATGCGGAAATAGGTGGACAGCTCCATGGGGCAGCGGGTGTTCTTGGGGATGTAGACAAAGGAACCATCGCTGAACACCGCGGAGTTCAAGGCTGCGTAGAAGTTGTCCTGTTGCGGCACCACGCTGCCCAGGTATTTCTGGATCAGCTCCGGATAATCCCGAATCGCTTCCGATATGGAGCAGAAAATGACGCCTGCCTTGGCCAGGTCATCCTTAAAGGTAGTGCCGATGGAGACACTGTCGAAGACGGCGTCCACCGCCACCCCCGCCAGTTTGGCGCGCTCATGGAGGGGGATGCCCAGCTTTTCGAAGGTCTCGAGAATCTCCGGATCCACCTCATCCAGGCTTTTGGGGCCGTCGTTTTTTGATTTCGGCGAGGAATAGTAGCTGATGGCATCGAAGTCCACCGGCGGGTGTTTGAGATGGGCCCAGGTGGGTATCTCCATTTCGCGCCATTTGCGGTAGGCTTCCAGACGCCATTCCAGCATCCATTCCGGCTCGTTCTTTTTCGCGGAAATAACGCGCACCACCTCTTCATTGAGGCCGGGAGGCAGGGTTTCGGATTCGATGTTGGTGACGAATCCTGCTTCATATTCACGACGGATCAAAGCATTTATTTCGTCGCTCATGGCGTGTCTCCGCTGATAGCTGGGCGTGCCGGGCTCGTGGCCGCACCTTGGGCGGGCACACGGCAGAAACCCTAAGCCAGTAAGGCTGGAGGGTTGGCAATCTGGTTTTAAAAAAGGATCTCTCTACGGCAAACCAGACTAAAATAGTCGGCTTTGAAAATCAATACCGATTTGGTATTCTTTCCGGGAATCCCACTCAAACCGGGCGCGCATTGTATGTTACGGATCAGCAAAATGACAGATTATGCATTGGTGATAATGAACCGGCTGGCGAAATCGCCGGTGCAGCAGCAGCGCATGGAAGAGTTGGCAGAGGCCACCAAGCTGGGCTTGCCGACGGTGCGTAAACTGATGCGGCAGCTGGTGGCTGCTGGACTGGTGCGCTCGGAACGGGGGGCGAAAGGGGGGTATCAACTGGCGCGGTTGCCGGAAATGATCAGCATTGCCCAGGTGGTGTCCGCCGTTGAAGGTCCGCTGGCCATTACGGAGTGCTGCGATGATGACGGCGGCTGTGAGCTGACCGATGGTTGTGAAGTGGCCTATCATATGCCCACCATCAACGAGTTGATTGCCCAGATCCTGAATACGATTTCGCTTACCGACATGGTGGGGATGGGGGCCGGGGTGCACCACAATGTGCAGACCATTTTGTCCCGTCTCACTGAACGCAATGCTCCTCCCCTGGTATAACGCTTGCCCGGGCAGGGTGGTACCAGCACCTGCTTTACACTTGCATTAGTGCCGCTTCTTTTTAGACTATCCCTTTTCGCTTTGCCCGCATGCTGTGTGGATGCGGTTACTAACACCCATTGAGTACCCATTAAGTAGAGAGACCCTATGAAACAATTAACCTGTGTGGTGGCCATGATGGCCGTACTTGGCGCATCCGGCTGTGCCCAGGACGGCAGTTTCGACAGCAATAAAGCCATGGCGGTGGGCATGGGCGTGGCCCAGGCGGTGACGCTGAACGAAGAAAGCGTCAAGCAGACTGCCAGCCTGGCGGCCAAGGAAATGGACAGCAAGAATCAGGTGGCCGGGGCGTCGAACCCTTATTCCCGCCGGCTGGAGAACATTACCGCCGGGCTGGATAATTACCGTGGGCTCAGCTTTGACTTCAAGGTGTACCTGGCGCCGGAAGTGAATGCCTTTGCCATGGCGGACGGCACCGTGCGGGTGTATTCAGGGTTGCTGGACGCCATGCCCGATGATCAGGTGTTGGCGGTAATTGGCCACGAAATCGGTCATGTTTACCACAAACACAGTTATGAGCAGATGCAGCAGAAGATTCTCACTGATTCCGCCATGCAGGCTGCGGTGTCCGTTGGAGGCACTGTGGGAGAACTGACCCAGGGACAGTTGGGCCAGCTTGCCTATGTAGCGGTGAACGCCCGCTTCTCCCAGCAGGATGAGCTGGAGTCGGATACCTTCGCGGTGAAAATGCTGAAGAATCTGGGCCAGGACCCCTATGCCATGAAGCGCGCCATCCAGACCCTGGAGTCAAAATACGGGTCCGACAGCAGTTTTCTCAGCTCCCATCCGTCCAATAAAGAACGTATCAAGCGCATCCAGAAGGCCATTGACCAGTTGTAGGCGCGACCCAGGGGCAGGAGTCATCAGCACAACCCTCTGAACCCGCTATACTTTTTGGGTCAACGGTACAGAGGAGTGGGGTGATGACATCTGCCTATCAGACGGTTTCCCGAGTGGCCAACGAGACTTACGGTCACGCCCGCCGGATCATGCCGCCGCAGCCCTGGTGGGATAACCTGGAGAGCAGCTTCCACAAGTTTCCCGACGATTTTGAGCTGGATTTGCCGACTCAGATCCTGGTGGACGGTACCGCCGGAATCGACTTGGCGGTGCGCACCGCAGTGGCATCCCTGGTGTCGGTGCTGGCGTTGCCGCTGTCGGCCAACCCCCTGCGTTTGATGCAGGATCTGGAGGACGGTGCGCTCTACCGCGAGCTGGCTTCCAGTCATCAGGTTGAGCGCTTTTTTGCCCCTCCCAACCGTCAGGTGGAGGTGCGGGAGCGCAAGGCCGGCTGGATTCATTTTCGCCCCCCCGACGGTCAGTGCCGGGAGCTGGTATTCCAGAGTCCGTTCGAACCGGTGAATCCGCGCCTGCGCCGGCGCTATCTCAAGAATCGTCACAATCTGCAGGCGGTGGCCCAGTACTGGACCCACGATGACGGTCCGCGCCCCACCATTTGCGTGGTGCACGGCTTTATGGCCGATCCCTACTGGGTTAACAGCCTGTTTCTGGGGTTGCCCTGGTTCTACAGTCTGGGTTACGACATTCTGCTGTATACGCTGCCTTTCCATGGCCATCGCCAGGGGCCTTTCTCACCCTTCAGCGGGCATGGCTACTTTGCCAATGGGCTCTCTCATATCAGTGAAACAGTGGCCCACTCCATTTATGATTTCCGCCTGTTTCTGAACTATCTGGAACAACAGGGGGTGCCCCGGTTCGGGGTTACCGGAATCAGTCTGGGAGGCTATACCAGTGCCTTACTGGCAGCAGTGGAAGAGCGCCTGCAGTTCAGCATTCCCAATGTGCCGGTGGTTTCCCTGTTTGATCTGATGTTGCAATGGTTTCCCGCCAGTGCGGTGATCAAAACCGGATTGCGCCTGAGCGGGGTATCCATCAAGGATGCCCGCCACATCATGGCGGTGCATTGTCCGCTCACCTATGAGCCGATTATTCCCAAGGAGCGCTTGATGATCATTGGTGGGGCCGGGGATCGGTTTGCGCCGCCCAAGCATGCCCGCCTGTTGTGGGATCACTGGGATCGTCCGGATATTCACTGGTTTCCGGGCAACCATATTCTGCACCTGGATCAGGGCAAGTATTTAAAGGACGTTGCCCGTTTTCTGCAGCGAATCGGCTTTGCGGACTAAGCTGAATCGGGCCACCGGTTACGGCGGCCTGCAGTGTTGCCGGGTGTGGTCAGTGGGCTTTGCGTTTTTCGCGTTCCTTCACTTTTAGATCGTGCAGTGCGTAGTAGATCACGTAGCCACCGACGGCAATGGTGCCGGCCAGCACCAGCAATCCTGCTATAACCGTTTCGTCTATGTACATGGCAATAGTCCCTCATTGATGTATTGTTGTGGTAACCAATAATCTAGCTCAGTGACGGGCTGACTTCACTGGTTTGGGACTAACGGGTCTAACGGCCGGGTTTGTTAGGCTTGCTGGTTGTTAACCTCATGACATGGGCCGATATTAGGCGCTAGAGATAGGTGTTGACCCTGGATTTGGCTTCATATAGGCGGTCCGCCAGGGGTTTCGGTGTTTTGGCGATCCATTCGTCAGCCTGTGCATCCAGTTGCCGGCGCAGTTGTTCCAGGCGGCGTTTCTGGATTCTGGCCTTCAGCTCCAGGCGGGACAGTTCCCCGCTGAGCTTTTCCTTCTCGGTCATGACAATGGCGATCAGGTTGTGTCGGTTCACCTGGTCTGTGATACCGTATCGGCTGAGGTAGTAACCGGCGGTATCCAGTTGTTTCAGGCCGAAATTGGCAATGGGTTCAAGGTTCATGGCAGGTTTGCCTCGTAATGGTTCCTGGCGGCGAGTCAGGAAAGTGGTTAGCGAAAGAGTTGCTGCCAAGCTACGCTGAAAAATTAGAACTATCCACCTAACCGGCGGGTAGGGTAATCAAGAGACTAATTTCACCTAAAAAAAGCAAGGCGATTCATGTGGTTGCAAACTATACTGAATCTCTAAACACATGGAACCGAATAGGATTGGTGCTTGAAGGGGATCGACAGGCCTGGGCAAACAGGCCGGCGACTGCTTTGGGGGTTCGTGGCTTACCTTGGATTATTGATCAGTATTCCAGGGCACGCGGAAGAGGAAGCCCGGCTTAAAGCAGCCTTTATCTACAATTTTACCAAGTATGTGACCTGGCCCCTGTCCATAGAGCAGGCCAGCGGGAAGCTGCGTGTCTGCGTTCTGGGCAAAGAGGCCTTTACCGACGAGTTGTCCCAGTTGAGTGGCCGCGAGGTTCGAACTTTTTCTCTGGAGGTGGTGCCGCTGCAGGTGGCGGATTCACTGGACGGCTGCCATGTGCTGTTTGTCTCCGGGGTGAATCCGCGCAAGGTACTCAGCGCCAGCACCACAATGCCGATTCTCACCATCAGTGATGAACCCGATTTTGTCAGCCGCGGGGGCATTATCGGCCTGGTAACCGAAGGTCGCCGCATCCGCTTTGATATCAACCTGGGCACCGCCCGGGAAGCACAGCTGCAAATCAGCTCACGTTTACTGCAATTGGCGAGAAGGGTGGAGTAGTCGTGCTGAAGTTACTGAGTTCGTTCTCCATCAAACAAAAATTAACCATGGTGATTCTGCTCACCATTTTTGCCGGCGTGGTATTGATCGGCATGTTCTTTATGGGCTACGAGCGCATGCAGAGCCGCGAACAACTGGTGCATGAGATCACGGTGGTTACCAAAGTATCCTATTCGCAAATAGTGGCTGCGCTGGCCTTTGAGGATCTGAATACGCTGCAGGAAAGCGCTAACAGCCTGGATTATGATTACACCATCGATGTGGTGTGTATCTACGATGGGGCGATGAACCTGAAAGCCCGTTCCTTTCCCGGAACCTCCCGCGCCGTGCCCTGTCCTGACAACCCTCATGCAGACAGCACCGGGTTCCTGCAGGACAAATATCACCATATTGAAGACATGTTCTCAGAGTCGATGCGGGTGGGCACGATTTTCATCAGCGCCAACATGGATTATGTGAACAGCCAGATGCAGCGTTACTTCTACATGATGTTGACTGCCCTGGGCATTATCTCGGCGGTGTCCGTGCTGGTGGCGATGGTGCTGCAGAAGGCGGTGACGGAACCCATTTTTGATCTGGCGAAAACGGCCACCAGCATCGCCAGGGACCGTGATTTCAGCCTGCGGGCAGACAAAATCAGTGATGATGAAATCGGTCAGATGGTGGATGCCTTCAATGCCATGCTGGCGGCTATTCAGCAGCGGGATCTGGAGTTGCTGTCCCATAAATCCGAGCTGGAATCGAAAGTGGAGGAAAGGACCGCAGAGTTGAAAGCCGCCAACCAGGAGCTGGAGGCGTTCAGCTATTCCGTGTCCCATGATTTGCGTTCGCCCCTGCGGGCCATCGATGGGTTCAGTCAGGCACTGCTGGAGGATTATGCGGATCAGCTGGACAGCGCTGCCATGGGGTATCTGGAACGGGTGCGCATGGCCAGTCAGCGCATGGGTGTGCTGATAGACAGTATGCTGTGGCTGTCTCGGGTTACCCGACAAGAGATCGTTACCCGCACGGTGGACTTCAGCCTTATGTGCGAGGAAGTGGTACGGGATATTCAGGATCGGGAACCGGCGCGGACGGTGTCTGTGACCGTACAGCCCAATATGAGTTTGCGCTGCGATTCCCGGCTGATGCGTATAGTGGTAACCAATCTGGTGGATAATGCCTTCAAATACACCCTATATACGGCGTTACCCAAGATCGAAATCGGTTGCAGGGAGGGTGTATATTACATTCGGGACAATGGCGCCGGCTTTGATATGCGTTATGTGGATAAGCTGTTTGGGGCCTTCCAGCGGCTGCACAGCAAAGATGAGTTTGAGGGCACCGGAATCGGCCTGGCTACGGTGGCTCGTGTGATACACCGTCATGGGGGGGATATTTGGGCCGAGAGTGAGGTGGGGGCAGGGGCGACGTTTTACTTCACTGTACCGTCGGATCGGTTCTGAGCGTTGTTAATTGTGTTTGAAAGCCGATCTAAACTCGTTGACTTGGTCTGTCCCAGATTATATTTTGACTGAATTGATTTCGTATTCTGGTAGTTGCTATCGGAATTGGCCGTTATGAGTAATATGACTATTCTACTAGTTGAAGACAATGCGGACGACGAGCTGCTAGCCTTGCGTGCGCTTAAAAAGACGGATGTGCCCAACGATGTCGTGGTAACACGGGATGGGCAGGAGGCGCTGGATTATATTTTTGGCCAGGGCAAGTTTCAGGGGCGTGATATCCGGTTGTTGCCGAAAGTGGTGTTTCTGGATTTGAAGCTGCCGAAACTGGATGGGTTGGAAGTTTTACGCAAAATCAGACAGGATGAGCGCACCAAAAGGCTGCCTGTGGTTTTGTTGACTTCATCCGATGAAGTGCAGGATATGAAGGCCGGCTACGACATTGGTGTTAACAGCTACATCAACAAACCGGTGGATTTTGACGAGTTTGTGTCCCAGGTTAAGTTACTTGGCCAGTACTGGTTGGGTGTAAACCGCGTTCCCGCTCTATACTAATAAAAAACATCGTCCAGGGGGATGATTTGGAACGCTTCCTCAAAGTGCTTATCGCAGATGATTCCGAAGACGACGCACTGCTATTGATCCGTGAGCTGCGCCGAGGCGGTTTGCGCTGCGAATTTGAACGGGTTGAGAATGCTCAAGGCCTCAAGGCCAGCCTGAATCGACAGGATTGGGATCTGGTGGTAACCGATCACAACATGCCCTCCTTCACCTCATCCGAAGCGCTAAAAATTACCAAGGCGGTTCAACCGGAAACGCCGGTTATTGTGGTATCCGGTGCCATCAGTGATGATGTGGCGGTCAATTCGATGAAATCCGGTGCGCAGGATTACATCATGAAGGACAACCTGGCGCGGCTGGTGCCGGTTGTGGAGCGCGAGCTGAGAGAAGCGCAACAGCGATCCGCTCACCGGGCCGCGGAAAAAAAAGTAGCGTATCTGGCCAATCATGATGTACTCACGGATCTGATCAATCGCGAGCAATTCAAGGTTCACCTGGAGCAAGCATTGACGTCGGCCCTGAATCATGGCGTGGAGCATGCGTTGGTGTACGTGGATCTGGACCAGTTCAAAATCATCAATGATACCTGCGGCCATCTGGCCGGGGATGAGTTGCTCAAGCAAATCGGTGTGTTGATAAAATCCATCCTCGGGGAAGCGGATTACATCTCACGCATGGGTGGGGACGAATTCGGTGTATTGTTGATGGACTGCACGTTGCAGGAAGCCATCGCCATGGCCGGCCGTATCCATGAAGCCATCAAGCAGCACCGTTTTTTATGGCATGAGCAAACGTTTACGGTGTCATCCTGTGTCGGGGTGGTGCAAATCAACGCCAGTAGTAGCACCGTGGAAGAATTGCTGGCCAGCGCCGATATGGCCTGCTTTGCAGCCAAGGACAAAGGGCGCAGTTACATTCAGGTATACGATCTGAATGATGAGGATCTGACGCAACGGCGGGATCAGATGCATTGGGCATCGCGCATTCGTCAGGCTCTGGATAACGACCAGTTTGTGTTGTACAAGCAAGCCATTGTCGGGTTGTCAGAGCCGGTGTGTCATTATGAGTTTCTGGTGCGCATGAAAGACGGTGAGCGTATCGTGCCGCCCGGGTTATTCATTCCTGCCGCAGAGCGTTTTAACCTGATGACGCTGATTGACCGTTGGGTTATCAATCATGCGTTTGCCTATGTTCAGAACAGCTTAAAGGCACAGAAGAACGTGCCGCCTGCGGTGCAGCATGACAATGAACATCAGGCCGGACTGTATTTTATCAATTTATCCGGATCCTCCCTCAATGACGAAGTGTTTTTCGATTTTGTCAAGGAATGCAAAACCCGTTATAGCATACCGGCAAATTGCATCTGTTTTGAGATTACCGAAACCACTGCCATTTCCAATATTGAATCTGCGTCGGTTTTTATTGCTGAAATTCGCGAATTGGGTTTTCTGTTTGCGCTGGACGATTTCGGCGTGGGCATGAGTTCCTTTGCTTATCTCAAGGCGATTCCGGTGGATGTTTTGAAAATTGACGGTGGGTTTGTACGTAATATGTTGGATGACGCAATGGATCTGGCCATTGTCAGCGCCTGCAACGCAATTGCACACTCTGCCGGTTTGAAAACAGTGGCGGAGTTTGTGGAAAACAGCGAAATTGAAATGCGTCTGCGGGAGTTGGGTGTGGACTATGCCCAGGGCTACGGAATCGAGAAACCCAGACCCTTGGATGATTAATCTGTCCTGCCGATGGTTGCCCAGGCCATCGTACCGGGGTCGCACATTGGGACTCTGCCTTACCCTGCTGACATTGTGCAACAGCCATGCTGCGGAATACCCGGGTTCAGCACCTTTGCTGGCTATGTCCACAGTCTCGGTGGCTGAACCGGAGCCGGGGCAGGTGGCGATTCCCCACTCCCCATCCAACAGCTTTGCCCTGGACTCTGCGGAGCTGAATTCTGATCCATTTCACGACTATCCCCAGTTGAAAGACCAATACGTGCCCTATGTGGAGCCTGGTTACGTGGACAGAAGCGTGCGCTATCTGTTGAGTTCCAGGCGCTCCATTTCCTCTGCCGTGTCATTGATGGGAGAGCGCATGGATGCGTATTTTGCCGGCGAACAGTACGTGATTGAGGAAAACAATACCTACCTGCGGTTGCGGCTGTCGCAAAAATGGATTGAGGGGGGGCACCTGGAGCCGGAGATGGATTACAAATTCCGGCTGGATCTTCCCGGTACCAAAGAACGCTATCGCCTGGTGTTGGCGTACCAGGAGGATAACGAACAATCTTTGGAGGAGCGCACGATTCCCAGCGAGGCAGCGGGGCCGCCGCAGGAACAATCGCTGTTTGCCGGTTTGCTGCGTACTCTGGGCGATGTGGGCGGTGATTGGGAGACCAAGTTAAGTGCCGGTATTAAGGTGAAGCTGCCACCGGACCCGTTTGTGAGGGCGGTGGGCAAACGTTTCGCGTCACTGGGGGAGCTGTGGGAATTTGAGTTGCGCAGTGGTGTGGAATGGTTTAATTCCAGCGGCGTGCACGCCGAAACCGATTTTATTTTTGAGCGTCTGGTGGGCGAGAATCTGCTGTTTCGTTCAGCCACCTTGTTTGATTGGCGGGATGAAGATGACACCTTGGAGTTCGGCCAGAAATGGAGCTTGTACGATGAACTCAGCCCGCGGGACGCCATTGCCTATCATTTAGGGGTTTACGGTAACAGCTATAGCCATTCCAGGATCAATACCTATTTCATCAGTGCCGATTACCGCCGGGATCTTTATAAGGATTGGTTATATATGAACCTGGTTCCGGAGTTGGCGTTTCCCCGCAAAGAAGGCTTCAGTGGCGTGGCGTCCATTACGGTGTCTTTCGAGATTTTCTTCCGTTAAGCAGGGCTGTATCCGGTTTTCTGGCCCCGCGGTTTCCCCGCCACCCATACCCCCAAGTTTTCTGCAACTAAACCGCTTCGTTGCTATAGTGATATTAATGGAGAAGTATGCGGGAAACCTTCTGAATCAATGAACTACCTGAAACCCATCCTCGCTTGGGTACTGTGTCTGAGCCTGGTCAGCTGCAGCTCAAATGATAATCGCCCTTTGAAAGTGGCAACTAACCTATGGCCCGGTTACGAGCCACTGTATCTTGCCCAGTACCTGGGTGTTTTCCACCAGGACATTGAAGTCATTCAATTGTCTTCTGCCACGGAAGTCATGCGGGCGATGGCTCACGGCAATCTGGATGCGGCCGCGTTGACCCTCGATGAAGTGATCAGTTTGAGGGCGGGAGGGCTCGACATTGAGCCGATCCTGGTGTTGGACTACTCCCGCGGCGGGGATGCCATAGTGACGCTGCAGCCGAAACGGGATTCGTTGGTGGGCATGCGCGTGGGGGTAGAGAACACCGCCCTGGGTGCCATCGTACTGTCAGAGGCGCTGAATCAGGCGGGGCTGACATTTGACGATGTGGTCATCATCAACGTCAGCCCCGATGAACACGAAAAAGCGCTGTTACAAGAGAAGCTGGATGCGGTGGTGACCTTTGAGCCGGTGCGCACCCGCTTGCTGCGCCAGGGTGCTAAGGTGCTGTTTGATACCCGGCAGGCGCCGGATCTGGTGGTGGATATGCTGGTTGCACGACGTTCCGCCCTTGAGGCCCGCCCCCAGCGCTTCAAGCAACTGGTGGCCGGCTATCTCAAAGCCCGTCACTACATGCAGACCAATCAGAGTGAGGCGGAGGTCTTTTTCAGTAAGCGCTTGAGCCTGGACCGAGATCAGTTGCAACAGGCATTCGAGGGTTTGTATCTGCCTACGTTGCAAGATAATCGGGAATGGTTCAGCGGCCAACCCAGTACCTATCACCAGGTGTTTGAGCGCATTTTGGGTATCATGCAGGCCCGGGGGCTGGTAGAGGGCGATCCGCTGCCGGGTGACCCGCCGTCTTGGCTGCTGGAGGTATCCGGTTGAGGTATTTCAGGCACTCGCTGGCTTGGGTGGTGGTGGGGGTGATCTCCACCAGTTTTATGCTGTTGTCGGCGCTGTTTTCTTTCAACCAGTATGCAGTGCTGAAGCAGCACGCATTCGAGGAAGCCAGGGTTAATCTAAAAACCATTTTGATGGTGGCCCAGGCCCGCTTTGACAAGGAATTCCGTCAGGGCGATCTGGAAAGTGTCGAGCGCGAAGTAATGGCCTTGAATCTGTTGGATGATGTGCGGTTGTCGGCGGTGATCAAATCGGACGGTGTCGTTAAATACTCTTCCAGTTTCGTGGTGCTCAATCAACCCGCTGCGAGTCAACTGCCGCAGTTTGATGAAAACGTATTTCGTCGCGTCATTGAGAACCGCGCTCCGGTGATCACTACCAATACGGAACACGATATTCTGTTTGCCTACTATCCCCTGGTGATGAGCTTCAAGGATGTTGGTTTGCGCCCGGACACGGTGGGTGGATTGTACGTGGAATGGAGCCTGTATCGTCCCTATCTCAATATCCGTAATACGGTCTGGCAAAACCTCATGTTCCTGTGGGGCATCATGGCACTGGTTTTGGCGACACTATTGGTGGTGCTGAAGATGATTGTCCTGTCGCCCCTGCAGGCGCTGACCCGCAAAGCCGACCAGGTTGCGTCCGGTCAGGAAATCGAAGTGTTTCACCCCAAGGGCTTTGCGGAGCTAGGCGAGCTGGCGTCTGCACTCAATCGAATGAATCGAAACCTGATGCAGAGCCTGAACGACGTCAAGATCAGTGAACAACGCTGGGTGTTTGCATTGGAAGGTGCTGGAGATGGTGTTCAGGACTGGAATCTGCGTACGGGCAAAACCTACTTTTCCTCCCAGTTCAAAACCATGATGGGTTTCAGTCTGGGCTCCAGTGTCAGTTGGGATGATTGGAAGAACCTGGTGATGGCCGATGACTGGCCGTTTGTAGAGCGTAAGATACAACGCCACATTCAGGGTTTGTCGGATCTGTGCCGCATTGAATACTGCATTCGCCACCGCAACGGTGAGGCTCGTTTTATTCTGATGCGTGGAAAGGTGGTGGATTTTGACGCCGATGGCCGCGCTGTTCGATTCATTGCCACCCACAGTGATATCACATCACAGCGCCGGACCGAGGATGCGTTACGCAGCAGTGAAGAGAAATACCGAATGCTGTTTGATATGGCCCAGGAAGGCATCTGGGTGCTGGATGCGAATGGATATACAACGCTGGTGAACGATTCTCTGGCGGATATTCTTGGTTATGAAAAAGAGGACATCGTAGGTCAGTCCATTTTGGACTTTGTCGACCCCAGTAACCGTACCCGCCTGCAGGAAGCAATAACTGAAGGGGTTCAGACCAGGGTTGTGCATCAGGACTATGAGTTTGTGTCCCGAACCGGTCGCCGTATTCATGTCACCATTAAAGCGGCGGCGTTGTATGATTCTGCCAGTCAATACGCCGGCAGAATTGTCGGTGTGATGGACATAACGGAGCGTAAGCGGGCAGAGGAACGCATTCGTCAACAGGTGTTGTATGATGAACTGACGCGGTTGCCGAACCGGCGCATGCTTAATGACCAGCTCAGCCAGGAGCAGGCCCGGGCCATCCGCCATGGTCACTGTGGGGCATTGTTGTTTATCGATCTGGATCATTTCAAAAATATCAATGATTCTTTGGGGCACCCCATTGGCGACGGATTGCTGATTGCGATTGCCGAACGTCTGCGCCAGGTGATACGCGAAGAAGATACATTGGCGCGCCTGGGAGGAGACGAGTTCGTGGTGCTGCTGCCGGAGCTGAACGATGATACGTCCAAGGCAGCATCCATGGCACGCAATGTGGCGCTGAAAGTGCAGTCGGCGTTGGCGGAGGCCTTTGATGTTTCGGGCCATAAGCTCAACATTGGTTGCAGTATCGGCATTGCCCTGTATCCACTGGATCAGGATACCATCCACGATATTATGAAGCAGGCGGATGCCGCCATGTATCGTGCCAAAGAGGAAGGCCGAAGCGCCGTTTGTATATTCAGCAAGGAAATGCACCAGCAGATTGAACAGAATCTCAGGTTGCAGATGCTGTTGCCGGGAGCATTGGAGGAAGAACAGTTTATTCTGTATTTCCAGCCGCAGTTTAATGAACGCAGCGAGCTGATTGGTGCCGAAGTCCTGTTGCGCTGGGAAGAACCCACTCTGGGGTTTGTAAGGCCGGATCTGTTTATTCGGGCGGCAGAGGAAAGCGGTCAGATTATTCCTCTGGGTGATTGGGTGTTGCGCAAAGCCTGTCAACAGATGGCTCAATGGCGGGCAAAGGGTCTACCCGACAGTTTTGACCGTTTGGCAATTAACATCAGTGCCCGGCAGTTTTCCCAGGATGATTTTGCGTTGAAGGTGGAGGCGTTTACCAAGGAAGCCAATATCAGCCCCAACGATTTGGAGTTGGAAATCACCGAAAGCATGTTGTTGCACCACCTGGATCAGGTGGTGGAGAAGATGCGCCTGCTTAACCGCATGGGTTTTTATATTGCCCTTGATGATTTTGGTACCGGCTATTCATCGCTGTCTTATTTGCGAGAGCTGCCCTTGCATAAACTCAAGATCGACCAGGCCTTCGTGCGTGATATTCGCAGCGATAAGAATGACCGGGTTATCGTGGAAACCATTATCGCCATGGCGCGCTTGATGGAGCTGGATGTCATTGCCGAAGGTGTGGAAGAGGAATACCAGCTCAACTTCCTGAAGGAAAAGGGGTGTTATCAGTACCAGGGTTATTACTTTGACAAACCGGTGCCGGCGGAGGTGTTTTACGACACCTGGGTAGCCAACCGCAATGCCCAACAGCGCTGAAACTGTGCCTAACCAGTACCCTGGCTGCGCTGACGCAGCAACAGTGCTTTTTCTGTTTCGAATTCTTCCGCGGTTAATGCGCCTTGATCGAGCAACTGCTTCAGCTGACTTAAGCGTTCCAGATAATGTTGCTGGGGCAGGCTATGTGTGCTGGTATCGTCTTTATCCACCAACCCCAGCCATTGTCCCAGCTTCCTTGCCATCAGTTTGATGGCCCGAAAGATTTTCGGCAGCAGCCAGATTGCCAGGGCGAGGAACACCAGCAACAGCAGCAGGAACAGGACCGGATGATTCAGGGCCGCCCACAGCCCGGCCAGTACCAGCACGTCTTCACTGAATGAAGCAATCCAATTGGTCACCGGTTCCGGAGAGGTGTTGATCAGTAAGCGGGTTCCGGCCTTGGTGGCGTGTGAGGTGGCCGCCATGCCGCCGCCGAGTATGCCGGCGGCGATTTCCAGGGTGGGTGTCACATCGCCCACCGCCCCTGCCGCCAGCATGGCCCCCGCCGGAATGCGCACAAAGGTGTGCAGGGTATCCCAGCCGGAATCCACCCCCGGAGTTTTATCGGCAAAGAACTCAACCGCGTACATGGCGCCGGCGGCCATGATCACCAAAGGGTCCTGCAGGGCCCTGAGATCCGGCGGCAAATCGATATTACCGGTGGCACCGCCCACACCCAGCACCAGCAGGGCGGCATAGAGATTGATGCCGCTGGCCCAGGACAGTCCCATGGTCAGCGCAATGGTATTGATAAGTGCCTGATATTCTTCCACGTGTGCCTCTTGTACAATTTATTGCGATGGGGGCCGAGCCGCCTATACCAGTGTGCTGATTTTAACCTTAACCGAGCCTGAATGGGATCGCTAACCTAACCATGTCACTGCCGATGGGATTGTTGTCATTTTTTGCCGGATTGGGGTTGTTCCTTTATGGGATGGCGCAACTTGAAGCGGCGCTGGGGGCCCTCAGCAGTGCCTCGTTCCGGCGTTTTCTGCGTCGTTCCACCGGCCATCCATTGACCTCGCTGTTAGGGGGTACCCTCACCACCATGTTGGTGCAAAGCAGTTCCATGGTGGGATTGATGATGATGGCGTTGGTGGGGGCCGGCGTGCTGCCGCTGGCCAACGCGGTGGGGGTAGTGCTGGGGGCCAACCTGGGGACCACTTTTACCGGCTGGATCGTGACCACACTGGGCTTCAAGCTGGATCTGGCGGCGTTGGCCTTCCCCAGTATGGGGGCCGGTGCCCTGTGGTGCGTATTGTTGTCCCGCAGCGAACCCTGGCTGGCCTGGGGGCGCCTGGTGCTGGGTCTGGGCATGTTGTTGTTCGGGCTGGGGGCCATGAAAAGCAGCATGGAGCAGGTGGCCGGGTTGCTGGATGTTGCGGTTCTGCAGGGTTATCCGGCCATTGTGTACTTACTGGTGGGGGTGCTGTTTACCGCCATGATTCAGTCCAGCTCCGCCACCATGATGATTACGCTCAGTGCGCTGCACGCCGGCATTGTGGACCTGCCGTCGGCTGCGGCTTTGGTCATCGGCGCCGACCTGGGTACTACCAGTACGCTGGCCCTGGGGGGAATTGGTGCCACCGCCATCAAGAAGCAATTGGCCCTGGCGCATGTACTGATCAATGTGGTGACCGCGGGCCTGGCGTTCGCGTTGCTGCCGTTGTTGTTGGGGCTGATCAGCGATTGGGGGCTGGAGGATCCGCTGTACAGTCTGGTGGCGTTTCACAGTGGCTTCAATGCCATCGGTATTCTGTTGTTGTTGCCTTTTGTGAAACCGTTTTCCCGATTTTTGGAAACCTGTTTTGCCGGTGACCAGGAAGAGGTCCGTACCTACATTCAGAGTGTCCCGGCTAATATGGTCAGTGAAGCGGTGCTGGCGGTGGCCAAGGAGGTGGAGTGCCTGTTGCTGAAAGTGATGGCGTTGAGCCTGCGCGATTTGAAGGTGGAAACCGGCAGTTTGCGTATCGGCGGCGAGTTGCAGCGGCGTCTTGATTTGGCGTTTGCCAGTGGGGTCAAATTTGAAGACTGTTATGATGAGATCAAAACGCTGGAAGGAGAAATCCTGGAGTTCTGCGGTGAGGTACAGGCGGGCAGTGTGGCACCGGATCAGGTCAAACAACTGCATCGCTACCTGAGTGCGGCACGTCATGGCGTTTACGCAGCCAAAGCCATGAAAGATATTCGTGAAAACCTGGTGGCGTTGCGTCACGGGGAACAACCTGCCCTGACCGCCTTCTATCAGGCCAGGGTGGCGTTGCAAAAGCAACAGATCGGCGCGCTGTTGAACCTGTTGGTGACCCCCCATCAGAGCGGGCATTTACGGCAGGAACTCACCCGGGTGCGGGAAGCCAGTCGGCACGATCATGAAGAATCAGAACATGCGCTGTTTGTGCAGGGGTTGCACCAGGACGCCGATGAGCGGGAAACATCAACGTTGTTGAATGTGAATCGCGAATTGCGGGCGGCGGCTCAGAACATGTGCACCGCCATCGGTTTTTTGCGATTGCAGGAGGGTGATTTGGATGATTACTGAGTGCCGGGAAACGTTGTGGTTAAGTCTGTATACGATGGCCGCCAATGAAGTGTGCGCGTGTTCCCGTTTTGTTTTGCGCAATGGCGTTTAATTGCCAAATTTGAATGCAGTCCACAGTTTCCGTTGTGATTTGTTTTTAGCATTCATCCCTTGAGACCAATGTGAGTTTCGGGGGATTCTCGGTGCCTGCACCAAAATTCAGACTGTCGATACTGGGCGTATTGAAAGGATTCGATGCCGTCACAGTACAAAACAACTTAATCCGCCAGTTGCACTTGACGCCGCAACAAGTGGAATTGCTGCTGAGCAACCAGGCTGCGGCAACCCGCAAATTGATGGCGCACAAGGATGCGTTTCAATTGCAATCCGCCCTGCGCGAAGCGGGTGTTGATTGCGTGATCAAGCCGGTCCCGTTAGAGGGGCTGGCAGAGCGGGCCGACACCTTCAGCCTGAACGGCAGTACCGAGCCCAGCGCAGTGAACCGGGCTCCGGTAAGCCGGATTCAGCGCCCGTCGCCGGTACGCACCGGTCGCTCCGCGAATCAGCCGACCCCGTCCACCAAAGGTGCCATGAGTGTCTGGCCCATGGCGGCGTTGGTGGTCTTGGTAGTGCTGGCCAGCTGGCTGTTCGAAGCACCGGAGCGCGGCCTGGATGCTGCTTCTGCCCCACAGGTGGCTTCGGTTCTGGATTCGCGGGCCATCGACTGACTCACTGCAGGTGGCTGCCGTCGTCGGTGACCGCATAGAACAGGCAATCGCTTTTGGCGATGCTGGCATTGGTGGTGATCATAAACAGCTTCAGGGGTTGTGCCGGGTACAGGCGGTTGCCGTCCAGTTTTAGAATCTTGTCTTTCACATCAACCCCGGCGGGTGTGTTGATCACCAGCTTGTCCCAACTCTCCGGTTTGACCCAGCCCAGTTGTACTTCCTCGGTGATGCGGCCGAAGTTGTAATGCTCCACATTGGGCGGCAGGGTAATATCCGCGTATACGTCTTCCGCTTCGCTGTAGGTAATTCGGGCATCGTCACGCAGCTCCAGCCGCACCGGTTCGGTTAACACTTCCAGTTGCCAGTCCGCTGGCTGCGGCGTCAACACATCGTTGGCGGTCGCATAGCGCACCAGGCCCTCATAGGCGATGTCGTCGGCGCGGGGGTCCTGGGCGCCGCCGCATTCAATGGTGACGGTGGGCACGTCACGCTCGCTGTATTCAAACAGCGCTCCCAGGCGCAAACCGGTGACCAGCATGCGCTTGGTGAACAGGCTGGTGAGGGCTTCGTGTTGGGCATCCTGTTTCATGGAGACGGCAAACGAAGGCCCCATGCCGGAGGTATTGTGAATGTCCACCAGGGCCTCGGGGTTCATCTCCTGCAGAATATCCAGGATGGCCTTGGCCAGACGGCCCTGATCACTCTCGAAGGGGGCCTTAAAACAGCGGTTTAAATCCCGGTCTTGAGGCAGGTGGCGATAGAAAAACGGGGGCTCATGCAGGGCCGTGCGCACCGAACCAAAAAAGCACAACAGGTCCACGGCCGGTTGCATGCCTTCTTGCAGAAAACGAAACATACCACGGGTGCCCGACGGTTCGTTGCCATGCAGCAGGGTACACACCGCGCGCTTGCGCTGACGGTTGGCACCGGGAATGTGAATCAGGGTGGGGCCTGCCATTTCCTGCAGAAACGCCTCTACGGTTTCCCCCACCATATCGGCTGTGGGATTGTACCAATAGCGGATCAGCGGGCTTCCCAGGCTCATAATTCAGTACTCCATTGGCTGACAGGTTGGTGCGAATTGAAATGCCGGCGATAGCGCTCCAGCATCTGCTGAGTGGCCTCTGTGGCGGACAAACCGGATGCTCGCAGCTTGTGCAGCACAGTCAACTGCCACTGGGCGCCGTTGGTGCGTGCCGCAATCCGTTGGCGAATGTTGTTCATCAGGCGGTTTGTTTCTGCTGCCTCCATACCGGCTTGCTGCAATGCCTCCTCGGCCATGGGGACCAGGCGCTGGGCCAAATCCAGTACCTCATATTCCACCACTTTTATCTGGCTGGATGAAGGCCAGAGCAGGGTCGCTTCCAGTCCATGCTGGGCAGCACGGTAAAAATTGTGTTCAGCAAACTTGAATGGCAGAAGGTTGATTCGGTCGGGCATGGAATCGCGCAACGCCAGCGCACTGCCCAGCAGAAAGGCCCCGGTGGCACTCATGTCCTGCAAACTGGGGCCGGCGGGCAGGGCGCGCACCTCCATGCGCACGTGCCCGCCGTCGTGGTGATCGTAGATGGCCCGGTTCCAGGGCCAGGTGCTGCCCTGGTGCAATCTCAGCTCATGCAACTTGGGGAGCTTGCCCGCCGCCAGCTCCTGCAGCGGATCGTCTTCGTGCAACACGGGCATGATGGGTGGAAACAGTGCCACGCTGGATGCGAACAACTCCAGGGCACCCTGCCTGAGCCAGCCGTTACCAAAATACACCCGCGGCGGGTATTTGCGCTGGGCATGGTTTTCATCCCGGCAATCGATGGATTGCTTGAACAGCGCAATGCGGGTTTCCTGCCACAGCTCATGACCGAACAGCAGCGGCGAGTTGGCCGCCAGGGCCAGGGCGATGGGGGTGATCAACTGCACGGCATTGAAGCTGTTGGCAAAGTGCTCCGGGTTCAGCCGCCAGTGCAGCTGGAACGAGGTATTGGCCCCCTCCAGGGTGACATCATCCCAGGTCAGATTGAGCGGTGGCGTGCCATCAATGTGTACTTCGAACGGGGCGCCCCGCAGGCGCCGCAGGGCATTATCCATGGCCCGATAGCGGGGTTGATCCGTCATCATGTGGGCGCCGAACTGGCTTAAGGTTACGGTGGGCAGGATGCCGATGGGCAACAGCTGCGCGCCCAATGGCTCGGCAACTCGGTTGGTGGCGTCGATGGCGGTTTGCAGCTCCTGCTCGAACCCGCTAAACGGCCTGCCACGGAAGGGTTGTGGCTGCAGGTTGTATTCCAGGTTGAACCGATTCAACTCGGGTGTCAGTTGTGGGTTGCCGGCGGCTTTGAGAATGGCCTGGTTGCAGGGCACCGGGTTGCCCCCGGCATCCACCAAGTAAAACTCCAGTTCGGCACCCAGAGAATCCTCCCCCACACCAAATCCCGGTTGCTCCAGCAGCTGCTGCAGCGCTTTCAGGTTGTCGCGAATCTTGGCGTTAAAGTGCGCGAAGTCTTGCTCGCTGAAATGGTCTTGCCGAATCTCGATGCCCATATGCGGCCTATGTTTTGTGTGCCAGACGGCTTTCTCTTAAAGATGAATCAGTTAGCATGATGTGTCCATGCCTGACATCACCTGGTGCACACTTTTTAACGAGTATGGTTGAGTGGGCGGTTGTTAGGGTAGGGTAATAGTTGGTACTATCGTGCATATTTTGACAGGTGGCGCAGCAGTCTGATGAAAAAAACAATAACAAGAGTGGCCTGCGGGCTGTTGGTGGTGGTACTGCTGGTGCTGGCCGTTGGGGTACACGCAGTGTGGCCGCTGCTGGCGTATCCGGTGGTGGATATTCAGATCAGCCGCCAGTCACCGCTGCCCTCGCAACCCAACGAGCAGTTTCTGGCGGGGGTGGGGGTCAGCGATATTACGCCTCCGGTGGGCATTCCCAAAATGGGCTATTCCGCCTGGGCACGGGATGCCGATGGCTTTCGCAATCGACTCAAGGCTCGGGCTTTTTATCTGAAACCGGTGAATGGCGAGCCGCTGATGGTGATACAGGCGGACCTGCCGGCCAGCTCGCTGGTGCTGCAGCGCCGGGTGGCCGAGCTGGTGGCAAGCCAGACCGATGTGGCGGTACACAACCTGAGTATTCATGCCACCCACACCCACAGTGGGCCGGGCCAGTATTTCTCCAGTGACTTCTACAATACCTTTGGTTCCAACCGGCCGGGGTTTGATATGGCGGTGTTTGAGTTTCTGGCAACGCAGATCGCCGATGCCGTGGTGCAGGCCTACCAGCAGCGGCGGCCAGCGAAGCTGGCCATTGGTCACACGGATCTGTACGGGGCCACCAAAAATCGAGCCATGGGGGCCTATGTGCGTAACGACACGGTGGTGGACAAGCAGCAGAACGACGCCGCCGCACTGCGGGCGGTAAATCCGCGGATCACCCTGGTGCGCCTGGATGGTCTGACCCAGGGTGGTGAATATCAACCCATGGGGGCCTTTTCAACGTTTGCCATTCACGGTACGGGCATACCGCCTTTTACACACCCTTATCATGGTGACGTCTGGGCAATCTTTGAGCGACAACTGGAAGCCAATATCCGCCAGCACTATCAGCCCCCCTGGCCTGTGGTGCACGGCCCGTTTGAAGCCAATCATGGGGATAACAATCCCAACTACCGGGCCGGGCTGCGCGGCGAGATTGAAACCCGCCGTATCGGCTTGGCATTGGCGGAACAGGCCTGGCAGCTTTTTACCACGCTGGATGCGCAGTTAACCGATCAGGTCGAGCTCACCAGCGCGCAACGTGAACTGGATTTGCTGGCATTGTCGCCGCAGCAGCGTGGCGGACTGTGTCAGCGGGCCATCGTGGGCACGGCAACCGTGGGCGCGGCGAAAAACGATGAAGTGTTTCCCATCAGTTATCTGCCGCCGTTTCAGCGCGGCTGGCCGGACGACGGTGATGACGACTGTCATGGGGAAAAGCGCTGGATGCTGTCGGCACTACAGGCCTGGGGCCTGGCGCCTGAGCGCTACCCACACCGGCTTGCCATCAGTGCGTTCCGCATCAATCAATTACTGGTGGTTGGCTTGCCTTTTGAGGTGACCTTCGAAGCCGGTAATCGCATGGCGGCTGCCGTGCAGAGTACAGCAGAGGAACTTCGGGCAGGTGTAGAGCAGGTGGTGATCAGCAGCCACACCAACGGGTTTTTCGGTTACAGCACCACTGGGGAGGAATACTCTGCCCAATGGTATGAGGGGGGCCACACCCTGTATGGCCCCCAAACCACGCCATTTCTCACCCGGCAGGCAGCCGCCTTGGCCGGTATCATGCTGCAACAGCCGGGCTATGCCGAGCTGCCGTCACAATGGCAGTTCAGCCTGGCCAGTGCCCAATACTTTCCGGCACCGGTGCCGCCCCAGGGCCAGCGGGTGCAGCTGATGCCGCCGCACTTTGTGGACGCCGCCGCCAATCAGGAGCTGTACTGGCAATGGCAGTTACTGGATGTGAATGTCAGTGCCATCCGCTTGCACGAGCCCCTGCTGGCCGTGGAGTACAGCGATGATGGAAAGCATTTTCAACCGTTGCGGGATGCGCAGAACACAGTGGTGGATGATCAGGGGCTGGATCTGCAGATCATTCATGATGGGCCCTCCGATGCCGGTATGGCCCGTTATTTCCTGCGTTGGTACAACCCGCAGATTGCAGTACCGGGGCGCTGGTTCCGGTTCAGGGTGGCGGCGCGGGAAGGGCAGCAGGTGTTTTATTCCTCTGCCTTCCGTTGATGGCGGCTGATATGGCGGCTGGTGTGACGATTGGTTTGATTAGGGCGCGCCGGATTCCATTTGCGATTGCAGGTAATTCTCCAGCCCCACCTTGTTGATCAGCCCCAACTGGATTTCCAGCCAGTAAGCGTGATCCTCTTCGGTATCCTTTAACAGGCCCAGCAGAATGTCACGGGTCACGTAGTCCTGTTCCTGTTCACACAGGGCGATGACCGTCTTTAACTCGGCGTCCACCTCGTATTCCACGCGCAAATCACTTTCCAGCATGGCAACCACATCCGCTCCCACTTTGAAGCCTTTGCGTTGGGTCATGTCCGGGGTGCCCTGAAGAAACAGCATGCGCTCAATCAGGGCCGCCGCATGGCCTTTTTCATCGTCAAATTCATGGCTGATGCGCTCATATAATTTATGTAACCCCCAATCCTGATACATGCGGGAGTGAATAAAGTACTGGTCCATGGCCGCCAGTTCACTGGCCAACAGGCCGTTGAGGGCGTCGATGATTTTGGGATTGCCTTGCATGCCGGGCCCCTTGTGGGTGTGAAGCAGGTTGGTGATGGGATTCAATCAGTGGCTCAGTATAACCCTAATAAAGCTGGGGTAAAAATCCCGCGCCTTTCCCAGGAGGCGAGTCAGAGGAGGCGAGTCAGGTGTTGAGTCGGCTGTTGAGCAAGGTTAAATAGTAATCTGGTATCGATTTTTGATACCGAAAGGATATCAGGGTGAGGCTTTCTGGGTTTTGGTTGTTTAAAGCGATACTTCGTTCCAAGCTGACCCTGCTGCTTTCAACAACGGAGAAAACGCACATGATCGATAACATCACGGATAACTCATCAGGTTGGCTGTTCTTTGTCAAAGCCTCGTTTGTGGTGGCGCTGGCCGCCACCGCTGCGGGTATTCTGTTCATTCCCACGGATTTTCTGGTGAAAGGCTACATGGGGTTGTGTGCTCTGTTTCTGGTCAGCACCAGCATCACGCTTTCCAAAACCCTGCGCGACGAGCATGAGAACCAACGCCTGATTAACAAGATTTCTGAAGCGAAAACCAAACAGTTAATCAAGGAATACGCGGAGTAATTCATCATGAGTTTATGGACTAAATTGAACACCCTGTTTCGAGCCTCAGCCGAAGAGCCGTTACATCACCTGGTGGATGCCAACAGTATCCGCATTTTTGAACAGGAAATTCGCGATGGGCAGAAGGCCATTCAACAGGCCAAACTGCAACTGGCAACGGTAATGGCGGAAAAAAAGCAACTGCAACGGCACAATCAGGCGCTGCAGGAAAACATCGGCAACAAGGAGCGTCAGGCCTGCGCGGCACTGGACCAGGAGGCCCAGACGCTGGCGCGGGATGTAGCGGAACTGATAGCGGAAGATGAACACTTGCTGCAGCAGCAGACACAACAGGTGGCGCAGCTGGAAAAACAGGAGGCGCATCTGAAACGGCAGTTGCGCACCGCCGCCACCAGCATGCAGAAATACCAACGGGAGCTGACGTTGGCGAAGGCCAATCGTTCCGCGCAGCAGGCTGTGGGAAACCTGAACGGACATTCCCGGGGCCTGTCGGCCTGCATGCAGGAGATGGCCAGCTCGTTGGACAAGATCAAGGGGCAGCAGACCCGCGCGGCGGAGATGGATGATGCATTGCGGGAAATTGACGCAGAGCTCAATGGCGAACAACTGGATGCACGCTTGAAACAGGCAGGTATAGCAAGCAGCGAACACGATGCCGACAAAGTGTTGGAGCGGCTCCGAAAGCAGCGAGCGGCCTGACGGATCGGTAACCGGTGTTGACCGGTGCTGGTTCGGGGGGGTGGCGTAAGCCACCCCTGTTTTACGTTAGAGGCCTGTGTTTTAGGCTTAAAACGGTTGGGTTTGAAACCATTGCTGCAGGAATTCAATGCAGCGTAATAATTTGGGCTGCACAAACTGACGGTTGGGGTAAAGCGCATACAGGGTGAGGGTGGGGCGTTCCGCTTTGGGCAGGATTTCCTTGAGCGTGCCCTGTTGGATTCCCGGTGCCGCGACGAAGCTGGGCAGAAAACCGATGCCCAATCCGGCCTCGATGATCTGGCGCATGAAGAGTGTATTGTTAACCCTGAGATTTCCGGAAACCGTAACGCCTTCGTTCAGCGGCCAGCGGTTATGATTGCGAAAATAACTGTAAATAAAGCAATTGTGTTGCGCCAGATCACTGACCTTGCGAATGCGGCGGTGGCGGGCAAGGTACTGGGGTGCGGCACAGACCTGATAGCGGAAGCGGGTTAACGGTTTGCCGATGTAGTTGGAGTCAAAGGTTTGGCTGGCGGCGCGAAAGCCCAGATCAAAACCGTGTTCAATCAGATCCAGGCTTTCATCACCCAGGTGTATATCCAGCTCAATGTCCGGAAACGCCTGCAGGTAGGCGGCAAACATGCGGGATAAATCCGTAATGCCCAATGCCATGGGGACATTGATTCTGAGTTTGCCTTTGGGGTTGCTTTGCATGTCCTGAACGTAGGCATCGGCGTCGTCCATCTGCAACAGCAGCGCTCGACAGCGTTGCAGATAACCCTCTCCAATGGGAGTCAGTTGCTGGCCGCGTGTGGACCGGTACAACAAGCGTGCGCCCAGCTCATCTTCCAAACGCCGCAGTTCTTTGCTGACCATCGATTTGGTGACATTCATCTCATCCGCTACGGCGGTAAAGCTGCCGGCGTCCACCACGCGGACGAACAATTGCATTGCTCTGAGTTTATCCATGCTGGATGGTTTCACTGTTTCCTGTGTGTTGACAGTGTATCAACATTATTGCCATTTATTAAGGCGCTGCGGGTGGGCACACTGAGCCCCGAATACATCGGTTAGGTTTTTAATTCGCAATGAAAGCGCTGTTAAGAGGCAGTGCTGACTCAATGGAGGTGTGCATGTACACGTTGTATTTCATTCCCGACGCCTGCTCGTTGGCAATTCATTCCATACTGAACGAACTGGATCAGCCGTTGACCCTGATTCACAAACAGGACGCCGCCGAATTCGCCCAACTGAATCCGGTGCAGACCGTGCCGGTGCTGGTGGATGAGGGGGAGGTGCTGTGTGAGGGGGCGGCGATCCTGCTGCATTTACTGGATAAGCATGACAACCGGTTGTTGCCCCGCAGTGGCGCTCCCCGTCAGCGCGCCATCGAACAGATGTTGCTGGCCAATGCCACTGTGCATCCGGCCTATGGGCGCCTGTTTTTCATCGACGGTGTGCTGCAACGGGAAACGGCGCGACACCAGGCTTTTGCTGCCGCCGCCGCCCAGATCAGCGCCCTGTGGCAGGCGCTGGAAACCCGCTTGCAGGGTCAGCCCTACCTTGGCGGAGAGCATGTCTCGGCGGCGGATTTTCTGCTGGCCGTTTATTACCGCTGGGGAGCGCTGTTCCCGGTTGAGATCGAAACCGGGCCTCGGGCACGCGCCATGGTAGAGCGGGTGCTGGCCCGCGACAGTGTTCAGCGGGCAATACAACGGGAGCAGGAGTACACCCATCATGCAGGCTGATCTGGTCCAAATTCTCAGTATGGTGGAGCTTTATTTCAAAGGCCTGCATTATGGCGATGCCGGTACCCTGGAAACACTGTTTCACCAGGATTGCGTGTTGAAAGCGCCTGGCCAGCGGCGCTCCATAAGCACCTGGTTGAATGATGTGGCCAAACGGAGTGTGCCTGCCCACAACAACCATCCCTGGGAGTATCGCGTCCTGGGTGTGGAGTTGATGTCGGAGCAGGCTGTGGTGAAACTTAACTGCCCGTTACCCCATGGCCATTTTATTGATTACCTGGGCCTGTTGAAGGAGCAGGGTGAATGGAAAATCGTAAACAAGATGTACGCTAACAACAGTGCAACCTACTGCTTGCAGTCGAAGGCACCGCAGATAAACCAGAGCAGCAATGTAACTAACCCCTAACCTGAAGAAAGGAGACAAACATGCCATACGTTAATATTAAGATCACCGATGAAGGTGTCACCGAAGCCCGTCTGCAGCGCTTAATCGAAGGTACCACTCAACTGTTGGTGGACACCCTCGGCAAGAACCCTGCCACTACCCATGTGGTGATCGATATTGTGTCCACGGATCACTGGGGTGTCGGTGGGAAAACCGTGACTGAGCTAAGACGGGAGCAGGCCGCAGAGTAGTAATCACCTAAGATGGATAGTCGAAAGTGACATGATTCACCGGCGCGTGTGTCATGTCACTTCGCCGCTCACTGTTGCTTTGTGACATGCTTTTGTAGTGCCGTTGCCGGCACCTTGTTTCGAATGCGTAAAACTACCAGAAACCCCGCCCACTAATACCAACTGACCTGCACGGGCGATCACTGGCATTGCGATTGCCTCTTCCCTGTTATGCGAATCATTTTACGGATCACATTTGGGGAACAGACCATGAAAATTTTAACCAGCATAGCGGTGATCAGCGGATTGATGTTCTGTCTGCCGCTGCAAGCCATGCCCATCACTTATGACTTCTTTCAAGATGGTTATGCCGCCGGCGCGCAGTTGACGGGGCAGTTTGTGGGCGAGGATCTGGACAACAACGGTCAGCTGTCATCCTTCGCCGGTGAGATCAGCGGTTTCCAGCTTCGTTTCGAAGGCGCGGGCTGGTTGGCTTCCTTCGAGCTGGGTATGGAACACCTGGCCGGTCTGGTGTACGACCTGGATGGCGGTGTGCTGGGTGATGGCCCAGGCCACTCCATGGAAGGCTTGTTGGCCTTCGGTGACCATGCCTTGCTGGCCGCAGGCCCGGGTCCGTTCTGGCATGCCTGTGATCAGGCCATGGTGTGCTCAGTGGCGCTGTCCGGCTATCATGCCCTGTTCAGTGAGCACAGCATCCAGGTAAGCCAGCACCCCGTGCCCGTGCCGGAGCCGGGCACCGTGGGCTTGATTCTGATCGGCGTCGTGGGCCTTGTGATTGCGCGCCGACAGACCGTAGCCGGATCTCGAAACAGCAGGCTGAATGTGGCAAAGTGAGCGCTACTGTCACTACATGGACGCACAGGATGGCTATGTTCCGCTCTCTGACCATGATCGCGCTGGGCGTAATGTTATTGGCCTGCACCCAACAGGCAGCCCAGAACCCCCAGGATCAAAGTATCGCCCCGGAAATCGAATACCATCAGGATAGCTGGCGCACCCTGATCCCACGCTCCTGCACGCGTTTTTTCGATGGTTGTAATCACTGTACCCGGGCTCCGGGAGCCGACATGGCCGCCTGCACCCGTATGGCCTGTGTAAAGTACAAAAAGCCGGTGTGCCTGGACGATCAACTGCAGTCCGGTGCCGTGGGGTATTGAGCGGGGCCCGGCCAAACCGTTCATCCATCTGACAATAATTAACCCACTGAATCAATTCTGGTTTTTTCGGTCTCTTCTATTAGAATGAAGGCAATCTGTCTTCGACACATCCAGAATAAGAGCGAACAAACCAGACTATTATGACCCAGCCTATGGATTTTGAAGGCGTTGAACGCCTTCCCCTCAAAGAATACACCGAACGCGCCTATCTCGATTATTCCATGTACGTCATCCTGGACCGGGCCCTGCCCAGTCTGGGGGATGGCCTCAAGCCGGTGCAGCGCCGCATCGTATACGCCATGTCAGAGCTGGGCCTGAAAGCCAGCTCCAAGCACAAGAAATCCGCCCGCACCGTGGGTGATGTACTGGGTAAATACCACCCCCACGGCGACAGTGCCTGTTACGAAGCCATGGTGCTGATGGCGCAACCGTTCTCTTACCGCTATCCGCTGGTGGACGGCCAGGGCAACTGGGGCTCACCGGACGATCCGAAATCCTTCGCCGCCATGCGTTACACCGAATCCCGCCTGGCGCCCTATGCGGATGTGTTGCTGGGTGAACTGGGCCAGGGCACGGTGGAGTGGCAGCCTAACTTCGACGGTTCCCTGGAAGAGCCGGTGGTGCTGCCGGCGCGGCTGCCCAATGTATTGTTGAACGGCGCCATGGGCATTGCCGTGGGCATGTCCACGGATATTCCACCCCACAACCTGCGGGAAGTGGGCAATGCCTGTATCAAGCTGCTGGAAGACCCGGGCTGCTCGGTGGATGATCTGTGCGACATCATTCAGGGCCCGGATTTCCCCACCAATGCGGAAATCATTACCCCCCGCAATGACATCATCAAAATGTACGTGACCGGGCGCGGTTCCCTGCGCATGCGGGCCCGCTATCTGTTGGAAGACGGTGATGTGATTGTGACGGCGCTGCCGCACCAGGTGTCCGGCAACAAGATACTGGAACAGATCGCCGACCAGATGAACAAGAAAAAGCTGCCCATGGTGAGCGATCTGCGGGATGAATCGGACCATGAAAATCCCACCCGCCTGGTGATCACACCCCGTTCCAACCGGGTGGACGTGGAGCAGTTGATGGGGCACCTGTTCGCCACCACCGACCTGGAACGTACCTACCGCGTCAATCTTAATGTAATCGGCAACGATGGCCGGCCCGGTGTGAAGGGCCTGCACGATATGCTCAGCGAGTGGCTGGAGTTCCGGATCACCACCGTGCGCAGGCGTTTGCAGTATCGCCTGGATAAAGTGCTGGACCGCCTGCATATCCTGGAAGGCTTGTTGATTGCCTACCTCAATATCGATGAGGTGATTCATATTATCCGCACCGAGGATGAACCCAAGCCGGTGATGGTGGAACGCTTTGGCATTTCCGACATTCAGGCCGAAGCCATCTTGAATATTCGCCTGCGCAATCTGGCCAAGCTGGAAGAGTTCAAAATCCGTGGTGAGCAGGATGAGTTGGAAGCAGAACGCAAAAAGCTGGAAGCCATTCTCAACTCCAATGCCAAGCTGAAAAAAGAGATCGTCAAAGAAATCCGTGAAGACATGGATAAGTTCGGTGATGACCGCCGATCGCCCATCGTGATGCGTACCGAGGCCCGGGCCCTGGATGAAACCGAGCTGGTGTCCGCCGATCCGGTGACCGTGGTGCTGTCGAAAAAAGGCTGGGTGCGGGCCGCCAAAGGGCATGAGGTGGATGCGGTTGGGTTGAGCTACAAGGCGGGTGACGAATACAAAGCCTCTGCCTTGGGCAAATCCAACCAGAACGCCATCTTCATCGACAGCACCGGACGCAGTTACGCGCTGCCGGCCCATACCCTGCCCTCTGCACGGGGCCAGGGTGAGCCCCTGTCGGCCCGTTTGTCACCGCCTTCCGGGGCCACCTTTGACGCGGTGTTAATGGGCTCCGACCACCAGCGCTATCTGGTGACCAGTGATGCCGGCTATGGCTTTATCGGCAAGCTGGCGGATGCGGTGACCCGCAACAAGAATGGTAAAGCCTTTATCAACCTGCCCAAGGGTGGCCGTGTGTTGCAGCCTAAACCGGTCACCGATGCCGAGAGCCAATATGTGGTGGCGGTGACCAATGAAGGCCGCATGCTGATGTTCCCGGTGGCGGAGTTACCGGAGCTGGCGAAAGGCAAAGGCAACAAGATCATCAGTATTCCGGGAGCGCGGGTGGAAAGCCGTGAGGAGTTCGTGGTGGATACGGTGGTACTGGGGCAGGATAACCAGCTTAAGATCTACGCCGGCAAACGTCACATCGGTTTGAAGTTCGCGGATTTGGAACATTATCTGGGAGAGCGGGGCCGACGTGGCAACAAACTGCCCCGCGGCTTCCAGAAAGTGGACGCCATTGAAGTGGTGTAAGGTGCCCGGCGCCAGTGGTCTGAGCGACCATCCTCAGACCACCATGCTCAGACCACTATGCTTAGGCCATCGGCGCTTGCCACAGATCAGCTGGCGTTCTGCAGCGCTTTGGTCTGGGCCTTTTTAGTTGCTGTGGCAGCTTTGCCGGCAAAGGAATCCACCCGTAGGGCATCGTAGATGGCGCTCATTGCAGCGCTCAGTTGGCGGGTTTCGTCCTGACTCAGTACACCGTTTTCCTCCGCCCATTGCAGCTTCTTATCCCGCTGTTTTTCCAGCAGCATTTCCAGATCCTTAATGGTTTCCGTTTGGTCGCTTTCCCGCACGGCCCGATGTAATTTTTCCTGCAGGTGCGCGGTTTCCGTTTGCAGTTTAAAGGCATTCAATACGCGGCCCACCGCATCCTCCGGATCCAGGTTGAGGTAGATGCCACGGGTCAGTGTGTCACGAACCACGCCCGGCTGGGTGATGGTTTGCGACACCTGCTGCCCCAGTAGATCGCCGGGAGGCGCGAGGCGCAGACCCAATGGAAACACCAGTACCCGCAGCAGTGGCCGCAACCATGGCACCGGGTAGTTGGCGATGACGTCGTTCATGGCACGTTGCACGTCGTACAGACAACGTTTCATGGCCCAGTCCACCAGCACCCGTTCTTCTTCCGGATAACCGTTGTCGTGGAAATATTTCAGGGTGGCGGAGGCGTAATACAGGCTCACCAGGCTATCGGCCATGCGCCCGGACAGCCGTTCACGGGCCTTCAGCTTACCGCCGATCACCGCCAGGCTGACGTCCGTCAGCAGTGCCAGTGCCGCTGAAAACCGGTTCAGGCGACGGTAGTAAGGTTGCAGTTGTCCCTGGTTGGGTGTGCGGCTGAGATAGCCCAGGCTCAGTGCCAGGCCCAGGCTGCGCAATACGTTACTGAAGGCGTGGCCAAGGTGACCGAAAAAGGCCTGCTCAAATTGTTTGACCGCGTCTGCACTGGGGTTGGCGGACGCCGCTTCGATTTCCTGTACCAGATAGGGGTGGCAGCGTATGGCACCCTGCCCGAACACCATCAGGCTGCGGGTAAGAATGTTGGCCCCTTCCACCGTAATGCTGATGGGGAGCGACTGGTATACCCGGGCCAGAAAATTCCTCGGGCCGACAATCACGCCGCGTCCGGCCACCACGTCCATGGCATTGTTCACCACGTCGCGCATCAGCTCGGTGTTGCGGTATTTCAACAGCGCCGAGGGAATGGCCGGTTTAATGCCGCGGTCCAGCATGGCGGCGGTGAGGCGCCGCGCGGCGTCCATCATGTAGGTGTCGCCGGCGATGGGTTCCAGCGCTTCCTGCACCCCTTCAAACTCCGCAATGGAGCGGCCGAACTGCTGCCGAATGGCGGCGTAGGCACCGGTGGTCAGGCAGCAATGTTTGCCCGCGCCTGTACTCAATGCGGGCAGGGAAATCGCGCGCCCCACCGACAGGCATTCCAACAACATGATCCAACCCTGTCCGATTCGCTCTTGACCACCAATGATCTGCTCCATGGGGATAAACACGTCTTCGCCCCAGGTGGGCCCGTTCATAAAAGCCTGGTTCATGGGCAGGTGCCGATCACCCTGATGGACGCCGTCGGTGTCGCTGGGAATCAGTACGCAGGTGACACCCATGGGGTGGTTCGCCCCCAGTAACCCGTTTGGGTCTTCCACTTTGATGGCCAGCCCGATCAGTGTTGCCACTGGTGCCAGCGTGATGTAGCGCTTGTTCCAGGTGACACTGAGGCCCAGGGTCTCCTTGCCTTTCCATTGGCCTTTGGTGACGATGCCCAGATCCGGAATGGCGCCGGCATCGGATCCGGCCAGGGCCGAGGTGAGCGCGAAGCAGGGGATCTCCTTGCCGGCCGCCAGCCGTGGCAGGTAATGCTGTTTTTGTTCATCGGTGCCGTAGTGTTGCAGCAATTCAGCGGGGCCCAATGAGTTGGGTACCATCACGGTGACGGCGGCGCTGACGCTGCGGGTGGAGATTTTCATGACGATTTCGGAGTGGGCGGCGGCGGAAAAGCCCTTGCCGCCGTATTGTTTGTCGATCACCAGCCCAAAGAATCCGGATTCGCGGATGTAGCGCCAGGCAGCCTCCGGCAGGTCCATCAATTCCTGGGTAATCTTCCAGTCGTCCAGCTTGGCGCACAATTCGCTGACCGGGCCGTCCACAAACTGTTGTTCCTCATCCGAGAGCCGGAAGGGGGGCGCATTGAGCAGGGTGTCCCAGTCCGGCTTGCCGGAAAATAACTGCGCATCCCAATCCACATCACCGGAACGCAGTGCCTGCTGTTCCGTTTCAGACAGGCTGGGCAGCAGATTGCGGATCAGGTCCAGTACTTTGGCACTGATGCGGGTGCGCACCGGGTTGGGGAACAACAGGGCTGCGGCCAGCCCCAGCAGCAGGGCCGAGGGTATGATGGCCCACAGACTCCAGCCGTGCCATCCGCAACCCAATAGCGCAGCGACCGTGAGTGCCAGCAGTGCGATTTTGCGTTCGGTACGCAGGTACAGGGTGACCAGTGTGGTCAACAGCATTAAAACAATGGGCATGGGATTCCTCCGGGGTTGACGTTCAGGCGGCGCACATCAGGTTGCGTCGGAACTGGGTAGAGCACAGGCGCAGTTCATTGGCCAGCTCAAAATAGGCAGCGGATTCCAGCTCTTCCGCCCCGGCAGCCTGGTCGTGGCTTTCTTCCACAATACGTTGTTCTTCCTTAGCCATTTCCTGGGCGTGACGGGACACCTTTTCCAGTTGTTCAATCACGTGTTCGCCCCGTTCGCAGGGCAGGGGGGCGTGCTGGATGGCGTTGGCCTTCAGTTCCTCGCAGATGGCGTCGAGGTTTTCCTGCAGAAAGTGATCATCTTCCAGCATGGGATGAAAGCGCTCGATCATCTGGTCCAGCTGCAGAAATGCAGCACCGAATAATTCGGGCTCCAGGGTTTTACGGATGCTCATGTCAGAGTGTCTGGTTGAGTAGTGCATACGGTTTCTCCTGCGTCTGATTTGGGTTTGCTGTATAAAAAAGCGTCGATTACTGATCATGGGTTGAATCGTGATTCTGCTATTGATATCAGTGTTTTAGCCTCGTTTTGGCAGGTGAATACAGTATTTCGGCCCTTTACATCGTCCGCTCCCTGTGGTGGTGTGGAGTAGTACCATTCAACAGTAAAGGGAATAAGTTTTCTGTAGGGCTGCAACCCGGCCACATAAAAATTGCATAAACGCGATATGCGGAGGTGTCCCAATGCGTACATCAAAACCCAGTGTTTTAGTCGTCGATCCGGATCCTCAGGTCAGAAAGATGCTGGCGGTCACGCTGTCTGCCAGCCAGTTTAAAGTGATTGAAGCCGAGACTGCCCCGGAAGCGTTGCGCCTGGCGGGCCTGTACCAGCCGGATGCCATGATTCTGGAAACCGCGTTGACAGGGGAGGCCGCAGGCGGAAAGCAGGCGCGGAGCGTGAACGGTTTGGAGGTGATCCGGGCCATCCGGCAGTGGAGTCGGCTTCCGGTGCTGGCCTTGTCGGAGAGTGATGAGCCGGATCACATTGTGGAATGTCTCCGCCAGGGCGCCAACGATTTCGTCAGTAAGCCTTTCAACATGGAAATACTCATGGCCCGGCTGGAGGTGATGTTGCGGGATCGTTGTGTGCAGGAGGCGGGCAACAGTGAATTGCACTGCGGCGATATCGTGGTGAACCTCACCCGCCATGATGCATCGTTGGCAGGCAAACCGCTGGAGTTGTCCCCCCGCGAATACGAGTTGCTGAGCTATTTTATCCGTAACAAAGGCAAACTGCTCACCCACCGCCAGATTCTGAAAACACTGTGGGGGGATGCCCACACCCATGACCGGCAGTACCTGCGTGTTTATATTATGCAGTTGCGCCACAAGATCGAGCCCGATCCGCAGCAGCCACACTACATTATTACCGAGGCCGGTGTGGGTTACCGCATGGATGAGCCGGAGCCCTTACCCGATCTGTCAGTGGCCTAGCCCTGGCGGATCAAGATCAAGCAGGGTTTCGACGCTGGCCTCGTCAAAATGCCGTTTACCGGCAAAGGCAATGGCGTGGTTACCCTGTTGACGCATGGCGCCGGTGTTCTCCACACCCAGGGGCCATAAAAAGAATCGTTCCCGGCGCGCCGAGCTGGCGATCAGGCCATCGGCATCAAACCAGTTTTTGAAGCCACTGCCGGCGGCCAGTGCCCGTAAGCTGTCGTAGGGTTGCAGTTGATACTGGCGTGCGCCGGGGGTGTCCCGCCCCGGGGTGACCTGGGCCAGGTAATGGGTTGCGGATTCCACATGCAGCCTGGGTTGCGCCGCCGCCGGGGGCAGGGTACTGCGAAAGAACAGAATGGGTTCCAGTGCGGTACTGGTTGCGCGGCTGTCAGTGAGCGGTGCCAGTTGGGAGTGATCAGGAATGTGCACGCTGTGGTAGCAACCACAGGGGTGGATGCTGTCGTAAAACAACACGCTGCCATCGCTCTGCAAGGTAACCCGCCACACCAGTCCATCCAGTTTGCCTCCATACCAATCGTCGGCAGTGGGTTTGGGGCGTTCACTGAACCACAGGGTGTAGTTCAGCTGCAGCAATATGTTCTGTTGAAAGCGAATGTAGCTGGGGTAGGTGTAGAGCGTTGTCTGTTGCGTGTTGATGTGGCGGGTGAGCTGTCCGTTCCGGTTGCGCCATTGTGCCGTTCCGGGGATATCCGCAGCACTGGTATAAGCGATTTCCAATTGCGGTGCATGATGGATAAACAGGGCCTGCAGTTGATCCGCAGTGAGTTCCGGCAGGGCCAGGGGATGATTCTCCATACTCTGGCGGATCCATTGGGAAATTTCCTGGCCGGTGGTGACCGGTTTTTGCCCGGGTCCATAGACCCGGGTGGGCGGCGGCAGCCCGTTAAAGGCATTGATGCGCTCGCGCATTTCCTCTTGGTATTCTGCAATGGAAGCGGCCGCCGCGTATTTGATTAACGCATACAGCCCGAAGAAACGCTGCAGGTCATTGTAACTGTCCGCCACGTCAATGGCGTCAGCGGGGATAGGGCGTTGCAGGGAGTGTTGGAACAACTGGCCATCGCATTGCTGCTGAAAATGGCGAAAGTCGGGTAACGCGCGTTGGGCGGAGGGCGGCAGGTTGGACCACTCCAGGGCCAGGCTGTCCATGCCCAGGGAGTGTAATTGCCGGCGCCACCAGTGTGCCTGTTGTTGATCAAGTTGTTGATCAAGATCCTGCCCCTGGAAGCTGGACCAGAAACGGGTAGTGCGGTAGGTGGGGAACCCGGCAACAGGCTGGTACTGCGCGTCCTGCACGCCATAGCGTTGCACGGCCTCCTGCAGTTGTTCCAGTTGCTGCAGGCATTGCAACAACGCTGGAGCCCCGGCGCCGGGCCCGGTGCTGCAGCCGAACAGTCCCAGGCTACCGGCAAGTATGATGAGCAGTAAGCAGGTGGAGCGAAGCATCGGTGGTGTACCTCGTGTAATGGCTTTCTGCCCAGCGTTTGAGGTTGAGCAGAGCCGTCTCGGCCAGTTGCCGGTTGCTGCGGTCAACCAGCCACTGCGGAATCAGGCCGCCCCACTGGCTGCCTGACTGATAGCGCACCCGGGTTTGGCAATCCTCCAGTGCGGTCAGTAGCCAGTACCCTTGAGCTTGCTGAATGCGTCGGTAGCCCGGTTCCGGCGGCAACAATTGCGGCTGGTTGATCATGTTGATCCGTAGTTGTACCGGGGATTCCTCGATCACCTGGAACAGGGTGACGGCGTCTCTGGGTTGGAAGGGCCAACGGGATTGTGTCAGAAAATGCACCCGGGTTTGGTGTTGCGCCGGCCGTTCCAGAACGCGCACCTCATGGGTGAAAGGCAGCCAGTGGTGTTGCACGCTGGCATCCTGCAGCAGGCTTAACAGGGGCCCGATGGGCGCTGTAATCACGATGTCGGCGCGCACCAGCAGATAGGGCAGTGCCTCGCTTTGCAGCACCCAGACCGTTACCGGGTCAGCCGGATCGCTGTGCCGTTGCCAGTCACTTGTCGTCGCTTCCCCGTGGAGGGTTGCGCTGTGAGCGCTGATGATCATGATCAACACTCTGAGCCAGACAGGTTTCATAGCGATGCTGCATCTCCGTTGCTGCTGCCTGCAGATCGGTTTGCGGTGAAACATAGGTTGCCGGTAACACGCTAACATAAACCGGCCCGGGCTGCAGTTGGGTTGAGCGCGGCGGCAGGCGGCTGCCGCTGTTGTGTATCACAATGGGAATCAGGGGCACCTGGCAGTGGCGGGCAATGGCGAAGGCACCCAGGTGAAACGGCCCCGGGACGGAAGCGGCGGCCCCTGTTGGGGTGGTGCGGGTGCCTTCCGGCGCAATAACGATGGAGAAGCCGGCGGCAATGCGCTGGCTGGCCTGGGGCAGCAGTTGTTGCTGCCAGCCCTGGCCCCGGCGCACAAAGAGAGTGCCGCTCAAGCGCAGCAGCGGCCCCAGCAGGGGGTTGGACGCCAATTGCTGCTTGGCAACACCCACCACAGGCTGGCGCAGCAGGGCAGCCACGATCACCGGGTCCAGCCCACTTTGATGATTGAAAATTAAAACCGCCGGCTGCGGGTTCAGGTGCTCAGGGTGCTCAACCTGAATCGGTGTGCCTGCCAGGCATGGCCCTAGTTTGCCCACCAGACGGGACATGGCCATGACGATGGATTGCTGGGAATGGCCGCGCAGTCGCAGCAGACTGCCCCAGGTGATGGCCACCAGGGCAGGGATCAGCAGGGCAAGGCTGAGGTGGAGCAGGCGCAGCACAGGCATGGCGTTGCTGCTCCCTTCACATTAGCGGGCGCCGTGTTTCTTCAAAATTTCCACGTAGCCCGGTTGATTGGTGTGTTGGGCTGCGATTTGCAATAGGGTACGGCCCTGTTGATCACAGGCGTTTACATCGTGGCCCTGGGCGGTAAACATGGCCAGGAACTGGTCAAAATAGGCCAGCGGCAGGCCGCGGTAGGCCTTGGTTAGTACGTGAAAATCGGCGTTTTCGTCACCAACAGGCTCCATCTCCAGGAAGCGGGCCACTTTGGCTGCGTCCAGCTCTTCCCCGATAACCTTCTGTTTGTCTTTGCTTGACATGGCACTACTCTCTCATCACACATCCGTGACATGGGTTTGGCCGCGCATCTTACCACTACTTGTTACCCAGCAACACTGCCAGCCAGTGGCTCTCCTGATTGGATTCCAGGGCCAATTTTACGATCATGGTGAGGGGAATGGACAACAGCATTCCCACCGGCCCCAACACCCAGCCCCAGAACAGCAGGGACAGAAACACCACCAGGGTGGACAAGCCCAGGCCTTTACCCATAAAGCGGGGCTCGATGATATTGCCCATGACGATGTTGACGATGAAAAAGCCCAGCGCGGTGATGCCGGCTCCGCCGAAGCCAAATTGCACAAAGGACAGCAGCACGGCAGGCACCGCGGCGATGATGGAGCCGATGTTGGGAATAAAGTTGAGGAGAAAGGCCAGCAATGCCCACAACGCCACATAGTCCAGCCCCTGAATCCACAGCCAGATGCCGATGAACAGGCCGGTACCGATGCTGACCAGGGTTTTGATGATCAGGTACTCCTTCACCGAGGCATTGAACTGCTCAAACGCCGCCAGGGAACGGTGTTGTTCGCCCATGGCGCGGCGAAACTTGACCGGAAAACTGGAGGCTTCAAACAGAATGAAGAGCACGGTGAGAAAAATCAGAAAGAAATCCGTAAGCACATTGCCGAAGCCGGTCACCACCTTGCGCACCATGTCCATCACTTTGCCGGGATTGATCTGTTCCTTCACCATCTGTTGGGACAGCTCCACCCCGTGGCCCGCCAGCCAGGTGGTGACCGCCTCGGTTTCCTGCAGCAGGCGGGCCTGGTACCCGGGAACCTGTTTGGCAAAGTCGTTAATAGAGGCGGCCACCACCATGGAAAAGCCGCCCACCGTCAGCACTACCACCAGCACCACCAGTACCACCGCCAGGGTGGTGGGCACGCGGCGTGACTCCAGCCACATCAGAGCCGGTGCGCAGAGGGTGGCAATAAACGCCGACAACAGAAACGGCACCAGAATCTCGGTGGCTGCTTTCATTCCCGCCACCACCACCACGAAGCAGGCAATGCCCAGCATGACACGCAGGGTGGGGCTCAGGGCTGAATAGTCCATAGGGGCTCCTGTGGCCGGTTAGCTGGAAGGCGGGCGGTTGGCGTCCGGCATGGGAGAGAGCTGGCTTTGGCTGTCGTCCTCGGCGATATCCTGGGGGCGAGGCTCAGGCTTGGCTTGTTGTTCGGCAGTGGGCTGCCTGGGTTCATCCTCGGCCACCATGACGGCGGCACAGTGGCCGGCGGCATCCCGTTCCAGCTTGTTAACCCGAATCAGTTGCTTGAGCACTTCGACGTATTCCAAGCCTTTCTCGGAATAGCGCTCCAGGCCCTGGGCCAGAACACAGCCGTTCAGTGCCTGGTTTTGTGCCCGCAGGTTGGCCCGGGCCTGGCGCAACTCACGATAGGCCGGATGGCTGTTCAGGTTGCGCATATAGCTGTTGACGGAGGCCTGCGGCGAGCTGAACAGGCGCACCTCGTGGTATTTTCCCTCGGGCCGGGCTTCCGGCACCAGGCCGCAGCCCTCTTTGAAACACCATTGTCCGAAGTAGTTATTGCCTTCCACTGCAAAGCGGGAGGTGCCCCAGGCGCTCTCTATGGCGGCCTGCGCTTTCACCAGCGATGGCGGTACTTTATCCACCTTCAACATCAACTGGCGATGGATCTCGGCGGGATCTTCACTTTTGATGCGGTAGCGCGTGGCCAGCTCCTGCAGTTCCCCGGCGTCCACCTGCCGGGCTGCGATGCGTTCGCGCAAAGCCAGTATCTCCTGGTTGCGCTTAGTGATATAGGCATCCATGAAGGTGAAGAATGCCTGCTTGCGTTTTCTCACGGATTGAATGCTGCTGAAATCCGGCTTGTCACTGGGCTTGACCGCCAGCGCCGGGGCCCCCGACGAACCGCTCAACCGGGGGCTGATTGTCATGTGAACCACCACAAAGAGGAGGCAGACTACGGTGGTTAACAAGAGTGGTAAATGCCTTGACATACGGGGGCCCTGTTCAATCCCTGGAGGAAGGATTACGCCATGTTCGTTACCAATTTGCAACGTGAGCTACTTTTTCTATAACTTGTGGTTCCGTGTAGAATAGGCGCCAAATTGCGACCTTGGTATTGGAAGGATTGGGCGTGCACGACATTCTGTTGATTAATATATCCGGGCCCGACAAGCCGGGAGTGACTTCCACCATCACCGATCTTCTTGCCCGCTACGATGTCAATGTGCTGGATATAGGTCAGGCGGTGATTCATGACACCCTGACGCTGGGGATGGTGGTGGAAGTACCACCGGGCTCGGAATCTTCCTCGGTACTCAAGGATGTGCTGTTTGCCTGCCATGGTATGGGTATGGCGGTGCGCTTCACGCCCATCGATGAGGCAGAGTACGAGGAGTGGGTGCAGGGTCAGGGTAAGGATCGCTTTATCGTCACCATTCTGGCACGCAAGATTACTGCCAAGCATATCGCTGCCGTCACCAGTATCGTGGCCGGTCATAACCTTAATATTGATCATATCAACCGGTTGTCCGGGCGTATTTCCTTGGGTGAGCAAAGCCTTGATCAGAAGGCCTGTGTGGAACTCTCGGTGCGCGGTGCCCCCAGTGATATTACCCGGATGCGGGCCCAGTTTCTGGCCGCTGCCGGTGATCTGGGCGTGGACATCGCCTTCCAGAAAGACAATGCTTACCGCCGCAATCGCCGCCTGGTGTGTTTCGACATGGACTCCACCCTGATTGAGGCGGAAGTGATTGACGAGCTGGCCAAAGCCGCCGGGGTGGGTGCCGAGGTGTCCGCCATTACCGAGCTGGCCATGGCGGGGGAGCTGGATTTCACCCAGAGCTTCAAGCGCCGGGTGGGGCTGCTGAAAGGCCTGGACGAATCGGTGCTGGAGGGCATTGCCCGTAATCTGCCGGTCACCGAGGGGGCGGAAGATCTGATTCGGGCGTTAAAGGCGCTGGGCTATAAAACGGCTATTCTTTCAGGAGGTTTCACCTATTTTGGCCGCTATCTGCAACAGAAGCTTGGTATCGATTACGTGTATGCCAACGAGTTGCAGATCGAAAACGGCAAAGTCACCGGTGAGGTTAAAGGGCAGGTGGTGGATGGGCAGCGCAAAGCCGAGCTGTTGAAACAGCTGGCTGAGAAAGAGAACCTGAACTTACAACAGGTTATCGCTGTGGGCGACGGCGCCAATGACCTCCCCATGCTGAGTCTGGCCGGGCTGGGTATTGCGTTCCGGGCCAAGCCGCTGGTGAAACAAAGCGCTGACCATGCCATATCCGAACTGGGACTGGATGGGATTTTGTATTTGTTAGGGGTTCGGGATCGGGATAGTGAAGAGCTGCTCACCCGAACCTGATGCCGACAGGGGCCATTCTTGGTTGAACTTGATCGCTATACCGTTTCCATAGAGGCGTTTGAAGCAGCAGAGATATTGCCGTTGTGGCAACAGCTGGAGCACCGGGTCAAGCCCCATTTTTTCCTGTCGGCCTGCTGGGTGTCGGTGTGGGTTGAGGTGTTTCAACCCGAGGTGCAGGTGGTCAGGATTCATTGCGACCACCAACTGATCGGCCTGGGTCTGCTCACCTGTCGCAAACAGGTTCGTCATGGTGTGCTTAGCAGCCGGGTGCTGCGTCTGGGTCAGACCGGGATTCCATCACAGGATCAAATCTGGATCGAATACAATGATTTGTTGCTGGAGCCTGAGCACGCGCAGCAGGCGCCAGCAGCGTTTATGCGCTTTTTGATGCAGCGCCGGGATTGGGATGAAGTTCAATTGGGTGCCATCCTGGAGGGCCGGGCGCGGTATTTCACGCTGCCGGCACTGCACTCGGTGGTACAGTGGTCCGCGCCGCTGTACAGGGTGGATTTGTTGGCAATCAGGCGTCGGCAGAGTCGCTATCTGGATACCCTGTCGCGTAATACACGCTACCAGATTAACCGCAGCGAGCGTCTGTACAACGGGCGCGGCAAACTGGTGTTCTCGGTGGCACGCAGCGCGGAAGAGATCCTGCCGCTCTGGCAACGTCTTGGCGCCTTGCATACCGCCCGCTGGGGGGAAGGGCCGGGCCAAAGCGGCTTTGCCAACCCGGATTTTGTGCAATTTCATCGGGCGCTGATCAACAAGGGCTGCGGACAGAACAGGGTGGAATTCTGTTTGCTTTGGCTGGATGATGAACCCATTGGCATGCTGTACAACTTTGTGTATCGCAAGCGGGTGTATTTTTATCTGTCTGGAATCAGTTACGAAGAGGACGCGCGCTGCAAGCCGGGGCTGGTTTTGCATGCCCGCGCCATTCAACATTATCTGGATGCCGGATATGACTGCTACGATTTTATGGGTGGCGAGGCACGTTACAAGCAATCATTGGGGCAGCCGGGCGGGCAGTTGCAGCAGATAAGTCTGCAGCGGCCACGCTTGGCGCTGAAGCTGGAACAACTCGGCCGCAAGATCAAATCCTGGGTACAATGAAGGTGGGTTCACATCATTATCAATAGTAAAATCAAAACCTTGAGTGCAGCCGTGGGGTGCTGGCTGTTGCTGTGGGCCGTGGTTTTCCACGATGCGCTGTTGAGTGCGGTGGATGTTTGGCTGGCCAATGACACGTTCAATCATTGCTTTCTGGTGGTGCCCGGAGTGCTCTACGCAGTCTGGCAGCAGCGCGGCGCAGTGCTGGCGCGGGCTCCCGGTTATTCCTGGCTGGGGGCGTTGGGGGTGGCGGCGGTTATTTTCGTGTACGCATTGGGCCAGGCTGCATACGTCGAGTTACTGCAACATTTAGCGATCTTTGGCATGTTACCGGCGATGGCGCTGTTTCTGTTTGGCTGGCGTGTGGTACTGGCAATCTGGGCACCGCTGGCGTTTACATTGTTCAGTGTTCCGGTGGGTGAAGAGCTGATCCCGGCGTTTCAGGATGTCACCGCTGATATGGCGGTGATGATGCTGAAAATGATAGGCATACCGGTCTACCGGGACGGGCTCTACATCTCTGTCTCCAACGGGAATTTTGTGGTGGCGGAAGCCTGCTCGGGGGTGCGTTTTTTCATTGCCTCGGTGGTGATCGGGTGCGCTTATGCATACCTGAACTTTATTGCCTGGTGGCGGGCATTGGCCTTTGTCGTGTTTTCTGTGGTGCTGCCCGTGGTTGCCAACGGCATACGGGCATTCGGCATTATCTATATTGGTCATGCCACTGAGATGGAGCATGCTGCCGGGGCCGATCATCTGATCTATGGCTGGTTCTTCTTTGCTGTGGTGATTGTGTTCCTTATTCTGATAGGCCACTGGTTTTCCGATGGCCATCGGCAGTGGCAGAACCAGGTCACCCACGTGGATGCTGGCTGGAACCAGCGCAATACGCGGTTACTGGTTGCCGCCGCGTTGTTGCCGTTGCTGCTGGCAGTGGGAATCAAAGCGCTGGTGAATCAGCAACAAAGCCTTGATTTTAATATTGAAAAGGGTGGGCTTGAAGGGCTGCCCGCAGAGCAGGCGAATCAACTGGATTGGACACCACGGTTCGCAGACGCGGATATCTACCGGGTGGGGAGCGATCCGGTTTATGGTGTGTCTTTCTATCAGGCGATATACTTCAACAGTGAGCCGGGGCGTGAGATGCTGAAATGGTCCCAGCGCACCTTTGATATCGAAGCCTGGAGCCTGAAAGGGCAATATACCCAAGACGTGCCGCAACTGGGTACGGTGATGGTGAGTCATGTGACCTCCCTGTCCGGCCGCCAACGCCTGTTGGCCCATTGGTTTGTGGTACCGGGCTTGATCAGCAGCAGCACCGCTATGGTGAAACTCCAGCAGGCCATTAACACCTTGTTCCTGCGCCCGTCCGGTGGCGCCCTGGTTGCGGTGAGTCTGGAGTTTGACGGGCCACTTGAGCAGGCCAGGGATCGCTTGGCGCAGGTGTTGTTGGAACACGCGGTGGACATGAGCCAACCGGTCATTAAACGAAAGTGAATACCTGGGATTAATACAGAGAGACAGTTGCCAATGAAGCATGCAATGACCATCGACGTGGAAGATTATTTTCAGGTCTCCGCATTTGAGAATCTGGTTCGCCCGGAGCAATGGGAGAGTATGGCCCCCAGGGTGGAAGCCAACACGGACCGCCTGCTGCAGCTGTTTGACGATTACGATACCAAGGCCACGTTTTTCACCCTGGGTTGGGTTGCGCAGCGCTTTCCCCAGTTAATTACGCGAATCGTTGAGCAGGGCCATGAACTGGCCAGCCATGGCATCATGCACCAGCGCGCCAGCAACCAGAACCGCGCGCAGTTCCAGGCCGATGTGGGCGGCGCCAAGCGTCTGTTGGAAGATTTGTCGGGTAAGCCGGTATTGGGCTATCGCGCCCCAAGCTTTTCCTTCACCAAGGAGAATCTGTGGGTTTACGATATTCTGGCAGAAGAGGGTTATGTTTACAGTTCCAGTGTGTACCCGGTGGTGCACGATCATTACGGGATACCGGACGCTCCCCGTTTCCGCTACCAAACTCCCGCTGGAGTGGATGAGATTCCCCTGAGCACGTTACCGCTCATGGGAAAAAACGTGCCCATATCCGGTGGTGGTTACTTTCGCTTGTATCCCTATATGTTTACCCGCTGGGCGGTAAACCGTTTTATGCGCCGGGAAGAGCAACCCTATATCTTCTATTTGCACCCTTGGGAGGTGGATCCGGATCAACCCCGCATGGAAGGGGCCTCTGCCAAGAGCCGGTTTCGACATTATCTCAACCTGGACAAAGTGGAGCACCGCCTGGGCCGCTTGCTGACGGATTTCGAATGGGGTTCGCTGGCGCGGTTGTATCAATATCAATAGGCGCTCAAGCAGTGTTGCGCTTTTTGATGACGCGCGCCGGATTGCCGGCAACAATGGAGTAATCCTCCACCTCCTGGGTTACCACTGAGCCCGCGGCAATGATGCATTTCTTGCCCACATTGGCCATCACCAGGGCACCGTTGCCGATCCAGGTGTCCTCGCCGATGGTCACTCTCTCAAATTCGCCGCCCTGCTCTCGTATGGGCGTATCCAGGTCGTCGAAGTTGTGCTGCTTCTTGCCGCTGATAATGTGTACGCCGCTGCCGAACAGACAGTTCGCGCCGATAACGGAGCGTCCGATATTACACTGCGGGCCGATGTAAACCCCGTCGTGGATTTCGGTATCCTGATGGGACATCAGCACACCGAATGAGATGACCGTGTTGGTGCTGCAGTGGCTCAGGATAAAGCGCAAGGTGCATTTGCGAATGTAGTTGCCGGTTTGCCCCGGAAACAGGCTGAGGAATTGTGTGTAGGCGGGGATCAGGGGATCTTTGCCAAATATCAGCGCCAGCAGGTGGTAGGACAGATACAGCGGGCTTACCAGAATCATGACCAAAGCGGTAAAAAGTGACTTTATCAGATTTTTCATGGTGTGCGGTTTCTCAGGTGGCGGAACGTTGCTGCAATAACGGCTCCAGGCTGGCCAGTTGGCTGTCCCAGGAGAAGTGATCGTGAATCAGTTGCATGGCATTGTGGCCTATGCGCCGGCCTTGCTCTGGGTTGTCCACCAACCACTCGATGTGACGGATAAAATCAGTCATGGTCTCGGCCACCAGAACGTCGTGGTCCGGGGTACAGTCGATGCCTTCACAACCCATGGGGGTGGTGATCGTTGGCAGTGCGCAGGCGAAGGCCTGCAGCACTTTGTTTTGTACTCCCCGGGCGAGGCGGAAGGGTGCAATGAAAATATGGGCGCGATCATAGTAGTCGCGAATATCCTCCACGAAACCGGTAATTTCAACCCCGGGGTATTTCGCCAGTGCTTTTACCCTGGCGGAAGGATTCATGCCCGCGATATAGAATAGCGCGCTTGGGTATTTGGCTTTTATCCGGCTCCAGGCTTCTTCTACAAACCAGGCCACGGCATCCTCATTGGGCAGATAATCCATGACCCCGGTGAACAGCATGACCGGGCCCGGTTGCGGTTTGGGGGTGGTTGCCGGTTGAAATGCGTTGGTATCCAGTCCGTTAGCAATCACCTGCAAGCGGCCGAGATCCGGATTATGCTGCAGGAACAGGTCGATTTCCGCCTGGGAGATAAACAGGCAGGTATCAAACCGTTGGTGAATGCGCTTTTCCAGTTGCGCGATCAGCCGTGCTTCCCGCCGATAAAGCAGGCTCAGGGGAAACCCCTTCAGCGCCTGGTACTGACGCCATTTATCCGAGTCCAGATCCATAAAGTCCGTCACCAGAACCGGGCGATTAGCGGAACTGAAGTCGATGGCCTTTGATCGCAATACGTACACGGCCATGCTCGAACTGGTGCAGACCACGGCATCCACGTTGCAGTCACCCAGCAGCCGGTCAAACTGCGCCTGTAAGGATTTGCTGTAAAAATGGTTTACGCTCAGCGCGTTTCCGCTTAACAAGGCTTTCACGAGCGCCAGGCGCCCGGGGGCCGGAGCATGGAGGATCTGCCGGCAATGCCGTTCCTGTAACGTCTGCAGATGGTTCAGATCACCGGCATCACTGACCGGGGCCATCACGGTAATGTCATGACCTTTCCGATGCAGATATTCAATCTGGTGGAAGGTGCGGATACGCTCGCCTTTGTTGGGGGGAAAGGGTGTGCGGTGGCACAGGTATACTATCTTCATGGCGGCCGACTGGAATGGTGGATGGGTGGTTATATTGCCAACATAATCAATACATTAAAAGTCCGCATAATATGTCAATATTGCCACAAAAACGGGGCTTGGAATCGGTATACTGGGTGGCCAGGTGCCATAATAGAGTAAGTATCCTGTTGTACCTGTTGGTTGACCGTTTTGTTTTGCCCTCAACGGTTTGATGCATTGGTTTGATACTTGGGTTTGATACTTGGGTTTGATACGTAGGTTTGATGCATTGATTTGTGGGCGCTTATCCTCCGGGGAAAGTGACAATCATTATGAAGCTCGTAGACATAACGTTTTTCGAGACCGAGGGTCTGGACAGAATTCGAGAGCCCATCGCATTCGGCGTGCCTGTGGCGCAGGGGCTGTTGTCGAATCCCGATGGCCTGACATTGAGCGCCGGGGAGCAAACCCTGCCGCTGGATGTTCGCGCGATTCAGCATTGGCCCGATGGCAGTGTGCGCTGGTGTTTGCTGGATACGCAGGTGGATGTGAAAGCCGGGCAGCCCACGGTGTGCACCCTGGCCACCGGCGACCGGCCTGCGCCGGCAGCGGCGGTGAGTGTAGTGGATGCCCGGGCCGGCTCCGTCTTCGAAGTAAACACCGGGGTGGCCGGATTCAAGGTGAAAACGGATGACCTGTCGTGTGTTGCCGGAGGTGGCAGCACCGGGTTGCAGGATGTCCTCCTGGAGACCCCGGCGGGCCGGCATCTGAGCCCTACCATCGAAACCAGCCAATGGTCGCGGCATCAGGGGGCAGCCCGAGCAACGCTGTCACAGCAGGGAAGTTATTGCGACGAGGGCGGTGAGGCGCTGTGCCGGTTTGTTTCTGAGTTGACCTTTCATGCCGGTTCTGCCCGGGTTTCCTGGCAATTTACCCTGCACAACCCAAGAGCGGCCGAGCACCCCGGTGGCTTATGGGATCTGGGCGATCCGCAATCACTGTTGTTCAAAGGCCTGCAGGCCACGGTTCGGTTACCGGAAGCGTCGCGGGTGCAGCTGCAGGTGGAGCCCGAGGGCCACTGGCTGCCGGTATCGCAACTGCTGAATGTGTTCCAGGCTTCCAGTGGTGGTGAGCATTGGGACAGTCGCAATCACGTTGACCGTACCGGAAAAGTCAATCTGCCGTTCAAAGGCTACCGCCTGCAGGTGGATAATACCGAGCAAAGCGGTTCTCGGGCGGCGCCGGTGTTGGTCGCTGACAGCGGTGTCGCGCTCTGTATTGATCGCTTTTGGCAAAACTTTCCCAAGGCACTGAGTTTTCAAGCCGGTGCTGTGGGTTTGCACCTGTTTCCCGCAGCCTGTGCCATGGAACATGAGCTGCAGCCCGGTGAACAGAAGACCCATCGGCTGGAGTTGGATTTTGCTGCGACGATGGATTCCGCACCGGCATTGCGTTCAGGCCTGGTGGCGCACCTGGCGCCGGAATACGTAGCGGCAAGCGGCTGTTTAGCGCATTTTTCCTGTCGGCCGGAGCCGCTGGATCGGCTGATCGCCATGGGCCTTGACCCTAAACAGGGCTTTCTCGCCAAACGGGAAATCGTGGATGAGTATGGATGGCGTAATTTCGGTGATATTTTTGCTGACCATGAGAGCCTCTACCTGGCGCAAGGAAACCTGTTCGTTTCCCACTATAATAACCAGTACGATCCGCTGTATGGCTTTCTGCGGCAGTTTTTGTTGACGGGGGATGCCCGCTGGAAGCGCATGGCCGATGAACTGGCCTGGCACATCACCGACATCGATATCTACAATACAGTACAGGACCGGGCCGAATACAACGGGGGTTTGTTCTGGCACACCGATCATTACGTGGATGCTTACACCTCCAGTCACCGCACCTATTCGCGCCATCAGAAACCCAATGGCCGGGATGTCACCCAGGGCGGAGGGCCCGGGGCGGAACATTGTTACACCCATGGTCTTATGCTGCACTATTGCCTGACCGGCTCAACGCGGTCCCGTGAAGCGGTTCTGCAACTGACCCAGTGGATAACGGATTTTTACGAGGGCACCGGCACCGTGGTTGAAGTCATGCTGGATGCCCGGAACCGGGTGCTGCCAAAACTCAAGGCGCGCGGCGTTGATGGCAGAATCCTGAGCCATCGTTACCCTTTTAATCGCGGTGTGGGAAATTTTATTAATGGCTTGCTGGACAGTTTCGCTCTCACCGGAGAAAAGTGGTTTGTGCAAAAAGCCGAGCAGGTGATCGGTAAAACATTCAGCCCGCAGGATAACTTGTCTGATCGCAAGCTGGAGGAGGTGGAAGTCGCCTGGTTTTATACTATTTTTTTACAGGCGGTTGCGCGTTATCTGGAAACGAAAAAGCAGTTGGGGGAAGAA